>ERZ724522.328-NODE-328-length-32245-cov-5.789655_pt1 | contig 32245 bp, 51 predicted proteins | sample MGYA00376055_ERZ724522 | MGnify/ENA primary metagenome ERZ724522 (study PRJEB28724, sample SAMN07190884) | wastewater metagenome | isolation source: effluent of sewage treatment plant in Hong Hong | place: Hong Kong | collected 2016-03-17 ...
TCAACGACAGGGCTTATCGTGCATCGGCAATTTATTACCTCTGCGGCATCCCCTTTCTGATCGCCCGGATACTCAAGGCCGTTGTCAAATTTTTGATTTAAGCGAATAACATCACCATTTAACTGTCTATGCGTTTCTCTAACGTGCTCATCCCCAGCAGTTACCCATTCTTTTTGGTTAACCCCAGCTTCGTTGTAATACGCAACGCTCCCGTTGTTTACTGCTCCGACTGTTTCTGTTCGAGCAATGGTGAAGGCCCGCACCGTAGCCATGTCATAGACGCCCAGTATTTGGTCAGTTATTTGAGCTATGCTGGAACCTTGCTGGATGCCTTCACCAATTCTTTTAGATAGCTGTTTGCGGATTGTTGCGTTGATATCGACGAGTTTTTCGAGGCGGATTGTTAAAACGCTAGAGATAGAATCATTCAAACCTTTTTCACTTTTGATTGATTTGTTCCCGAGCTTAATTTTTGCAATTTCAATCCCATCGTTTATACCGGCCAAAACAAATGGACGAGACTTTTCTTTTAAAAGCTCGTTTTGTTTTTCCCAATCGAAAGAGTTAACTTTAAGCTGAATGTTTTCTGCGTTCGCATCTTTTAGAGTCGCCAATAAACGAGTCTTTTGGGTCATGAAATAATTTTTAAGCTTCTTGTCAAAACCTTTTTCTAGCGGAACTTGCTTGGATAGAAAATTCTTCCAAGTTGCGTGATTGGCTATCTTTGACTTGCCTTCTGGATGGTTCTGGTCTTGTGGCTTTGGATCTGACTGCTGAAATGGATCATGGATGGGGTCTTGGCTTGAATCTTGTGAAGATGACTCTTGACCCACTGGCTGAATGCTAAATGGCAAATAGCCAACATCGCCCCAGGGGTATTCTTGGAGGCCAAGATTTAACTTCTCATTGATGTCGTTTAAAGGTATGCCTAAATTAAAAAGCTTTGTTGCGGTATCAACTTTTTCTTTGAAGTCTTCTTGAAACGCGGGAACGTTCTTCGTATCAAAGCGCATGGCAATGCGAGAATCATACGGAGTAACTAAGCCATTATTGATGCCATCCTCAATCTTGCGAAGAATTGGCATCAATGTATAAATCCAAAACATTTTCATCTGCCCAACAAATGTGGCATAATTCAAATCTTCTGTGATGTTAAACAAAGCCTTTGGAGCTCTCCATATCCCAAGAATTTCTTCGCGCGTAAATCGCTTTTGCTCGATAAAATCCATGTCCTTATGCGTTGCCCCAACCGTTGTTGGCTTAAGCCCGCCTTCAAGAACAGCCATGCGGAAGGCCTTGCTTGCGCCTTTATGTCGCTTCTCCCACCAATCTCTAATGCGATCAACTTGCTCTTTGGCTAATGATTTATCCGTTGAAAGCATAAATCCCGGGGTCCCGTCGTTGTCGAAGAACGCCTTGTTAAATAGCAATGTCTGATAATCAATATCAATAATCTTATCGATGGGCCCAAGCGGACTTAATCCTCTGAAATTGCAATACGGATTAAAGTCCCTCATGTGAATCACTTCGTTTGGCGCATAGTTAAACGTTTCGTATTTCCATTGGACTAAAACTTTTTGTCCCAAGGCGTTCATTCCTTCTACGTGTTGGAACTTTTTAGGATTAAATGTCCAAAGCTCTGCTGGCAACCTTTTAGTCCCAGCTCGTTGCCCCATGCTCTCCCACTTAATAATCATCATTTCGCCATAAAGAGCATAAAACCCAACGACCGCTTGCAAGAAATCTTTGCCGGACATCATCGGGTTTGGAGCATTAAATAAAGCAATCAACTCATCTGGATAAACTTCCTTTTGAGTTTTCTTATCGTAAAAGGCAATATCAGCTTGCGGAACATTGTCAGCAATGCACTTGATGGCCTTATATACCGTCGAGATTTGGGCATAGGGAGCAGATACTTTATTCCCAAAGAGCTGGTTTTCATGCCCAATCTGCCAGAGCTTTTCATAACCACCGCTCTTCTGCTCTGACTTAAATATGTTTTTTATTTTATCTATAAATCCCACGCCTTAACCCCCATCTGGACAGACAATACGGAAGCAAGCTTCTCGTAATTATCAGCCAATCTAAAGTGATCCGCCTTTGAGCCTTCTCTCCAAACAAACCTGTTTCCCTGTTGATCGAAGACTCTTTTAGGCGCACACATTTGCTCATAAAACCCACCGCCATCAATAGTCCTTGCGTCTTCTGGCAAGATCACATTTTGCAAAAGAATGTCGGAATGGCTGTCGTCCATGCTTTGTGTACGGTCAACAGAAATTGACTGCTCATCTTGGTTTATTGAAATTCCTTTAGTTGAGCCGTCTTTAGCGTGAAACGTGCAAAGATAAACTTTGCTCGGATGTCTGTCTCGGAGTTCTTTTGCTTTATGTGTTTCGGGCAAAGCATCAATCACACAGCAAATGACTCCGTATTGTTTAATCAAGTTGTCAACATCTTCGAAGCGTGGAACCGTACCAATAAAAACGGCCTTGCGCTTACCTTCAACAACTTGTGAAATCTTTACGTGCAACACACTTCCAACGTCAACACCAGCAACACACTCTTGAGCTGATTGCGGCATCAAATACCCCTGCTCGACGCATTGCTCAAGTAAATAATCCGACAAAGCCACATTGCTTGCGCGATAAGGCTCACCTAAATCAGAATTAAAAAACGCCTGCATCTTACTTGGGTTTGATTGTGCTTTTTGGAAAGTTGAATAAAGCTCTTCGATGGTTGTGTTTGACTGCATCATGCGGGTAAAGTGATAACCTGAAATCCCGCTGGAAGGATTTTGTCTTTCCCAGTGTGCGTCACGGCTTAAACGATTGAATGGCTTGTTGCAATGAATACAAAAACAAAAGATGTCACGTCCGCAATTTTGCTTCCATTCTTTGTCGCGCAATTCATACGCATTCTCGTTAACCTCAGAAACAACTTGCTTGAAGAAATCAAGCTTCTGATAATTTCCGCATTCGTCGCACTTAACGACCCATTCTTTTTGATCACTCAACTTAAACTCGGCATCAATCCCGAAGTCTTCAAACGTTGGATTACCGACGAGCTTTTTAATTCGATGCTCGGATGCTTTAATACGATCCGGGGCTTTTGCGATATTATCAGCGTCGCATTCGTCAAACTCATCAATGACTAGAACATCAGCAGGAAATTCTTTAAATTCATTTGGAGTATTTGAACCAACAAACTTTAGAGCAGCTTTCCCATAGTGCTTCATGCTGGATGAATCAGCATCGCCTTGGGCCTTGCTCATTTGATTGTTGTAGTAAGGGACATTATTAAATAATCTATCAATACGATTAGCGACGAAGGTATTGCGAAGGCTGTACGTCGGAAGAACATAAAACGTTGACAACCCATTCTCGGCATTGTCCAACATGTCAACGATAAGAAATTCAGAAACACCGCATTGAACGGATTTCTTAATCACCATTTCTTTGGAACGATCTCGATAAAGCTCAATCATGTAAGGCCTATCAGCAAAAGATAAAACTTCACCGCGGGTATTGCGATGAAAATAAAGAGCCTTGTAAATCTTTGGCTCTCTTTCAATGAGACGCTTTAAGGATTTCTTCTGCTGTTCGGATAACATCGTCATCCTTCGGGTTGTTTATTTCGTGCTCAATCTTGCCCTTAAGATTGAACTCTTTTCTCCATCCAGCTTTGTGTTCAAGCCATTCGATTGCGGCTCGAACGTCTCCGTTGATTGCGGCTTGATATACAACATCCTCGACGATCTCAACTCTTGATTCCGTCGCCTCGCGCACGCGCATATCAAAGTCAGCGTCTTTTTTTCGCCAATCGAACAAACAAAAACGACTAATCCCGACGGAGGTACACGTCGCAGAAATAGTCGCTCCATTCTTTAGGCTTTGAATAATCGCGTTCTCGATTTCTGGATTTTTTTTCATTTGCACTCTTTCCTAATTATATTTTTATTGATAATCTAGAAAATTAAAGGATAGAGACTAGGACAGGGTGGGACATTTGCGGAAATAAAAAAGCCTAGGAGCACTCGGCCCCTAGGCGTTCAGCGTTGTCAATTGTTATCGGCTACGTTTGCCAAATTGACTTTATGGGACGCTAATCCCCTTATTCATTTTTGCATCAATACCAACGGCATTAAAAAAGTCAACTAATGCCTTTTTGGTAACACTATCGTTAGCAAGTCTAATTCTTACTCTTCCAATCTCAATAAAAATAGGAGGATCAAATTGAGTAATAGTCCCCGCGGATTTTTTACTTTTACAAGATACGCTTTTATCTTTCACAACCTTCATTCCAGAAGAATTTAGAAGTTTATCAATTTTCTTAGTTCTTATCATACCCCCGCGACCTTTCTAATCTTATTTAAGTCTTGTTCGTCCCAATACCTCCAACCCCCAGGGGTTCTTTTAGACTTTGGTATTATACCCTTTTTCTCCCACCGTAAAATAGTTTTTTCGCACACCCGAGCTATATGGGCAACCATCCATTTTAAATATCGTTTATTTGGCTTCACCTGCACCACCTTTAATTTCAAGAAATATTTCAATTGCTTGTTTACACACATCACAAAGCATTACTTTCCTAATCTTGTCATTGTTCCCATAAATAGTTGAGGCATTAGAAATAATAATATTATTCATAACTGGTTCTCTTCCTGCATATAAAATAAGTTTTCTTACCTCCTCTTTAACATCAACATGATAAAAACATTTTTTATTTTCACAAAATTTGATCATTTCTACCTCCTATTAAGGGTCAACAAACTTTCCAAGATGATCCCACCGTGCTCTAAACGTAGCCCGGTCTTGATCTAAATACGCATTAACATTATGTACATGGGCAGGACAAGACATGTTGTTTGGATGATAAATCTCTGCTGTCTCGCACGTATACACCGGGATATTTGACGTCAATGCCCTCATGCTTAGATCTGGGTCTGCATAAAAAGCTTTATACGCTGGATCAATGAATACACCATTAAGAGCATCAATGACTTTTCTATGCACAAAAGGAAACGGAGCAAATGGTCTTTGATAATATTCAAAGTTAAAAGCTGGGAGATGCTTTGGAGTTAAAATGCACATATCTCCGACGGACTCTGAAAATCTTTGCATATTAAGAAAAGCTCCCGTCGATAATAGCGCTTCATCGGAAAGACTAAACAGATATTCTCCTCGGCTTATTGATAATCCATTGTTAATCGCACAAACAACCCCTTTGCGTTCTTTTTCATAAACCCACTTAATTTTTAAATTCTCCATAACTTCGTGCGTTAGGTTTGGCTCATAATCACTGACAAGAATAATCTCGATATCAACGCTAATCGCTCCGGAGACAATTCCGTTTAGACATCCCACTAACAATTCCGGTCTTACACTCGGCAAAATAATGCTTATCATTTAGCCCTCTCCCATTCTGAAGAAACAATCTCTTCCAATGTTTTTATTGCTTTAAATCCAAGCTCTTGTTCTGCATGATTTGTTATCGCATAGATACCGGCGATGTCTCCTTTTCGCCGTGGCTCAAAGTTAACGTTTAATTTTTTTCCTGTTATCTTTTCCGCCGTATCAATGACCTCTTTAATCGTATAACCGCATCCACTCCCTATATTAAAAGCTTTGTTAACATTTGGCGTGCTTAATGCTTTTAAATGGGCCATTGCCACATCCTCGACGTGGATAAAATCCCTCAATGCCGTTTGGTCTTTTGTTGGCCAGTCAATGCCAAATAAGCTAAATGGTTCATTGTTTTTTAAGCATCTAATTATCGTCGGGATAAGAGCCTTCTGGCTTGGGTTAGAATTGCCAGCAACGTTGAAGTATCTAAGAATCACATAATCAATCCCCTTCGCTTTACAGCAGTCCTCAATTATTCTTTCGCATATTGATTTTGAATGCGCATACGGAGTCTTCGGGCTGTGTTCACTGCTATCGTAAACCCTAAACTTATAATCCCACGGCGCCCCATAGACTGCCGCTGACGACGAGAAAACTATCCTGTCGCCTTCTTTCAACGCGTTTAAAACTTGAAGCGTGCATCGAATATTGTTGTCGTAATAACTCCACGGGTCTTTGATTGACTCGGGGTTATCAATATATGACGCTAAATGGATAACGTGTTTAATGTTGTGCTTAATCATTTTCGCATGAAGCGATTCCTGCCTTAGATCAATACCTAGCTTTGTATCAATAACAATCGGGGTTATTCCGTACTTCCCAAACATATTGCATATCTCTTTGCCAATGTATCCCTCTCCTCCTGTGACTAACACATTCATATTGATTGCTCCTTTTCTTTTAAAACCATATCTGTTCTTTTCTCATAATTCGGCGGCATCCCCGTTAAAGAAGAAATAATCTTCCAACCATTACACGTTGTACAAACTGGGCTATTAGGCCAGCTATGCCCCGCTTTACCTGTTCCTTTGCATATTGGGCAGACTTGGTACATTAGCGTTCCTCTTTTAAAAATGGCTTATCTTTATTACAACAACATGATTCATTATCTGTGATGATAATTTTCCCTTCTTTAACTGCCCGCTCAATAGCGGCGGCGCAATGGTCTATGGCGTAATTATAACCTTCAGTCTGATAAAAATAAGAAGGGTTCTTTTCTGGGTGCTTATAAAGTTGTTCTTTCCTAGCTGGTAAAATATTCTTAATCGTTTCGTTCATATCTTTTCACCATCTTCTGGTTTATAAATATCTTCTTCAAACACTTCTTTAATCTCAGAAAAATCACCTTTATCTTCAATGCCGTCCATATAGCCACACAACCAAATAATAAAATCTTGCATATGTTGATTTTGAGACTCTGTTGCTTTTATATTTGCTTGATCTATATTTTTAGAAAGAATTTTTAAACGTTCTCTTATTACTAATAGTTTCATACTTTCCCTTTCCCCCGCACGTTAGGGGTTTGATTGTTTTAATTCTGCGCCATCAAATTCTTTATTTACCTCATCCCTAAATTTCCAAATATTAAATCCTTGCCTATTTAAACCTTTTTGTGCTATTTGATTTAAAATATATTCAATCTTCTTATCTTTATGAAATGCAACGCTTAAATCTATAAAAAGTCTTAAATAATAAATTTCGTGAATTGGGTTTCTTATTCTGTCAAGAATATCTAGAAACCATTGTAAACATTGTGTTATTGTAAATATTGATACGGCTGCCAATGTCAATAATCCGACTGCTATATAAATCCATTGAAGTATCTGCATACCTATCCTTTCTTAACAATCCATTCGTTCATCTTGTTAATTATTTCTTGTGCATCTGTTAAACAAATCAATCTCATTGGGTGATTTTCGATAATCATGTCTTGCCAAAGCGGAAAATCATTTTGTGAATAACCACGCAAGCTAATGCGTTTTTCGTACATTAACTTTGCCAACTCCTCAACATCCGGCGATAGCTGGTCTATGTGGTCAATTGCATCGTTATAACCTTTTGTATAATAATTTGGTTTATTATCTTGAATAATCCTATAATCTTGACTTCCGCCAGCCATACTCATCCTTTCTTAATCCACGTTAGGGGTTTAATTATTACTGAATAAAATCTTCTATCTCATCTTCACAAGATTGTTCAAATTCTCGCAATATTCTAATTGCGTCATTAACTTTAATGATGTCCTTTTTATTCACCAAAATTTCACTTGGATTTAAAGACCCTCCATCTGTTAAGTCATACCAAAAATCGCTAGAACTTATTGTTAATCCCTTTTTAATTTCCATATGCCTATCCTTTCTTAATAATCCATACGTTCATCTTGTTAATTATTTCTTGTGCTAATTCATTTAAATCATCCTTATCCCTTCCTTTAAAAATACCGATTCTGTATAATTCAGTAATTTCAGAAATATCATATTCTTTATTCATATTCCAACAGAAAATAATGTGTCTTAGTGCGTTAGCATCCGGCGATAGCTGGTCTAGTTCGAATAATGCCTTGTTATAATCAGCACACCCACAATCTTTAATGTGTTCATCGTTATAACAATACTTATCGCATTTCTTATTTTTAAACCCTAACACCTTTGATAGTGGTTCAGACATTATTTACTCCTTATTTATTAATCTATTTCCCAGAACGTAGATGAGCATCTTGGCGCGGGTTTCGGCTTCACAATCTGAAACGTACGTTTTCCCAACAGCATCCATCTTCCATATTTCCCAATTCAAAGTAAATTGCCTACGAGTAAAAATTGCAATATCTTGTGGCATTAACAACTCCCCCAATTCAGCGACGGTGTAAGCGGAATAACTATCATGTCCCCATTCAATTCCCCATACATACGGGCCTACCTTTTGCATTAATCTTTGCCCGCTCGTTGGTTTACTATCACGAATCTTATAAATTCTATCTTCAAAATATTCTCTCCCACCATTTGGTTTATTTCCATTCCAAGTATTGGTTGTCTTTAGTTTCGAATATTCGTCCCAATAAAACAAACTCTCCTGCCGCACTCCCAATTCTTTAAGACGCTTTGCTGATTCAAGACTACAGACTTGTTGTTCAAGTTTTAATATCATTATTTACTCCATTGCTCGGGTGTTCCAAACTTTAATCGCTTCATTTGTTGCTTCTTTCTTATAAATTGCATCGCCAATTCCGTTATAAATATCACCAGCTTCAACTCTTGGTTTTGCAAAACAATCTTTCCAATCGCAATATACAGCCATTTTTTGGCTAGGTTCACCGTGCAACTGGCAATGTGTTTTCTTTGCTGGATTTATTTTTGGTATGCATCCGCAAAAAGGGCATGTCAGTGGTTTAAGTTCTTCCATTATTTCCCTCACTTTCACGCTGTAAAAACTTCAATAATTGGTTTGATTCGTATATATTATCTAAAATATCACTCATGTGTTGTCGTAATGTCGTAGACATCCTGCGAACTCTTTTCCCTCTGCTTATTCTTCTACGCTTAACACGCTTAACTGTGTTCCTGTACGATTTCATTATTCTCTCCAATTCTTAGGCCCACAACTTCTTTTATGGCTGTGGTATCGTTCCAGGTTGGCTTTGTTGCGCTTCTTTCTTAAGCAATAATCGCAAATCTTCTTCTTAGGCCCACCACTTTTGTTATGGCTTGTCACGTGCTCAAACGTATCTTTGCACTCATCGCATTTGATCGTCATTAACATTTTTCCCTCCTAAACAATAAATTTTGTGTATACGAACATTAAGAATTTATAAATCCAATAAACCAAAGTGAATACCATCAACAATACCGAAACCCCTATCAAACTCAACACAAATGCCTCTGTAGGAGTAGTTTTATGCGGCATATCCATCCTCCTCATCCCATGCAAAATGGCCTTTGCAGTGCTTCTTGGGGTCAACCAAAACGTCTTCTTGCCATGGTTCTTCCATTTTTATGCTCCTTTTTGTTAGGTTTGTTTTTTAATTGATGTCAACGTTTCACCAAAAAAATTCAAAACTTCTTTAAATCGCTCTGGGAAATACCCATTTTTTACCAAATCCTCAAATACTTCGTTTCGTTCTTCCTCGCTTAATAATGTCCATAGGTAATCAACGCGGCGCTCTAGCTTTTGCAGATCAGCAACATCTATTGGATTGCGCTCAACTTGGATTTTAAGCCAGTCAACACCTTTGCGCCATCGCAAGTAAAGGTCTAGGTAGTCTTTAACTTCTTGGTTCATAAGCGCTGTCATTTTATTTCTCCTTTGTATGCAATTGGTTAGGACGCTTGTCCAAGAGCGTTCGTCCTACTTTAAGTTGTTGATATGTTTGTACTTACGTTATATCCTGGACGCTTGGACGCTTGTTTCCCTATTGTTACTCTACTTTTTATCCCCCTACTACCATGCTTTTTTACTCCTATTACTACATATTTACTCTTTTATATATAAGAAGAGGTACAAGCGTCCTAAATGCTATAAATACTTTAAACAAAACAACTTACTGTAGGACGCTTAAAACTATTAAGCGTCCGTTATGCGTCCTATAAGCGTCCTAATACGGCCTATCCTTTGGCGGAACATAACCCTCTGGTTTATCAAAGTTATGTTGACTTTCATTCTTTATAAAAACCCCAGGCCAAATCCTCGTTCTGTTGCTGTTGTTTTCCCGCGCATCTTTCTTGGTAAACTTCTTAGCAATTCTAAAAAAGCTTTCACTAAACTTATGGCTTGCAAGAGGCTTATAGCCATTTTCTTCACACCATTTTTTATATTTTTCAAACAACTCGGTTTTATAGGTAAATAGATCTTTTTCAAAGCCAATACAATCATCCACAAAGATCTCAACTGGATTATTTTGTTTTTTAAGACTTGATATGTTTTGTTTCATGTACTCATCAATTAAGAACATTTTGCGCTCATAAAGCCGCTTTAAACCAGCCAACGCCCAATTAAGGATCCCGGGAAGTTCGGATAATAATTCTTTTTTAAGGTTTTTGTTTTGCTCTTCTTCCGAAAATGAACGCTCAAAAGGAACCATCAAAAGACGTCGATAAAATCCTGATGTCCTATCATCAATGTACGGCATTTCATTAGCCGCAAAGATAAGCTTGCAAAAAGGGCGGAATTTAAAAATTGGAACATATTTCTGGTTTGCATTAACCGATTCCCCTGATGTTATAGTCCTAAATTCTGTTTCGTAATCTTCTGCGCGGCGTGGCACTTCGCTGTTAATATTGACAAATTTATTAACCAAAGCACAAACCATACTTGGATCATTGAAGTATTTAAGGGATAAAGTTGAGCAATTTTCGATACCTACAAGGTTTTCTAGTACGTATAGAACAGTTGACTTTCCGTTTTGACCTTCGCCTAACATGATCAACGCTTTTTCAAAGTGCGTGTCTTTGGTCAAGCAGTATCCAAAGAACTCTTGAATCGTGCGGATTTTGTTTTGATCGTTCTCAAAAATTTCGTTAAGCGTCTTCTCCCACATGGGGCAACCTTGTCCGGCCACGTAGTTATAAGGCAAACGAATTGTGCTGATATGGCCCGGATGATGCGGAATAAACTTGGCCGCTTTGATGTCATAAAGGCCATTTTCAAGGTTTAAAATCTCACCGGCGTTGAAATCTTCCAATGGCTTATTGGTTAGGATCCTCATGTTCTCAAGGATGTTGTTACGCTTGGCGCACGTTAGCTTCTTTGTCCACGGGATTTTATCGAGCAATGCTTTTTGCATGACTTCATCGGGTGTTTGCTTGTAAACGCCATTGGCATAACGATAAAACGCTTTCTCTTCAATGCAAAAAACCGTGTTGCCGTTCTCTGCCAAGAACTTCTCAGCTAAAAGGAAAGTGATTTCGTTCTTGTCTTGCTCCTCTGGATGGCCTTTTTCATAACCGCAAGCACTATCCACGATCAATTTAAGCTCATCATCTGGCAACGGCTCATAACATCGCTCACGATTAACCACTGACACGGCAGAGATGATTTCGGATGCTTCTAGGCCGGACGTGCGAAGCTTGCAAGCATATTTAAATAATGTGTCATTGCGCTGGCCCGGCGCAATCTTTTCTGGTAAGTCAAAAGTCTTATCTTTGGGCTTTATACGCTCATTGATGGCCTTTAATAGATCAGCTGGGAATTGAGCAAGCTCAAGATCAGCAGGTCCTTGATCAGCCAGCCATTCATATTCTTTTCCGTTTGGATGAATTGATGGCGGGAGTATTACCAAGCCGCCGTCATTGCGGATGTCAATGCCGGAGCCGTCACCTAATGCGGCGACCATGTTCTTGATGTCGGGGCAATATCTAAAATAGTATTGTCGGCCGCCTGATGGGGTTAATACACAAACGGTTTCCGGCATTTCAAGTCCTAGAACGTCAAGAGTATGAAAGCCATTGACACCGTTTTTATTGTCGATGTCTACTACTGTCACTCCTGATTGTTTGCCTGTTGCAAGCCCGATGCCGGTATGAGGATTTTTGAATAATTCCGTTATCTTTGAAGCTTTGGTGCTTGCTTGTTCTTGCCAACCTTTGATCGATGGTACTTTATATTTAACGGGAAAAACTCTCCAGCCGTTCTTTCCGTAAATGATGGCTTCTTCTATCATGGGCATCCTTTATATGTAAAATGGGGTGAAGGTAGCCCGAGTATTACCCCTCGGGCCAGAAGGTCAATTTTTAGGCTGTCAGGCCATTTCATCCTGAATTAGTGCGCACTATCGTTTTCTATTGCTACTAGTCGTTTTGTTTCGCTCTCATAGTTTCATATACCGTCGCATAATCCCCTATGATACCTAAACAATCCTCAGCACTCCGTGTGCAGTATGCCGCTTACAATACAAACCATAGAAAACAGCGTCTATGCTTTCGCCACAGCCTAATTTCTTAGTAAGGACGACCAGAAGAAGCCGCACCATTAGGAGCATGCTCTTCGTCATACACAACATCGATCTTCTTAGGACGGAATTGCTCGTACAAAGAAGAGCAAACCTTGAAATCATCCTCGTTAACACGGCCAGCCGCACCAACTTGGAACACAAAGTACGTTCCAGCGTCGCCAGTTTCCTGTTTGGCCGTTAATTTATACTTGCGGCTAAACATTGCCCCACCACCAAGCAGGCATAAAGAGAGAAGGTTTTTGCCTGCCTTGTAGCTAGTCTTGGAGAATGAAATAATCGCTGGCATTAGTATTTCTGGGAAATAGCAGAAAAAGTTAAGCACTTTCAGCGCTGTTGGCTTTTCCCCGTTTGGCCCGAACTCACACTCGGCAACGCGTGGATCGTTGGAGTCAACTGTCTTCCAAAGAATTGCGCCTGGCTCAAAAGCTGGATCGTAATTTGGATCCTTCTTATCTCGTGGGTTGAATTTGACGTATTCGGTGAATTTGAAAATTGGCACAAACTCAATTGGCATGACATCGCCTGTTAAATCGTTTATAATCACGCCGCTTTTATGGGCTTGATCGACAACTTCGGGAGACAATGCTTGCATGAGCTTGGCGCGTGGCAAGCGGATGTCTCGCGTGTCGATCTCTTCTTCAAACCCTTTGCGATCTTTGTAATTGCTTAATGCTGTCCCTGTGTTATTAACGGGAGCGACTTCGTTTTTAACTTCTGTTGCTGGTAATTGTGTTTGGTTTTCCATGGTGAAGCTCCTTTTCTTAATTTTTATTTTGAGTAAAACCGGATTTGAGGTTCGAGGTAGTAATTGATAAACGGCGGCAATTCTTTACCCTCCTCAATTTGTTCTTTCACGAACGACGAAAGACTAATGGCGTTGACAGCTTCCTTGATTAAGTCTTCCCTTCCGATACTTCTCAAATAAAAGAAAAGGTCCTCTTTGTTTTCTTCAAGACAGCGTGCCCTAACCTTTGGCTTAACCAGCGATACATAGCCTACGCCTTCATACGTGGCAGTACGCTCTTTGCCTTGGGATTGCATCAACTCCGTTAGTCTGGCTTTGGTCTCTTCCAGAGCAGATTTTGCTTGTTTTGATTGAGCATCTAAACTCTCAGCAAGCTCGTACTGTTCCTTATATTGAGCGACCAAATCCTGCTCATTAAGTGTTTGCATTGGCATTTCCTCCTTTCAGTATTATTTCTTTAACTTCTTTGACACTTCTGGCGACATGCGCCTCGATTCCTCTTTTGCGTATTTCCGCTATAGTGTGGTCTTGCAATTTGGTTGTTTCGCCCTCTAAAGTCTTCAATTCAATAAACAATGCTCTCCCGCTAATTAAGATCAATAAATCCGGGATCCCTGAATAAAACTTATCGCTGATCTTCCACACCCACGCCAGAGGGTATTCTTTTTTAAGCATGCGCATGACGTTTGCTTTGAGAGTTTGTTCGCTCATTTAGCATCATCCTCACTAATTCGACAGCATCACCCTTACGTTGCAATACGTCATAGACATGCTCGTCGATGGTTTGTTGGCAAAGAATGTGGACATAAGTACATTTGTTGACTTGACCAAAACGGTGTGTCCGGCCTTTTGCTTGGAAGTAAGACTCCCAAGAATAATCAAGCGAGTAAAATACTTGCAGACAGCAGTTAACAAACGTCAAGCCGTGGGCCGCCGAGCGCGGATGCGCGATCAAATATTGCTTGCGGCCTTCCTTAAAATCGTTGATCGCTTCCTCTTTGTCGGTGACTTCACCAAAGATGGCTGTAGCTTTGTCTCCTAAGAGCTTTTGGATAGCGTTGATTTCGTGATGAAAGTTTGCCCAAATAATGACCTGTTGATTGCCAGCTTCTTCCAGGACATCGGACAACTCGTTAAGCTTTGGATTTTCGCCAATCTCTTTAACTTCGCCATGTTCAGCGATGGCAAATCCGCTGGTGATCTGGCGAAGCTTGAGGATTTTAGTTAACGCAACTTGAGCCGTGATCGGTTGGCTTTCAATCTCAGCGATGGCCTCATTTTTCATTTGGCGGTAAATGCGAGATTGATTAACGCCCATCTGGACTAAGCGCACTTCGTCCAATTGGTCAGGTAAATCCATGCAATCTTCTTTGCGGGCATAGTGGCAATGTGGCGCAATGCGGTTGAGTAATTCCTTTTGCTTGGTAGGCGTGATTTCATACTTCCAGCCTTTAGAGAATATTTCTCTCGCGGCTTCGCGGGTCATAAATGAACCATTTGGGATCATTTTTTGATTGCCGCGGCCTAAATGGAAATAGTGATTGCGGAAGGCATAAAAGCTTTCGTGAAATACGCCTTTATTGACGAAAAGGATTTGCGGCCAGTATTCTGTTAATTCATTGGGTGCTGGTGTTGCTGACATGACAATGCGGTGCGCTAATCGTTCACGAAGGCGCAAGATTTCTTTGGTTGTCTTGGCTTTGAAATTCTTGATCTTGCTCGACTCATCTAATATGCACATAAACGGATTAGCTGAAATCATGGCATTGATGTTTTTGCGGTTGTTCTCCGAAAGAATCATTTCATAGTTGCAAATGTACACATCAAAGCCCCCGGGGAAGCCGTCTTGATGGCAGTCAATCCAACGCAAATCAGAGAAGCGGCTAATATCATGGCCCCAAGCGGCATTGATTAGGGAGATCGGGCAGAACACTAAAAGCTTTAGCTTAGGATTCTTTTCGCGCATGGCTTTATAAACAGAGATACCGGCCAACGTCTTACCTAAACCCATCGACCACCAGAGCGCACCGTTGCCATGATTCTTGGTTATAAAATCAATTCCGTCTTCTTGATGCTTAAATAGTTTTAAAACCATTTCTCTTCCCCACCCTTTCCCCCACAGCAAGGACATTCAATAAATCCATCGTGCAAATATTGAGTTCTAAAAATGTATAGAATCTCTGCAAACGAGCATCGGTATTTCATTAAGACTTTGACTAATTCTTTTCTGTCATCAATAATCAAAGACCCATCCCCATGGCACTCATCGCAAGTAACCCATTGTGTTTTATAATCAGCGACGTGATTTTCTAAATTAAACATAGCGTTTCTCCGTGTAGAAAATATGGTCTTTAATGCGAGCGACGACGATGCAATTTTTCCACCAGCGGGCTTTGGCAAATTCGTTAATATCTTTGGCGTTGCCCCAGCCGGTTGCTCTCTTTGTGATGTCGATGGTCTTCGACATTGCCCAGGCCTTCTTCGCTAAAAGATAAGTCTTTTGGCTGTAGCGATGATGGATGACTCGGGGATTATGTAGGCCATATACTCCTTGCAGTGTTCCTCTGTTGCGGATAGCGCAGGCAACAGCCAAAAGTCCTTTGAATCCTTGATTTTCAGCCTCTCCAATAATTGCCAATACAGCTTGCTTATCGCTTACAGTTGACGCGTGCACAACTCGGCATGACCCGATAAATACAATTGAAAGAATAAATAACGTGTAGACAATCTTTAGGAATAATGGCGTTTCGTTTTGTTCGACCTGCTTACCTTCGCATGATGAACATGAGCAAAACAATCGTTGTTTCTTTGGAAGACTTTGTCGGAACAGTTTCATGGCTACTCCTTTATAACCTTGAGGGTTTGCATAACACGGTCAATTTCCGTTCTATCAAAACGCAACCGGCCATTGGGTAAGCGAGTTGGGTTAAGTCCGTACTTGGTAAGACTTGTCCAGGTCTTTTGAAACGTGCGCAATGGGATTGACGCGTATTGTGCGCATTGGCGGAGTGTTAGGTATCTTGGAGTTATTTGTTCCATATATTCCTCGTCGGTGTTTTTAAATAAAATCCCAAAAAAGTGATTTCTAACCAAATATTCCGCTTAAAGTAAACGGTGGATGTTACGCTTTGATTCACGTGAGCCAAGTGCCTCAGCTATTAGAATCTTAGCCATGTCAGCTTGACTACGGCTCTCGTTCTCGCACTCTTGGTCAAGCTTGGCTTTTAGTGCGTGGCTAACTTTGAACGAAAGAGCAATTTCTTGTTTTTGTTTTGGCATAAAAGACCTTGAATAAATTTACAATACTAATATGATATTAACTCTTGGCAAAAAAATAGGTAACTGGCGACCCAAAGATATGGCACAAAATAGCAATATCATTGGCGTCAGGATCAGACTTGCCCTTTTCCCAATTCAATATGGTACGAGGAGAAACCTTTGCGTTAAGCTTACGAAACTGAAAAGCAAGGTCTTCCCTAGAAAGTCCGCGTTCCTTGCGTTGTGTCAGTATTCTTTTATTGATAAATTTCATTGCTCACCTCACATCCTTTCAATGAATGTATCATACCATAATGGTATGATATGTCAAGAAAAAATATTCGGAATTATTTTTACAATTCAACGACGGGAGAATATCATATGAATATGAAATTCTCACAATTCTTAAAATATCTCCGCGAAAAAAGAAATATCAACAAATCTGAACTTGCAAAAAAGATTAACGTCTCCTCTGGGTATATAATAAATATCGAAAGCGGGAAAGCGAAACCTCCGACAAAAGAACGATTAGAAGATATATCCAAGGTTTTGCGATTAAGCGAAGAAGAAAAAAGTAAGCTCATTGAATTAGCATTTCAAGAAAGAATTGTTGAGAAATCTCCCGGATGGTTTGACTATGTAGGAACCTCTTTAGAAAAAACTGTACAAAAAATAGACTTTAAAAGTGAAAATACTTTACTTATCCCTCTTTTTGGACTTGTTCCAGCGGGTGGAATAGATATTTTTGAAGAGAAGCCCCGATGGATAACGCTTGATAAACAATTTTTAAAAAATCACAACATTGAAGACTTATTTGCCCTTACCGCATCAGGAGACTGCTTAAAGGACGCAGGTTTATTTGACGGAGATCAGGTCATCGTTTCAAAGACAGCAAAAGTTAACAATGGAGATATTTGCATTGTAAGAGTTGATTCAGAAATAACCTGCAAAAAAACATCCTTTGTTGATAACAAAATAATTCTAGAGACGATGAACTCTGATAAGAATAAAAAATTTATAATCGATCCAAAAAAGAAAGACGTGGAAATTATTGGCAAGGTTATTCGAGCGATAAAGAACTTTGAATAATGTCAGCTTAATGGTGAGTCATGACAGTTAACTTTTAAATGTTCATGGTACCATTCTTCTCATGTTTGAATATCAAGACTTGAGAACGCAACTCGAAAAATTCAAACGTTCCAATCCTCTACTTGAGCAAAAAGAAAAACTCAAGACCACTGCCAAAAATATCCGCAAATTGCATTTAATATGGAAAAAGAAAAAGTTCTTATCGTTGACGACAGCAAGTCGGATTTATTGATTTTAAAGAATTGCCTAAAAGATTATAACACCTTTACAGCCCTTACTTCACGCGAAGCCGTTTCGCTTACTAGAAAACATAAGCCAAGCCTCGTGTTAATAGATTATGATTTAGGAAGCACTTCGGGCATTGAGCTTCTTCATACCTTGCAAAATATTTCGGAACGAGCTGGGTTTATAATTGTCACTGCCCATGAGTCTGTAAATATTGCGGTTAATGCTTTAAAAAATGGAGCCATGGACTTTGTACTTAAACCATTTGATTCATATTTGTTAAATCATATCGTGCGAAGAGCCCTTCACATAACAAGAGAAAATGAAAATATTGATGTTGAGCTATCCGCTACCATTAGGAATAAGCTTCAGATCGTTCAGACTGTTATGGAGAACATTGAAAATGACAAGATTCCTACCAGGAAACTTTTAATGATGGCTCAGGATAATCTAAATCAAATCATTAAAACTTTGGAAAATAGATGATATCCTTCTCCTTTAATAAAGACCGCGGCCTAATGATGCAACACATGACCGTCTATCAAAACCCCGAGGAGCTTGATAGAGCCAGAAAAGAAAAGCGTGCGTACAATAAAAAAGTCAAACACTACAACGCCGAACTCGATACGCTTGAAAACCGCATAGGATCTCCCTCTGTACCAAAGCGCACTCTCCATGATATACTAATAAGCATTGCTCGAAGATTGTGGGATTTAAAAATCTTTGCGCTAGATAACAGAATTTATGAGATAGAAAAAAAGATTATGAACCTAAAGGAGCCCTGGGATAGATGAAAAAAATATTGTTAGCTTTTTTGTGTGCTTTGACGGTTGGGTGTGCCTCACTTGGAATGCCAGGAAGCATTTCTAAGCAAACATCTCAATTTGATGGCACAAATCAAATCACAATGGAACCCGCCTGGATATATGGCGGATCCGGGGCGATTAAATTTGGATTATATAAAAACTCAAAAATGCCGAATGACAAAGTAATTCTAACAGCAGTTGTTAACCGCATCACTGATTTTGCAAAGAAAGGAGCTCTTGAGTTTAAAATTGACGGTGAGATTATTTCTTTGGATTCAATCGACTCTCTATCAGATCATGCCGTTGATCCATATTCTAACGGATGGACCTCTAGGCGATATGAGGTTTCAAAAGATTTTATTGAAAAACTTATTAACGCTAAAAAAGTATATGTAAAAATTAACCTTATAAAAGAATACGTTGAAGGTGAATTTTCCAGTGATGCTCCAATGACGGCAAGGCCATCTTTTAAGAACTTTATTAAAGAAGCTTGGGGAAACAAATAAAATATAAATAATGGCCGAACACTACAAACGCAACGGATGGTACTGGATAACGTACCAAGAAAACGGGGTGCGTAAACGTCACCCACTTAAGACAAAAGATAAGACTGTTGCAAATTTTCGTAAAAATGAAATAGAAAATAAGCTCGCCCTTGGTAATAGCCCCCTACCCGATAAGGACATCAGCCTTAAATCCGCCGTTGATGAATTTATCAAGTATGCTCAAATAAGCAATAAACCCAGGACGGTTGAATATTATAAGCAAACCTTATCTCCGTTTGTTAAAGCCGTTTCTCCAAATCTAAAAGTTCATCAGCTAAAAGAGCATTATCTTACTAAGTACATTAACGAAAAGAAAAGCTTAAAAGAAGGCGGAACATGGCATCTGATCAAAGTAGTTAATACTCTTCTAAATTTCTGCGTAAAAAAGAAATACATCACCGCAAACCCTATATTTATAAAGAAACCATCAATACCTAAAAGAGTCCCGGAATGTTGGACTCAAGATCAAACATCAAAGGTGCTTAAATGCGCGTCAGGACTTGCATATCAAGCAATTTTTATAAATCTATACCTTGGGCTAAGGCCAAATGAATTAGCCTCTCTTAGGTGGCAAGATATTGATTTTAAGGGCAAACTGGTGACTGTCAGGGAAGCAAAGGACAATCAGTTTCGAAGAATACCATTACACGATCAACTCTCAACATACCTACAAAAACTATCAAAAACTGATGAATTGATACTTCCAGGGTTTAACGATAATTTTATGAGGGATTCCGCTGAAAAAATTAGAATATCCGCAGGAATGAAACACATCAAAAGATTTTGGTATTCAATTAGGCATACATTTGCAACAGAGTATTACAAACAAACTGGGGACTTAAAAGGACTTCAGGAGATTTTGGGACATTCCAAGATTGAAATGACCACGGTATATGTAAATCCACAACAGGCACATCAACACTCCCAACTTAATAAACTTAACTACAACATCGGCACATGAATTGACACATGAAAATCGTAAGTGCTTTAATTATAAGTACTTATAAAATGCTTGAAACGCTCTCCAGGCGTGCGCCTTCAACCACTCGGCCACCTCTCCAACAGCGTCTATGCTGTATACTTTTAACTATGTCATCGTCGCTGTTTCACGTGAAACCACCTATTCCCATTCGTACCCAAACATATCCCAAAGAACGGCTAGAAATTGACACATTTTTGACACATTGACACAAATTTGGGCACATGAAAAAACGACATTTAAAAGAGCATTAAATTAAATCTTTTTGAATCGAATCATTCTACACAAAATTAAAAATAAAGCAAGGGAACCGTCACCCCAATTAAAAAACCACGGAAACCTTCTTCCAAATCATCATCACCAATCAACTCAGATAGCACTGCGGTAAATATAGCTAGCACCAAACACCTAATTCCGAATCCTAACCAATGTCCCCCTTGGATTGCAAATGGCAATGCAGAAAATCCATAAAAGAAACCAGTTAAATACCAGTTGTACCACTTGGCATCTGTACCTTTTTTCTTCCAGTAAGTTGTGAGGGATCCGAACAATGAGCCAAAGCAAAGGATATAAGTCCAATACCATCCTCCAAGCAATAGCATTTCCAATGTAACTATAAAAGGCACACCGAAATCTCTTGTCTTGGTATTACGAGCAAAGTCTAACCAATTGCTCTTCTTTCCCTGACCACCCAGACGGTACAATCCCGCGGAGATCAATGAAAATATTACAACAATGAATACACTCATTTATGATTCTTCCAATGCAAGTATCTTTTTGCATACTCATAAGTCACCCACATTTTATCGTCTGATTTTTGCGGACAACCGTTCTTAAGGTCATCATAGTCAACCCCCTTAATAACAACCGGAGGGCTACTTGTTGCGCAACTTGTCAAGCTCACGGGTAACATCATCAGCATTGGAAACAGAATCAATTTCTTTATCGATTGCATCAATTGCCTTTCGCTTTTCGTCAAAGCGCTTCAACATCCACATCGCAATGGACAGCGATAGCCCAATGACGCCAAGTATTGTATAGCTTGGGATATCCATTATTTAGCCCTTATGCCTGCTAAATAACCAGCAACTTTGCCAACAATTGTGACAACACGTTCAAAAGCGTTATCATCCGTCGCAGGCGTTTTATCAATTGCATCGCGTACGGCTTTTAAAATAGTGTGCAGTGCGATAAATATTGTGACACCAGCAACGATCCAAATGTTTTGATTGACTAATGCGTTTAAGTCCATACCCACCTCCGTTTTTATTCAGTTATTCCCATTTCTTTTACCTGGTTAATTTGATCAAGTATTTCCGCAATTCTGTCTTCAATATTCTTTATATTCTCAAGATGCTCATGTTTTTTCTTATTTAAAATTTCAATATCACTTAAAAAGTCCGACAGAAATAAAACTTTTTCCTGAGTTTTAATAGTGGTAAGTGTAACTTTTACTGACCTATCATCTCTCTTTTGTATTGATATTTTCTTATTCTCTATCATTTTGCTGTCCATGTTCCAGCCGCCGTTTTTACATATAGCGTGGTTGATGCTCCTCCACCAGGAGATAGTAGCGTATCCCCAATAGAACCAAGACCAGAGAGCGCCGATATTGTTGCAAGAGACCCAGGACTGAAGGTATACTGCTTGCTTACCCGATAAGTTACATCGTCAACCTCTTCTTTGCTTGGGGAACCTTCAAATATCTCTAACGCCCCGCTAGAATGCTCTTGAGCTCCCGTCGAAATCTTTGTATAAAGTTGTAACAAATCACCGGAAGCCCATCCTGTTATGTCTTCGCTGAATTGAGTCCCCACTGCGGACGATGTTGTTTGTTCTGTCCCTACAGCAACACCATTTCTATAAATTCTTCCGTATGTAGTTGCTCCCCCAGACGCGGCAATCCAAAATTTAACCCTAAGATCACCAGCTCTTGGTAAATATATTTCAGCAATTTTAGTATATGTGGTGTAGTTTGAAGCAACTAACTTTGTTGGGTTTGGAAGTATCTTATAATTTCCTACCGTGTAATTTGTTAAACCAGATTGAGCATCCCAACTTGATCCGTCGTAAACATAAACATTATCTAAGTCTGTTCGATAGAAGAAATCTCCTTCATTTGGAGAGCCAGGAAAAGAAGTTCCTTGTTTCATGGCTCCGTTATCCGCCAAACATCTGGCAAGACGAGTCTTCAAGTCTGTGGATGATCCTGCAACATCTGAGCCAAGCTCTGCTTCTATCGCACTAACCTCATCTTGCAAATCATTGATATGCGACGCATCATATATATCAATCAAATTAGCTTTGGTTGTAAATGTTTTAAGGCTTGCCGGATAAGATGCTGACATATACTCCTCCTAAAGATTGCTTGATCTAATTTGTTCAAGTTGATATTGCAATTGGCTAATATTTTCAGCCACACTTGGCCTAAGTTGTCCAGCCTGTAATGATATTTTCAACACCCCGTTGTCGTCTAAAGAATAACCCACTTGGTTGATTTGGTAATCAATTGGGCCACAATAAAGACCAGTCCCATAATACCGAGTCCCATATGTAGCCGCCTTTGGCAGTAACCGAAAAAGACCGATAGGCGTTGTGTTCTCAATCAAAGCTTCCTCAAGAATTTCAATGCGGGCTCGTCTAATTACTTCGCTAAATTCCGCAAAAATAGAATTGGCAAATTGTTGAGCAACAGCGCTTGTCGTAATTGCAGAATTTTGATACGTCTTGTCCCTACGCTTCCACTTAGCTTGACTTTGCACGCTGTCATAAGTTGCAGTGTACGGGGTCCCGGCCACATCTCCCCCTTGAACAATAACACGATTGACAATATCCTTTGAAGAGTTGTCGCCCTCAAAAACCGTTACTTTATTACCCATGGGGTATTTATAATTAACAGTTGCCCCTCGCGCTTTAAAAAAGAATTTTCTATTTCTATCAACTCCCCATTCCCGAGTCCCCGTTATGTCGGCCAGCGTTCTAAACGCATCAACGGCGGAATTGTTAAATTTTATACTGTCCGGGGTAAAGGATGTTGCTTCGATGTCTGACGCTGAATATGTGATATCGGTATTGGGAACGATGTCGTTGTCTAAAATATCTTTTACGATTGTGCTTATTTCTTGGGAGGCATACGTTCGCTCAACATAAATATCACTTAACTGTGACTGATAACCGCTCCCCTTTATTGAAATAACTTCCTGCTCGCCATTAACTTTATAATCTTTACTTTCAATCCTTCCCTGATACCAAAGATCATACGCGCTTGTTGAATTATTTCGTCGATATATCTTTATGTTAAAATTAAGACCTAAATTATTATCTTGGGCAAACCGCACAGGCATATCAAATGAAAAGTCAGCACATCCGCCAATGCGCCCGTATCCCCAGCGGAGACTTTGGATTTCGTTTTCGATCTGATCTATTACATTGAAACTTCTATCTGATATTAGGACTTTTACCTTCATTAGAACCAACGGTCAAACCAATCAACCCTGACCGTTCCTCCTGTTGTCCCTGTGAATTTAAACGCATTGTCCCCTGGTAATAAAAACATATCTAAATCCCCGGAGAAGTTTGTCAAATCATCTGAGCCATTGTTTTGCACTGTCAGCAAATCGCAATCAACAACCAGCGAATTTCCGGCTATTATTGTTCCCGTATAGCTAAACAACTGCCCAGTTGTTAGATTTTGAATCGTAAGCGTTGTTATGCTACCAGCCCCAGCGGTTATTTTTATTTGAGGCTTTGAATATGCGTTGCCGTTAACCGTTACCGTGAAAGATGTTGGGCTTGAAGAAATAGCCTGCGCTTTTCTTAACTTGTTTATGTATTGATAAAATGGCTCTGGCGCGGTGAACCTTGTCTCAAATTTCATAATCTTTAAGGCACCTTGATAATCATTGTTGAAATCATCAAGAAACACTTTTATGAATCGATCATCAAATAAAAATAAATTCTTTGGCTCTCTATCTCCGTTTGGCTTATAACGCATTGAGTTTAAGCCCTTAACAATTGCGTCAAATGTTGACCTTGCTGTCGTTAAAGAGTTATCAACGACATTGCCTTTTAACTTTATTGTTTGGCTCTCAATGGTTGTGTTTGGCATCTTAAGACCATCTCGGCGAGTGATCTTATAAGTTTGAGTCCTAAACTTTTTTGCCGGGGTCCATTCCTCGATATACGCATTAAGATCGGTATAGTCAGCATCACCCTCAAACAACATTCCCCCGTCGAAATAAGCTGAGGTATTTCCAGTGTTAACTTGCATCTCCACGCGGATTCTTGTAGCGCTTGCATCGATGTCGCGCGTTACAGTTAAACGCTCCCAAGAACTTGAACCAGTGTGATAGCTTGAATTAGTTGAGCCAACACCATCGGAGATTGATAATCTTGCTCGACTTGCCACGGTTGCATAGACCCAGCAAGCAAAAATCATCTTGCGGCCCTTATAGTCCGTATAAGATGGAAGATCAAAATAAAGTGTGGCGTCATTTCCAACCCTAGTCACTTTTGCGCTATATGTGCCTGCTTTAACAATGCTTGACTCTTGGGCTATTGTTGCGCCCGTGCCGCTTAACGTGTGCTCAGTTGGCGCGGTAGATGCCCCACCTTCCCAATCTTCGAAATTAGACCAAGGTAGTAAATTGTCTGGACTTATTTTAATATCGCTTATCATTTTTAAAATCCTCGTGCGCTTCTAAGTGAACTGTCGATTGCGAAACCTAAATCCTCACCAAGCTTGGAGACGTCTTGTGATGAAGATATCCTTGGGGATTCGATGTAAATATTTATTACGTTGCTTGTTGAGTTCATGACATTGCTTGCTAATCTTTTTCCGCTGTTAAGTAAATTTAAAGCAGATTCTCCACCTAGAGCATCCATTCCTCGTCGAGACAATACTCCTTCCCCTGTCTGGGCAATAATTGGAACCTCATCAGAAGAAAGACCATCTTGTCTAATAACCCCACCGCTATGGAACTTCTGTTGGGCAATTGTTGCAATTTGGATGCCAGTTGCGGCTACTTCAATGGCTGTAAAGGCTGCGGCAATCCATGGGAAAGCACCCCACTTTGCCCATATCATTGTCACCCCTTCTGCGGCATTCATTAAAGCCATTCCAATTGAAACAACTTGCGTTGCTCTAGCAAATTCTTTATTGGCCGCCGCCGCACCTTGAAGTGATGCTTGTAAATGACCAACAGCAGATTTCGCGCTATCTGCAAATAATTTAAATGAAAAACCAGAAATTGCCTGAGTGTCTTTTGTTACGTTCCCAAGTTGCTTGATTTTATCAATGGCATCAATTGCACCCTGGCGAAACCCATCAAAACCATGCGACCATTCGCCTTCTCCAGTTTTTAAAATGTCCCCGATTTTTTGGGTATTGGTTGCAACCTCTTGAAGCTCTAAATTTGCAAACTCATGAGCAACGCCGGCGGTTTCTCTAATTTTATCGGCCATGGCGTTAAATGCCGCTTGCGTTGGCCCAGGGATTCTTGCGAGTCCTTCAACTATAGTCAGAAGGCTATTCAAAACATTTTCGGCCATCTTCCCAATTACAATCTCAATGGAATGGAATCCATTCATTAGAAATCTAAAAACAACTTCAAAAGTTGATACAATGGTATCCCCAACGGCTTTCCATTTAAACATTGCAAATACGATCGCTGTTATTGATCCAAGAATTAGCATCAATGGGATATTTGCCGCGGCAAAAGCTAAAAATGTACCTAAAAGACTTGATAAATTTGCTATAAGAAGAAAAACCCTTCCAACAAGGGAAGCCACAACACCCGATATAGTCAAAAATATTCCAGTTATTAAAGCTCCTTGAAGAATAGATTCTCTCAAAGAAGGAGAAAGATTATTAAATGCCGCGAATAAATTCTCAACAACGCGAACAAAAGTTTGTACGACCGGGAGGATTGCTTGAGCAACTTCTTTTTGGAACTGAGTTGCTACAGATTTTAGCTGATCTATTTGGTTTGCCAAAGCCGCTGAGTTTTGGGAGGCATTTATAAAGGCTAGAGTAAGTGGCCCAGTTATTGCGGCACCAGCCATGGCCATTGTATTCCCAACTTCCTTTATTTCTCTTCCCAAGCTTTTAGCATTTTTCCCAAACTCATCTAATGCGTTTGACACTTTCCCTAAGCTTGCACTTATTTCATCGCTTAAGCTAATTGTAATGTTTAGATCTTGAGTTGCCATTTGCCATTTCCTCTTTTTCGTGCTTTGATAGCTCGAGAGAAATAAAACTCATTGTTTGAATCCACTTGTTTGCCTGCTCCATCCATCCGCTTCCAGCTCTTGGGAGTATCCCTTTTTCAAGATAATTAAAAGACCTTATTTCGTAAGAAACATCTTCCGTTAAATATGTAAGCGGACATCTCTTAAACTTATGCTCACCAATCTCCCATGCGTATCCAAGCGGATGATCTTTATTCTTGTATGCCCTGCATTCATTATCACAAACATGAAAGAGGGCAATTATCAGTTTTTTGCTTCTTGCCCCAAAAGATTATTAACCTTTGTCAATTCTCCCATCAACTCACCCAAGTGCTGGACAGTAAGAGTATTGATAAATTTACCTATTGCTTCAGCCTCAACAGAAGAAACAGAATCACCTTCGCTAGGGTAGTTTCTAATTTCTACAATTGTTTTCAAAAGCATTTTTGAAAGATAAACTGAATTTACTTTAACTTTCCCATCCTCTTGGAAATTTGAAAGCTCTGCCATTTCAATACCAGAGAGAGGTCTAAGAACAACAACCGTTTTAGGGTCTGTATCATTCGAAAAAGTAAATTCAATTCTTTGAGCAATATCAATTCCTTTAAGCATTTAAAATCCTTTCATTAAGTAAACTTAATTGATAATTCATCGTCACCGGTTGCGGTGTTTGCTGTCATTTCTGCTTTGATCGTATTTGTTAGGATCCCATCGCGATCACCGTATTGAATGTCAACAACGTTCATCTTAGGAATGCTAAACGTAATGATGTTCCCAGCCGTGGCACCGACAACCATTGAAAATGCCCTTGGCGTGCTTAAGAGATCAGTGCGCCAGTCGATGGTTGCAATTGACTCGACTTCCGGGTCAATGCTGATATTTGGCTTCCTTGATGTGACCTGGAACCCGGCGACTGCGTTTGTTGCGTTAACGCTTGGCCTTAAGGCGATTGTGTTTGCAATGTCCATATCCGCTTTGTTAACGTATAGCGAAGAGTTTGCGTTGTACGTTAACGAAGACGATTTAACAATAGGCACACTGTCAACAGTCGTTTCAAACGTTGGCGTTGCCAAAGTCGTATCCGTTGGGGCGTTATAGATTCCCTTAAATGAGAAATCTAAAACCCCAGTCTTTCCAGCTTCTAAGCTTAATTTAACTGTACCCACAGCGCCGGTTAATTTATGCAACATACCGTCGAGATACAAATAAACCGTGATTGAAGACGTCGGAGAAGAAACTGGATTATAGGTTACACTTGAACCAACTGAAACAGTTTCAGCAAATGCGCAAGCCTTAAGCAAAGCGCCTAAGCGTGGAGCTGTCCCAGCCGTACCCGAACCAATCAATTCAGTCTTGAAAGTAATTTCAGCAAACCTTTTAGCGCCAAGCGAAGGCTTAATTGACATACTCGCCAATTGTGGACGCTCGACGGCCTCAAATGTTTCTTTGATGTTTGGATCCATAGCTAAGATGGCGTTAGCCGAACCTGTTGGTGTAGGATCCGTGCCATAAGTTGATTCAATTTTTGCAAGAATTAAGCTTCTACGTTTTAACTTAACCATTTAGTCCCCCTATTTATTAAGTCCGAGTTGATTCTGTTTGTCTGAATAAAACTTCTAGTTCTAAAGCAACCATCCTCGCCGGAAACTCATCAAAGTCATAAGTCGCCCGGCCAAATTTAACATCAATCGCAACTCCGCCAAGCGTTCTATCTGCGGAGATTGCTTTCTTAATATCGTTTAAAATATCTTTAACGCCTTTGCTCACTGAATCACCGACGATCTGCTTGCTTATTTCATTGACCCTTGTATATGCCATCAACACAAACCCCGAGCGAAGAGTCACCTTTGTATTTGTGTCCGTGTCTTGCTCATCGTCGTATGATGGTTCCAATATCAATGTCGGATAAATATTAATATCGTCACGAGCTCCGTTTAAGATAGCTAAGTCATTGATATAACTTAGCGATGAGCTTGCCTGAAGTTGTGAAATAACTGCTGTCGTAATCTGCGCTGGTGTGCTCATTTCAAGCCCTCGGATACTTCGTTATTCATGACCCTCAAAATACTTTCAGTTGTTTCTTGTAAGCTTTTTCCCATGTAATCTTTACCTGGGATGCGTACGCTTTTCTTTAAAACGTAAAGCGGGATAATTTTTCCTTTTCCATTTGCTTGAAATATTATTAGATTCCCACCATGGCTACGTCTGACAAATGTATTTGCCCACTGCCGTGGTCCGCTTTTTCTTGGAGCACCGGCGCCAGTTAAAGCCGCCCTTAAAGGGATTGCCAAGAATTTAGATTTATTTGGCTTAATTGTTCCGCCTTTTTCAAGGATATTTGCATAAACTGCGCGTTTCCCAGTTCTAACACCGCTTCCAACCGTTGTTTTCCAGTTTCCTTCGCTGTTCTTTACATTCGACGTGATGCTTCCAGCTAAGTAACCTGTTCTTCTTTTTAGTATTCTCCCGCTAAGATTTCCCTTTAAACTTCTTTCCATCAATAAACCAACCTTTGTCATCATTGTTTTGGCGACACTATCTTGTCTAGTTGGGTCAATCTTATTAAAGACTTTTTTAATGTCCTCAAATTGCTTGTCATTGATAGAAAGAGTTAATCTGCTATCCATAGCGCTTGTACCTTTCAACAACTGCCCAGGCGTCTTTGCGTAATTTATCTGGCTTATAAATGACTTCGTCGGAAGACGCCACATTGACGCTTGCAACGTGCTCTAAATAGTCAGCCATGACCAACTGTTCGCACGCGGAAACTAAATCCCCGGGGAGAGTTGAATAACCCGCGGTATATAAAACTTTGATGTTTCTTTTACCTACAGAAAACAATATAGTGTCAAGCTCAATCTTTCCTTCGGTATAGTTGATGACGTAATAGCTTGGGTCAATGAGTGTATTTGAGCCAAAAACCCTGGCTGTGTCATCGTATAATGATGCAACAGAAACAATAGGAAATTGACGAGTCAATAACACGGATGTCCCATCCCCGTCATAAAGCGTGTTATCGTCAGCGGAGGAATAAGCTTGTGAGGCAAACTTGCGGCCTCCGCAATATTCAGAGATCATTTTGGACTTTTGGGTTATAAGATTTTGGATAAGCGTGTCGTGATCAGTAAATGAAGACGCAATGTTAAAATCAATCTTAAAGTCCGTGACAGTTGTTAGATCATCCCCACTTGGAGAGGACGGTGTTTGAACCGCCGCGCCAATTGCTTTGTAGAAATTTTCTCGCTTGCTTGATATTGTTGTATCATTTACCTTTAAAACATAGGTATCCACAGCGGTTGGAGTAAACGTACATTTCCAAATTTCGTCTGCCACAAACGTCATTGACCCGCTCGTGAGCGTGCTCCCGCTTGACGTATAAACAACAAATGTCACGGTATCTGTGTTGGAGCTTCCTGGGATTGGTATTAAGGCTGTGATAGCCTCGTTAAGCGTAATGTAATCCATTATCTACCTCTGGCTCTGTTGATCGCATTGATAATGTCGTCATAATTCACCAATAATGAAGAATGGTCCCCGTAAGAGGCGTCGCTATTGTTTACAACAAAAAGGTATTGATCCTGTGATGTTTCGCTCGCTGGTGGAGTAAATTGGTAATAATAATACCCATTCGTTGAGTCTTCAGTTAGGTTCGTGGTCTTGTTTGACCAGCCACTGTTCTTAAACGTTGAATCGTTAAAATCGTACCAATACCCATTGGAAACTTTCTGGATGCGAACATTTGGAGCCTGCCCGCTTACGTGCGCACCTGCGGCATCGATAATGGTATAGACAAAGCGATACCCTTGAGCCACGCTTCTGTCAGCGGCAAAGGATAGGCTGGAACTTAAAAACAAAATAAAAGCTAATAAAATCCGTAACATATCAATGGCCTTTGTTTAACCAAATGGTTGTTAAAATAGGAATGCCAAAAATTAAAAGAGCGACTGCTCCCGTGATAATAAAATCTTTTCCTTTTAAATAATCGATAGCTTTGTCGTGTGACTCTAGCTTATTTTCAATAACATTTATTTGTCTGGTCATTAAACCCTCAACTTTGTTTCCAGACAAATCAACCCCACCAAATTGATGTTCAATGTACCCCTTAATGATTTTTAGATTATCAACTACAGTTTTTTGTTCTTTTTCAATAGAATCAATCTTCTCAATTAACTGTTTCATTTCAGCTCGTCGCTCTTCCACAACTTCCCCCTATTTAGTCTTTCCAGTTGATGCCGTATTTATACAAGAATGCTTTTGCTTCATCCGAAGGAGTTTCTGGGTCATTCGCCGCTAGAATCAAACGCTTAATATCTCTGGAAATAATTTCGCTTTGCTTATTAATATAATCATTAGCAATTAATTGTTGAGTTTCTAAATCCTTTATTGCTTTGTCTTTTGCTTCAATAGCAATCTCAATCTCACTTTTTAATTGAGCAATATCTACATCTTGCGAATCAGTAACAGATATTTTTTTGCTATCAATAACTTGTACTTCTTGAGGATCAACATAACTATTATCAAACTGAATCTGCTCTGCTCGAACAACATCTACTGGCACAGCTTCTTCAGCGGCCTGTTCTAATTGAGCAAATACTAATGTTGGACAAATTAGTAATAAACTAGTAATTAAATATTTCATAAGACTCCTTATTTAACAGTAAGACTTCCACCACTTTGAACGCTAACACTTCCACCCGACTGAACAGAGATAGATGTTCCTGTCGCTGAATTTGCTACAAAACTATCTGGTATAAGAATAATGCTTCCAGTTGCGTTTGAAGTAATTGTATATGAACCAGGAGTTGTACCATCAACATAAGACTGATTTGTGTAGGTACACGCAGTGACATCAGCTGGTGGAGATGTTCCGGCGGTAATCATTGGAAATGATGTTGCAGCTGCTCCGCCTGTAAAAACAATGTCATAGTCAGTATTTGCTTCAAATGTTAGTGGAGTTGAAAAGAAGAATGCCTGACTTGCAAAATTATTTAATAAACTCAAATCAATAGTAATATTATCAACTAGAGTCGATCCATTATAAACTTTCATATTAGTTGCGGATGTTTTTATATTTGCTGCATATAACCCTGCAAACTTCATCTTTTGAGAGAATCTAAATCTTACTCCTCTATCATTTGCATTACTTGCATGAGTAGTTGAGACAACATACGGTTGCCCCATCAACGTTCCGTCGTTAAACTTAAAGACAGCTGGGAACTCTGTTGTTGTTGAACCAACAAGTGATGGGTCAGTTGTAAATCCGTTCGTTGTTGACCATCCACTTAACCTGTATCCAATCAATCCGTTCAACCCACGATTGCGAAAAGATGGATAATTTGACGCAGGCGTTGCAGTATTATTTGAGAATACCGCCCAATAAGTATTTCCTGCGGTTAAAGTACATCCTGTTGCGGAATATGTCGCCCATGCTGGAGCACTAACACCACTTAAATCTACAGATGTTACAGTGCAAAGAACTCCTGTAGACCCTGGGCGTTGTGGGTCATCTGCACCTGAAGGCCCAGGATATATGTCCATCTGCGTATTAGTTGGAGTACCTGTTTTTGCTGCTAAATAAAGATAAATTGTTAATGCTCCGCTAGTTTGGCTAACCGGTGAGGTAAATCTTATACCAAGAGCTGTTCCACTAGTATTAAATACAAAGGCAGCATTTAAATCAGTGTTTGTTGATGACACAGATGCTGTGTTCCCGAGCCAACTAGCCATTGGCCCCTGCCCCATTTCATTGGATAGTACGCCAGCGTAAGATAAACTAGATGATAAAATAAATGATAATAAGGAAAATAGTATTATTATTAGTTGCACGCTGTACACCCCACGCCTGAAATTGATGTTGCACATACACCTATTGTCTTATCTGCTTTGCGGCAAAGAATATCCCCACTGGAACCTCCAAGACCGCCAACTTTAATATTACCTGAACCTCCAATGTCTAAAGCCGCTGTCGGATTAACTGAACCAATCCCAACATTACCACTACCTGACCCAGGGCCAACCTGGAACA
>ERZ724522.329-NODE-329-length-32200-cov-15.757381_pt1 | contig 32200 bp, 40 predicted proteins | sample MGYA00376055_ERZ724522 | MGnify/ENA primary metagenome ERZ724522 (study PRJEB28724, sample SAMN07190884) | wastewater metagenome | isolation source: effluent of sewage treatment plant in Hong Hong | place: Hong Kong | collected 2016-03-17 ...
TGCACGTATCCGCACGGGTCGCCATTCGCGCAAACGGCGCCCACGTCAGACGCTTTAGACGTGCCCGCCACACTGGCATTATGCCATTGCAGCAATCTGGTTTTGAATAGACCGAGTGGATTGAGCATTAGATTTGAATGCCCTCCAGTGTGAGCGTCAGCGCGCCAGCGGTAATGCTGGCGGTCGACGTGACCAGTCGAATATAAACGTTCGTCGCAGAGACGTAGAGCCCACAATAATCGTACTCTGGAAGCATGTCTGTCCCGCAATCCACCGCTGGCTCCTGCCCCCACACCAGGTCAGCGGAAGAACCAGAGTTTATGGACTCCGTTGCCAAAAGGATTTCATCGCCGCCACTGGTAGAGCCAACAGAGGCCACAAGCGCGCCCGACCCAGAGATCACGGTGGACAGTCGCAGGAGGGCTTTGCGCAAAAGAAATTTGCTAGGCAGCGCCGCAACCAAGGTATCCGTGGTGCCGACGCTGCTAATCAATGAGATTTCTTTTTTCAGTGTCCAGAGCGAGCCCCATTGACACCAGCCCTGGCTCTCGAGTGATCCGACTTCTTGCCCGCCTACATAAAAAACCTGGCGGCCATGCGTCCCGCTTCCATTCTTTTCGCCTGCGGCATGGGTCAAATCGCCGCCGTCGCCGTTGCTACCGCCGGACGAACCTGCATAGATTCCTAGACTCTTCCCATTGCCTGAGGTGTTCGTGTTGACCCGAATCTTGGCAGGCTGTGCGTCGGTGAACTCTTGAAAAGACTCCCCGCCATCGCTGGTGAATCGACAGGTTTGCACGCCGTTGTTGGTGATAGTGAAAAAGCTCGCATCGGGGATATTTACGATAACGCTGCCGACATTGTCACCAATCCAAACATCGGCATCAATGCCTGCAATCAACGAAAATGGGTCTCCCAGCGTATCCCCGCCATAGAGCGCCGTGGCGCTATTGCCCTCTAGCGTAATGCCGGTACTGTCGACCGTGGCCCAAATCGTCGAATCCCCAAAGGCCACATTTGCAGCCGAAAGAATCGAAACGGCCGGGCCCGTGGTGGAGCCGAACTTTATTTTTGTATCGGTGGTGAGCAGCGTCCAGTCAGCACTATTCGTATTATTTCGCGCCATAATAGCTGACGCGTTGGACATCCTAATAAATCCTGTTGACGCTGGGTTGGTCTGATCTGGGACGTACCAACCCGCGGCAAGTACACCCGACGAGGCGCGCAGGATTCCGCTAAAGCCTGTCAGGGTGAGACCGGCAAAGGTGACGCTGTCGGTGGTATCGAGAGGCTGTGGCAGCGAACCACCGCCACCGCCGCTACCACCCACAAGAGGAGATTCGAGAGGCATCAGAGCACCGTCCAGAGAGAGAGCCACATCTCAGCGGCTGCTATCGTTTTGGTCGCCCTGGTGCTCGAGGTGCACCAGACCAATCCACTCTCAAACAAAAATTCTGCCTCGAAGGTCAGACTGATTTGACCACCTGCTGGGATTTTCACACAATAGTGTGGCGCTGTCCCGTCCACTGGCAGTGTGGTCCCGTCGAACAACTGCAGGTACCTATCCGAGGCGCTGGAATTCTCCGCGTGCAGCTCCACCAATCTACAGGGCGCGGTGTGCACAATTGCACTCGCGGCCAGCGTTGTGGGTTTGGTGTAGGTCGTCACCACCTTGGTTGTGGTGCGTAGCGCTCCGCGGCTGTCCGCCTGAAACTCGGCCAGGTCCCCATCTGATACAACAACAGGCGTGGAATTGTAGCGGGCGTGGCCCAACCATTTGAACAGCAGGTCAAGAAATGACGGCATTATTTTCCTCTTCGTCTAATGGTCGGATTACGTACGCCCGCAATTGTGTACCAAGCGCGGCGAAAATCATCGTCTCGCCGCTGCCTGCCTTGGCCATCCATTTGATTTTATGCACCCCTGCAACGGTCACAATATGCCGGTGGTTGATATTCGCTGTTGTAGGGTCTGTGCCAACTCCAGACAGTGGCGAATAGTGGTCTGTGGAGTCGTAAACGGAGATCGCCACATTGCTGATCGAACCGTCGGATACGACGCGGCAGATTGCCCACACGTCAATGATATCGTCGACCTCGAGGGCAGGGGTAACAATCTCAATACCTGCCCCGCTGGCCTCCATTTGTATCCAACTGGTGGAGGTGACATTGATGGGATTAGCGACCACATTCCCCTGGTACACAATCGAGTGCGCCTGTAGCGGATTCGTCCACCTGGGGCGACTGCCGGACAGGTCCATTTGCCAGCGGTTGATATGTACCCAGCGCCCTGTGTTGTCATTGGGGACATAAACCCACGGTGTATTTTCTGCCTCTGTCGCAGACGCGCAGAATACATAGGGCGCGGCTTTGGTAATCCCGTCCGAGAGGATACAAACTTCTTTGTTCGCTCGACCGGTACCAATCAATGCCCGAAGCGCTGCTTCGGTAGCCACCGTGCGCACCATCGGTACGCCGGTTACCTCGTTCTGCTCTCGGAGGTATTCAGCATTGTCCATAACCGCCTTGAGAGGATTGGATACACTAAGAGCATCGCGCGGACCACCGCCTGTGGGCGTGACAATCGTCTCGTGCCAGGTTGCGGCTGGTGTATAGGTTTCGCTCATGGCCGGACCACCTTCGTTGTCATTCGTGCAGAACCGTGTGAGAACGCGCTCGTTGCCGATGAGCTCACAGCGTGCATGTGGTACTGTTTTGCGCTGGTTGTTGTGGCCACTCGCGGGACGCTGAAACCAACCGGGAAATAAAGCCCAGTACGAATCAGTGCAACGTTTGCGATCACAGCGGCATCCTCAAGTACTTTTATCGTGATATTCTGCGCACCGTCTGTGGAAAACCACTCAATAAAACCACTTATTTCGACAAGATCTCCAGTGGTTACTGCGATTTCGCCCGAGCTCCACAGTACCACGCCCGATGTGTCCGCTGTGCCAGACCCCCCGTTTGATCCTACTGTTGTGACAGAAACCAGCCGATTAGGTACCGCCAACACCGACGGGTCAAGACGAATCTGATTCCCGCTGGCGCCACCATTGGTGAGCCGCAAATCGAACTGGTCCCGGTACCAGTTGCCGCCGTCCCCCTCGACAATCCACTGATTGTCAGGTGTACCAGCATCACTGGCAACGAACCGGTACAGCGCGATGACATCGGACACAAGAGCCACATCACCATTGGCCGGAGTGGCCACGGCGGTGAGGTCTGCAATCGCCTCCACCTCAAAGAACTTTTTTATTCCCGCATCGAGGGTGTCCTTCAGAAGCTTCGCATTGTCCGCAACGTCCTTCAGCGGATTGGTGACGCTCGATGCCGTGCGCGGGTCATCCCCGACGGGGACAGTGATTGTACTGTGCCACGTGGCAGCAGGTGTATAGGTGTCTGGCATTTACGCTACCCTCACGAATCCTGTATCCGTATCACTCGCCCACACGCCTGGGTCGTCCCAGATCCCCGTCGGCCAATCCCACAACTCAGCATCCGGGTTTGTTTGAACCAACGCCACCGTAAGCTTGTTTTCTGCGGGCCTGAAGCGTTCGATTGTTCTTGCCACGCGGTCGCATTTTGATTGTGCCCACGAACTATCCCACACACCACCGTCGCTCCAATCGCCAGGGTCATCCCAATCATGATCAGACCAAACTTCTCCGACCTGGTAAGGGAATATCACCGCAAAACGTGCCCACTTTTCTGGCGGGTATCCGCTGATTTCTGATGCCTCAAGCACAATCGCTGTGGACCAACACAACCGCCGCAGGATTGCCTCAAGGCCCTCGTCTGTCCCCGATGTCTGCCAGGTCTCCCAAGCCCCCGCGAGCGCCGCGCCATATTCGGCCTGCGTCTCGCCATCGGCTCGTTCAATCCCGCGTTCCTCGCCGATTACCACCTGGGCATCAGGGGGCGCACGTTCAGGGAGGCGCACCAGGGCGGCCTGCTTTGTGGCCTCCTCGTACGCGTCCACGAGCAGACCTTGGGCTTGCGCATAAAGACGTCCCCACTTCTTGCGCCACGGCTCTGGAACGGCAGAGACGGCCCATTGATACCAGGTAGTGCGTGCCATGGGTCAGTAGGTGTTGTAGGTGAGCGCGTACGAAAGAACAGCCACCTGGGATGGCGACAACCCTACGTTGACAGAGGGAGTGGTAAGCGAAACGTCTTTGACGCCTTCGCCTCCCATAATCTGCTCGACGATTTCGTGGCGAATTACCTCGCCACCGATGGGCAGATTTGCGAACATTGAGACGAGATTCGAGACGATTTGCGCCTCGGCTTTGCTCTTGGATTTTGCTTTGACAGTAACAACACCTGTCACTGGAACAGTCAATCCGGAGGCAGAGGCAATATCGAGCGTGGCATTGAGCGCGCGCCGTCTTTTGCCGTCTGTCACCCCATCAATGTAATCTGAAACCGCAGTCACCACGCCAGATGACACCGCGCCCAATGGGCCAGCCAGGCGAATGCGAACGATTCCGTAATAACCTGGTGTGTCGACAGTGACTTTGGTGACCTGGTTACTCGCCTCTCGTACCCACTTTTCGTACGCAAGAACAGGCGGACCGTAGGACAGCTCAGCCCACCTGGCTTTGCACCGAGTGCGTAGGGATTCGTCGCTCTCAGTGTCAGCGCCGAGCGTGGTGATCCACGTGCCAGTCGTACCTACCGCCGGACTCGAAACAGTGAGCCCTGGAACCGGTGTGGCCAAATCGTTGATGGTGGTCGCCGGGACATTGTACGAATACCCTGGCGCCTCAGCCTGAAACTCTGTCGTGATGTAACTGTTCGCCGGTATCGTAACTGTACTGGTGTTTCGATACAGCGCGCCAGTGCTGGCGCGAGCAATCAAATCCTCGGCCTGCTTGGTAATCGGCGAGCCGGTCGAGTTGGTGAGCTTGAGGGTGCCGACTGTGATTGCATTGGGAAGCCTCTCGATGCGGTACCACTGCCAAGCCACCAAGGTAAGCCAGTCGCCCGAGCTGCTCTCGATAAAAGCGGATTGCGCGAGCTGTTGAACGGACAGCGGGAGCTGCGTAAACAGGGAGCCCGTTAGCTCGGACAGAACACGGCCGGCGCCACCCGATTGCCACGACGTGACGGGGAACCCAAACGAGGCAAGTAGGTTTAGCGTGGTCTGCTTGACCTCGTCCTTGGTTGGGACGCGCACCAAATCAGAGAGACTGAGCATGGGATTTCAGGTGTCGAGCACAGTGATATCGGCGGACAATGTATCGATAGAAAGTACCAGTTTGAATGGCCCCGCCGAATCCGTCAGCGTGATGGATATTTTGATGGTGGTCTGAATATTGGTTATCTCGACAGAAGCGTTTTGCACTCGTTCATCCGCCAACGCCTGCTCACGTATTTTCGATTTCCAACCCTGCAATTCAGCGGGTGAAAAATCGATATTGAGCAGCGAGCGAATATTGAAACCATATTGCGCATCGCCCGAAATCGTAGTCAGCGAACCACGGTCGCTGGTGAGCCTGCGCAGAATGGATTGCTTGAGTGCAGTGCGCCCTGAAACAAGCCCAAACATCGGGTCAAGGTCTGCGCCCAAATCGATATCGATTCCGAATTCTGCCATCAGTTGACCTTGAATGCGAACGTGAGCGCCGCGTTGGCGCCCGGTGAACCAGCTGCGATCACCAACGCCATCACCACCTGACCAGCACCAGCACCACCAGGCAGACCAGCGCCAACCTGTGCCTGCAATTCGGTGCCGAGTGAACCAACAGCCCCGTCGTAGCGGTACAGGTACAAGCCGCCGCTATTGAGCGCTGTTTCGAGACCAGCGGTTGCGGTTGCCTCCACATCGAGCGCGGCCTGAATGGCTGCCGTGATGGTGCCGACCAGTGCGTCAAGCGCCCCCTTTGCCCCTGCCGCTGCGTCAACGAGCAGCTGAAGCGCTGCCTTTTCGGCCGTGAGTTCTGCAGCGATCGAAGCGTTGGCTGCTAGGTCTGCCCCGAGGCTGGCGGATATTTCTGGCAGCCCCACATCGAGCGAAGCGGTTAGCGCTGCAGCCCCCGCCAGCATCCCGGTCAGGTAGGCGCTTGGGTCAGTGATGGCCAGATTGATATTCGCCGCCGCGTCGAGGTTGGCATCAATCTGCGCCTCGATACCGGCGAGCAGCTGAAGCTCAAGCGAAGCTTTGAGTGTGCCAAGCGCTTGCGCCTGAAGCTCGACTGTGGCTTTGACGCCACCCACCGCACCCCGCAGCGTGCCCAGTGCAGTCAGCACGGAGCGCAGCGGTTTGGTCAGCCCTGGTGTAATTTCGGCCAGGGTGAGGGAGCCAAGGTAAGTGATGGTCAAGATTTACCGAAAGGCTCCACGTGGGTACACTGAACGCATGCGTTGGTTGTTTCTTGTCTGCTTTTTGGTTGCGTGTGTGACGGATGAGGGGCCAGGTGTCCCGGCTGCTGGCAGTGGCGGGACTGGCGGTTCAAGTGCTGGCACAAACTCAGGTGGTTCGAGTTCGTCTGGTTCGTCTGGGTCAACGAGTGGAACCGGTGGATCTGCCGGGACCGGTGGTTCTGGTGGTTCCGTCGCTGGCACTGGCGGCACCGGGGCTATCAGCGGTACGGCTGGAACGTCGAACGCTGGCACTGGTGGATCGCTGGGTGGCACAGGTGGATTGCCGCCTGAATGCACACCAGGCGTCGACCAGGGCTGTACATGTCCGAGCGGTAGTGATGGGTTTCGAACCTGTCTGCCTGATTCGCAGTGGGGGCCGTGCGGGCCATGCAGCGGTGGCGCAGCTGGTACCGCTGGCAGTGGCACCTGTGGGGGTGGACCTCTACCAGCACTGGCCACCGTGGACTGGTGCTCACCACTCAACGGCCCAGGCGATCTGAGTGCGAACGGCGGCGACGTGTTGTGTGATCAATCGTGTGGCTACCACCCGTACGCGTTCACTTGCCAAACCGATGGCACAGCACCGGGGGCTGATTGCCAGATCCGCGACACCAACAGCAACGTGGCTTGCTGTGCGACAACCAGGTGTTTGGTGTACCCGAACGTTTGCCAATCACCCAACCCACCAACATCCATTGTTTGTTACTACGGCGCCATGCCTGACGCTGGCGGATGCATTTCCACTGGCACCATCCCAGACGCTGTTACGTATTGTTGTGACTAGGTTTTGTTGGGTGAAAAAGCACCAACGATCTGTCCCGGAAGATTCACGGTAGGAACACCTTTGATCAACCACTTCACATCGTAGATCCCAACACCAAGCCCTGTGCCTGCTAGCACAATTTGAACCTCACCAGGGATCAACGACCCGGCCACCACCCGCACTGCATCACCCTGCGCAGCGATCGAGCGACCGCCGTCTTTCTTCAACTTCACCGCGCGCCCGTTGACAATCACATCTTCGGTCGTGGTTATTTCGAGCGACCTCACCGCCCCAGCATCCCACAGTGTGGCGATCGGCCTGTGTTCGTCGCCGTCTTCGTAGCTGATTAGCACCCTGGCTTCGGGGTCCACAAGCACGCGAATACCTGGTACACCGTAGCGAATTGGTACCCTAGTGGGGCTTGGCACTACCTTCGTGTCTAGTTCAATATCAAGCGTCCCGTCTTCGTGCTGTGTAACGACCTTGCCGGCGTACGAAGCGAAGAACCGAAGTTCTGCCGTGTGGCGTCGAACAAGGTCTCTGAACACATCGGCGATCGAACTGCTGTGCTTGTCGGCAAACGAAACGCAGGCCCGCAACGCCGCCCCGTAGTCGTACTGAACAGCCACAATATGCCGCCCTAGAAACGACTGGCCCACATCGAAGATAGGCTGCTCTGGCGCCACTTCGATGCGTGTGTGTTGTGGCGATTCGTCGGTAACAACGTGAGTGCCTGAAACCGCTGGCCAGGTCTCCTGACCAACCCACAGCGTGCCATTTCGAAGCACGCGCCACTGATACCCAGTGCCGAGCAATTCAACGATTTGCTCAAGTGCGATCGGGCACTGACCAACACGTCGCGTGAACGAACCGACGGCCAGTTTTCGCACCGACGCATTGATTTCACTCGAGAGCTTTTCGCCTGACTCTCTCGCCAAGTCGTCGAGAATTGCGCCGAGTGTAACGTCTTTATACCAACGCGCAGGCAGCGATTTCGACAAACCACCAGCGCCCCCAACGATTGAGAAAAGCCCACGCCCGCCGTGGTCTCCACCACGAACTATCGTGCCGACCCATTGCGCTGCGCCGTCTTTGATTGTGACCTTCTGGCCCTCGGACAACGCACCCGAATCAACCTGAATGGATGCGGTCCACGCACCTCGGATAGTGTGCGAGAACGAGGCCTCGTAGACCTGTTTGTTATTCGCGGTGAGGGTCATGGCGGTGGCGGTCCTGCTTCGGTTGGGGGCGGTGGCGGTGGCGGACCAACGGCCCCCGATGCGCTGACGGCGCCATCAAATACGGTGTTCACGGTAGGTACTGCTGGTTTTGCTTCAGTGGGCGAATCACTACCTGGTTTTGCCCACGTTGGGCGCCATTCGATGACCTTGAGCTTGGCTTCGTAGGTGCCCTTTTGTTTGCCGAACCCAGGCCCCTCTACCTCTTTGACGACAACAGAAGAAATGCCAACGTCGTTGAAAAATGGGTAGACAATTCCCCATGATTGAGGCTCACCTTTGCCGTCTGGTGGCTTCAATACGGACAACATTGCGACCAGCTCTGCGTACTGGTCCGATGTCCACACCATGATTTCGATTTCTGTCTCAGCGGGCTTTACACCGTCGAAAGAAATCTTTGCACCATTGGCCCCTTTGGATTCTTTGCTATCAATCTTGGCCTCGAATTTCGGCGCCTTGACCGTAGCAATCCCAGGGATGGCGAAACCACCGAGGACCACCACCGAACCTGGGTCTGGGTTGACCTCAAACCACGCTTCGCCCGTGAAGTACAGGCCTCCAACAACCTCGTGTGGCATAAGGCTGCGGCCTCCAAACCAGCACCGTCGCCAGCTTCACGGAGCGCCTCTAGTACGGCTTGTTTGACCTTTGCGGCGATCGATTCGTCGCCACCGCTGACGGTGATGTGGAACGTGAATTGATTCGCCCCACGTTCGGCCTTTGCTTCCACTTGTTGTGGCTGCCACGCTGCTCGGGCGGCCTGCTGCAACTCGGGTTTGACTTCAGTGGCTCGAATACCTTTGAGAGCGCCCTCGGCTTTGATCCCTTCGGCCTTGACCGAATGCACCAATCGGAGAGCGCTCTTCTGTGCCTGCGGTGCCTGATCGTTGATACCCACGGCGAGACCGGTAGATGTGTACCCGCCTACCTCCATAAACACTTTCGAAGGGGAGGCTATCCCTAGAGCCGCTTTGACTCGTTGTACAATGTTAGTTGCAACGCCTACTGCTGCTGCAATGGCGCCTTCTGCCCCGGCAACGATCCCGTCCACAAGGCCCATCATCATATTGTAGCCAGCGCCAACAAGATTGCTGCCAAATGCCCACACTGCCTGCCCCATTGCCATCAATGCCGTTGGGATGTAGTAGATACCTGTCAACACCGCCGTGCCGAACGAAGCAGATGCTCCGACTATCGTCGCAAACCCTACGGCAATATATGCGATAAAAGTCACCACAACACTTATCCCAATCGCTAGCAGTTTGAAGATCGCCGTTAGTGCAACAACTCCAGCGCCAGCTCCGTTGATTCCAAACAGTGCGCCCAATAGCGTTCTGATTGGGGCCAACGTGGTACCGAGGATTGACCCCATGGTCCCGAATGCCGCCTTACCCGCTGGAACAATGACGTTCCACAACACATTACCAACCATCCGCACACCACTGGCAAGCGTGTGAATAACCGGCGTTGCTGCCTGAAAAACACCTGCGATGTCATATCCGGTCAAACCAGACGCACCGCCAAAGAATGCGCCGAAGAGATCCTCTATGGCCATTTTCAAGGCGTCCGCGTTGTGGGTGCCTAGTGCGTCGTTCAAAACACCAACCGCATTGGCGAGCGGGCCGATGTTCACATCAGCAAAAAGTCGCTTGATCATAGACGCAAGCGTCGAGAGTCTACCGCCAAGCGTTAGGCTTCTTTCTTTTGCTGCGCTACCTATGACCGCAGTCGGGTCACCGTTGTAGATCGTTTGCCGTAGCGCCTCAAAGAAGGCCGCTTCGCCTTGCTTCGCGGTGATCTCCCCCGCCGACAGCGCCTTCTCGAGCGCATTACCTTTCTTGCCTGTAATCTTCTCGAGGGCGGCAATGATTTGCTTTTCGCCTGCCATGCCGCCGCTACTCTCTGATATTTGCTGCATAATTTCGGTGTTGAATTTACCCTTTGCGCCCATCTTTGCGAGCGCCTGGGTTACTGATTCCAGGTTTGCATTCTTGTTGAGCGATATATCAGCAATCCCTGCCACGAGTTTAGCTGTGGTAGCGGTATCAAACCCCGCTCCTTTGAGCGTCGAGAACATTCCAACAATGGCCTCATCCCTCATTGGCGACATGTCGGCCATATTCTGAATAAGTTTATAGGCAGCCTCAGCATTCTCTTTGCCGCCCATGATATATTTGAGGCCCAATAGAGTGTCGCCTTTGAACGATGCAGCATCAATGGCAAACTTTGAAACTGTCATCAATCCGTTGCCCATGGCAGACAAGGCAGAGCCAGCGATATTCGCCGCTGTGCCTACAACCTGAATTGCAACGGCTGCTTTGCCAGCAATCCCTGATATGTTTGCAAATGCAGAACTGCCGCCTTCTTGTATTTTATTGAACGAAGCAGTGGAACCTAGATTACCCAAAAAACTGTTCACGTTCGACGCGAAGCCGCGCAACCGTGACACCGCGCCACTTGTCTCTACCGCTGGTATCTTTGGGGCAACTACTTTGACGCCTGCCGCTTCAGCGGAGACGCGCTTTAGCGCCCCCTGAATCGCTTTGAGTGGACCCGTGGCACGGTCCACAATCTTCATCACGAATTCAACAGAACTCATTATTCTTTGCCCAGGAATCCGCGAATCAGAGAGAGGAACTCGGCCACGAGGAATGCGCCAACAAACTCACGCATGGGGTCATCCCCCTTGCGCAGTGCGATCAAGCAGCGGGCGGCAAGGGCTGGCTCTCGTCGGGCGCGCTCGACGAGTTCAACCATTTTTTTGATGTCTTCACCGCCTCGCCGTCGGCAATCTCAGCGGCCGCATTGGCCACCCGTGCCCACAACCCTGCATACCGCTGGTAGATCACTTCTACCTTGTCGATGGAAGGGAACACGATCACGTCGCGCGCCAGCATCTCAAAGCACGCCTTGCGCTTGCGATCGTCTTGCATGTCTGACAAAAACGCGTCGTATTCTGGCGGCGACGGTGGGCGCAACACCAATTGGTGCGGGCCCATCTCGAGTGTGAATACCTCGCCGTGTTTTCGCTCGAGCTTCTCGAGTTCTTCTCTGGTTGGTCGAATACCTTGTTGTGCCATGACAGTTCCTTTGATGGCGGCCTACGGGCCACCAGATAAATCACCCGCGGATCAAGTTTGGAATTGGGGCGACGCCGTTTTCAGTGATCCACATGACGTGCAAATCGAGCTTGACTTCGATTGCGTCGCCGCCGCCTGATTTCTTCGAGGTCTTCATTATCTTTGCGCCTCGAATATAGTCGAACCGAAATGGTAGCCCCTCTGCCCTGTAGCTCAGATCGATGTCGAAACGCTTGGACATAAAACCGTCGCCGAGCTGCTCGATGAGCCAATCGTAGTGAGGCAGATACAGGGTCATGTCTGCCTTGGGCGCGTACTTCGAATCAACTGAACCGATCGCCTGCATCAATGTGCCCTGGACGGACTGCACATCAATCGCATTTTCCCAGTTGATTTCTTTCACGCCAACCATTGGCAACGTGCCGGTGCTCCCATTGATTTTGAGGCGCAGGTTTGAGTGGCCATAGTATTGACCATTGACGTGGATTTCAGGAACTGCTGGCATTTTGATTTTCTCCCTATTCCTATTGGTTACGGATTAGGGCATCAGCCCTGCTTGTACCCGATATCGCCCTCAATGTAGTGGGCATACCCTCGCGCTACGAGGCGAATGCCATACTTGATGGTCTTGGTTGACTGCACGTTGTTGGTGCGATCGATAACGATTGTCGCGCTCTGTGCCTGCTTATCCGCAACGAGCACACCGAGTTTTGCGTTGACCGCGTTCTCCAACGATTGGGCCTGGTCTGGTGTTAGCGCCCCTTCTGGGTTTTCGTCCGAAAAAGGCGCCTTATTCGTCTCGAGGTCGTCGTTGAGCAGCAATAGCAGCGCGGAGTAGGCAAGCTTTGCCGCGCGACACATAACGCGAGTAAACTGCACGTCGGTGTAATCACTCGTGGATGCCACCTTCATGCGCCCACCGCACACGTAGAACCCTGGTGCGTCATCGCTGCTGTGTGTGGTGAGAACCGACACGCCCAGATCGTAAAGGGAAACTGTCGCGGTACGTTCGTCTCGTTCCGTCGACACGATGTCTGGCAGAGGGCCATCGGCTACACGGCCTGGGTCCACCTGCAGATTGGTGGCGGATATTCGCGCAGCGTACGGCCAAGCGAAGTGCCTGCGGTGCTGCCGCCCTGTGATGGGCGAAGTCAGCTCGAGGAACCCGCCGGCAGGGGAAATGAACTTATTGACCAGCGCCAAAAAGTCCGTATTCGCCGCAATGGTCGCGTCGCTAACATCGGGCAATTCAACAATTGCCCACACGTACCGACGAGCAGTGTGCATGGCTGCAATCTTCGTGGCCACCGCAGCGAACAGCGTGTTGAACGCGCTCATGTCTGCTGGGATTCCCACCACGTGGAAGAACTCCCACTGCGCTGGGTTGGTGTTCAGAGCATCGAGCGCGGTGTTCAGATCGCTCACCGTGAACGATGGGGGCGTGCTCGTGCTGGCGTAGGTATCCCCAGCGACATAGGTACCAGCGGCAAACGTAATCGTGAGCCCCGTTTCGCTCGCCCAGGTGGTCACCGAGGCGGCTGTTGCGTACTCAATCGACCAGGTGTCCCCGTTGTCGAACGAGATTTTGAAGGTGGCTGTCCCTCGAGTGCCACCGGTGATAATCTTGACGATTACCTGGTAGGCATCTTTTGGAGTCCCCGTCGAGGCGGCCCCTGGGTCTGGTCCGGTTCCCGTGAGTGTCCACGACCCCTGCGAGCCGGCGTTGCTGGTCGTGGTCTTGAGTACGTACACAGGGCCCTTCTTGCGGGCGCTGAGCTTGGTGGCTGCAGCTTCCACCACAGGGCCTGAGCCAAGGGTGTCGCGCAATGTGGCCAAGTCGTTGAACTTGTACAGTGTATTGGCGGTGCCGCCTGAGCACACGCCAACGGACACGCTAAGGCCGACGAGTGACGGGGGGAGATTCCCAAGCCCACCGTCAAGGATTGTCATCGAGACATTCGGGGCAGTCATTTGAAGCTGACCTTTCCTGCAGCCTCAACGGCCGCCTTGTATTCGCTTTCGGTTACCTCTTTGCCAGCGGGCCAAGAGGCATACGCCTTGGCAATGGCAAAATCGAATGTGCTGGTTTTCAGCGCATCACGCCATTGTTCGATTGTTTTGATTTCGTCGCCCATTAGCCTTCGTCCTTTGAATCAATAATCCCGTCGCCGATTATGCCGCCCGTCGTCTGCAATTCCGCAGTGAACGGCCCCTTGGCCAGTTCTGAATCTGTTGTGGTGTCCTGCGCATAACAGGCCACCGTGAAGCGGTACACGAACGCCTCGCCCTGTGTACTTTGATTGCTTCGATTGATTTGATCTTCGAATGGGTAGCCGAGCACGAACTTGCTAGCGCCGCCAGGAAACTGTTTTTCGAACTCCGCAACGAGTCGCTCTTCGAGCTGCTCGAGTTGCTTGTCGTCCTTGCCCCAGATTATACAATCGAGGCCCTTGTCGATCGTGTTTCGCAGCGCCCTGCGCACACCTGGTAGCGTAATGGTGCCAGGATTGGACTGGGTGCGAACCCATACAATTCGAGGGGGCGGCTTCAGCTCTGAAATGCTTTTGAAGTGCCAGCCGAACGAAATACCAGCCACGCCCGTTTTAGGGTCTTTGAGCGCGGACTCGATTCTGGCCGTCGCCTCGTGCAAATACCGAATGGGCGCCATTATTTCAGCAACGATTTCAAGTATTGCACGGCAATCTTTTGGGCCTGTGGTTCCCAGTTTACTGGCCACCCCACATCAGGCACGACCTTGCGCTGTGCCAACTTTGCCCCACCGGATTGGTGGTAAATGGCGTACGGGATGTTGTTCAGTACGCGCACATTCTTTCCGCTCGGTACCACGCGCGTACCAGCGAGCAGCGCACCCGTTGACCCATGCAAGGGACGATTGCCGCGCTTGGTTTTCTGCCAGGCCGCACCATAGGGGTCGCACCCTCGGCCCTGTGATTCGAATATTGATTTCTGAAAATTGTCAGCGAGTTTTGCAGTAAGGCGCGCTGAGAATCCCCCGCCAGCATTGACGGCTGACAGGGGCAATTCGCCGTTTACAGAGCCAGTTAGTTCGAACATATCACCACCCCCTGCGATCGCACGAGGCGAGGGCGAACGAACTGCCTAGTCCGTCGTCTTCGGCATCAGGGTCTGGCTCGGTACCGGTGGCATCGTCAGCGCCCATCGAGTCGAGGTCCGCGCGGGCCTGCTTGACACGCATCTCCCACGTTTTGTTTTCATCGACGCCGATGTTGAATCCATCGGTGCTGAGGCGTGAAAAACCAGCGAGTACGGCCACACATTCGGTAATCCAGTCGTCCCACGCCAACATAGGGAGCGTGAACCCGGCGCCCTTGAATGACTTGTCAGCGCGAGAGCTTGCGCTCACCAGGCTTTGGGCCACGTCTTCGGATTTATAGGATTGGAGTTTTTCGAGTGGCAACCCATGCGCAGCAAACTCGCTTGGGCTGCAATACGAATCAAACGAATACCCGATTACCTTGACGGTAAATGCCGGCGAATCCGTCCCGCCAATATCCCAGGACAGTCGAACATATCGCTCTGTCCTGTCTGGCAATATGCGAACTGTCCCCGCCGCCGTGACCTGCTCGAACGCGCAGAGCTCGGCCCAAGTGGTCCCATCCGCACTGGTTTCGAGCACCAAGTCGAGCGTGGGGTCTGTCCCCTCCACAGCGCTGACCACTGCCTCACAGCAGAGGCAGCGGTGGCCACTCGCGCCCAGGTCGACAGCGGTTGTGCTGTCGTCTGCGTCGAGCAGTGTCCACGAGTCGAAGAGGAAGATTTTTTGCACGGGATAACTTGGCTTCGCCGGTAACGGAGAATGTGAACGAGCCGCCAGCGCCAGTGAGGTCCCAATCAACTCGAACGAATCGATCGAGGCCAGTGAACGACTTGCGTTGTGTTGCGGGTCCTGCGTCCAGGTCAGTACAGGCGACAGTGGTAAAGCTGTCCACCGTCCTGAATGTCCCGTCAGCGGTTTTGCATGTCTTGACTGTGACAGCGAGTGTTGCGTCGACTCCTGCGGTGTCGGTGGCCATGGTGGCGGTACTGGCACCCCCAGTCAACGAGCCCGCGTTGCTGGTGATAGCCGCCACGTTGCGGTGGTCCAGCGTGCCGCCAAAGGTGATGGTGACTGGCGTTGTGTTGACCGGTCCACCTGCACAGGTGACATCACCCACTGCGATATTCGACAGAGCCTCAAGTGCCGCTTGAATCTCTGCGGCCGTCGCGTCGAAATCAATTGCCGCGGTGGTCTGTCCTGAATAGGTCAGGGTGAAGGTACCACCCGTGGCGTCCACAATCAGCGATTGCACCTCATCGGTGCCTGCTGCTGCGGTGACCTCCAAATCAAGACAGGCCGTCCCTTTGTTGCCGAGCTCCACGGGGGTGCTGTTGCTGTCGCTCGTCTTGGTGGCAGAGGCCAACAGGATGACAGCGGGCAGGGACGCCCAGCGCCCAGAGCCCATCGTGTACCCCTGGCTGGTACTCACTTGGCCTCGCCTTCACAGTGGAACGTCCACGAGGGGTTCGTTCCGCTGATGGTCCAATCGATTCGAACGAAACGATCGAGACCGCTGAATGATTTGCGCTCGGTGCCGGTCGCGGTTTGCGCGGTGAACGATGCGACGTTTCTAAATGTGCCATCCACCGTTTTACACGTTTTCACGGTTACGGTGAGGGTTGGTGTATCAGTGCCTGATTTTGCGGTAGAGGTGAGATCAAGGCAGGCAACGCCCTTGTTCCCTATTTCGACGGGCGTGCCGGTGCCCGATTCGGTTTTGGTGGCGCTCGCAAGCAACACCAATTCCGTCATCTTGGCCCATTTGCCATTGCCCATCGTGTAGCCGTATCCCACACGTCCCATGGTTTTTCCTCGCAGTTCTGTTATCGATTATCCGCTATTGCTAACGGATATTGGATAAGGTCGAGATGCCGTGTTTGATTGTGACCACCCCTGGCAATGTCAACCCCGGCATGGCTCGGTAAACGTGGTTCGCAAACCACCAGTGAACACCAACTTCATAGGATGGTTTTTTGTGGTTGGTGTTAGTCCAGACTTCCGGCGCGCCGTTGACAGCTGCAACCATGGAGCCTGCTTGGCAGATGGCCGTACGGTATACGCTTGCGCTACATGTTGCAGTGTACACGTTGTCGGTGACATAGGTGCCAGTCGCAAAATTCAACGTGGTACCGGTCCCTGGCATTACATAGGTCGCAGCCGTTGTGATGTTGCTCTTGATCCACGTCTTGCCGCCGTTGAGTGAGTACCGAAATTTGGCAGTCCCACGAGCTCCGCCTGTGGTGATTTCCACACGCAGCGAGAACGTATTAGTAGGAGTACCAGACAATGTTAGATCTGGTGGCGATGTACCCGCTTCAGTCACAGCTGACCAAGCGGCCGTATCAACACCAATCAACCGAGATTGGATAACAGGAGCGCCGCAAAAGTATCTGACCTGTGCGTCGGTGAGCGACTTGGGCTCGATCAACAACGGATGCCCGTTTTCGTCCTTGAGCTTCCGGAGCGACCCCATTACCTTGGGATGTACGACCATCAGTGCAACATCGGTGTCTTCGCCCTCGAACATTGTCTGCGCATCGACAACCATGTCTATGTCGATCGGGTTGGTCCCACCGTCAAACTCAAGCGGCAGGCCGCTGGTGAAGATGTCGGTGATAAGCTCCTTTTCGACCGCACGGCGCACCACGTCAATGCACTGTCCAGACATACGCGGATATGGGTCGTTTTTTCCCTGAGCAGTGCGAGCCCATTTGGTAACGTCAATTACCTTTCGAGCTTGCTTTACAGTGGCCTCTTCCTTGTCGCTGCCAACGTTGTCAACAGTTCCCTCAGAATCGTCATCCGATGATGTAATGACCTCGGCGTCGCCAAGGTGGCTCATATATGGGATCTTGATCTTATCCCCAGTACTTTCGTTGGTAAGAAGCGAAGTGTCTACAATGACGGCTCGCGACCCCATGAAAACTGGCATCCCGGAGATGCCGTTGGCGATACCTGCGGCAAGAACCTCAGGTACAAAAAAATCGTTGATGTTGTTACTCATTGCTTGTTTTCCTTATGACCCGTTGTTGGTGTGAGTGGGCCTTCAACGGGCCCGGATGATTCCGCGAGATTGCGCGTCACTGAGCAGCGATTCGTAGACCTCTGGCTGCTCTTTTCGAAGGTGGAGCAATTCTTTTGGCGAGTATTGCTCAAATCGCTTTACGCCCGATGTGGCGGCGGAGACCTCTTCGCGGCGCACTTGTTTGCCAAGGCCTGCCGGTGGTTGTGCTGCCGAAAGGAACCCACGCAGCGTCTCGAGTGACTGCGCGGAAGCCCACTCTTTGAGCGCTGGGGTAATCTTCCCCGCGTCAATGCCAGCCTGAAGAAGCGCGGCATGTTCGTCTGCCTTGGCTTTCGCTTCAGCAGCAGCCTTGGCTTCAGCTTCCTCTCGCTTCCTGGCCTCGACCTCTTGGGCCAAAACAGCGAACTGTTCAGCCGCCACACGGTGGCCACGGATGGCGCCAACGGCCGCATCAACCGTTGATTCACCACTCGCCTCGAGTAGTCGTTCTTTGTCTTTGACGAGAGCAGTCACGCCTGCGGTGATTGTGCCCTCGTCGCTCGTTGCACTAAGCCCCAAGAGGGCTGCAATCGCTGCAAACATTCGTTTCTCCTGTCTTGTTTTCTGCGCTGCCAATCCCTTGGTTTGGGCCAGCGCCAACGCTTCTGCTTTGGTTCCAACCTGGTCAGCCAACCTCACCGCGAGACTCGACTGACCGAAAAACACATCCGCTTCGAGGGCCATGACCGCATCGACTGTTATGCCCCTGCGCTCGGCTACCCACTGGGCGAAAATACCCGCGAGCAAATCGACGATGCCCTGCAGTTTCGCTAGCTCTGCATCGGTAATCGGTACCGCCATATTACCGTCAGCCTTGCGTGCGCCCGAGGTAATCACCTCAATGCGAACACCCTGTTCGTCGAGCGCCTTGGTCACATCCCAACGGGCCGTGACCACGCCAACTGAGCCAACCATCCCAGTATCAGGAACAACGATCGCGTCGGCAGTGCAGGCAATCGCATAGGCAGCACTGGCAGCCATCTCACCAGCAAAGGCGACAATCGGTTTACCCGCTGCAACCGCTGCGGCTCGGATTGCTCGACATGCCTCGAAACACCCAGCGACAACGCCACCAGGTGACGAGATGTCGAGCAGAATCGATTGAACTTGTCGGTCTGCCAACGCTGCATTGACCCGCCGCTGGATGGACTCGTACCCATCCCACCACCAGCCGCCGCGTTGATCGAGAGGCCCTGAGATGTCGATAATCCCAACACCTTCGGGTGTCCGTGTGCCCCAATCCTCTTCGACGGGACTGTCACCCACGAACGCATCAAAGCGATGGTGAATAGCGCTCGGCAAAAGGGCGAGCGGTTCCTGTCCGCGCACGAAGTGGCGGGGCTCTTGGGTGCGAAGGTTGGTCAATTGGATGCCGCTTGATTGGGTGTTGGTGCAGCCTGCGCGCTCGAGACGGGTCGCACATCGCCACCTGGTATGGGTTCCAGGCCGAGGAACTTTCGGACCTCGTTGATTGAAACGATTCCGAACTCGAGATGGTATTGGAATAGCGCCGCGCCTTGTCCGGCTGGTGGGGCCTCTTTCAACAGAGGAATCCCGTATTGCTCCATCAGCGCACGCTTATCCACCAATGGGTCAAGGGCCGATGCTTTGGCGATCGCGTCGCAAGCCTTGACGAGAGTATCTGCTTTTTTGCTCTTGTCCTCGGGTGGCCTTACTGCCCAGGTGGGCCACGGCGCCACATTTGGATTGCCGAAGTTGAGGACACTCCATGGCACCATGGCCTGGTCGTGCAGGCACGTGCACAGTGCATCCTCGTCACCCTCTTTGAGGTCTTGACGAACGAGCTCCTGGGCAGAGGCAGCAGCAAACGACCCGCCTTTGACTTCCGTGGTCAGATTCTGGCCAAGGCTACGAATGGCAGTCGCAGTATCGGCTCTCGAAATCTGGTATTCGTATATTTGGTGGGCGCCTTCGCGCGATAGATTGTTGAGACTGAGCCCACCGTCGAGCACCACAGCCGCATCGCGCCCGATTTCTTTGAGCGCGGTGGACAGCTCTGCCCGGTCTTTGGGGACAATCTTATTGGGGCCACTGGCTACGAGTATTGTGGCCACTTCACCGAGACGACCCGAGTCAACGACGGCATAGGCCTTGTACAACGCCAGCCACGCCAACTGGTTCCACAACGCGAATGTATTGATACTCGCGCCGTAGGGGGCGAACATGATCCACTCACCATCACCTGGTGTGATGGGCGTCTCTTTGCCTTCGATGCACAGAAGCCAGGTCCGTTTGTCAAAGTCATAACGAAATGCCTTGGGATGCCAAACCTCAAGCTTTGGGGTAAGTCTACCACCACGTTCGATCAGGTTGCCAGCTTCGTCACGGTAGACGAGTTGCCCGAACCCTCGCCCAAGTAGCAGGCCCCACATCACGAGCAGCTTGAGTTCGGATGGGGGAAACATTGCCCACCAATCCTCTTTTGCCTCAAGCGCTTTGACGGGCCTCCGTGCTCCTCTGTCGGCCCCTTCCTCGAAAGAAAGTGGCGCGCTAAGGACTCCATTGGCACGCGTCTCGAGTACGGACACAATGCGATCATCATCTGCCAACAGGTCATTGCAGAGATCGGCGGCAAGACTGATATCGCCCTGACTGGCCTTGAGCTTGGCCAGGCGAATCATGCCTGGTGTCCACCGAATACCAGTACGGTGGAGCGACCGAACGGCATAGCCGGACGCCTTCACATTCGAAGGCGCGGTGCCTTTTTCTAGTCGCTTGTTCAGTGCCATTCAATCAACTTGCAATTGAGAACCCACATCCAAACTCTACCGCCGAATCAGCAGATACCAGAGCGTCGACATCATCGTCTTCTTTGTCGCCACTGCCCACGAATCCGTGAATCACTTCGAGAAAATCTTCGAGCCACTCCGCCAGCTCTGGCACCAGTATCAGGCCCTTGTTCCACTTGGCCGCAACGGGGATTGCTCTGGTGAACTTATCCGTGAGCGCTGGGACCACTTCGAGTGGTATCCCTTTGGCCTCGATAAATGGAACAATACCGCGCTCTGTACCTGATGCATGCCAGCGCCACGAGGCGTTTGGGTATTGCTCGTGTAGCTCAGCCAGTTTTTCAACCCACTCGTTCGGCGCGTATTGCCCTCGCAGAACATGCACAATGAACTCTTGCTCGGTCTGTGTGTCCGCGGCGATGACCACCGCGCACGACTTGTCAGATTTGGTTTTCGAGGTGTACGCGCAGTCGATGCCAATGCCGAGAGAATAGGTGGCAGGTAGCGAGCTGTACTTGTAGGTTCCGTTGAAGACTCGCTTACCTCTCGGCCTTGGGCGTCCCTGGTACAGTGACCACCAGGTGTACTCCCCAACGTCCTCGCGAATCTGCCGGAGCTCTTCGGCCGAGTATCGCTCAGGCCAAAGTGCGGCATTATCATTCGCCGGGTCGAGGGCCGGCATGTGGACGTGTGACCACAGTGCTCCCTCGGAATTGTCGTTGGCCCTCTTCTTATTCTGCTTGTGAAGGTAGCCGATTAGATCGTTTTTGACCCACCTGGTATGAAAGACGATCGCGCTGGCTTTGGGCTCCAACCGGGTGCGCCCAACGTCTGCCCACCAATCCTTTACCGTGCGCTGGTAGGCTGCGGATTCGGCCTGTTGACGATTCTTGTACGGGTCGTCAACAACCAAAACATTGACGCCCTGGCCAGTGAGGGGTCCACCAATCCCGGTAGCGAGTAGACCGCCACCCTGCTTGGTGCGCCACTCGCCCAACCGGTTGGCATCATCCACCAGTTCTACTCCCATGGCCTCGACCATGGCGCGCACCTTGCGACTCTTGGAGTAAGCGAGGTTCGCTTCGTACGTCACATAGGCGCAGGTCCATTCGGGGTGACGAACAATCGTCAGCGCCAAAAAGACCAACACCAGTTCGGTCTTGCCGTGCCTGGGTGGGGCATGGGCCGTAACCCTGACACCGCCGTGGGACCAACAGCGCTCCAACCAGGCCACCAGTTTCGAAAGGTGGCGCGGCGGTTGGTATTTTGAATTGAGCTTCGGGACAGCTTCGAGAAGGCTAAGCTTCTTCCACGGGACTGTCTTCGTCTTCTTCTTCAAGCGGGTCTGCGCTTGGAGCTTTTTCAGGCGCTTGACCCGACCGATTACCGCTAGACTCGATACCATCTGACTCAGGCTCTGATTCGGATTCGTCTGAACCGATAGCTGTCTGAGTGATCACGAGATCTCCCACGACCTTTGCCACGCCGACGACTTCTCGAATTTGTTCTTGGGTGGCGTTGTCAACCAACTGACCAAGCTTCGTCAGTGTCTTCTTGAGCAGGTCGCTCGCTTCACGCTGCCACCCGTCGTCAATGAGCCTCTTTTTTTGTTGGACAACTGCGGACAGCTTGGGGTCATCGGCAAGCCTCTCACGGTATCTTGAGAGCGTCTTTCTCGATATCTGCCACTTGTCGCAAGCTGTCTGCTCGCCGAGTAGCACGGCATCAACAAGTATCCGACCAGCACGGTCGTAATCAAAGATTGGGGCTGCCATAGTAACTTGTAGCGGGACCTCGATTTGAACGAGGGACCTCCAGGTTATGAGCCTGACGAGCTGCCAACTGCTCTATCCCGCTGAACGCTCGGTGGGCGAGCTGTCTTCACCTCGACCCACCTACTTATCAGTAGCTGTAGAGTTTCCAAAGTTTCTCAAACACCTCGCGTCATCTGCCACAATAAATACACTTGCCAGCTATTTTTGCAGCGTGTTTCGTCGAAAGTGACTCATACAGTTCTTGGTTCCTCTCACGCAGCGCGTTAATATCAATACACCACACCTTTATTTTCTTTCGCCTTGCTGGGAGATCTCCGCGTACGCACGCCTTACGCACGCCCTGTACCGTCATCTCCAGCAACTCGGCCGCCTCTGTGACGCTGAGCTCTGTTAGTTCGTGCAATGGCTTCACGAGCATTCTCCAATCTGGCGATCAATGCAGGCGTTTTCGACTTGGTTCTTTCGAGCAATGTCAGCCATTCGCTTTGGCTGGGCTGCCATGGCATAGGCAATCTCAGCAGCATCTATCAGGGCACGCGCCTCTTTCTCCGCGCGGTTTATCTCTTTGGTGACCTTGGCCCCCCTCGCCCAGCTTCTCTCTAGCCACAGACGTGCAGCGTCGCCAGAGTCAAGTGCCTTTCGGTGCTTGTCCCCCTGTGCCACAGCGGTTTTCGTGAGATGGGCCACGCATCGCCAACGCCTTTCAGGAAGGCGCCCCCCATCTGTTGCAACGAATCCTGCGTCACCGTAGGCCAATGCCAGCACTTTGACGTATGTGTCAGTGATCTTGGCGAGCACCGCGCATACCTCGCCGGCCTTCACCATATCGAGTTCGTTGGGTTCGTGTGCGAGGTGAACAGAGCACCCGTTGTCGAGTACTCCCAAGCGCAGGGTATCGAGTATTCCGCCTGCGGTACTGCGTGAGATGGTGGTGATGCCGTAAGAAAAGTACCACCGCAGATCGGCCTGATCGGCCAGCGTGGGGCGAATGTAGTCGCGGCGATATTTGGTCATGGGGTCACCTCTCCGAACAAGCTTTGTTCCATAACGCTTTGACCACAATCTTTCTTGGAACATCGTGCGAAAGCCTTGTTGAATAATGCTCCCGTACATAAATCAGTTTTCGATCAGCGTGTCCCTTTCCGCACGCTTGGTATCTGATATGACCGCGAACCAAGACGGCGCGTGATGTTAGTGAGTCGGCGGGAGAATACCGTTGAACAACATTATCACCTCGTTTGCCTTCTGTTGGGCTAAGAGAGATGTACCGTGTGATGATTTTGATAGGTTTCTCCATCCCTTTTTTTATGGGCATACTATTCTTGTTTCGCAATTCATCCCTAATGGACATTGGGTTGCCAGATGCCTCCAGCATAAGCGCAAAAGTGGTAACAAATGAAACAAGGTCGCGTATAGCGTTGGAATTTACTGCTGATTCATTGCCGTATAGATCTTTTGCAATGTCTAGTATTTCGCTAAACTTAGCTCCCCACCCCAAATAACAAGCAAAACAAGATGTATTGCCATTGGTCATTCTGTATGTGATGTAGGTGCGTTCACCAATGGTAACACCGGCCACGCATCTAATACCCACCGTTTCCCCATAAAGCTTGGCCTCACCAATCAGCGATTGACCGGAATGAGACTCAATAATCCATGGCCTTCTAAAAATGAACGGGCACAACGGTGGCATAGATTCCACGTCCGTTTCTGAAATAAGCCTGATTACGTCATCTTTGACAGAATGAACGTATATTTGGTCTACCTGATCTCCCCAAAGTATCTCATGAGAAAGCAATTGCGCCTGCGTTAGTTCTCCAAAGTATGCAGCCGCCCTTTCGAACGCGTACATGCTTTTTCGCACGCTTCTGCGCTCTGACGAAGAGAGTCTCTCGTAGTCGGCAAGCTCCCGCCGACACGTCTCCTCTGACTCCATCGGGAGTCGTGGAATTATGTTTTTTGTATGCTCAATAAAATCTTCAGAAAGATTTCGAAATTTTTCTTTGGTTTGATGCATCGTCGTATTCATCACAATCCCTCCAGCAAGAGTTGGTTCTTGGGTATCTGATAGGCGTCGAGATCTTCCGATAGCAACGAAGGTCTATTTGCCTTGACAGCCCTGCTCACCACCTCGACAGGCACAAGGTAGAACGAGCCGCCCAAGTGTGGTGAACCGTGGACAATGCACAGAAACGCCAAGCCCCCACGTGCTGCGAAGTCCTCCAAGTCCTTCAACTGGTGCGCCTCCAGGTTCTCGAGCGGGAACCTGACGGCCGACAACCCGCCCCGTTTGAGAAACTCAGCGGATACGTGTTTGACCTCCAGGGCGATCGGCCTGGCTCCGGTCAACACCCCCACGTAGTCAGGCCCCGAGCGGCGCCGTGGTACCGCTGTGACCGCATGACCACGTCTGCCAATGACCTGCCAGTCGTTGGGCACCCTGAACACGATGCCAATGCCCTTCTTGCGGCAAGCGGCGAGCTGAACGTCAACCGGGCCCTCGCCCAACTTGCCGGCTTTGGAGCGCCGAGAAGAACGGGGGTCTTGAACGGAGAGCGCAAAGTTCATTTCTCGGGCCTCCATTGCGTGATGTTCGACGCAGCCTTGAACAGGGCCTTGAGACCGTCTTGGTCTTCGCGAAGAATGGGCGGGTTGCCGTCGTAGGCTCCGCAGTGGCGGCAGTGGTACGAACCGATTTCGTGACACACTCCGTACCCATGCCAGCCCTGGCACTCGAACACGAGCCCATGACCCCACGTGAAGCCCCCGGGTTCGCCGTCTGCGGCCCGGTAGTGCTCCCCGAGTAGTCCGACCGAGGCACAGTCCCAATAGTTCGCCTCAAACAGCCTGGCGCCCACCAGAAGCACGTCATGCTGCCACCCGCTCTTCTCAATCTTGGGCGTGTAGGTGTTGAGTTGTTCGTGGGTCAGTTCGGGTTTTACCTCTACCGCAAGCAGTTCGTGGGGAAAGGTCAGGATAAAATCAGGTGTATACCCTTTGAGGTCGAGTGGTTCATAGGTCCAATCCCATCGAATCTGGTCAAAAAAGGCTGCCCATTTTGCCTCAAGCCTAGAACGAAAGCGAATACCCTTGTAGAACGTGGGGTGAGCTTTGATGGTCATGGGTTTTTGGCTCCAAAGCAGAGGCGAGAGGGGTGGATAGAGAGGACAGAAGGGGGATAAGAAGAAAGAGAATTAAAAGAAGAAGAGAGAGAAATTTCCTTATTACTACTTAGTACCTTGGTTTTTGGACGTACCAATCCCTTTGACGGGAAGTGTCGCACTCTGTCGCAGAGGTGTCGCAAACTACTTGCGACACTTATTCTTCGTGTTTTCTGCGGTGTCATGCCAGTGTCGCACCTGTCGCAGGGGTTGAGCATGTGTCTGGATAGAAGAGAACTTTGTAGCCCGCGGCCTTGGACCCTCCGACACGTGCGACAGGAGCAATCCACCCGTTCTTTTCCAGTAGTTTCGTGGCAGATTCAAGTCTGCCACCATGGCGACAGGTGCTCTCTCGCTGGGCCTGACGCCTTGTGAACTGTCGCACCGCGGTTCGCTTGAGCCAGTCAAGGACCGCCGTTGCGTCTTTTTCTGCCTCATCTCGGCCAATCAAACAGAACACCCGTTTGGCGTGCTCGAGGAAGTACTCAGCAATACGGCCCGCCCGGTCCATTGTCGACAACGAGATGGTGTAGCTCTCGGGGGCCTGAGACTCGGCGAGGCAGTCGACCACATGAAGCAGCCCGGCGATGCGAAGGGTTGCCCCTCGGAGCTTACTGGCCCAGTCGCGGATACTGGCCAAGGGTTGATCGGGAGCGCTGAGGCGGTCCAGGTGAACACAGTAGTCGCGAAACATCTCGAGTGCGTCTGCGTCGAGAAGAAGGGCCTGGGGGGCGCCTAGTTCAAAGTGAGCTTCTTTGGAAAGAGGGGCCACTTGGGGCCAGGACAGGGGCCGGGTCAGCAGAAGCCTCGAGATGACCCGGTTGTAGGTTTCCTGCAGGACAGGGTCGAGGCCTGTCATGGCGAACATTTTTTCACCCACACGTGACCGAGGTAGGCCGTAGAGAAACCGCGCGAGCATGCCCTGGCCACGGAGCTCAGGGCGGGCGCCCAGGGCCTCGAGAACATCAGGCTGTGTAGCAATGAGAGACGTAATTGAGGGGTATTTCAAAAAAGCTTTTTTCGTGGTGTCTCGACGGTCTACGGAATAGGTGCCACCGTCGTGCCCTTTGAGAAAAATCGCATTGTTGGGGGTCTTTGAATACATCCCGCATAGGTGACCGAACAAGGTTCCCTCTTCGCTTAGCACCGCCATACGTTCGCCCTGAGTGGCCATGAGCGAGGCGAGTGATTCGGGGGTCACGTCGTCAGAATAGACACGGGGTTCAACGGGGTATTGACGTTGTTCTTTTTTTGGTTTGCCCTGGTTTTCTTGGGCAATCGAATCGCATTCTTTCTGCCATGCCTTTCGAAGCTCGATATCGTATTGTTTGACGGGGGCCAGAACGGCATTGAAGGTGGGCGATTTCACCTCACCCGATGGCAGCCCCACGGTCAGGTACAGATTCAATGGCTCCTTCCAGGTTCGGTTCGCCTGGACGGTCCACTTCTTGGCAGCCCCGATGGCGATAGCTCCCAGGGCGAGGATAGCGGGGAGGTCAACCGATACTTCCATCACCCCAGCCACTTCATCCACAAAGGCCCCGATGGTCTCGTGGAAGCAGTCGAGAGGGAACTCCGGGGGAGCTTGCAGGCTGGTCAGGGGAACCGGCGGCTCTCTTGTTTCGCCCCAGAGGTCCACGCAGATTCGACCCGCGGCCTCGTCGCGAATCGCTTCTTGTTCCTCCGCGATGCGCTTGCGCTCCTGTTCCTCTTCCCGTCGAACGCGTTCCTGTTCTTGCTTCACCCTCCGCGCGGCCTGCTCTTGTGTCTCTTTGGCCGGTTGACCGTTTTGCTTACTCGCCGCCTTCTGCGCGGCCTGGTGAAGCTTGGTGGGGTCGAGGGGTTGAGTCATCACGGGACGGGGTGCCTTTGGGAATTACTCAGAGGGGGTAGGCGCTGCGACATTGCGACAGATGAGAAAAAGCCTGCAAATACAAGCGCGTAAGTGTCGCAGCAAGAACAGCGACACTTGCGACACTTTGGGGTGTCGACGGTATCATTGCAGCCTTATTTCCAGCTCGGCGTGAAGATGGGCGAGCATGCGACAGAGCCTTGCGTGGGGGTCCAACTCGGGGCCATCCTGACCATCGACCTCGAGGGAGTCCCCTCGGGAGAATCCAATCCGGCAATCTGTTTCAAGCTTGGCAGCGGCCTCAAAAAAGCGACGCCACGCAGCAATACGACGAATCCTTTTTACCCTGTCCGCCACACGTGGGACAAGTTGAACGGGCACAGAGTCCCTGACTCGCTCAATCCATTCGAGGTTCGTCCACGAGGTACCGATGCCAGAAGAGGCAATCGCTTCCGCCTGGGTGTCCAACGTGAACTCCGTTCCACCGCGAATCGGCGAAGCGAGTAGTTCAAAGAAGGCGCCTGCCAAGGGGTTGTAAAAGTGTTCCCCACCAAGCCCCTCGAGGTCCTCGGCGGTAGCTTTGCCGGCCAACAACTGGGCCAGCAAACGAACCTCCGCCTCTGTATCGGCGAGGGGTTGGCTCACCGAGGTCTCCCCCGACAGAACCGGGAGCGAGTGGGCGACCAGTTCTTCACGCACGATGGTACGAACAACGTCTTGAGAAAGCGATTCGCTCATCGTGCACCCCTCTTCTGCGTACTCAACTGAAGTGCGGACATTCAACCGACCTTGCTTTCTGGCTGCGCGAGTTGCGCTTCGCCTTGCTGCGAGCTGCCAACGACTCCACCAGGCCCCGCCCCGGCGGTATCCGAAAGGACCCAGCGGTTCTCTCGGCGAGCCACTTCGCCCTTTGCGAGCAAATCCTCAAGATGGAGCAGTGCCGCCCGCATCCAGAAGGCACAGGTCTTTTGGACCAGGAGGCTAATCTCGGTACTCGAGAGCCCCGCGTTCCCAGCCTCACAAAGCCACGCTTTGAGCTGCTTGCGCTCCCAGGTAAGGGAGTCGAAATAGGTACTCGAATCGACAGTGAGGTGACGGGTTGGGCGCATTCAGACCTCCGACCCTGCTTGTTGAATAACAGCGAGGGCCTGTGCCTGGGTCATGCTGTCCCCCCAGCGCAAAATATTTCGATTGAAACCCCGCGGGATTGTGCGCTGAAGAATCTCACACGCTTCGCTGTAGGCTCCCCAGGCTGCACCATCTCCGTGGCGGGCAGCCGTGCGCAATTCACCGCGCTGCAGCGCTCCCGTGAGGGACCAAACGACAGCGCGGCTATCGTTGACAAAACACGGCTCCCCACTCTCTGTACGAGCCAGCGCGCCCGTCGTGTAGCCCGCGCGGACAGCACGGTAGGCTTCGCGCAGTACGAGTTTGACGAGCGAGCGAGGGGTCGGCATTCGTCAGACTCCCCGCTTTTTGTAGGGGTAAAAATACTCCCAGAGCCCGACCGTGACGAATGTCGGGCCTGCGATGAGAGCGAGCACGGTGCAAAGGGCGAGCATCTAGGGACTCCTGAACGAGTCGACGAGGATTGCGACCGAGGCAAAGATGATGAGGCCGGCGAAGAGAGTCTCGAAGGCGGTCATTCAGGCGGCCTGGGTAGATTCCGCGATTGCTTGTTCCGCACGGTGAATCACCGCGCACTCGTCATCGGTCAACCAGTCGGATTCTGGGATTCCAAACAACATCCGAATCACGGTTCGATGATGCGGTTCTGGTCGCGAACGTTTGAGCATCCACGCCGACGCACTTGGCTGCGAGACACCAACCTTTCGCGCCAACGAAGTAACCGTCTCTTGTCCGCTAGAGACGATCTGCTGAAGTGTCTTGTGAGCCTTTGTTTCCACGTGGACGGATAATAGCTATGGCTATCGAACTAGTCAAGAAAAACTATAGCCAAGCCAAAGTTACAGCTATGGTTATTGATGCTAGACCCGCTCGTATGGCTGGAGGCAAGTCGCTCCCACGGGTCGAAAACGAGCGAGTGGTGAGCATTTTGAAAAAACTGCTTCCCGCATCGATTCTTCAACACCAAAGCAGCTCGCTCGATCGTGGCCACGTCTCGCATGATGCCGATCGAGCAGCTCGCGGCATGGGGCGAGCGGTGGCTGAAGCACGCACAGATCCCAATCGTGTTTCCAAACGAGTCAGTACGAAACCCGTATCTCGTGCGACGATTGCGTCAAATCAGGCATCGCTCTGCGTCTATTTCTTTGATCCCTGGGTTTGACCGCGATGCAGAGACAGACTGCTCGCATCTGTTGCCAGAGCTGACGAAGTGAACGACATGTTTTGGATGTGTGCAAATGTGGTTTCATAGCTACGGCTATTTTTTTTCTTGACATGTTTCATAGTTATAGCTATCAATAGGGTCATCCGAGGCACACGACGATGACCAACACCGACCCCCGCCGCGAAGCAGTACGTCACCTAGACCAGCAGATCGAACTCTGCTCACGCTCCTACGCTTCAGCCCGCGTAGCCCGTGACCCCGAGGGGATGGAGCTAATCCGCTCCCGCTACCTCGATCTCGAAATCAAAAACCGCGAAGCCGAGGCGGATTACTTAGCCCCGAAACACGGCAACCCCACCCCATACCGCCAAGCGGTTGGGGATTGCGGCGTTGCCAACATGACCACAGCCATCGAATACGACCTCGAAGCAATACGCGAAGCAGAAATGTACGACCACGAGCCACGAGCCAGATTTGCAGTACGCGGCCAAATGCTCACAGGCATCACAGAGGAGTTTACTCTGTGCGTGACCGAGACGGCCGCGGAGGCATTTGAAGCACTCGCCGCAGAGTGGGAGCGCGAAGACGGATTCGACATCATTCGCGTAGTCGAAATAAGCACTGGCCGCGAAATCAAACCACCACGCACAGTAAAAATCGAGCGCGGGCAATACCAGGGGCAATCCGTGCTCTGGGCAACAGCATCTTGAGGAGACCACCAATGTTTGACACATCAATGACCAGAAAAGACCTTGAAACTCATCTTGCTTCGCTGGGGATCACTGGCGACGCGGCGACAGCGATAATCAAGGAGACGGCGCCGCATAGGCATGCGGAACGTGTCGCAACAGCCAGGGCAGGCATCGATACGTACGTGCAAAACCTTTTCTATGAAAAGTTCGTCCTAGAAGATGAAGCGGAATTTGTTTTCATCGCTCTTCTCGATGCAATGGGCGTCGGCGGACGCATGGGAGTTGAAGGCCTGTCGACAGATCGTCACCCTGCGTTTTCGAAATGTGGGTCAGGCCGCAAACACGCCGGCGATGGCCCGGCGTGGAGCGCGGCGATTGAGTCGCTAATAACGAATCCTCCTGAACATGCGAAGTGGGATTTTTCTGCCTACACACAACGCTCGATTGCAGAAGATGGTACAGAAACCATATTCTGGGCGTTGGGGATAGAGGCCGGGAACGATGGTGTGCCATGCACGCATGCTGCCGTTGACCACGACGAGAGCGACGCAGCGTGGAAACTCACGCTCGCGAGGGAGGGACTTCGGATATCGATCGGACTGGCACCATGGCACCGCGGTCCTTATATGGACCTATTCAACTGGGAATCGCTTAGTTCGAGCGATTGGGCGGGACTAGTAAATCACTACACGGCGCTGGTTGAGAAAAACAACACTCGTCAGTTCGGAGATAACGTCGAAGAAATCCGCGCCGCCCGGGAGGCTGCGGAATTATGTTTGACATCACCGCATCCCTCTCATTTCTCACCGAGCGCCTAGCCGCCGAAAAACAGGCGCTCGATAAATCAACACCGAAGCACGCAGCAAAACACGCTGCGAAAATCGACGAATATCGCTCCCGTATTCAGTGGTGGATCAATCAAAATGATCACCACTGAAACTCTGCTCGAAGCCGAATGGCCCGGCACAGTCCGCCTGGCCAGACATCTCGGCGTAGCAGTCCCAAGCTGTTGCGCTGACTACGAGATGGCCTGCTCAGAGGATTGTTTTCTGAGCACCATTTCGGAGACGATCAAAGCGTCGTGGGTTCGTCACCCATCGATAAAACGCAGTCGAAATAATCACCCGAAAGCAATCTGACCATGTACGCCGCCGCTGCACAGAACCATAGCCAAGAAGAGGATTCGGTTGTTGTACCTCGCGTGATCGCTCCTGTTTGTTGGCCCTCTTCGCGACTTGGCGCAGGTGCAACCCCTGCCGACGGCACCAATAGGACACCCCCCTCGTCCTGTTGTCCGCCCCCCTCTCGGGGCGGTTTTTGCAGCGCTCCCCAGAGTGACCCCTGGGGGAGAACCGCAGCGGGCCTATCCCTCTCGCTGTCGTCGTGGTGCGAATCCACGGCGCTGCCCTGTTCACGCTCGACGGCCGAGTCAGACCGCCGAGCGTGGGCTCGATACTCCGACCTGTGGCGCAGGATATCGCGCCTTGAAGTCGAGTCGCTGTACTCGGCCGAACCGGTTGAACTAATCCGCCTACGGGCCGAGCAGACCGCGCTAATCACACAGGTTGACCGCCACCTAGAGAACTGCCGAGGGCCATATGCTCTCGGATGAAGCCGCCATGCTGATTTACCGCATCGGCCTGTGGTGCCTCCTACGTGGCAACCCAGACCGCGCACAGGCCCACCTTCGCCAGCTCCGCGAGGACAATCGAGACGTGCTCGCCAACAAACTGGCCAAACGAATGATCGAACGGGGGATTACCCCGACCACAAAACGCCGACCGCTACGACAGGAGATAACACCGTGAAACCCTCTGAAATGATGAAAAAAATAGCGATGATGGACGCAGAGATCGAATACGGAAAGCGAACCGTTTTGTTGCTCTCTGGTTTCGAAGAACTGCATCGAGAGATGTCCCAAGATGAACGGCTCGACGCAGATACACGAGAGGCGCACCAAGGAATTTCGCGGGCCATGGGAGACCAAATAAAAGACGCTCTGCACATTGAAAGCGAAATGAAGCTGGCGCGAGAGGTACTCAAGTCTGCGTTGAACTCTGTAACCGTGTTCGATCTCTGTGCTGAGGT
>ERZ724522.331-NODE-331-length-32080-cov-8.116628_pt1 | contig 32080 bp, 40 predicted proteins | sample MGYA00376055_ERZ724522 | MGnify/ENA primary metagenome ERZ724522 (study PRJEB28724, sample SAMN07190884) | wastewater metagenome | isolation source: effluent of sewage treatment plant in Hong Hong | place: Hong Kong | collected 2016-03-17 ...
GTCACGAATTTGTAAGCGAACGTAAAAAACCTTAACCATATCTTAAGATCATGAAGAAATCAACAGTAGCTAAAGCAGCACCCCCAGCAGTCCGAGCAGTAGCCCCACAGAGAATAACCCCATCACAGCCCTTGACCGAATTAGAGCAACATATCTGGGACAGTGTAATCAGCTCACACCCTGCAGGATTCTTTGAACCGTGTCACGTGCACATGCTTGAGGAGTATTGCAAAGCAATCACGCAATCAAGGGTCGTTGATAAGCTTATCCTTGAAATAAACCTAAAGATCGTAGCAAAAAACGATTATGAACTTAACAGATACCGAACTTTGCAGACTTTAAAATCGCAAATTGTGCGAGACGCTAGCAGCTTAGCTACTCGATTACGGATCACTAAACAGGCAATCTCTGAGGTCAAGTCTGCACGGATGAAAAAGAACGCACCTGCTCTAGGGGATAAAGCGCCGTGGGAGTAACGGACATATCATTCATCGTAAGCCCTGACTTAGACGAGCGGGAATACAAGCTGATTAGGATAATCCCTGAGAGTGTAGTGTTGTACGGTAAAAGGACTGCTCTTTTAATTATTACAGGGCTATCCCCTCGCGATTTAGATGACCTAATCTCAGGCAGGTATCACGCGGTAAGCGGTTGGAGCTTATTTGATGATTCGGACACCTGAAAGAGCTAAGCGCAACATCAAATGGATCGAAGAAAATCTATTCGTCCCTGAAGGTAAGCACGTAGGAAAACCGCTCAAGCTTAAGCCATTTCAAAAAAGCATCATCCAAGATATTTACGGATCCCCTACCCGTCGATACATCCTTTCGATCGGACGCAAGAATGCTAAGACCACACTTAACGCGGCGCTCATGATCTTGCACCTGATCGGGCCAGAGTCCAAACCTAACTCATCACTCTACTCAATCGCCCTGACACGTGAGCAAGCTGGAATACTTTTCAGCCTCGCTGCGAAGATGCTCAGACAAAATGAGTACCTCGCGCAGTACGTACTTATCAAAGACTCTACAAAAGAGATGGTAGTCAAATCGAGAGGGACTTTATATAAAGCACTCGCAGCAGAATCATCTAATGCGCTAGGTCTCTCCCCTGTGGTTGTGTTTGCTGATGAATTGGGCGCGGTGCGTGGGCCTACTTGTCAGTTAGCTGAAGCAATGGAAACGGCTGTCGCAGCTCACGCGGAACCGATGACAATTTACCTATCTACTCGAGCGAGTTCTCCCAATGACTTTTTCGAGATTATGGTCGCAGAAGCTTTAACAGGCGCTGACCCGATGGTGAAGTGTAGAATCTACAGCGCAGATACTAGCCTAGACCCGTTCAGCGTCGAAGCAATTAAACAAGCTAACCCAGGGTACGACGAAGGAATTATGAACAAGGCGGAGGTTAAGCGCATGGCAGATGAGGCAAGGCGCATGCCCTCACGAACACCTCAATACTTAAACCTAATACTCAACCAAGTGATCGAAGCACAAGCACCATTCATACCGCCTACCATATGGAGCGAGAACGGCGATTCCGTTGATGATGATTGGGGAGATGCTGTCGTTTATGGTGGGTTGGATCTTAGCTCGGTGCGAGATTTAACGGCGTTAGTGTTGACGTCAAAAATTCGCGGTAAGTGGCAAGTAAAAGTATTCGCATGGTTGCCTCAAGAGGGCATAGCAGAGAAGGCGCGGCTTGATAAAACCCCGTGGGATATCTGGGCGAATCAGGGCTATCTCTCACTTACACCTGGTAACGCAATCGATTATAGCTTCGTGGCTAAGTTTATTGTTGATATTTGCGACAGTTACAACATCAAGACAATCGGCTTTGATCGGTGGGGGTTTGATAAGCTTAAGCTTGCGCTAAAAGCTTATGAAGCGGAAGGGCTTATCGATACGCATTTTACCTCAATAGGTCAGGGGTTTAAGGACATGGCCCCAGCGCTGAATACTGCTGAATCACTGCTATTGAATAAGCAAGTAGCTCACGGTAAGAACCCCCTGCTCACAATGTGCGCAGCTAACGTTATGATTACATCAGACCCAGCAGGCAACAGAAAGCCAGTAAAAGATAACAAGAACTCAGGACGCAGGATTGATGCTTTTGTTGCTATGATAATGGCGCTGCATTGCGCTCACAGCGCAGAAGCTCAAGAGACCTCGAAAGTAATTCCTACCCGCATTGTGACTGATGTCAGTCAGATAGCAATTATGTAATCAAAATTTTCAGCAATTGCGGAACTTTTCGCAGATGCTTTATTCAAAACGCTTGACACTATACAAACTTATATTATATAAACTAGCATAGTGTTTGAGATCCTCCATTTTCTTACGCTACCAAAAACTCCTAACCGATGGCGAAACGACGCTCCCACAAGCGACACATCACTACCGCAGCTCCAAAACCCACCTCAGCTCGAAGCGGTGTAGCCCCGCAGAATAGCTGGGGTGGTCTCTCACCTGAAGAGTATAACGCTGTCTTTTTTGGCAATGTTAGCAGATCGGGCGCTCTCGTGACTGAGAAAACAGCTTTATCATTGTCAGCGGTGTTTGCGTGCGTGAATTTGTTATGCGGCGCTCTTGTGAGCATGCCTATATCGATATATATGGAGGATGCTGACGGAACTAAGCACAAAGTACCAAAACACCCCTTCAAGCGGCTGTTGAATTTATCTCCTCATCCAGCGTGGACGGCTGCAACGTTCTGGATTTTTTGTATGTTTTCCAGACTTTTCTACGGTGATGTATTCGTTAGAATAGTGCGGAAATCATTACTCTCCCCTGAAATCCTTTACCTAGAACCTATTCACCCTAAAAATGTAGATGTTCAAAGGATAGACGGCGGACTCTTACTCTACACACTTCGGAATGTAGAGACTATCAAGGGCGGCAAGCTTACGGTAGATCAGTCAGACATGATACACATCACGGGCCTCGGTTTTGATGGCCTGAGATCACTTACCCCAATCAAATACGCTATCAAAAACGTAGGTGGTGCAGCGCTTGCTGTGGATGAGTACAGCGCTACTTATTTTAAAAATAACGCTACCCCCTCACTTGCAGTAACTCTAGCCCCTGGTGATGAGCTTTCACCTGATGCAGCGCAGCAGTTCAGAGACCAATGGGCGCAAAAGCATGCGGGTGTTGCTAACAGTCATGTACCTACCATCCTGAAAAGTGGAATGAAAGTCGAGCAGCTCAGCTTGAGCGCTGAAGATGCCCAGCTAATTGCTACCAGAAACTTTCAAGTAGAAGATATTTGTCGAGTTTTCGGAGTACCCCCATTTATGATCGGGCACACACAAAACACATCAAGCTGGGGTACAGGCGTAGAACAGATGGGCTTAGGGTTTTTAAAGTACACCATGCAATCCCACTTGACGGCTATTGAGCAAGAAATTGATCGGAAGATTTGGTCGAAGTCTGAGACAAATTTTTCAGCTCGTTTCAATACTGCAGGGCTTGAGAGAGGTGACATCAAGACGCGGAACGAATCTTACCGAATCGCAGCAGGTCGAGCCGGTGAACCTGGTTGGATGACTATTAATGAGATTCGAGCATTAGAAAATTTACCTCCTATTGCGGGTGGTGATGTTTTGTTTAAACCTACACAGGGGCCTGAGAGCGATGCTAAACAGAAAACCAATTAATCAAAAAGGCTACATTGATAGTGTAGTCAACCTCGCAGAAAGCGAAGCAACTTACTACTTATACGCCCCTATCGATGATTACGCTTATGAAGGTGTGGTTACAGCTAAAGAGTTCGCTGACTGGCTGAATGGTTTAGACCCATCAATCAAAACGATCAACATCAGAATCAATAGCCCAGGTGGGTCAGTATTTGCAGCTCGTGCTATGGAGCAGCATGTCAGAGAGATAACAGACAAGACAGTAAACACTTACATCGATGGAGTAGTAGCAAGTGCTGCGACTTATATCGCGTTAGCAGGGCATAACGTCTTTATCGCTGAGGGTGCTTTCATCATGATTCACAAAGCTAGCTCGCTCGCAATTGGTAATTCCTTCGAGTTGATGAAGGTTGCAGGAATGCTTGAAAAGCTCGACATTTCAATCATCGACACATACCAGAAACGAACGGGGCTTGATCGGTCAGAAATTGAAAAAATGATTGAAGCTGAAACTTGGCTCAATGCTGAAGAAGCAATCGCGCTGAAGTTCGCGGACATTATTAACACCAACAAAGTAGAAGCTCCCAAAAATCAAGCGGTATTGTGGAACCTCTCGGAATTTAAAAATGCCCCTGAAACGCTTAAATCACTTGCTGAAGCACCTGAGAATATCTCACAGAAAACGGTTGGTGATGAGGCTAAGAAAAAACCAGAGAACAAGACAAACGTAGCGTACCTGCTACGCAAGATCGAAGTAGCAGAACGTACCCTTTAATTTTTTAACGGTTACTAATTGTAAGACAAACAACTCCCCATTTAATCATATACCCAAATAAGGAATTTAACAACATGGCAACTTTGCAAGATTTAAGAGAACAACACAACGTAGTCGCTAAACAAGCTCGTGAGTTAGTTGAGGCTAACAACGCAGCATGGACGGCGGAACACCAAGAAAAGTACGACGCATTAATGAATCAGTTGGATGACATCAAAGGCCAATCTGACCGGCTGAATACTATGTACGAGAGAATTTCTGCAGACAACGCAGAAGCTCAAGCACGTGAATCAGCGGCTAAATTCGCACATGACAAACCATCAAACGCTTACGCGAAAGTATTCAACGCATGGCTGAAAGGTGGTGATAAAGCCCTGACCGAAACAGATTGGGCGGTTGTCCGAAACACAATGAGCACAACTACAGGCTCGGAGGGTGGCTTTACCGTACCGAGTGAAGTAGCTAACACTGTGGCGGATGCACTGAAAGAAACAGGCGCAATGCGAGCAGTAGCAACAATCCTCCCTACCGATAGCGGAGCACCGTTTTCATATCCAATGAGTAATGGCACTTCTGAGGTCGGTGAGTTGATCCCTGAGAACACTACAGCCACTGGAGCAGACCCTGTATTCGCGCAGGCAGCGCTTACAGCTTATAAGTTTGGATCTAAGATCATTGCTGTCCCTATGGAGCTGTTGACTGACACGGCTGTAGATATGGAAGCATTCATTGCTAAACGTATCGCTGACCGTATTGCACGAGTTCAAAATCAATTTTTCACAACTGGTACGGGTTCATCACAGCCTAACGGCGTTGTAACAGCGGCTAGCTCAGGAAAAGTAGGAACAACAGGTCAGACAACTTCAGTCATTTTCGAAGACTTTATTGATCTACTCCATTCAGTTGACCCTGCATACAGAGCAAATCCTAACTGTGTATTCATGATGAACGACTCAAGCTTGAAAGTCGTACGCAAGATCAAAGACTCTCAAAACCGTCCTATCTTCTTGCCTAGCTACGACCTAAACGGCGCAGCCCCTGACATGATTTTAGGCTTTCGCGTAGTTACCAACCCTGACATGGCAGCAATGGCAGCTAATGCTAAGTCAATCCTGTTTGGTGACTTCTCACGCTACATCATCCGTGATGTGAGGGGGATGGATTTGTTTAGATTCACTGACAGCGCATACGCGAAACTCGGTCAAGTAGGTTTCTTGGCATGGGTTAGAGCCGGTGGAAATCTGGCTGATAACGGTGGAGCGATTAAGTTCTACCAAAATTCAGCTACCTAATTGACATAAAAGAACTCCTAAAACCCCGTTCCCAAAAGGTTCGGGGACTTTTTAAAAATATAAAGGTGAACAATTATGGCAACTAAAGGAAAACAAACCACAAGAGCACTTACTTCTGAAGTGCTTACCGCTCGCGTTTTGTGTGATTTTCGCTTAGGAAATCATGTTCTTTACGTCGGAGATTTAGTTCAAGGCCCTGCAGATTTACTGAAGCCCTTCAAGGATAGCATCGACACTCATGAGGATGCAGTCGCTTACGCTCAGGAAACAGGCGCACCTCTCAAAGCTGTGGAGGTAAATGATGTCGAATCTGACTAACTTCGCAGAGAATAAGTTTGTTGACGCGATGTTTCGCGGACAGGCGCTAGGAGCACCTGCAACGATGTACTTCGCACTGTTCACTTCAGACCCAACAGAAACAGGCGCAGCAGGAACTGAAGTATCTGGCGGAGCATACGCAAGGGTAGCTGTGACAGCCAACTTGACCAACTTCGCAGGCACGCAATCAGCAGGCTCGACAACAGCTTCAAGCGGAACTAGTGGGCAAACATCGAACAACATAGCGATTACATTTCCAGCCCCCACAGCTAACTGGGGTGTGGCATCGCATTGGGCACTGATGGATGCTAGCACGGCTGGGAATGCTTGGGTTTATGGAGCACTGACTGCAAACAAGACAATCAATAACGGCGATCCAGCACCTAGTTTCCCTATCGCTTCGCTTGTACTCACGGCTGCATAGTAGGCTGGTATGACGATCACGACGATTGAGCAGGCGATCATAGGCGTAAAGCCTGTCGAGTATTTTCATAAGGTAGTGAGTGGTACGCTCGTAGCAGGGCGGCCATTCTGCCCCCTTATGTTTGCTGGTATTCCTGGGGCAGCGACAGTACCTAGCCCAGGTGTGGCAGGTGCTACGCTTGATCGTACCTTATCAGGATGTTTACCATTCCCCACTACTCAAGCCGGTCAATCGATCCGCTTAGCTAATTTTATCGCGTCAACATCCGCTAACACGGGTGTTCTGATGTTGGTGGATTTCCTCTGGTGGAATAGTGGATTATCACTCACACTAACGACCTCGCAAACAGTTAACTCTGTTACGTGGCCAGCTAGAGACGATAATGAGTTAAGCGACGGAACAGGCGTATATATCGGCTTATTCATCACCACAGGTACCGGCGCGGGAACTCCTAACCTAACCTTAACGTATACGAACCAAGCAGGAACAGCGGGACGCACGGCTAATCTGATTCAAGCCACAGCAGCCAGCTCAGCGCTTGGAACGTTTTATCAGTTCGCCCTACAAGCTGGTGATACAGGCGTAAGATCGGTTCAATCCTATCAAGCCTCAGCTACCTGGACATCAGGCGTAGTGCATTTGGTAGCTTACCGGATCTTAGCGACGCTCGACATATTGTCATCAGGGCAGCCCGAAGCACTCAATCTGCTAACAGGCGGAGCGCCTAAAGTGTGGAATGCAACCTGCCCCAACTTGCTATATATACCCGCAACAACAACGACTACGAGCATTTATGGCTCAGTAACATGGACGCAGGCTTAATGCTATGGCGATCACTACCCTAGATCAAGCTGATGCAGGGCGCAATTATCCCTATCTCTACGACAAAACCCTAGCCACATACAATACGCAGGTAGCCAATAGGTACTACTCGACGTGGTATCACACAGGTAACCCAGGCAACCCAGGCGCTAACGCTGCAGGACTATCAGGCGCGGCTTTAACCTCACCTGTTACAGGTCAACTACCTATACCTCCTACAAGTAACAACACTTACTTACACTCAATCACCCATAGGCAACCTATCGCAGGCGCACCAGGAATGGCGCTACTCGTAGATAGATTGTGGCACAACTCGGGTATAACAATTACCTCGACAGCAGCCCAGACCATCAATTCTGTAACCTTCCCTGCACGGGATGATAACGGGACTACTAACGGCGATGGTGTGCTGGTAGGTGTAGAAGTGAGCACAGCAACGGGTGCAGGCACACCAGGCTTAAGTATGAGCTACACCGATCAGGCGGGGACAGCGGGAAAAACAGCTAACAGCATTATTACAGGTGTCGCATCATCAAACGTAGGCTCTTTTTATTTGTTGGGGTTAGCCGCTGGCGATACAGGAGTCAGATCAATTCAAAATTTCACGCTCAGTGCGACATGGACATCGGGCACGATTCACCTAGTAGCTTTCCGCATCTTGGCGGTTTTACCTGTTAGAGGGGTCGGCGTGGGCGGTAACGTGTTTGATTATAAGAGCATGGGACTACAGCGCATGTACGATGAATCAGTCCCTTTTATTCTCTGGATCGGCGGCGGATCACGCACACTTGCAAATGTTAGATACACACAGGGGTAAGGCATGACAACCTATTATAGATATGATGATTGGGGCTGGTACGTGGGAACTGTTGATTTCCATCAAGAACGCAGCACTTCCATAGCCCCTACAAATTTAAGTTTAGAACCTACTGAAGGGAGCAATCGGTCGAACTGGAACGGCTCAGGGTGGGTAAACTTACCCTATGTCACACCTCCTACTGAAGCGCAGGAAGTGCTGAACCAGATTAATTATATCAAGGCGATTTTCGAAACAAAGGTCGTTGAGGATCGGTTCCAGCCCATAACGTATTTAGGCAACGTCTACGAAACCACCCAACAAAAGCGAGAGGAAATTATCTCTCTGCTAGCTATTGGAATATTACCTGAGGGTTTTTATTGGTTTGATATTAATGATGCTCCTACAGTATTGACGCTAGAACAGCTACGCATACTTGCTGCAACAGTAGCTGGTAGAGACTTAGCGATCTATCAAAAATTAGCAACGAAGAACGCAGCGCTAGACGCTTGTACCACGCTTGAACAAGTAGCAGCGATCACTTGGGATAGTTAGTCATGGCTCTAGGAGGCCGTAAAGGTAATCGACTAGGCTTCGTCTTTGGGCACAACAGCAGCCCAGGGCAAGTCCTACGCGGTACTTTTAAGCCACTCTATGAGGAGTTTGTATTCGGTGCAACGGCTAACGATACAACCCTAGCAGCAACACCTACAGCCAGTCTCACGGCTACGGCTGCGTTAAGCACCGGCATTAGTTTAGCAGCAACGCCTACAGCAAGCCTGACTGCTTCGGCTGATTTACAGGCAGGATCGAGTGCATTAGCTGCGAATGCTTCAGCGAGTTTAACCGCTTCAGGTGCATTGAGCACAAGTATCACACTTGCAGCTACTCCAACAGCAAGCTTCACCGCTTCAGGTGCACTGACAACATCGATCAGATTCGCTGCGACCCCTGCAGCTAGCTTGACTGCTTCAGGTGCACTTAGCACCGGCATCACACTAGCAGCTACTCCAACAGCAAGCTTGGCAGCTTCAGGCGCACTAAGCACAAATATCACCCTTGCAGCCACTCCAACTGCAAGCTTGACTGCAACGGCTGACCTACAAGCAGGATCGAGTGCCCTCGCTGCAAATGCTACAGCCGGTTTAACCGCTTCAGGTGCGCTGACTACAAGCATTACACTTGCAGCAACGCCTAGCGCTAGCTTAACGACTGTAGGAAATCTTAGTACACAGATTTACCTGCAATCTAACACAGCAGCTAGCCTAACTGCTTCAGGTGCACTAAGCACCAGCATCACACTAGCAACAGCAGCTACTGCAAGTCTAACCGCTACGGCTGATTTACAAGCAGGGTCAAGTAGTTTAGCTGCAACATCCACAGCGAGTTTGACCGCTTCGGGTGCACTGACTACAAGCATCACACTTGCAGCGAACGCTACAGCTAGTTTAAACGCTTCAGCATCTTTGCAGGCTGGCTCTTTGACGCTTGCTGCGAATGCTTCAGCAACATTATCCAGCACTGGCAACCTATCAACTCAGATTGTTCTCGCTACTGATGCAGGCTTGACAATGACTGCAAGCGGCCAGCTTGTAACGGCTATTCATTTGGCAGCAGTTAGCACAGCAACCCTTACGGCTTCGGCTGGTTGGGGCTATACGGACGCCCCTGCAGGTGATGGGTTCAAGAGACAAATTAATGACACAAAGAGACCGAATAGCGGGAACTTCGACCGATTGTCTTACTCAAATCAGCAACGATCTATTAATACATATAATATAAATAGATATAATGTTCAGAGCCGAACGAGATAAAGACTCAAACGCATGTCATTAAAACTAATCAACCAACCCGCTACCGAACCGATCACTCTAGCTGAAGCTAAGACTCACTTACGAGTTACTGCAGCAGATGAAGATACTTACATAGCTTCGCTTATAACTATGGCGCGTGAAGTATTTGAGGCTAAAACAGGTCAAGCAATGATTGCCCAGACATGGCGGAAAACCTTAGATAGTTTCCCATCAGCGATTGAACTACCTGTCACACCTGTTCAATCAATAACATCAGTCAAGTATCTTGACACGAATAACAACCTGCAGACCCTTAATCCTGCTAATTATACGTTAGATAACGCAAGCGATTATAAGTCTGCATGGGTCTTACCTGCTTATGGGTATGACTGGCCTGATACATCAGGCGCGATCAACGCAGTACAAGTCGATTATGTAGCAGGCTTCACAGCAATACCTCAAGCCTATAAGCACTGGATGCTCGTAGTAATTGCCCACTTCTATCGAAATAGAGAGAGTGCTACTGAGTTAAATCTGCAGCCCCTAGCGCACCTTGATGCACTAATTACTCGTAAGAAGGTGTGGTATGCCTAGAGCGAACGTTAGAGCGGGTGATTTAGATACTTTAATAACCCTGACAACGCCTACAGTTACTCAAGACAGTGTAGGCGGCAAAGTGGAGACTTACAACGTATTTAATACCGTCTGGGCAAAGGTGCAATTCAACCCAGGTGGACGCAGAGACGTCACCATCAGCGGCGGTAGTAAGGTCGAGATGCAGACCACTTTCACAATTAGGTACTTAGCAGGCTTGACCCCTAACTATCGAATACTGCTCAACGGTAAGACGTATGAGATCACACGCATTGATGACCTCTACAACCAGCACCAGTTCATGATTATTGACACGCGGAGCATTAACTAGATGACTGAGGTAACCGGATTAGATCAGTTAAAGGCTAATTTCGCTCAAGTTAAAGATGACATGATCAAACGCACTGCACGAACAGCAGTCGCAGCAGGTGCTCGTGTGATACGCAATGCGGAAAAGACAAACGCTTTAGCTCATGGCTTTCGTAAGTCAGGATTATTGATTCGGAGCATTAAGAGCTTTCAACGTCGATCAGGTGTTGAACCTGGTACTACTGTCTTTAGCATCGGGATTCCTACAAATAAAGACGGCCCGTTCTACTGGCGCTTTTTGGAATTCGGCTGGAACCACACTGGAACGGCTTATCGCAAGCAAGCGAAAACAATCACACCTATACCGGCGCGGCCATTCTTAGCCCCAGCACTTCAGCAGAATCAAGAGGCGGCTGTTCGAGCTATGGCTGACAGTGTTGCTAAGAGCCTTGAAAAATACGGACGGAAAGAATGACGCTCCACGAGGACATATTCACCCTAATACAGTCGGTTGAATCCAACGCTTACGCAACTGAACCCCCTCAAGAACCTACATTCCCCTTAGTGGTGTTTGATGTTGATGTTCAACCTGAGCGCGGCTGGGTCTTTGGGGCCGATTATGCGCAGTACTTAGTAACGGTCTATCTATTCAATACGAACAAGGCGGCGCTCATGACCAAAGCACAAGCCATGCGAACCGCGTTCAACGCGCACACAAGCTTTTTACACGAGGAAGAATCAGGCGACGCTCAGTTTGAAGAGTGGCCTAACGTCTTTTCTTACTTTATGAATTTCAGACTTAGAGGGCACTTAGCATGAAAAAAGAGATTGATGTTTTGACTTTAATCACTTCGGACGAATACGCGAACAAGGGCGGGAGCTACATCATCGACCCTAAGACAGGTAAGCGAGTACCTGCAGAACAGTACAACGAGCAGCAAGCTCCACAACAAACAACGGTAACAGATCAACCCCTTATCGATGAGGAAATTAAATAATGGCGAAAAAATCAAATAGAGTAGTTTTACTCGCAAAGATAGAAGCAACTGAGGGTACTGATCCGGTACCTGTAGTAGCGTCCGATGCGATGCTGGCGAACATAAAAAACGTACAACCTTTAGTAACAGAAACAGCACAACGTGATCTAACTCGACCATTCTTCGGAGCGACTGGTGTGACTACTGTAGCTCAGTCCAGCATGATAGAGTTTGACGTTGAATACGCAGGATCAGGCGCAGCGGGTACCGCACCAGCTTTTAAAAGCTTGCTACTGGCTTGTGCTACATCTGAAAATGTCACCTTAAGCGTTAAAGTGGATTACGCCCTGATTACGGATTCAACCAAAACAGTTACGCTCTACTACTATCTGGACGGCTTACTACACAAGTTCATTGGTTGCCGTGGCAATGCCTCATTCCAACTAAACGCTAAAGGTATCCCTGTGATTAGCTTTAAATTCTGGGGCACTTACACAGCAGCGACGGACGACACTTTCCCCGCAATCACCGGAACTACTTACAACGCCTTTAAAGACCCAATGGGCGTCAACAAAACCAACACCCCTACCCTAACCCTGCATACCGTAGCACTCAATGCATCGAGTGTCTCGTTTGATCTCGGCAATAACATTGTGGTTAGAAACCTGATCGGGCTTGATGCTATCGACATCGTAGGACGTAACACTACCGGCTCAGTAACGTTCGAAATGACTTCAGTAGCTACTAAGGCATGGCATGAAGTTATGCGACTGAACACTATCGGCGCATTCGCACTGACTCACGGCGTAGGTGCTGGAAAAATCATCGAGGTCACATCAAGCAAAGTGCAGATAAACTCTTTGGAGTACAGCGATCAAGACGGCGTGAAAATGTGTACGGCTGGACTTACATTCATACCTGCCGCAGGTAGCGACGAGCTGCTTATAACATTCAAGTAATTAAGAACAGGCCCCTGGGAGTGGTTGACCGTTACGCTCTCGGGTGTGCCTCCTAACGGTAAACGGTACGCAGTAAATAGAAGGATTTTTAATATGTCTTTTAAATTAACTCAATCACCTAGATTCAAAACCTCGGTTGATATCTGGCAACTGAACGAACAAGGGGTCGCAGTTAAATCAACCCTAAAAGCGATCTTTAAGCGCTTCAAAACTTCAGAGATTGAAGAGCATCGCAACAATGGAGGGACTGACCGCGATCTAGTGCGAGATAAGTTAGTTGGATGGAGTGACTTGGTTGCTGATGATGGTACAGAAGTAGAGTTCAACGATGAGAACAAAGAGATACTTTTAGAAGTACCTGAAGCTGTTTCAGCTCTTGCTCTTGCTCTTGCTCGCAGTGCAAGCGTTCAACGAGAAAAAAACTAGAAGAGATTGCCTGTTTCTGGGCAGGCAATCGTGAAGAACCAACCAGGATTGATCAGAATGTAATAGAGGGGCTGATTGCAGGTAATGCCCCTCCCGAAATAATTGAATCGGTTATAGCGCAGTTTAATAGGTCAGAAAATGAACAGTGTGAGGTTTGGGAAGAAAACGTCGAGACTTTCGATTTGTTTCTCAAACTTCAAACGCAATGGGTAATTTCAAGTTCAGGATCAGGCGCAGGTTTTATCGTAGGTTTGAATTACGCTTCAGTTAAAGCCTTCCTGCAAACGATGCTACCCGCTAGAAGAGTAAAAGCAGTTTTCAAAGATATTCAGATAATGGAACACGCAGCCCTTCCACTTTTAAACAAGAAAAAAGAGGATTAGCAAAATGTCAGCCCTCGGTAATTTGTTCGTAAACCTTACCCTTAATCATGCTCAGTACACAGCAGCGCTTACAAAGTCTGAGCATCAAGCGCAAGAGTTTGCGAACAGATCCAAAAAGCACATTTCAGATTTTGAAAAGTCTGCACAACAATCATTCGCTAGCCTTACTAAATCGGTAGTTGGTATTGGTGCTGGGCTTCTGTCATTTAACGCGCTGAAAACTACGTTTGACAAAGCTGTCAACCAGCTCGATCAAATTGACAAGATCGCGCAGAAAACAGGCTCAAGCTTTGGAGAGTTATCGAGACAGCAGCAAGCGTTAGCTCGTGCAGGTGAGGACTTCACTGCAGCTTATGCGGCTGGTTTGAATAAATTATCCCAAAATTTAGGTAAGTTTGATGCTGACACGAACAAGGTGCTGAAAGCCCTGGGTGTCAACACGCAAGACGCCACAGGTAAGTTGAGAAACGCGGCTGATGTGTCTCGTGATGTGGCGTTTGCACTGCAGAAGTATGAGGATGGTGCAGGTAAAGCTGCAGCAGTTACGGCGCTGTTCGGCAAATCAGGCGTCGAACTCATCCCTGTACTGAATGACTTAGCTGATCAATACCAGCACGTCACGGGGGTCAGTGAAAAATTCGGTAAGAACGTCCAGCAATTCAATGATTTGATGGATGTAGCAGCAGCACAATCTACCTTTTTAGGTCAATCGATGGCGGTGGGTTTGCTTCCATCACTCAATTCAATAGGCGAAGGGTTCAAAAAAGTAGGCTTTGATGCTGGCAACTTTGGACAGATTATAGGAGAAGGTTTAGGGCGCGTACTGCGTGTGACGGCTGCTACTGTAACGGGTTTTGTTGCGGTTGTTTCAGGTGCAGGTGCGGCAGTCAGAGCGCTGCTATCTGGTGACTTCGCAAATGTAGGCAACGCATTTACAGCAGCATCAGGCAAGTATGATGGGATGATTAAATCATTCCTCAACGGCGGTGGAGTTATCGAGCAATCAACCATTAAGATCGAACAACAAAAGTTATCTCTTAACGGTTTAATGTTAAAGACCGACGAAGCCGAAGGAGCTACGAAACGGCTAGCCAAAGCAAAAAAAGAGCAAATCAGCGATGCTGATCGCTTCTTACAATCACTCAATAAAGAAGTTGAAACACTTAATAAAAACACGTTTGAGATTAAGAAGCTAGAAGCAGCCAAGCTGGGCTTATCAAAAGTCGCAGACCCGCTCATCGACAAGATTCAACGCGAGACGGAAGCGCACAAGAAACAATCTGACGCGATGCAGAAAGGTATCAGCATCACGCAGCAAATGCGCACTAAAGAGGAGCAATTCTCTGACACTCAAAAAGAATTGAATGATCTGCTCAAAGGCGGGGCGATCACGCAGGAAACCTATAACCGAGCCTTATCTAAGGCAAGCGACGAACTCAAGAAAGTAGACAACGTAGCTAGCAGTACCTTCCCAAAAATGGAAGAGTTCGCTATTCAAGCGAGCCGTAACATTCAGAACGCTTTCAGCAACTCTATCCGCTTAGGTTTAGAGGGCGACTTTAAAGGCATGTTTTCCAGCTTCAAATCAGCCTTACTAGCTATGGTTGCAGAAGCTGCAGCGCTTGATTTAGCTGGTGCGATTTTTGGCAAGAAAGACGGCAAACAAGGCTCATACCTGATGGACATGTTCGGCTCGCTCGGCGGTGGGTCAGGTAAATCAGGTAGCAATGCAGCCGGTAGCGGTAACTTTTTGAAAGGCTTGCTAGGTCTTGGCGGTGTTGCAGGTAGTTCAGGTGCTGCAGCAAATGCTTTTGATTTTATGAGCTTCATGGGTGGATCAGGCACGGCGCTGGGCGGTGCGAGTGACGGGTTAATGGCTTCGTTAGCCCCTATTGCAGGTGCTGCAGGTGCGCTACTTGAATCTATCGCGTTAGGCAGTGCGATAGGCGGCAGTAAGAAAGTATTTGGCGTCAACTCCATGACTTCAGCAGCTATAGGAGCCGTACTCGGTGGGCCTATTGGTGCGCTTGTAGGGGGGTCAATAAATGCAATATTTGGACACGGCCCACTGAAACAAAAAGAAACGAATCTGATAGGTAGTTTTGGTGCAGATGGATTTGACGGCGTTACATCGACGAAGTGGAAAGCGCAAGGCGGCTTGTTGGTAGGTGATAAGGTTATTCGTATCGTTGCTGACACCGAGACAGGGGAAGTCATATCAGGCGCTAGCAAAAAGCTACAAGAGGCAGCAACTGAAGCAGGAAAGCTAGCTCAAGAGATCGGACGGTTTGTCGAGGGGCAATGGTTGCCTATCGTCGATGAATTCAAACTCGCAGCGGATAAGCTGGGGATTGCTGAGGATGCCCTAAAAGATTTTAACTTCCAAATAAATATTGCAAGTGAAAAAGGTAAAGCGCTAACACAAGAACAAATAGGCGAACAGATCGCAATCGCAGCGGATAACCTAGCCCGTAAACTCATCCCTGGGATTGATGACCTGCGCGAAGGCGCAGAGACAGCAGCTCAAGCGTTTGATCGATTGGGCGTAGAGTTTGATGCTCTCGTTAAACTCGCAGTCGCAGGCGGGATGGACTTAGCAACAGCGACTTCATTCTTGCAAGGAACTACAGCTCAAGAGCGTGATGCTTTTTATGATCGGCTAGGTGTTAAGGATCTAGGCCCTAAGCTTGATCGATTCATATCTAACTTCGCACCACCGGCTGAGCAGCAGCGCATCCTTTCAGATCAAGTAAAAGCTCTCATTTCTCCATTTGGAGTTGGGCTGACTGCAGTCGATACTCGAGAGGAACTATTCTCTATCGCACGATCGCTCAATTTAAACACTGAGGACGGGCGTAGTGCGTTCAAGGTGTTGATGGATAACCAAGACGTGTTCTTGGCTTACGCTGATCAGCAAGCAGCAAACCTTGAACTTGAGCGTGAGATTGCAAACGAACAGCGCAAGCTAAGCCGTGAAGCATCAAAAGAACTCAAACAAGCTGCAGCAGATTTAGCGAAAGTTGCAGAAGATGCTAGAGCGAAAGCAAAAGAATCATTCCAAGCTAGTCTACTAAATGGTATTTTTGACCCATCGCTCGCACTTGCGAGTAGTGCCCCTGGGGAGCTGCTAAGTAAATTCTTAGGACGGAGCTTCAAACCAGGTGAATTCAACGCGGGACAATTCAATTTCGCATACGCTCAAGCAATTGCAGAAGCATCGAAAGGCGCTGCAGATTTTGCCTCAACCAACGCGCTCAAAATTGGCAATGTTGGCGGGTTGCTAGGTCAGTTAGGTCGAGCAGCCAGTTCGCCTAGTCTGATCAATCCGATGGTGCAGGAAATCATTAGATCTGGGCTGATCGCTTCAGGTGTTGGCAGTTCTACGCCTCAGTATGAAACGAATAGAACACCTCAATATTACGCTATTAGAGACGCCCTAGCCCCCGTTGCTAGTCTGCTCGCAGGCAGTAGAGCCAGAAGATTGTATCAATCACGCGGTCAAGGTATTGCTAGCGTATTAGCAGCTCAAGACGATGTGTCATTTGCATCAGCAAGCGGTGTTATCGGTGGGCGGGAACAGTTCGGGGCTGATGTTTTAGCTTATGGTCAAGCACTTGATCGGTTAACGAAGGACTTCAACTCAGGCAAGATAAAAGCTGACGCATATAATAAGAGTATTGAGTTTCTCAATGACCAGTTCGGAAGCGATACGGTATCGCTACTGAATGATACTGCAGCGCAGCTTGAGCGCATTCAGTCTGCTAATCGACGATTAGGCAGCGCAGGTCTTAACAGTATTCAATTCTATTTCAAACAGATTACCGATTCAGTCAAAGAACTCGGCGCAGGGCTATCTGAACCAGCTCAACAAGTATCAGAGTCAGTGGGTAGATTGAACTCGCTGGGGTTTGTGTTGGGCAAATCAGCGAGCGCGGCTATCTCAGGCTTTACTAAGGGCGGACGCCTCGACATTGTTAGCCAAATAACGAGAGCAGGTGGCAGCGCGTCAATCGCTCAGACCATAGCCAGAGCTGCAGGAATAGCAGGTAACGTACTCAACACCCAACAAGGTCAGCTACTAAAAGCCAAGCTTGATCAGGACAACGCATTCAAAGGTGCAAACACTAAAGACTTAGCTTTGCTGATCGAAGGGGTTCGGGCGTTTGATCCAGAGTCATTCGAGAACGCATTCAACAACATCAACGCAGCGCTGATCAAAAAGCAAATCAACGAAGCTCAATTCACCAAACTATTCAACACCTCATTAGATGTATTCGAGGGGCTGTCAGATGCTGCAGGGTCAAGTGCTGCAGCCTTAGCAGACTTGCGCAAAGCAGCTAGAGACGTGGCTGATGAATTGCTGGGCAATCAGAGTAAAAACATATTCAGCCCTACGCAGAGCTTCCAAGTCGCAGAACAACAATTCAACGACACGATTCGCAGGGCTAAGGCTGGTGATGCCACAGCAGCAGGGCAGCTTGGGCCAATGGCTAACGCATTACTAGCGGCTGGGCAGAACAGCCTAGCAGATCAAACCTCATTAATCGGGTACGTGCAGGCTAACCTCAGAAGCGTAGCAGGTGCAGGGGCTACGGCTAGATTAGATGTTGATCCAAAAGTACAGGCGCAGCTTGATGCACAAGAGAAGCGACTGACGGAACAGCAAAAAATCAACTTAGAGATAAAGCTAGCCCTAGACGATATTCGTCAGTCCTACCGCAAATGGGAAAACTTAGGCTTACCTACTACAGCGATCTAACGATATGCAGATAATCAAACCAACCACTTACAACATAGACGCAATTTTAGACAGCAACACCTTACCAGAGAATGACTTCGCAGCGTGGAACGCAGCAACGAGCTACACGGTAGGGACTAAGGTAATACGTACCACAACACACAGAATCTATCAAAATCTTATCGCAGGTATCGACGCTGGCTTACCAGAAAACACCCCTTCACGGTGGCAGGATATAGCACCTACTAACGCTTACGCGATGTTTGATAGTCTCAGCTCGACGCAATCGATAGGTACGACTAGCTTTACGGCGGTGCTTGATCCTGATAGCAGGCTCGACAGCCTAACTTTTACAAACTTAAAAGGCACTCAGCTTACTGTATCGGCTACTAACGACGGAGCAGAAGAGATATTCAATCAAACATTTGATCTGAATCAAGCATCCGTCACGAGTTGGTATGACTGGTTTTTCGAACCATTCGTACAGAAGCGAGATGTGTTCATTCTGGACTTTCCGCTCGCTTATATGCACCCGATCATAACTTACACAATCAGCACTTCAACAGGCGAGCAGTGCGGTATAGGGCGCGTAACTTATGGGCGGCGGTACGACAGCGGGCATATTGAATTTGGGGCTACCCTGTCCATAAAAGACAACTCAGTCAAGACCACTGACGCAAATCAGAACGTTTACCTAACCAAGAAAACCAACGTCAAGCTCTTAAGCTTCAACGCCCTACTCAATCAAGGCGACACCATGCGGATCAGTAATCTGCTAAGGGATCTACTTTCAGTCCCTTGTGTGTTTATTGGGTACAGCGGCGCGGGGTATGAATACTTATCGGCTTACGGCTTTTACCAGAATTTCACAATCTCTACACAGAACGCAGTAGAAAACTTCGTCAAATTTGAAATTGAAGAACTGACCTAACAAAAGGACTATTTAACATGGCAATGACTCCGATAGACCCAGCACCAGCAAGGACAGACCCAGCGTTTGAGCCTTACGTCGATGACTTTTTCGGCGTTAAATTCCCTAACTTTGTTGATGAGCTTAACGCGGCTGTAACGGCTTTCAATAATGGCTCACTTACTGGTACATCGACAACCAGCACACCGATAGATTTAACTCAGGCCAAGGTACTTACTACTCAAGCCGGATTGAGCTTTGTCAAGGGAATGTGGGTAGCTGTAATGTCTCAAGTCACAGCAGACACTGCAAACGCGATGTACGGGGTGGTTCGATCATACAGCGGTACGAGTTTGACTTTTGATCCTAAATTCATCACTGGCTCAGGTACGCTTGCCAACTGGCGAATCAGCATTATTCCGCCTATTGAAAACTCGACCACAGCTCATTGGGCTGGTGTAAATACTGGCAGCGGCTATGGGTCAATAAACACCAGGATCAGGAACTTTACAACTGTTGAGGCAGGCAGCGGGACGGCTTGCACAGCAGCAGTCAGCCCAACAAATGGCGCATCAATCACAATTAACGCGAGCGGACTGTATGAAGTTAGCTACGGCGAAGCGAACCCAACAGTCTTAGGGATTGCTTATGTGTCTCGTAATAGTGCAGCACTTACTTCAGCACCCACTCAAGCTACGCAGATACTAGCGTTTGATGTTGCAGCAACTGCCAGATTATATAATGGTGATCGCATGATAAGACTTACCGCTGGTGATGTGCTGAGGCCTCATCCAAGCGTTGCTACTTTCACAGGTACGACAGACTGCTACTTCCGATGTGAGCTTATCAAAACCGTTTAATCAACCAACTTAAAAGGGCCTTATGCCTAATACGAACCGCCAGCAACAAACCGAACACGCTCATGAGTATGAGCGGCGCAGGGACGACTGCCCCATGACCCCTGAATGTGTTGAGAAGATGTTAGCAACTCAAACAGATATGAGTGCACGTCTTAAGTATCAAGGCGATCAGCTCGATAAGCTGGTAGCTACGGTAACTGAATTGCGTGATTTTTACATTGTTCAGAAGGCGCTTTTACCGATAATCAAAAAAATGTGTATTTTGGGAGTATTTTTAGGAGTACTCACAGTGTATTATCTGGGCACGGGCGAACTACCCATCAAACAACTAGCTGATTTATTGCTGAAATTAGCAGTGAATCCATCATACGCACTAAGCTTTTTATGATCTGTACAGAACCGTACCGGACGGATTCCGGCAATCAAATAAAAGGAGTAGTAAAAAATGGCTGACGATAGTTCAGAAATCGTAAGAGAACAATCAGAAAGTGTAGCAGCAACCAACTTGAAAACCCTGGGTGACGGGCCTGCTTTCTATACCAACCTAGCTTACGCTAACGCAGTAGCTAACCAGCAAGCAATGAACCAGATCAATCTAGCGATTGTGAGCAAGGCTGCAGAATCGATCCTCGCTACCGATCCTCGTGAAGGCGGGGCAGATATTGCGGCGTTGATGCAGGTTGTAAAAGCAGCTCAGACTACGCCCCCTGTAACAGCAGGCTAGTAAAACGATCAGGCTCTTAAGGGAGTCTGATCTATCAAGATCAATCAGCCCCTACCTCCTGTTTTTAACTATTCTCGCAGATAGAAGAACTTTAGGGGCTGACCTTCTCAAATAGTCAGTGTGCTAGCACGATGGCTATTTAATATACTTACAAATATCAACAAACGGTTTTGCTTCAGGCTCAGTCAAATACCCCAACCAAGCCTTAACCGCTCACTCTAGGTTGCGCTTATGGCCCAGCACCTTATCAATATTGCCCTTTAAGATATCCATATCCTCATCAGACAGCGGCTCCAATGCCTTTTTAGGCTGCGCAGGTTGCAATTGGCTCTCTAGTATTTGATCGTTCGCTAGAAGCAACGCGCTGTGAACTACCCACCCACAGATCTTCTAAATGTAAAGCAAACTCATTAGAAACGTAAAGCTTGATTTGATTCTTTTAAGTCTTAGAGTATGATTGATTTTTTGGATTCGAATTCACAGCACGCATTCACACTCAAAAGTAAGACAGAACGTAAGAAAACTTTAGTAAGAATCGGCAAGATGTCGATGTGTAAGGGGCTGCAAGGGAGGGTAACAGCCCTCTCTCTCCGCCAGATACCTATCCCTTGTTGTAATCTTACAAACCCACACCTAATAAAATCAATGACTTAGCTAGTAATTTTCAACAAGATTGTGTTTAGAAAAGTCGTGGTGTAAACTCAAAAAGTAAGATAAGTAAGAAAAGGATAAGACGCCATGACCAAACCAATACATCGATTACACCCATTAAAAATCAAAAACCTCAGCCCAGGTAGTCACCCTGATGGAGGTGGGCTTATATTACGTGTAAGAAATGAAAACTCACGTAGCTGGATCTTCAGATATAGCAAAAACGGCAAGCCTGCAGAAATTGGCTTAGGCCCTGCTCGTGATGTTTCTTTAGGGGTAGCACGTCAGCTCGCTACTGAAATGCGGCTCACTATCATAAATGGTGGATCGCCTAAGCAAGTCATTGAGCTGAAATGCACTCAAGCCACTTCAGAACCTGAAACCGATGAAAAGACCTTCGAACAGTACGCTGTTGAGTATATTAATCATAAAAAATCAGGCTGGCGCAATAATAAACACGCGGCGCAATGGACAAGCACCCTTAACAATTACGCGATCCCTTTCATTGGCAAGAAAGCAATCAGCCGAATTACTGTTGATTCTATTAAACAAATTCTCGCTCCGATTTGGAAAAGTAAGACCGAAACAGCGTCGAGAGTAAGACAACGAGTCGAAGCCGTACTCGATTACGCTTATCTTCATGAAAAGATCGAGAAGAGCAACCCTGCACGGTGGAAAGGTTGCCTTGAACTTATTTTCCCAGCACCTAAAAAAGTCACACCCGTCACACACTTTCACGCGCTAGCTTATACCGATCTGCCTAATATTATGCAGACCTTAAGAGATAAAGACGCATTCAGTGCTTACTGCCTAAGATGGATCGCCTTAACCGCTTGCAGAAGCTCAGAAGCTCGCGGGATGACTTGGCAAGAGATCGATATGATCAATCGAGTATGGGTCATCCCCCGTGATCGAATGAAAGCTCATCGTGAACACAGAGTTCCCTTAAACGATGAATGTATGGAGATCCTCGAACGCTTGCTCGAGTATAAATCCTACGATACGGATCGGGTGTTTTATCTCAAGTTGAGTGATGTGTCTGTGAGCAAAATGCTCAAGAGCGTTTCTAAGCCTGAAGCAACTGTACATGGTTTGAGAAGTTCTTTTAGAGACTGGTGTGGAGATACGACAGACTTTCCAAGAGAAGTATGCGAAGCAGCCCTCGCTCATATCGTAGCGAATCAAACTGAAGCAGCTTATCGACGTAGCGACCTACTCGAAAAGCGGCGCTCATTAATGAATCAATGGGGGGATTACCTATCGCCCCCTGTATGATGTTTTAAATAGATTCTTTTCGGTGCGTCGAACTCGCTGGAACGCAAGCGATCAAATGACGTGCTGATTGAATCATCGCCCATAGCCCCCAAACAAGCGGGGCGCTCAAGCGACCTAATAACAAACCTATTAATTAATTGACAAGGAACCAACCATGAACCATTTTTTAGGAGTTTTATATTGTGGAAGATCAAGCATTCTTAACCGTTGTAAAGCGCGAGACTGTCGAGCGGGGTAAAGTCACTACCGTCTCAAAGTTTCTCATCCCTTCAAAATCACTACTTGAAATACTAGGTTGTGGGGAAAAGTACATCAATGATGTCTACCCCGTCACGTATGAGGTTAAACAACCTGTCGAGACTGATGAGCCTGTAAGCCCTAAGCGTGAGCGCAAATCACGCCCTGTAGTATTCAATCCTGAACTACCAAATGCTCCAACAACAGGCTTTTTACGCCTGAAACAAATCGTAGGCGATCCTAAAAACGGGATACTCCCTATCATACCTATCAGCGGTACGGCTTGGTGGAAAGGCGTTCAAAAAGGGCGCTACCCTCAACCAGTAAAGTTGAGCGCTGGCGTGACTGCTTGGAGAGCGCAAGACATTCAAGAGCTTATTAAAAACCCTTCTAAAAAATGGAGAGTTAAATGATGAATACTATAGTTGAGAAAACATTGGATTTAGATGATGAATCGTTTGATATGGATGATGTTGTTGACGAGACTCAGATCGATCAGCAAAAAGTTATCTACGCTGAGGCGCGGTTTTCGATAACCAGCAAATCAGATGCGCAGTTCCAGGCAGCGGATCGAGTAGCAGACGCGAAGCTCTACATGGATCTTGTAATCCCCTCCGAGAGAAACGGTGAGCATTTTTGTATTGCGTGGTTCGATAACGGATCACCACGGCAAAAATTCTTTGCTTCGAAAGACGCTTTATCAAAATACTTAATTGAATTCGATAAACAGGGAAACGAAGTTTTCATCGCACAAGGGCGCTTTAAGAAAGGGGTTGGAGACGATGGAGCTTCTAAATGGAATCGCGAAGGCGAGAACGTAACAGCTCGACGATCCTTAGTGATTGATCTTGATACCCGTAACCCTAACAAAGCTAAGGAGATTAACAAGTACGAGTCTAAAGAGGAATCTAAAGCAGCTTTTAAGCAGTTTAAAAATAAGACAGGGCTTCCAAAACCTAGTCTTATCGTAGATTCTGGCAATGGTTTTCACATTTATTGGGCGTTTGATGAAGATGTTGCTGCAGACGACTGGAAGCAACTTGCAGACAATCTCAAAGCACTTTATAAAGAATGTGGGTTTTTGGTTGATGATCAGGTGACAGCGGACAAGGCTAGGTTACTGAGGATGCCTGGGACACATAACCGAAAAGATACAAACCCAGCCCCGCTACCAGTAAAAATAATTGAAGGTACGAAGGGAGTTTATTCTTTTGAATATCTTGAACAGGTTATCGATTCGGCGCTTGATAATGTGAAAGGGGTTGATCTCTCTAACCCCTCCACAAAGCCAAATAACTTAAGAGATTGCCATGATTCGTTTTTATGGAATCAGCCTGATTATATCACGAACAGAAAAAATCTGCGACATGATGTTATAGATCAGAGCAATGCCGAAACTCAAGAGAACATCGAGAGAGTCAGGAGTGCGCTAGCATCACTCAATCCTGATAATCCTGATGATCCTGATGGGTCGTATGTTTTTTGGAGAAATTGTATTTGGGCGGTAGCATCTTTGGGGTGGAATTGTGGGCTTGATTTAGTTGACGAGTGGAGCAAGCGCGGCGCTGAGTATAAAGATGCTACTAAAAAGGGCAACTCAGGTAGAGGCGCAGTCAAAGAGATATACGACCAATACAAGCCTGAGAAGGAAACCGGACTAGGAACACTCATCCAAGCAGCGAAAGAAGCAGGCTGGCAAGACCCCAGAAGCACTCGCAGCGCTGACTCATTTGATTTGCCTGATGGGGATAGTGAGGGGGGTGATGATCTGAGCTTAATCAACCAAATCATCCCGAAGATCCCCAAAGGCTGCATCGTCAAGCCTGTGTTTATGGGCAAAAAATTAGGTGCTGAAAAGATCCAATACATTATGGAGGGTCACGGCGATAAACCAAAGATAAAACAGAAGTCTTTTCAGAACGCTGTAACCATGCTCAAAGACCCTCAATTCATCCGCCTACTGCTCGCTAAAGGGTACAGCTACCCAATCTACAACGAGCTTCTAGGTGACTTTGTTACCAATCAAGGGGAGCACTGGACTGATGCAGATACGAACGCACTCAGGCTAACTTGCGAAGCGTATAAGGGTGTAGTCTTTGCTGCAAGCGATATTTGCAGCGCTTATGAACTCGTAGCTACGGAGTACATGACATTCAACCCTATCAAGGATTACCTCAACTCGCTTGAGTGGGATGGGGTGAAGCGTGTTGATAGACTATTCATTGATACCTTTGGAGCTGATGACGATGCTTACATACGAGAGGCTGCTAAGTGTCTTATGGTCGCAGCGGTGAGGCGCGTTTTTAGTCCTGGGTATAAGTTTGACCATGTGCCGATACTTATAGGTACTGAAGGGATTTATAAGAGCGGTTTTGTTGTGGAGTTAGGGAAGGTCGAGTTCTTTACTGCCCTCGATACCTACGAAGATAAAAAAGCCGTTGAAAAAACTCAAGGTAAGTGGATTGTTGAAATGCCTGAGTTGAGTGCGACTAAAAAGTCTGAGGTTGAGCACGAGAAGGCATTCATCACAACCACGAGCGTTAAGGTCAGATTATCTTATGACCGGCGAGCTAAAGAGTTCAAGCGTCAATTTGTTCTAGTCGCTACCACGAATGAGACTGAGTTTTTAAAATCTCAAACAGGCAATCGCAGATGGTGGCCTATCGTGTGCAATAACAAGATAGCTGATTTTGAGGCGTTCAAAGCATCAGTCGATATGCTATGGGCTGAGGCGGTCTACTTGCACCAGAACGGGGCTTCTACTGTGCTGAGTGATGAGGCTGAGGGGATCTCCCGAACAAAGACCAAACAGCAAGAGGTGGTTGATGATTGGATGAGTTTGATTTGGGGTTATCTCGAAAAGCTGAAAAAAGAGGGAATAAACCTAACAAGCGTCAACGATATATGTGAGAACTGTTTAAATATCGAACCGAAGGATAGAAACACTATGACCCGTAAGCGGGTAAGGGACATCTTAGGGAAGCAAAAGAGATGGGGTAATACAGGCAAAACTATGCGAATACCAGGATTAAGGAATGCTCCTGACAGAGCATGGGCTTTAATATCACCTCAAAACACCTAAAAACTGCTCAAAATCTGACCCGCTATTCTGAGAAATCAGGTAGTGGGTTTTTTATTTTCCGCTTTTTAAAGAGTAAAAAATAGAAATTTCAAGCTCAAAAATCTCATGCCAAATAAATATTATGATAAAAGCATCAAAAATAACAATAATAAAATGTCTGCAGCAGACAATTATTTTTACAATTTTTCACTGTCTGCAGCAGACAACAGAGAAATTTTTTGAGTAGAAGCTCACTGTCTGCAGCAGACAACAAGAAAATTTTTGCGAGGTTTTTAGAGGATGAAAAGAGGTTGAGTTAGAATTTTTTAAGGGGCTTGATGGTGTGATTTTTATGATTTTTCTTCCGAATCGCTTACTGCGTAAGGGCTGGCGGCGCGGTAGATCACTTGTTTGAGTGTAACGGATGTATCAAAATGTAACTTGAACTGTTACATCCGAGAATGATTATTCATGCGCTTCTTCTTTATATTGTAACTATATAACTATTATTTATTATATAGATATATATATATACATAGTGTAGTAGTAGTGTAGTAGTAGTAGTGTAGTAGTGTAGTAGTATATAGCCTCTATAGCACTTTTCATGCGGTTTTGTTTCAGTTCTTCGGTATCGCCCTCGTACAAAGGCCGGAAGTGCGTTACTGCTTGATTACAGCAATTACACACACACCCCCTCACCTGCCTCTACATCGAGAGAGAGCTGAAAAGTTACAGAGTTATAAGGCCTGGTTTTTATAAAAACATCATACAAAATTCAGCGTTTTAAAGACCCCCTGTCCCTGTTTTCAAAAAGAACCCCTCTCCAGCCCTCTTGAATTCGAGCAATGATTTTGCTAAGTCTGTTATGGTCTTTTAAATATGACAGAAAACACTGAAAAATAGGGACATTCTGTCAACTTAACATGTTGATTTTGTTGTGGATTTTTGGAATTTTTACTTGCATTGGGTAGTCTAATCTTTATATACTTAAGCATCTTTTATTTTTTACTTAGGAGGAATGATGATTCAGTTACCTGTAACGATGGATAGTGCTATTAACAGACTTAATAAAAGACTTGAGAAGGATGGGCTGTATTTGTACCGAGCACGCGAAGGATCTGCTAAGGCTAAATTGGTCGGGAAATTTTTTACCGTAAAACTTGCAGAGAGGGCAGCCCCCCACGCTAGAATTGGTGGCGAAGTCGTAAAGACCCACATCGATATAAACTCATACGCTCGCGAGCTGGGCGTGTTGCTGGATAATGAGGTTATTGTTTAGAACTAACTTTTAGGAGGATTTGGCTATGGCTTGTTCATTTGTTGGTGATTATGTAGTTACTACTAAGGACGCAATCGACACACTCATCAAGCACGGCAAGGGCACAGGGGCGTATCGTGCGGTGAAAGAAAAAGCGATCCAGTCGTGGCGGGATAGTGTTGATGAAAACATGAACGCGTTTGCTTTTCTCGCTAAAGAGGGGTTAGATGTGCGCATTTGCGATTTCACGGATGCTGCTGGGCGGAGTTTTTGGGGTGATTATTTCGAACCTTTTTTGCATAGTGATGATCTGTTAGAGCTACCAAAGTACTGCAAAAAAACACTGATCCCATTTTTTGCACAGGGATTCGCAAAAGAGTTATCTCACAATCCTGCAGTTGCTGGGAGTGCTTGGATGATAGAACTTTATGCCGATCTTTTGAGGCAACTTGCGGATGGGTGGAAGCCTTTCAGGTACGTGCAGATTGGTGTGTACCCCCCTAGTGGAAAGGCATATTGCATCCTCTACGGGTTCGACGACGACGAAGACGAAGACGACGATGAAGTGTGTTGGGATTAAGTTGTTTTTATTAATTTTAAAAAGGAGTAGTGAAATGAAATATACAAAAGATGTTGTGGATTGCATCGTAAGCAGTCGGAATCGTGACGAGATGCTAAACGCTGTTTTTAGTGCTGCGTCTGACAAATTGCTTGAAGATATTAAAAAATCTTGTAGTGAGTTTTTATCACTTGCTTGTTGTGAGTTTGGTAGGGATTCTATGCGGGTGTATACGGAGCAGCTTAAGGGGGTTACTAGCCTAGGCATCCACCACAATTATACGGCTGTAAGAGCGCTACTGATGCAGTTTGGTAAGGATGTAGAAAAAAATCCTAATATCTTTTCTGAGAAGTCTGACTTAATAGCGTCGTTTTTCGCTGTTGTTAGGTTGCTCGTGACTAATTGGAATGATCGGGAGGATTACAAATACGCTATCTGTGATCTTGCACCACAAGAGGCACCTGTAGCGTGTTGTGAGTAATTTTTTTAATCTCACAAATCAACAAATAAATAACCCCATTATGGACACTCTGTCAAGTTTACATTATGGTTAGTGATTTGCAAATGCAGCAGCTACAAATTACCCACGCAGTGCTAGAAGCCCGAATCAATCGGGCGCTAGCTAAGCAAGGGTTAAAGATGGAACACAACCCACCAGGATCAGAGCAGAACATCAAGCACGGTGGGTATGTGGTTGTGAGCAGCTCTACAGGTAAGGTTATAGAGCAGCGTGTTGTGCTCTGCAGCCTTGCCCGTAGGTTGAATATTCTTGAAGGGTTTGAATTGGAACTGATTGATTAGGAGGCTTTAGATGTCTTTACGGTTGAGTTTGAAGCAATTATTTCACTTTGATTCAATTTACGAGGGATCTACAGAGTATCCAGATATTATATCTAAGATGCTCGAGCATACAGGCTTGCCAGCAGATCACCCTGATGTAATCGCATTCTCAAATGCGTTGCCTTGTGTTAAATACTCAATCATCAAGTCTTACTTCGATGCTGAAGCGCTTGAGTTAGTCGAAACTCGCTGTGCTGAATGGTTTGGAGAGATTGAAGCATTGTTCCCTGATCCACCCCAAGCAATCGCTAAGGAAGTGATTAGAGACGCTTTCTGTCTTGGAAAAATTATGGGGGTGTATGAGCCTGCTTGGTATTTGTTTGGTCGTGATTGGAGTGTAGAGGAAAGAGACACTAGGCAGTATCGCGAGTGGCATTGGGGACTCTTCTGCAAGCTCGCCCTGCTACCTGAAACACCTACACCGTATTCTTGGGAGCACTTTACCCGTAAGGTTTTCTTAGATGGTAAGCGCTTCGGGTGTGCTGAAAGGTTTTCAAAGTAAAACATCAAACGAACTAGGAGAATTAAAATGAGTACGAATGAATTGAGCTTACAAAAGCGGCTAGGATCTGAATTTTTTAGTAAGGAAGCCCCTACCCTTCGAGATATAAGAACCGAAGGCTACGAGGCTGTGTATCATCATGATGTGCTGAGAATGTTTAATCCTGATATGGATCAATCATCAGTGGCTCGAGTGTACGTTACAAAGGGGTATAAGTACGATTTTTATGCTTTGGGTGCTGTTGAGCCTGATTTGAGAATTTACGATAAGGACGGCAAGCTATTACGCTCGAACTCGATCGAGAACGATGATGACACTGATTGGGTGTACAACCAAGTGCAATTCTTAAAGCAAGACAGTATTGAGTTTAATAATCTCGTAAAACCTAATACACCTGTACAGAAGCACGGCTTAGTACCCGACACCATCGAGGATTGGGTAGCCCCTTACACCGGCGTTATTTATGTTGATGGGAACTTTAGCGCAGGCGGAAGTGTGCTGCATGACAATCTTTGGGTAGGTGAGGATAGAGATGGGCAAATAACTCCTTTTACTGAACCACAATGGACAGCCGATAAGGTGTTTGATTGGGGAGAGCGTACCTATTCAGATCTGCTACCAGGTAATGCAACTTCTACAACCATAGCGGGCTACTATGCGAGGCTGTACAGTAACAACAATGCGGTAGGTGTTAAGGATGGGAATGTTTATTTCTACGATGGTGTGAATTCATTTGACGATGGACAAATCTATCTAGTCGGTACGCTATCATCGTTTGCGAGTGAGGTGGGTTAATGACATCAATCGACACATTAATCAGTAAGCAAGAGCGCAAGCTAGACCTAGAGATTGAAATATTAGAAGCACAGCTCGCAGAGATACGAGCAAAAGCTGCTACACCGCCTAGCCCAGTAGCAGAGCGGCGCAGCAAGTGCAGCAAGTACGGATTAGAGCATTTTAAGATTCGGGGTTGGGGATGAGTAAGGAACTACCTTTTACTCACGATGTCGTTATATGATTATATAATATATCTTTTTCGTAAGTGAGTTAGTCCCCTATGATAAACCGAACCACACCCCTCAAATATCAAAGCGGCTTTGATTACCAAGTCGCTGAGGATTTTACCATCGACACCGGAATCGTGACTGAGTACGGCGCTAAGTGGCACTTCAGCTACCTTGATCCTGACGGACTCCTAACCATCAAACGCGGCTACTGTTGGGATGGTGCTAGCGGCCCTGCATGGGACACGAAGAACAGCTTATCTGCTTCGTGTGTCCATGACGTGTTGTATCAGCTAATGCGTAAAGGATTGCTATCGACAGAACACAAAGCACGAGTTGACAAGCTTTTCCATGAGATGTTGATAGAAAACGGTATGTGGAAGTTCAGGGCTGATGCTTGGTATCGCGCAGTTAAAGAGTTCGGGTTCGAAGCAATTGCGGAACCAGAAAGAATTAGAGAGGCTCCGTAAGTGCTACAAAAGACTGGTTATGTGCTATCGCAAGAAAAAGACATTTTGCTCGAGTGTAGACATACGGAATGTAAGTACAACAAAGAAAACTTATGTACTCACGAAAGGCCAGACATAAGCCTGTTCGTTGACATGACCTGGGTATGTTGGACAGATTTAGTTACGGTACTAGAAAAGGATTAAGACATGGATTTGATATCAGACATTCTCGACGTGATGCTCGCTATCTCAATGGTGGTAGGGCTGAGTATAGGTGTGTGGATGGGGGTAGATGTGATTCGGACAAAACATCCTATGGACTATCACGATGATTGAGATCATATCGATCATCGCGTTATTGCTTGCAGTGTACGCAGTGATTCAAGTCAGGCACATCATCCGAAGATTGCGAGGGTACAAATGAATCCTAAAACGTTAGAAAAGATTCTACTAGCAACATTCTTTTTAGCAGTGGCACTGTGGACAGGTGGCTCGATTGTTAGGGCTGAACCCGTGACAGATCCTCGCTGTTGTGTTCGAGACATCCCACGAGATAAAGATGGGAAGATCATACGAAGCAAATCAGTAATCCGAGAATTCCAAAAGCTCTACCCTTGCCCATCGACAGGTAAGACTTATGGCGCTTGCCCAGGTTGGGCGCGAGACCATGTAGTACCCCTAGCAGTAGGTGGTGTTGATGCAGTGTACAACTTGCAATGGTTGCCCGATGTAATCAAATCGTGCAGCGGTGAAACATGTAAAGATCGATGGGAGCAGAAGGTCTATCGAAGTAGGTAGTGAGTGTGTTTGTTCAACTTGATAACGCGGAGGCTATGCAAATGAATGCAACATTGAAACGGTTTATCAATTATGTGACCCCTTCAGAATCAACACAAGAGGGATTGAAAGCAGGATGCTTGGTCATGATTTTTGGTCTATCACTCATAGTGATAGATCAAGCTCAAGAGATAGATAGGCTAAAACGCTCCCAGATTCACCAAAACGAGCAATGCTCGCATAAAAACCATGTGGTAGTACCAAGATCACAGCTTTTGTAATTCGATCGATTTTGGGTCAATTTGGCAAGCTTTACGGTACTAAGCGATGGTACCAACTCCGAACAAGACAATTGCGGAAGGAGCCTTACTGCAAATTTTGTCTTGCGCTTGGACATCCTGAAGTTGCTACCGTCGTGGATCATATCAAGCCCCATCGTGGAGATGATAAGCTGTTTCATGACTCGACAAACCTGCAATCACTGTGTAAGCAGTGCCATGACTCGACTAAGAAGCAGATAGAGAACGGCGGGGCGTTTATTGGTTATGATGTAAACGGCTGGCCACTTGACCCGAACCACTATTATAACAAATGAATACAGATTATGAAGAATGATTTAAGCTACAACGCAATGTTCATAGGCATCGAAGAAGATTTATGTCAATTGGATTTTCTGGATGAACTACCCCAGGGGGGCTACAAAAGTCTGACCCCTTGCGAAGCCCCTGAC
>ERZ724522.333-NODE-333-length-31937-cov-4.602566_pt1 | contig 31937 bp, 35 predicted proteins | sample MGYA00376055_ERZ724522 | MGnify/ENA primary metagenome ERZ724522 (study PRJEB28724, sample SAMN07190884) | wastewater metagenome | isolation source: effluent of sewage treatment plant in Hong Hong | place: Hong Kong | collected 2016-03-17 ...
CTTAGATGGGTCTGACTCTCACCCGGAAGCGAGTTGGGTAAAACCGCACCCCATGACAGCATGAAAGCGCTAAAATAGCCACCGGCCTCAATATTTTGCGAGGACCGTTGTGTGGGAATCAATACCATCAAGTTCAGGTTAGGGTTAGGTTAGAGTGAGTAACTTGGTGTGAGGCCGAAGTGAATACATTGTTTTTTATAAAGTTGGAGAGGGTAGCAACAAGATACGCTGAAGCGTATTGCGCCACGCTCTCCAATCGTTCCGACAATAACACAGCCTCCTCGTGGCTCGGAATGGGACAGACCAATGGTTTGTGCGAATGGTGTGAGATATGGAAGTCAAGCTACAGTGGACGGGCACCTGACTCTTAATCAGGCTATTCGGGTGGGTTCAACTCCCACGGCTTCCACCATTTTTTTCGTCGTTTTTTACGTTTGTGTTGGTATATATTATATGTATATGAAACACAAGGCACATATGAGCAATGACAAAGACTTACTCAAGGAATTTTTGGCTGGCGGTTGGCTAGTCGCGATTATCGGAGCAGCCGGAATGATTGCTCGATTGCTAAGTGACGACACGAAAACCACCATCAAGGAACAAATCAAGAAGGTGGTTACTGCATCCATATGCTCAGTCATTGTCTGGTTTTTGTTAGAGAACATTGACCTGAGCAGTTTGACGAAAGCCATCATCTATGGCATCACGGGCGTTATCAGTCCAGAAATCTTACAGGGACTTTCCAAGTTGGCTCACCAGTTTGCCAAGAATCCAAAACGGTTCATCAAGAAATGAAAACCAAGTATCTCATCCTAGCTCTGCTAGTCATTGTTGCCGTGTTCGTAACTAAGGGTTTTTACGTAACTCGCGACGTTCGTGAGGCCAATGCCCAAAGCTATCAACAATTTGAAGTTTTTTCCAACGTTCTCCATCCCCTCATCGACAGTTACGGAATGCATGTGGTGGACGCAACCATCAAGACGGCCAATGGACAACTCGACGTGAACAGCCTTGGCCATTCGTTGGAAGCAGCGCAAGCCAATCAAAAACGGCTTTTGGCGCAGTATGTGAGTATCGAACAAGGAGTTGAAACCCTCGATGACAAGGAGTTGTACATTAGAGCCAATGATGTGACAAATTATATCGAAACGTTGCGAGGATACTGTGCTGCCAATGACCTTGCGGCGCTTCGTGAAACTCTTGCAAATGGCACTCTTTATGGAAATTTTGACCCGATTCAAAGTGTGCTTCACCGCATTGGTAACAGCAAGCTCAAGGCATCAGAGGATTACAAACATCATGTGGAATCTTCGTTAAAAGAGTTTGAGCGAGTGATGACTTTGTCCGGAATTTTGATTGGTATTCTCGCAGTGTTGGCGATTCGATACAAGGAGCGACCGATACGACGCCGGTCCAACCAGAAAAATTTCAAGGCTAGGGCAACTGCCCGATAAGCCTTCTATGCGGTAGTAGTATAACGGCTATTATTCGTGCCTTCCAAGCATGGGATGAGGGTTCGATTCCCTCCTGCCGCACCATCTGCGTCGTTAGTGTTTAATGGCCAGCACGACAGTCTCCCAGTCTGTAGGAAAGGGCTCGAATCCCTTACGACGCTCCAATTTTTGGCCAAAAGGTGATGAAGGCGTAATTAACCTTCATGTGACCGAAATGAAACGTGATATGCAGCCATTCGTCTAGCGGACAAGACACTCGCCCTAACGCGGGAGACGCCGGTTCAAATCCGGTATGACTTGCCGAGACCCACGTTTCTAAAAACTTTCTTTGGTGGCATCGCATAGCGGCAATTGCGGCGCACTGTAAATGCGCTGGCCTCCGGCCTTCGTTGGTTCGAGTCCAACTGTCACCACCAAGTATCGGCGTGAGGTAAGACTGTCAGCTGTGTCGCCGCTGTTTGTAAAACAGCGCCCTTGTGGTAAACATCGTTGGTGCAACTCCAACCGCGCCGACCAATTTTGTACAAACAGTGTTCAAAGAGGTTCGAAACTCGGAGAAGTGACTGTGGATAAACATCCAGTGCTGTATAGCTCGTTGGTATGAGCAACCCGTGAAAAAGGGGTGGCTGCTGGTTCGAGTCCAGCTACAGGGGTATTCAGGGTGCGATTCCTAGACTTTCAATGCGGGATTAGTTTAGTGGTAGAATGAGAGCTTGCCAAGTTTTAGGCGAGGGTTCGATTCCCTCATCCCGCACCAATTTCAATGACGGGTTAGCCAAGTGGCAAGGCCGCTCTCTGCAAAAGAGCTATACGTGAGTTCGATTCTCACACCTGTCTCCAATTTCGTGCCGCGTGAGGTTGCTGGTTGTGACCACCTGTCTGCAAAACAGTGGAGAGTGGTTCGATTCCACTACGCGGTTCCAATTTGCAGTAGTATCATAACGGCTAATGAGTCTCGTTGCCAACGAGAAGACTGAGGGTTCGAATCCCTCCTACTGCACCAATTTCATGGCGTGTAAGCTTTGCTGCTGAAGCACGAATTTCGTAAATTCGACTAATGCGGTTGAAATCCGCAACGCGCATCCATTTCATTCAGTATGGCCGTGTAGACCAATTGGTAGGAGTCGCCTCGCTAAGAACGATGACAGTGTGGGTTCGAATCCCTCCATGGCCACCATTTTTGTCAGTAAGTTAATGCTACAGGGACAGTCTAATCTCTGCGATGTGATTCTCGTAGTCCGAATGACAAGGAGTTATCTGACGAGTGTTCGCCCACGGGGAAGCAACCGTGCTGACAAATTTTATGGCCACGTGACATATGTAAATTGGCACAGCTACTACGTTCAGACCGTAGGTTTTTGTGGGTTCGAATCCCACCGTGGCTACCACTTCACGTTCACAAGAGAACCGCAAGGTGAGTGAGCGTCAAGCATGTGGGGTTCATGCCGTCTGTGCTTATACCACGGAACGTAAAACTTTTATGGAGGTTTGGTGAAGCGGGTGCTCACGTGCGTCTGAAGAACGCGAGAAGCTGGTTCGAGTCCAGCAGCCTCCACCATCTAGCGATGATAGTCCGCGCACTCTGAGTTGCCGAACACGGGCCGCGAAGCCCAAGTAGGGACAAAAAGGAGAACAAATCTATCCGTATCACCCTTCGCGGGGTGACGTATTTGGGACGGTAGCTCAGTTTCGTAAGAGCGCTGCATTGAAACCGCAGAGGTCGGTGGTCCGAAGCCACCTCGTCCCGCCAGTTTGTAACCGGTATCTGCATTGCTCATCAAGATACCTCCCTGTGAGCATGGGACAAATCGTGGTGGCTACTAACATCGTTAGCGTCCCTTGGAGGGAACAAAGTAGCAAAATTTATTGGGATATTGCATAATGGTAGTGCCCCTGTCTTTGAAACAGAAGGCCATGGTTCGATTCCATGTGTCCCAGCCATTTTGGCGTCGGTGTTGGAAGCTGAGACCTCGAAAATCTCTAGTAGAAACGCACTTGTCCAAGGTCATAGCAAGGTAGCTCTGGCGAACTGAACCGATGACGGGTTTTGATTCGAATGGAACACGACTCCAGCCAGAGAAGGCCGTCGTCGCGGATGGCACGTCAAAAATTTTATTCCCCGGTCGGCCAACTGGTAGGTCGGCAGGCTGTTAACCTGTGAGCCGCAAGGCGTCGATAGAGGTTCGAGTCCTCTCTGGGGAGCCAATTTACGGCTCTGTGATGTAATAGATAGCATATCTCCCTTTTAAGGAGCAATGTCTGGGTGCAACTCCCTGCGGGGCCACCAATTTGAGCGCGTGGCGAAATGGCAAACGCGGCGGCGAACGAAGAAAGACGTTGAACATCGTAACTACCAGCCGTCTGTTCATATAGGTTCAAGTCCTATCGCGCTCTCCACTTTCATATTCAGCCATGTTCCAAGGTCCGGCGACAGGCACTCCAAACGCCCGTGGGAAGGTTCGATTCCTTCGCTGAATGCCAATTTCTTTGGACCGATGAGCGGGGTTTACTGACCCGCTCTTAGAGGGAAGCCCTTGTAGGTCTTTTTAATCGAGTGGGCGAGGCGTGGATGCCAAATTACGGCAACACACCTCGCCAGTGCTAGACTTCCCCAAGTCAAGGTACTGCAACGGGGCAATACATTCCATTACAAATTTCATAGCAGAGACAAGCCATGGGACGCTACAGAGCCTCATAAGCTCTCCGCAAGGTATGGTGGGTTCGATTCCCACCTCTGCTTCCATCTGATGCGCAAGTTACAGTAATTGGGATGCGCTTTAATACCCATACGGCAACTTCAAAATCTGCGGCGACAGGATGTGGTGCCAAAGGTTGGCGATTCCGCCCGGAACGGAAATTATGCAGGTTCGAGTCCTGTCTTCCTGACCATTTCAACTCCGTCGTAGGTGTTACGGACGCACGCACGCGCTGCGCAGTGAGGGCACAGTTCAATTCTGTGATGACGGACCATTTTTATCCATTACAGGTGTTTCGGTAGCATGTTCCGTCTGGAGCGGAGGGGGCGCAGTTCGACTCTGCGGTAGTGGACCAATTTCATGGCGGGGAACGCGAAGAATACGAGCGGCGAATGCATAATTCGATGACCCTGACGAGAGCGACAACGTTCATTCTCATCGGTAGGAGGTGAGAGTCCTCCCCCCGTCTCCATTTTGGGGGTATCATATATGGGTATTATGTTGGCCTGTCACGTCAAACAAGCGAGTTCGAGTCTCGCTACTCCCGCCACTTGGGTTTCTTAGCGGAGACCTTCATACGAAATGCAAAAGAAAACGCAGTAATGCGCCGACGGCTGGCTCTTAAACTAGCAATCAGATACGTACCACTTGGTAATGTAGCTACTTACGTTTGGTAGGTTGAGATAAGTATGAGAATTTTGGGGTGGTAGCTCAGCTGGTTAGAGCGTCTGCCTGTCACGCAGAAGGTCGCGGGTTCGAGTCCCGTCCATCCCGCCAGTTTTTAGGGATAGTTTAAGTATAAAACCCCACATGGTTCGTGGGAGATTTTCGATGCAATGTCGAGTCCCTGATTAATTTCAAAATGCAGTAGAAGCTCAATTGGAAGAGCAGGCGCTTGCGAAGCGTCAGGTTGATTGGGTTCGAGTCCCTCCTATTGCGCCAATTTATATGCTCGGGTCGTCCAATGGATAGGACACTAGACTACGAATCTAGGAATCAGGGTTCGACTCCCTGCCTGAGTACCACTTTGTTATGGGTCCATAGTGAAATGGAATTATCACGCCTCGCTTCGAACGAGGTATTGCGGGTTCGAATCCTGCTGGGCCTACCATGAGACGCCGACAGCAATCCTAAAAAAATTCGACCTACATTCGAACAAAACAGCGTCTCGTTATTTTCACGGCCTCATCGTATATCGGTTTAGTATGCATGGTTTTCACCCATGAGAGCCCGGTTCGATTCCGGGTGGGGCTGCCAATTTATGGCGCATTCGTCTACTGGCTAGGATATCGCTCTTTCAAAGCGAGGAAAGGGGGTCGGAACCCCTATGCGCTACCAATTTACGGCGTTGTCGTCTATGTTTGGAAAGGACATCGTACTCTCACTACGAAAAGCCCGGTTCGACTCCCGGGTGACGCCGTCACTTTGAAGAGCAGATAATGTTGTGTGGGTTAACCATCCACGAACGTGGTTCCAGTCGCAGGGCTTGGTTCAGCAAGCGAACTAAACGGCCACCTATTCTTCAAAAACTTTATGCCCTTATCTTCTAGCGGCTAGGAAAGCAGGTTCTCAACCTGAAAACCGGGGTTCGATTCCCCGTAGGGGTACCATTTATAATAACGATAGGATGTGAATATTGTTGCGTTTTATGCTACCGTAATCATACTTATTGATATGGCAAGACCACTGAGCAGCAAATTGTATGATATTGACGACCGAGCCTTCACGGCGATAGTTAAATCTTCACATTCTTATGCAGATGTGTTGAGAGCGGTTAAAATTCCGTATAAGGGAGGAAATATCAACACTGTAAAACGCCGTATCAAGTCGCTCGGTCTGGATGATTCACACATACCAAAAGGTGTGGGGTCGAATCAACATCGCAAATTTGAATACCGACAAGTCACACTCTCGGAAGCAAAGAAAAAGAAGTTTGTAAGGAACTCCACGGAGAGAACATATAGCATAAAACGACTAATTCTTCGCTTCGGGCTGATTCCATACAAGTGTGAATGTGGAAACATGGGAGAATGGCGTGGGAAAGAATTAGTGTTACAACTTGACCACAAGGATGGAGATTCAAGTAATCACGAGCTTGACAACTTGAGATTTTTGTGTCCAAATTGTCATTCTCAAACGACGAACTATGCAGGAAAAAACTGCAAGTGAATTTAGTTATTTATTGGCCCTTGGTGTAAAGGTAGCACAAGCGACTTTTTCAAGTCGTATAGACGAAGCAGCTTGAGGGTGCAAGTCCCTCCTTGACTCGCTTAGTCATGGTTCGAATCCATGAGGGCCAGCCAAAAAAGTCTTTGACAATTTCACGGTTGCCTCGTCTTCGGGGTAGGGCACTTGCTCGACATGCAAGCTCAGGTGGGTTCGAGTCCCACGGCAACCACCATTTGAACGAATGCATGGGGAAGCTCGTGCTGGCCACAAACCAGAGGCCAAGACTTCGGGCATGGCGGGTGGAACTGGAACTACGCTCCGCGCAGCCGACAATAGATGTCTGGTCGGTATCAATCCCGACTCGTTCAAAAACTTTTCATGGTCGTATGATGTAATTGGAAGCATTTGCGCTTGATAGGCGTACCGTGGGGGTTCGAATCCCTCTATGACTACCATTTGAGACGGATACAGCAAACCAAAATACATAAACCCAACGTTAATGGAACTGTCGAAAGACACGGCTAGTTAAAGAGGGAGCCGAAATCCCTTATCACTCCGTCTTGCATGGTAGGGTAGCTCAATGGTTAGAGCACGCGCTTGATAAGCGTGAGGTTGTAGGTTCGAGTCCTATCCTTACCACCACTTCTGAGGTCTATGTCTGACCAGAACAAAACCGGCACTCGGATTGCTATTCTTCCGAGGAAAAACACGAGTAGCTTTTATGGGGCGGCATGTACCAAGGAGGCGACAGACATTTGCAATGTCCGTGCGGTGAGTTCGATTCTCATCCGTTCCACCAATTTGCGGAGATGGAGGTTCAAGGTCTCTCCCCGGAACACCGTTCGAGGTTTTCGGGGTAGCTTAACGTAGGTAGAGCGCCGCAACAATGGGCTCGCATGTACCAAGGAGGCGACAGATGATGGCATCATCCGTGTGGAGAGTTCGATTCTCTTCGAGTCCACCAATTACGAAGGTCCGTATAGTCCGCCAATCCGGTTTTGACGGTGTGGGCGGGAGACTTGAGCCGAGAAGACACTCGAACAATTTATGGGCGTATGGTGGTCGAATCCCTCACTCAATAGGGGAAGGCTCAGCCAGCCTCGGAAACATACCGCTTGATGTGAAGACAGGAGAGAGCGGAGATACGGGTTCGAATCCCGAACGTCCACCAATTTCATAAAAGTTAACCCGCTTGCGTTGTTCGTTTCAAGAGGGCGGCGAATCTTTTACGATACTACAAACAAAAAATGAACTAGGGACTGGTGAAAAGACGGTCCCGAATATGGGCAGGCATGTACTAAGGTAGCGATGGATGTTCGCAACATCTGTGTTGTGGGTTCGATTCCCATCTTGTCCACCAGTTTGTCAAGTTTGTGCCACATGTGATTGTTCTTGTCAAAAATCCTATTATCACAGCCGGTTCGTCGGTAGGTACCATTTTTCGGGCTCATATCTCAGTTGGTAGAGAAGCTGCTTTGCAAGCAGAAGGTCGCAGGTTCGAACCCTGTTGGGTCCACCATTAGATGCAGTGCTGAGTCTAATCTTCACACCTAGCCAGTCCGTGTGATAACTCGCGGGAATCGACTGGAATGGACACCCCGCCTCTGCATCTAAACTTTTTCAATTTGTCGTCGAACCCCCATGGCATTCAACACGCCAGCGAGGGACGGATTCGAGGAGAACGGACGGTGAGTAGCGTAAGTGTTGATATACGCCTCGTTTCATCCTCTTACACATCAAAGACAAAGTGCAGCGGTTCACTGCATGGAGGGGTTGAAGTCCCCTTGAACCACTTTTGCGGAGGTAGTTAAATGGTATAACTCTTGTGTCACATACAAGGATTTAGGGTTCGATTCCCCACCACCGCACCATTCTTCCCCATGCACACGTGGCATGGCCCCTCCTGTTCTCCGTGGGCAGGAGCCAATTTTATGCTCGGTTAGCTCAGTGGTTAAGAGCGCCACTCTTACACGGTGGAGGCGCATAGGACACCGGGGGTTCGATTCCCTCACCGAGTACCATTTTCGATTGACATGCCCGAGATATTTCTCCAAGATGTTGTTATGAAAACGACGAAATCAAATCGGCCTCGCAAGTGGGGAGTCTGGTTCAACAATCTCACCAACGCAGTTGATGATGAGTGGAGATATTATCAGGCCACCACCGCAGAAGAGGCGATGGTACAAGCTAGCCAGTACGTAAGACAGCGAGGGGGCATTGCGATAGAACGGGCATTGCCGGTGGCGGAGTTTAGAAAGCGCTACGGCTTGCCTCGGTGGATGTAATTTCGGTCTCGTAGCTCAATTGGCAGAGCAGCAGACTTTTAATCTGTTGGTTGTGGGTTCAACTCCCACCGGGACCACCATATGGAGGTGTTGGCAATAGGCCACTCCCTAGCAAATAGGGTATGACGGGAATACTGAATACCGTTCCAAAATCAAGGACGCTTGGTTCGCATGTAGGTTAAAATCCTACGACCTCCGTCAATTTTCAAATTTTTGTTGACAGTCATGCATATTTATGCATGATACACCCCCATTGAATTTATGACTTAATTTGTCCCTGTCGTAGCTAGAGTTGTTATATCACGGACGGAGTCGTGCTCACACACGGCCCCACCAACCAACCGTGGTACTACACATATAAACTATGACAACCAACAGGGATATTATCGACAGTCGCATCTTCAACTACCTCAAGTATAGTCTCTCACCGGATTACAAGGTCGTTTCCGCCCGCACTCGCTGGGTGGGACAACGGGACGGAGAGTACTACTACACGGTTCGTTATTTTGTAACCAGTAAACGGTTCATCGGCGGCATCCGTTACGACACGGTGGGCGTGCGTAACAAGGAAGTCCGGCTCGTTCGAGAAGACTGAGCCGCCGTTCAAACATTTTGCGGATTGGCCTCCGCAAAAACCCGCTACATGGCATTCTTCGTCAACCGAATGATTTGAATGCTTGCAGACCAGTGCCAAAATCGTGCATCTAGGAGGATTCGGCTCCTCGCATGACTGGTCGGCAACGCCGTGTTCAGGCGGGAAATTTTGGTGTGATGGGTGCCTTCAATCCATCCGTTCGTGGAACTTGGCGTTAACAGTCCTCCAACAGTTGCAGTGGATTGGAACAATCGTTAGTCCTTTTGCGTAAAAAGGCGGAATTTATGTCAGTGAATCTTTGCTGAGAGGAGGGTGGCCCCTTGGTGGTGACGCATACCAACAACGTCAAACCTTTCTTGATTCGGAGCGTAGCACAGTCTGGCTAGTGCGCCTGCTTTGGGAGCAGGAGGTCGTAGGTTCGAATCCTATCGCTCCGACCATTTGGTGGCTATTTTTTCCACGCGAATCCAATCCCGTAGTCATCCGGGTAAGTAATCGCGTTCGGGACCACGCACCAAATGTCAGTGTTCATGTTCTGCATGAACGCGCTTGGACCGGAATGATACGCGGTGTCATGCATTCCGACTATGCCCCCCAGTCGAAGATAGCGGGTGTATTCCCAGTCACGCAATACTTGATTGGTGCAATGGTTTCCATCAATGAAGATGAAATCGAATCCATCAATGCCCACGTGTTTAGCATACTCCATCACCACGTCTATGTTGGAGGAGTTTTCTGCAATGGTAAAGATGCGATTGGCAGGGTTGTTCAAAAAGCTTTTGTCATCAAGGTCCACTCCAAGGTAAAACGTGTCGGGTAGTTTGTTGGCGAGAAAAACCTGTGTGAAAGAATCCCCTCCATTGCGATTCACCCCAATTTCCAGAATGGCGTGACAACGGTCTTTGATACGATTGAACTGCTCCAAGAGTGCTACACGGTCCGCGTGAGTGACTTCAATCGAGCAAATTTTGTACGATTCATGGTCATCCATATGAGTATGGAGCCTGATGTCTTTGAACAAATCCTCTGTCCATTTTTCCGGCATAGATGGTAGTGTTTGGTGTTATTTCACGGGCTTTACGTAATTGAGTGCCGTGAATTTGATGCCCATCAATTCCTTGTGGTCTTTGATGTTGCCTTTGAGCTTGACCACATCATCCTTCTGGGCTTGTGGAAAGCTCTTGTCGAGATTGAAGGCGATAAATTTGTTTCCTTCGGCGTCGATGAGTTTGTAAACCTTGTAGGACTGCGGCTCTTGCCCGTATCCAAACGCCTGCCCCTGCTTTTCCGCGATGTTGTAAATCTTCAACTCGCCTTCAAACTTTCCTCCCACCGTGCCAACAAACTTGCTCGTGGAAGTCTCAAGATTTTTCTTGGTCTGTTCTTCAAAGTACATATCCGCAAACAGCCGAATGGCCAGTGCGGATTTAGTGTTGGCATACTTGGGGTCTTGGTTTTTGGCCAAGAAGGCGAAATAGCCCGGGTCAGTCAAAAAGACCTCGTGATAGGGCACGCCGCGATATTTTCCGAAAGTAAATGTCTCGGTCTTACCGATGAGGTGATGCCGGGTCTCACCGTTCCAAATTACCACGCGCATTGTGGGAGCAACTCGCTCCAATGCCTTTTTCACGGACGTGAGGTAGTCGGTGGTCAAGTTGCCCATGTAAATGGGGTTCTTGATGTACGCGGCAATGCGAGGGTCGATGTCTTCACGCCAGCGCCACAGGGTGTAATAGACCTGATGCTTGCCGGTTACGTCGATGGCGTAGTAGCCCTTGATGCCTCGGTCAATGGTGGCGGACTGGTTGTGGGCGTCGAGTAACTTGTTGCCCTCGATTACTTCCTCACTCGGAAGCTCTTTCCAGTCCAAAACTTCGGCGAGCAAACTTTTCAATCGAATGACGGTCATATATACAAATAAGTATAATATGGCGTCATAAAAATGCTGCAATTTATGGTTTCCGTAGTGTAGAGGTTTCGCACACTAGACTGTGACTCTGGGAGTGGGGGTTCGATTCCCCTCGGGAACCCCAATTTATTTATCAGGTACAGTAGTGTAACCGGTGCGCACAAGACTCTGTGAAAGTCTGAGTGAGGGTTCGACTCCCTTCTACCTGACCATTTTCATTTGGGGATTAGTGTAAGGGAGCACGCTGCCCGGTTTAAGCAGAAGCGTCGTTAAAACCGACACCCTGAGCCATTTTACTGCCTGATAGTTTAACGCAAAGCCTGCGTAGGATAGAAGCACGTTTGAAAGATAACTGAAGTAAGGAAATTGAAGCTGAATTTCTGGATTCTACCGAAGGGCATGGATGTTGGGGAGGCATTCCCAGCGTAGACTCGTCTAAAAACCACGCATCTCGGTTCAAATCCGAGTCGGGCATTCTATTATGAAAGCGAAACAGTTAATCCGAGAAGCTTTTCGGACTGACGTGTTCACGCGGGACGGTTTCAAGTGTCGAGTCTGTCGAAAAGATGGTGAGCTGGATGCTCATCACATCACGGACCGAAATGAGATGCCCAACGGTGGATACGTCAAGGAAAATGGCATCAGTTTGTGCCCCATTTGCCACCGAAAGGCTGAACAATATCACATTAACCGAACTTGCGAACCCGGATTTCATCCCGATGAACTTTATCGGTTGATACGGTCTTCACAAGTTCTCGCCGTCAAAGCTGCATTGAAGCTTTGACTCATAGAGTGGTCGTCAAATGGTATGGCCGCAGTCTCCAAAACTGCCGTGCGTGAGCACCTTGGGGGTTCGAATCCCTCCCACTCTGCCAATTTTTTTGTAGTTGACAGGATGTCCGATACGTGCAATGTTACTCGAAAACAAAACGTCATGGAACAGTACAACGACAGCCCGTATTCAATGTGTGATGGTTATTGGGGAGGATTTGGAGGTCCGGAATTTTGGCAGACTTTTAACTGGTCCGGAAAAAATGTGTTTGAACGAAGATTCGATGCACAGGGCTACTGGGAATATTTTAGAGTGTGGGATTGCGGTTTGAACGCATGGAGAGATATTACGATGGAAGAAAGAATCAAGCTTCCCATGCGGGTGCAGCATCCCACCCGAGAAGAGATTAAGCGGTCGAGAGACGACTATTACATCAAGCGATAAATTTTGCCGTTGTAGTCTAAGGGATAGGCGGGAGTTTCCTAAACTCCGTCGCAAGACATATGCAGGTTCGAGTCCTGTCGGCGGCACCATTACAACATCGTCCGGTTGAGACCCGGAACAAGCGGTGAAGTCGCAAGACTTCGCGTGGCAGCATGGCACAGTCCTTGCCAAAGGTAGTCGCTCAGACATGGACACAGCAATTTCATTCGCGTCCTCTTAACCATAGGGGCAACGTCAGCCGTAAGCAGTGAACACGAAATGAGGAAGGGTCCTGAACCCTTAAACGGTAAAGCTCATTTCAATCGGGTCGGTAGCTCAGTGGCTTCAGAGCAGCAACTTGTTAAGTTGACGTGCGTGGATTCGAATCCCACCCTTCCCTCCAATTTTCTTGTCGTTTTTTATTGCTTCGACATAGTTATTAACAAAGCAGGTTAATCTATGAGTATAAAAAACACGCCGCCCACCGAAGTGCAGATAGAAGAAATGCAAAATTTCTATGATGAAAATGACGTAACAATTGACGAAGTCGGACAAAAGTTTGGATGGAACCGTCATACGCTGTCAAAATACATCAGGGTAAAAAACAGAAAACTATCCGACAAAGATAGAAAAAGGAATAAGTCCAATGCAGTATCTTCTTGGAGAAAACGGACCAAGGTGAGATTGGTGGAATACAAAGGTGGAAAATGTTATAAGTGTGGATATAACAGGTGTCTGGATGCATTGGAGTTTCACCATGAAGACCCACGAAAAAAAGAATTAACCATCAGCGGTAGTTCTAAATCGTTTGATAAACTGAAGGCCGAGGCGGATAAATGCTATCTGCTGTGTTCGAATTGTCACAGAGAACTGCATGCATTGTATAGAATGGGACCGAAAATGTATATCGACACAATGCGAGGGATTAAACAACTTCAAGAGAGCGCTGATAAGTTTCCTGCTGAGTTTAAACAGCTTGAGCATCAATTTAGACTAATGGAGGAAAACTTGCGAGAGTTCTCCAACTTAGGAAAGTGATTCAAATTTTTGGCATATAGCTCAATGGCAGAGCGGCTGACTGTGCGGAAAGCGTTTAACGCAACGAAACCACGTATAAAATACCAACGTTTCTTCGGGTGATACCCGTAATCCGAAAAATAATCAGCGGGTTGTTGGTTCGAATCCAACTTTGCCAGCCATTTTTCCGTCACCCAATAGGGAGCAGAAAACAAAGTGCAGACTGGTCGGTTCTTTAATTTACCCGACAAATTAACGGAGTGTAGCTTAGCTTGGTAAAGCGCATGCTTCGGGAGCATGAGACCGTGGGTTCGAATCCCACTACTCCGACCAGATTAGCTCGTAGATTTCAAACTACAAATCGCCAGCCCCGAGAGGTAAGCTGGAAATGTGGAGAATACCCACCGAGCAATACTTTAGATTCCAACAGCAAACAAAACATGAACCCATCGAGTTAGGTTGGTTCGACTCCGACTGTTCGCTTCGGCGGGCATGATGTAGCGGTTAGCATACTCGACTATGAACGGAATCTAGTTACCGTGGTTAAGCTGAAGAAAAACGAGGTACCTTCAAGGGTGAAGGGGATTAGGTGGTGAAAGTCCATCAACCACGACCAATTTTTTGGTTATAAATAGTATTTTATAATAATTGATACCTATTTATACTTAGCTATGACCTTCGACGAACTCACCGCGCTTCTGAAAAAGGAAGGATTCACCAAGGCTCAGTTGTTCATCACTGATGCCACCTATGCCCGGCCCATGTCTGAGTATCTTTTGGGTACGTTTTACGACTTTTACCGCGAATGGTTGTCCGAGCACAAACTGGATGTTTGGAAAGACCGCTGGGACTGTGATAATTTTTCCTCCACCTTTTACGTGTTCGCACAAATGTGCCACGTGAAAAGTGCGCGACCCGAAGAGGGCATCGCCGTGGGAGAATTGTTTTACTATCAGCTGGATGGAGGCGGTCACGCCGTCAATTGTGCCGTCAAGGAAAAGGGATTTATTCTTATCGAACCCCAGACCGGAAAGGAATTCGAAATGGTTGACTTGGAGAAGGAAAAAGTAGTCATGATTCGCTTCTAACCCATGAAAAAGAAACTGTACTTCGCTCTTTTCGTCGTTTTGCTCGCCATGGCGGGCTGTCAGACGCCACCTCTAACCCCCTCAACGGAATTTCCAGTGCCTCGGTACGTGGAAGACCAACCCAAAAAATGATTCCTGACAAAAAACTTCGCCAAAGCAAAAAGGCCATCGTCCTCGGCGTGGCTTTGCTCAATCTGAACGCAATTTTTCTCGTGGTGGTGTTCCACCACGACATGCCAATCTCCGTGGTCACTCAAATGATAACGGCCATTCTGTTCTTAGTCGGCATTTATACCGGAGTACAGGGTGGTATTGATATGATTCAGTCCAACAGGTTGGATGTCATCAAAGCGGACACCACCAATACCACGATTGAAAAGAAATACCAGTACCACATGGAGTACGTGGACCCGCCCAAGTAAGTTTGCGATATTGGGCGGCGGGGGTATATTTATACATACACCTCTTATTATAACTTTATGACCAAGCAAGACCTTATCACCCTGATTCGCGAGGCGATGGAAGAAAACTTGACGCTCAAGCGTTATCAGGACAAATTGGCCGTGACCTCCGACCTTCCAAATCGTAAGGAGCAATCGCAGGAGACTTTCAAGAACAAGGACGCGCTCAAACGAGCAGGTTTCCGGTGGGATAGTAACATCAACTCGTGGACCATTCCCTCCGACCAGTTGAGTGTGGCGATGAAGACGCTGAACGCCATCAACAAAGTTGAGGCGTTCGTGGAAAAGGTGGAAGATTTGCAGGAATTTGTGGTGGACGCCGACAATCTGTCCAAGAAGGATGAATTGAGTCAACGCATTGATGGATTCATCAAATCACTGTCCGTTGAGATTGACGAGAAAGCGGCGTCGGATGAAATTCGTAAGTTCATGGATTTTCAGGCCAAGATTCGTTCCCGCAGCTTCCACAACAGTTTGTTGATTTATCTCCAAGACAAGCAGGCAACTCACGTCGAAGGATTTCGCACGTGGGAAACCAAGTTCGGTCGTCGTGTGCAGAAAGGGGCCAAGGCCATCACCATTTTTGCTCCGCGTTTTCCCAAAAAGAAGACCGACCCGAACGAGGATGGTAAAGACGACGCAGATATTGACAAAGAAGTAAAGCAGCGTAATTTCACGTTCTTCATTCCCGTGACTGTTTTCGATATTCGTTTCACCCAACCTATTCCCGGCCAAGAGCATAAATGGCGCGAGGACGTGGCATGGCACGCGGACAATACACCAAACGAAAATGCTGCCAAGCTGGTTCGCTACGCCAAACAATTGGCTGAAGAGTTGGGTATTCGAGTCACACAGGACAAGGCGACAGGCGGAGAAATGGGCTACGCTTCCGGTGGCCACATTAATCTGACCAGTGGCATCGCTGGCATCAACGAGGCCAGCACGTTTATCCATGAAATCGCCCACGAACTTTTACACTTTAATGAAAAATCGGTGATGTTCATCGAGCCCCGCCCATCGAGGGAGGAAAGAGAACTTCAAGCCGAATCGGTTGCGTACATCGTGCTTCGTCACTACGACCTTCCGGCTCAACATCAAGCCACTTATCTGGCCTTGTGGAAAGCCAATAAGGAATCGATTCAGCGAAACATGAGCTACATCAAGAAAGCGGCGGATTTCATCATTACCAAGCTGGATGAGATTGCCAAGGATGACGTGGCAAATCAGCCAGCCAAAGAGGCCGGACAGGTTGAGGTTCCGAGAGAGAAATAATTTCTGGAAGAGTGGCTGAGTGGTCGATAGCGGCGCTTTGCTAAAGCGTTGTAGGGGTTTAAATCCTTACCGTAGGTTCGAATCCTATCTCTTCCGCCAAACTTTGATGACGGCGTGAAATACAGTCAGGTGGAGAGCTGTCACTAGCGAGTGCAACGCGAGCATTCAATGGAGGCGGTCCACAACAAGATAGCAATATCGGTTCATCAAAATTTTTGGAAGATAAACCAGTCAGGGTACTGGACCGACTTGGAAAGTCGTGGGCTCGGCGTTACACCCGGGTGGGTTTCGATTACTCTGTCTTCCGCCATTTTTTGCTGGGTATGACCTTGTGGTTCACGGCCAATAGACGTATTGGAAAAACAGTGGAATGAAGGACCGGTATCCTTCGCCCGGCACCAATTTCATGGAAAGTTAACTGGTCAGGGTACCAGACCTGTTTGCTAAACAGTGGGCTCGGGGTTAAAGCCGGGTGGGTTTCGATTACTCAGCTTTCCGCCATTTACTGCCGAGAATTCGGCTAGCATCAACATAAGGTCGGGAAAATCGTTACAACCTCTATACACAGAGGATGAGCCCGTTAGTAGGCGGCAGCTGAAAGCGTCCCGGGTTTAAGGCAAAAGGCCAAGTAAGTTGGAACGACTCGATACTTGTTGGTGTGAATTTTTCATGGAAGATTAACTAAGCAGGGTCTTAGAACCGTCTTGAAAACGGATTGCTCGGTGATGAATCGGGTGGGTTTCGATTACTCAGTCTTCCGCCAAACGCCGTTATCATCCAACTGGACAGGATAGCAGCCTCCGAAGCTGAACATCCGGGTTCGAATCCCGGTGATGGCACCATTTTATATTGACGCGATGCCAAAAGTAGCTATAGTTATGGGATATGAAGAAGCTATTCCTCGGACTTTTGATAATAATCGCGCTGGCCTTCACTGGTTGCAACACCCTGTTGGCCCCGACGCTCGGTTCCATGCAGGACGACAATGCGGCGGAGGAAATTTTGTGGCCCCGGCATTATCAGCTGGTTCCCCACACCGTGTATTACTACGGCTCCACGTTTGAGCGAGCTGATTATTTTGTGGCGCAGGCGTATCGCAAGGGGCAGTTGGGCCACGTCATGGTGAACAAGTCTGTCACCCCCGCAGTCATTGACTGGTCGGCGACCGGGGACTTTTATTCCGTAGGTCCGTAACAATTTTCAGGGGCTCTTAGCTCAGTTGGTAGAGCGCCTCAATGGCATTGAGGAGGTCAGCGGTTCGAACCCGCTAGGGTCCACCATTTCTGTGACGACAAAAGAGCCGGTATGGCACGGTCGTATTAACCAAATCGAAAGTTGCTTTTCGAATCTTGGTTGGCGTACATGAAGATTTAACCCAATCTTCAGACGCTAAAGGATGATAGCTGTGGGGCAGCTTGGTCACAGAATTAATTTACAATGGCGCTCGCCTTCTGTAACGGAGGAGGAGCCGAAGCGTCTATAAAAATATCGGTCTTGGTTTCCTAGCTCAATGGTAGAGCTACTGACTCTTAATCAGCAGGTTGTGGGTTCGAGTCCCACGGAGACCACCAATTTGCCGTTGTAGCTCAGTGGTAGAGCAACGCTTTCGTAAAGCGTGGGTCGTGGGTTCAATCCCCACCAACGGCTCCATTTTGTCGAATAGGACTATATTTATAGTCAATCATGAAATATTCCGAACTCAGACAACTCGTCCAAGAGTGCATCAACGAAGTGATGCAGGAGCGCGATGCTGTCGAGGATTTCATGAACCGCCGAGACGAAATTATGCTCAGCGTGGTTCATGATTTTCTCAAGGGCTCCAAACGTATTTATTGGCCCAAAGTCAAGGCCGAGCGTTTGGCGAGAACTTGGTTGATTTACGGAAAACGGGGGACGGTGGACGAGGAAGCTGTGGAAAAGATTGCCGACCAGATGATAGATTTGGTGGCTCGCCTGACGGTATCCACGGAATTGAGTGGACACACCCCCAACGACGTTCGCCAAGAGTTGCAGGACAACTACGAAATGAAATTTTCTGACGAGGATTGGGAAAAGTTGCTCGACACGCTGGAAGATGAAAAGGGACATTGGTATTTGTCTGATTATGGCTTGAAGCCCTTACAGGCTTTGGCATTGCGATTGTATGCCGCCTCAACCGGAGAGGATAAAATCCACGTGATAGACCGAATGCTCAACGTCGTCCATCAGCGCAGCGACCTCGCTGACATGTTTGTTGAGGGAGGAACTGCCACTTTGAACAAAATTGCTTCTCAAGGCGGGTACCGAACTGACTTCGAATCTTTTTCTGACCGGGTGCGACAGCAGAACAATTACTAATTATAGTGATATGTATGATATATGTCATACCCTATCACGGTCACCGGCCAGACCTTCAACGCGGCCAACACATTTAACCCCGGCACCGTCAATACCCGCACGGATGGCCAGTCAGTACTTTGTTTTTCCGGCCCAAACTTGGACGAAAACGGTAACCCGCTCCCGGTCGTAGTAGAAAATTGCACCATCGACGGCGGCACCATTCATTGGGGCAGCAAGCAGTCTCAAATTTTTGACCTCACGTTCAAGAACTGTATTTTCAAGGATGGTACCACCCGAGCCTTTGACATGGTGCGCGGCGGCAAGGTGACTTTTGAGTATTGTCGCTGGGAATCTAGCGGGGTACGCAAGCGCGTTACCTCGCCATTCTTCACGTTGAGTGAAATGTGCGATTGTGGCATCAAGGGCGGAGTGCATGATATCTATTTTAGCAATTGTTCGCTGAACGACGTGCTATTGGGCGATTACACCATCTACGACCAGATTGACCGGCCTAAGACTCGCCGGGTGACATTCGAGAATTGCGTCAATCCAAATGGCGGGCCTATCATCGTTCGCGCCCGTTACTTCGACGGGTCTAGTATTCGGAAAATCAACACGAACATCAATGCGTGGACGTGGCCGAGTTTCATCACCGGAATTTACTGGTGGTTCAATCGCAAGTTCGGTGATACGCGCAAGCCAGATGGTTGGAACGTGATTCTTCCGCAAGAGCTTGATTAACATTTCATTGGGGATTCGTATAACGGTTCATTACGCTGGTCTCTGAAACCAGACATGGTGGTTCGATTCCACCATCCCCAGCCATTTGGGCTTGACATTGTACATATCTCGCTCATACTGGTCGCATTCTTTGAAAGTCAAACCATGGTTCCGTAGTTTAATGGCAAAACCCCACGCTTATAACGTGTTCAGCACTAGATTGGTGCGCATTCTCGGTTCGAATCCGGGCGGAACTACCATTTGTCGGTTCAGTTCAAAGCATCGTGAAAACACGCGGTCACAAGAAGCACTGCTGCGTGAAAGTAATTTAGAGAGGGTCAGGGCATGAAAGTCGTGCTTGACGGAAATGCCATCAGATGTAGAGACACCCCTTCACCTAAAAGGGAGAGCCGACAAAAATTTTTGATAGATGGTAGGTTGGCCTAGAGGTAGCCATCCTTTAATGAGTCGCCAGTGGAAGATTGTAGTGTAACGTTCACGAACCCAAGAGTGGAGGAAGCAGCAACTTGCGAGACTCCCTTAGAACCACGGGAATAGGTAGCGTCCAAAGATGGGTATTGCAGAAGACCGTACTAGATAGTTTCTCTTCTGCGAGAGAGGTCGAGGATAAGCCAAGCAAAACGGTGAGTTTTACTAGTACGAGAGGAGCGTAGAATTAACCTGTCATGGGGGTTGTTGACTCTCAGTAGTCCTAGCGATAGGTGACAGCAATGCCGTTGAGCGTCCGAAGAGCGTTTGGTGTAACAACAAGCCATCTATCAATCCTTTTTGAAAGAGAATTCTTGAAAGTTCTTCGCTGGCGAGAAATCGCTAGAGGAAGTTCACGACTTCCAAACCTAATGTGGAAGAGCAGATGCAGAGCAGAACACAGTGCTGGGTCTCGGGTCCAACCAAGATAGCTGGCACTTGAGGACGCTCGCTCTTAGCGGCTCGTTCGTACCACAGAAGAAGCAATCCTAAATGTCCAAGGGTGTCGGTTTCCCAATGCGGGCAGGTTGGAGCAGTCCTCTATAATGGAGGACCAGTGTAAAAACTGAGAAAAATGAAGAAATTAAATACAGAATCGTGGCTATTATCAAGAATTCTCCCATTTTAGTCAAACTTCGTTATATGTATATGGTAGAATGAGCAAACTAAATGTAAGAGAAGATTTGAGCGGGCAGCAATTCGGACATTTGACCGTTGTTGGATTTCACGCAAAAACGAAAGCTGGAGCGTCCATATGGACGTGCAAGTGTAAGTGTGGAAATATCAAGACCGTTAGGGGATATCACTTGAAGGGAAAAAAGATTCGAAGTTGTGGATGTGCAAAAAGAGAAACGGTCAACATAAAGTGGCCGGGTCACGAATTCATTTCCAGATGGTTTTGGAATTGTTATCGCATAAACGCAAAGCGTCGAAAAATTGAATTTCAAATAACTCCGAAAGATATGTGGGAACAAGCAATGGCGCAGGGTGTGAAGTGTGCGCTGACCGATACACCATTAGTCTTCGCTGAATTGCAGAGAAATCGGGAAGACGGAAATGCATCATTGGACAGAATAGAATCATCTCGTGGATATGTGCGAGGAAATATACAGTGGGTGCTGAAAGATATAAACGTTGCAAAGAGTGACATGTCTCAAGACCAATTTGTTGCAATGTGTAAGCTGGTTACTAAAAAGTTCAAATAATTTTATGCTAGGGTAGGTAAGTGGCTAAAACAGGGAGTTTCATAAGCTCTTCCCGTAAGGGTTCGTGGGTTCGAATCCCACCTCTAGCACCAATTTATGATTACAGAGAAATGCATGGCTTGCGAAAAGCCGATAGAATGACGGAAGCGGCGCACAAGAATTTTCTTGTTATTTGTGCGAGCGGAGCGTGTGTGTTGTTGTGGTGTGACGCCTGTAGAGCCAACTACGAGGAAAAATATCCACGACCGAGGCCAACCTCGCCGCCAAAGGTTCTGCCGCTTCCATAACAATTTTGCGATAGAGTCGAAAAGGGATGTTAACTCGACCGAAGTAGACTTACGACCAGAGGGGTCAACGGTAGGTTTGCTCTGGCCTCAATCCGGATTGAATCTGGGTGAAGGGGACCGTTGATGTTGCAAAATATTGTGATAGGGTGGGTGATTCCTCGGGGAGATTGCGAAAGCGTCATTAATCCGCACCCACAAACCAATGAGTGGTTTTTTACCTATCACATAACGCCGCCAAAGTTCATATGGGTGAACGATTCATTGGTAATGAAAAGGAAGTTGGTTCGATTCCAACTGGTGGCTCCACTTTGCGCTCGCCTAATGATTGGCGTTGAGGCACTGCTACAAACATGAAAAGAACATACGCAAACATGCCCTATGCAGTATTTGCATATCAGCATCACAACAAACAAACCGGAGCACTGGTCACCTTGGAAGCCAAAACCGACTTTGCTCTGCGAACCGAACTGGTTCAAGAAATGGGGAAGAAGCTCGCGATGCACGCAGCGGCTTTCGGTCGGCTTCACGACGATGCCAAGTGGTTGTTCGATGACTCGAAGACCGTGTCTGGCGTAATGGAAACATTGCGCGAGGAACTCGGGGAACCGCTCAACATAAAAGAAGTATCCGTCCACGGGGTCAATCTCGGCTCCTGTCCGATTGACGGATACAAGTAAAAAAGCATCGCCAAAGTGTGAATGGTGATTAGGCCGTGGTAGCTCAGTTGGTAGAGCACGTCCTTGGTAAGGACGAGGTCACGGGTTCAATTCCCGTCCACGGCTCCAATTTATTCCTGTGTAGCTCAATGATAGAGCAGCGACTTCCTAAGTCGAAGAAAATGTCGGGCGACTGAACGCAAATTCGTCCAGCGAAATACATGTTAAGTAACTGGAAAAGAGGGTGGTGGGCCGTCCTAGGGTTAGATTCCCATCACAGGGACCAATTTGCCGCCTATGGATAAGAGTTCAATCCTCTTACGGTCCATCATACGGGCCGCTCTGGCTGAGCGCAAGCCTACGGTGACACAGTTCGCGACTGTATCGGGTTCAATCCCCGAAGGCGGCTCCACTCTTATGAAAACTCCCCACAACAATCGCAGAAAAGTTCAAATGCCAAAAACCGGCAAAGGTTGGTGCGTGTGTGACCGCTGGTATGGTGGTGACACGGAGAAATGTCCGGTTTGCGGACGCAGGAATGGGCGAATGAACCGCTTGAAGAAGGTGCCGCCCTCGGTTGAAGAATTTCTTGGTTAAGTATCGTTGCAGGTGCTCCACTCGTATATTGGTCGAGAAAGGAAACCAACCCAATGAAAACAAACAAGAAAACAGAACCGAAAGTGGAAACCAGAGTAGTGTACTTGAACGAGGGCACATCACTTGCTGATGTGCTTCGACAAGTGTTGACAGACGGGGTAACCGATTTGTCAACGGTCAAGTATGACCACGACTATGTTGGCTGCTGTGGCGGTCATGGTGAAGGAGAGTATTGCTACTGTCCATCATCATATGCCGACATGCGGTTCGAATACGAAGTGAAGGTCTAACGGCCTTCCTTTTTGCGGGCGTGGCGGAAATGGCTAGACGCAATACCTTGAGGGGGTATCGGTGGAAACACCATGTAGGTTCGACTCCTATCGCCCGCACCAATTTGCTCAATAGTTATGTATTAAAACAACTCTTAGAGTATTTTTGTATGGAACAAAGTCTCTTTTGTACTGGTCAAACAGAAACGTAATAATGTGACCACCAATGGTTGTTATTCTTATTCCATAAGACGAGATTGCGTGAAATCGGATAGAATTTATACCTAAATCAAATGTTATGTTTTTCATGTAGAAATAACTAGAGCATCGATTTCATTTGGCTAAAATGTCAGGTCGAAAATATCAACTAATTTTTATGGTAGACTGATAAATCATATGTTTTTTGTTTTTATATCATATATATTGATATGAGGAAATCAAAATACAGCAAAGAATTATTGGAACCAATCGTAAAGAGATGCGCGTCGTATGCAGAAGTGCTCAGAGAGCTTGGCTTGAAAATTTCTGGTGGCTCTTATGCGTACATAAAAGACAGAATAATTTTTCTGGGAATTGATACCAAGCATTTTACTGGCCAGCTATGGTCTAAGGGTAAGACAAAAAGCACCCATGATGGAATACGACGACAAGCAATAAAAGTCTCATATACACATGACGAAATTTTTAGAGATGGAGCAATTCACAAAGGGAGAATTTTGAAAAAGGCGATGTTAGATTCTGGTGTTCCAAACATCTGTTTTGAATGTAAAATGAAACCAATGTGGAACGGAAAGCCCATTTCTTTCCACGTGGACCATATCAATGGAAATCGGAGAGATTGTAGAAAGGAAAATCTTCGAATTCTTTGTCCAAATTGCCATCAGCAAACCCCGACTTGGGGAAAAGGGAATGCGACAAATTGATTTGACAGTGGCGATTGATTGTGCTACGGTTTTTATCGTTATTTGAAATATGGGCGAGTGATGTAATGGCAGCCATGCGACTCTTAGAAGGTCGTGCCGTAAGGCGTAGGGGTTCGAGTCCCCTCTTGCCCACCATTGTTTTCTGGTCCGAAATACCTCGGGAATCGTTAACCCGTTTACCGACGATGTATATGCGACAAACACGTAGCTGGTCAGGCAAGTAGTTGCTGTGGACGCAGACCATAGTATCCTTTACAGGACCATATGGGCGCAACTCAAGCCGCTAGCTTGGTGTATACGTCTCAGGGGAACTTAGCTGTAGAGTCATGCGGTGAGATAATCAACTCAACATACAGCCAGAAAACAAATTATGGCAGCGTGGACGAAAGGGAAATTGGTAGAACCAACTTGTTCAAAGCAAGATGTCCTTGAGAGTTCGAATCTCTCCGCTGCTACCAGTCTATTTTGCCGATTAAACCGCATTTGCGATTCTTGCCTTTCCAGTTGTCAGTATATGAATGGCAATTTGGACACAGCAATAACAGGTTTTTTTCTTTGTTATTGTACCTGTTTCCGTCGATGTGATGCAATTCGAGCTTTATTTGCTCCCCATACCACGCCTTGATGCCGCAACGCTCGCACGCGGTGCCACGGTCTTGGAGCAGACGCGATTTAATACTGCCAATCCCTTTTAGATTTTCTGTTTTAACGAGGCGAAGCCCAGTCATCCACGGCTTGCCATCGAAGTGCTCGGTGCTGAGATTCATGAGCACGATGTATTCTTTGACGGTGTTATAGTTAGAACCTCGTGGGAACAGTTTTAGCTTCTTCAAAACTTCCGCTATAGACCTAGAGGTTTTTACCGCAACAACTAACTCGTCTTCTGTCCATTTTTTCTTTCTTCCAATTTTCATATACTAATAAATATGTTGACAGTTGAATAAAAATGAATATAGTTGTAACTATTATGGCAGTGTAGGAGAATTGGTATATCCACCCGACTCAAAATCGGAGGGCGAAAGCCATTGTGGGTTCGAGTCCCACCACTGCTACCAACTTTATGATTTACGTTGACACTCTGCGACAGTACCACAGGCAAAGTTATTGCCACATGATATCCGACAAATCGCTGGCGGAACTTCATCAGTTTGCTCACAAAGCTGGCGTCGCTCGACATTGGTTTCACAAGGACCATTACGATTTGCGTGCGGCGGAGAGAAGTCGGGCGGTTTTGGCGGGAGCCAAGGAGGTTTCTTCGCGAGACATTGTCAAAATTTTGCGGGCGTGTGAATAAATCACTTCTGCCGTCTCCAAGTCTCCGTTTGTGAATGACAATTTGGGCAAAGTAGCATAAGATTTGAATCGCGATTGTTTGTTCTATTTCCATCAATATGGTGAAGTTCCAGTGTAATCGCTCGTTTTAACCAGTGGGTGTTGTTGCATTTTTCACATTTATGCCCCCGGTCAACAATAAGTCGCTCTTTAATTCTATACATATTTCGTAAACTCCCGGTATCCACAAGTCTCAGCCCAGTCGTCCACGGCTTCCCATCAAAGTGACCTGTGTCCAATCTTAACATGACGATATATCGTTTTATGGTGTCATAGTTTGAACCTCGTGGGTAAAGCTTTAGCCTCTTCATGACTTCTGCTAGGGACCGCGAATTTTTTACGGCCTCAATTAATTGTGGTTCAGTCCATTTCTTCTTTCGTCCAATTGTTTTCATATTCTATAAATATAGTGACATGTATGTAAAATGCAATAAAGTTGTACCAATTTTGGCCATATGGCGAAATGTAGCACGCGGAAGTCTTAAAAACTTCTGGGAGAAATCCCGTGTGGGTTCAAATCCCACTATGGCCACCAATCGTTTCGCTGTCTCTATGACAGTATACGCCGTGCAAACATAGATAGCGATGTGCTAGCCTTGTAAGCTTGACAGGAGGGCGCAAGTCCCTCGCACGGCTCCATTTTCTTATGCTCTCGTAACGCCTGCGGTTTCTACCCGCACCATACACAAAATAGCGTAACTGGAAGGTATGTAGGTTCGAGCCCTATCGAGAGTGCCATTTTGGAAGATTAACCAAGCAGGGTCTTGGAACTGCCTCGAAAACAGATTGTCCGGTGTAAAGCCCGGATGGGTTTCGATTACTCAGTCTTCCGCCATATCGGGCTGTAGCGTAATCTGGCATCGCGCTTGCATGGGGTGCAAGAGATTGTGGGTTCAAATCCCACCAGTCCGACCAGTTTAGATTAGTTCCTCTCCAACTTTATAAAAACAACATTAGCGCCTGTTATACGAATTGTTATAACAGATGGGTTCTTGACTCCTGCGCCCATATATACCATATTTATCGGTGAACAGTCAAATACTGTAAAAAGTAGGCGACTCTAAAGACAGAGAAGGAGAACACATGATGACAATCGTCGTAGCATGGTTCGCAGTCTTAGGCACGCTGGTCCTCACGAAAAGTGAATACAACCGCAAGCCCAAGATTCTGAAATAAGAAAACAACTAGAAGAGGGTGGACAAAAGTCCACCCTCTTTTTTTGTGCCCCGATACTTATATCTGTGGCCACGATTCTCCTCAAAACCCTCCTTACCGAAGCCAAGCTCTACGCTTATTCCATTCCGGAATTGCTTGAAAAGTTTTTGACCTTCGAGGGAAAAACGCTGGTGCTAGTGGATTCGGAAACGGCGGGATTGGAACCAAATACCTCCTACGTGCAGCTGACCCACTTGGCGGCGATGGCCTTTGACGGGTCCACCATGCAGATGCTTGGCGAGTTCGACCGCAAGGTTTCCATTGGGGAACCATTGCAGCGTCTTCTGTCCGACCCAGCCTCTTCCGAAGCCACGTTCTTAAAGGCTGACGCCGCCCGGAGACTGAAAAAATATAAAAAGGCCGACAAAACGCCTGCCGAATTGCTGCAAATGACCGGGTATCATTCCAATCCCGGCAAAGCCGTCTCGGAGAAGGATGCGTTGGTCGAATTTGAACAGTTTTTGGGAAAATTCCACAATGTTATCCTCGTCGCCCACAATGCCACCTTCGATTTGAAGGCAATTCAGGCCCGCCGCCGCTTTCACGGCCTTCCTCCGCTGCAAAGATACCCAGTATTGGACACTCTGAAGATTGCCCGGTTCTTTTTTATACCGGTTTTGCTTAGTTTAGAATCCGTTCCAGAGGTTAAGCGTCTCTTGGATGGTTTGCTGGCCAAAACCAAATATAAAAGCTACAGTTCGAGTCTGGGACGGCTCGCACAGGTCTTGGGGGTCAAGATGGACCAATGGCATGACGCCAAAGAGGACGTGATGATGCTGATGGCGGTGTTACAGCAGGTTATTACCTTCTTGCGTACCCACGCCAATGCCGACATCCGTAACCAACAGGGACGAGCAGCCAAACGATTCCGAAAACTGTAACGGATTTGATATATATCCGTATGGCAAACGGCAATACTTACGCATGGTCTTTCCCTTCGTTGGAGACCTATAATAACGAGGGCGGTCAAGCCAACGTGGTATTCGTGGTTAATTGGTGCCTAACGGCGACCGACCCCACACAGGCTTATAGCACCCGACGCTGCGGAGCACAGCAAATTGCGCCGTATGTATCGGGCAGTCAATTCATTCCCTTCCAAGACCTCACTCCGACCATCGTGGAGGGTTGGATGGTGGACGCGCTCACTTCGAGCACGTATAATGCCTTGACGGCCAGTCTGGACGCTGCACTGGACGATTTGATAAATCCCCCCACGAGGGTGTTGCCACCTCCGTGGAGTTAAGATTTATCGAATCAGAAACGGCAGGTAAACCTGACGCAGTAGTTCGTTGGCAAGGTCGAGGTCGAAGCTGTAATTGACTTGGCGCGTGTCATAGGCACGCTTGAGTCGAAGCTCCCACTCGTCCACACCACGGTTGAGTTCTTCCTTCGTGTGGTTTTGTGGTTGCGTCTTCACGTCCATGAGCCACTTCCAGAACTCCACGTTGTCGTTCTTGATGTTGACGGGGAAATAACCCTTTTGAAACAGGACCTCGCCGCAGTAGGCCAGCCGGAAAAGCTGTACGAAGTTCTTGGGAGAGAATCCGTACTTTTCAAGTTGAAGCTTGCGCTTGCCTCCCAGCACACCCGTCCGTTCACCGTTGGCCAGACGCCGTTCACTCTGCATGTAACCAAGCAGGCAGCGGAACATCTTGTCCGTGTCGATGAACTTGATACGGTTGGCTCGAACTTCGGCAAAGAAATCCGTGTCCTTGATTGGGTTTTCCGTGAACAGGATTTCGATGGCACCCGTGTTGCCGTTTTTGAGAAGCTCGAAGTACTTGCGCACCTCGTAGTACACCACGTCGTCCGTCTCTTGCTTTTGGACATGGTCCAGCTTCTCCAAACCAAGAATCTTGGCTGGGTCCGTGTTGGCGAACACGCCCCGGTAGTCCATGTCGGACTCCGCCGTGTTGAGACCAAAGGCATTGCTGCCACCGATTACTTCTACGAGCATTTTCATGAAGGTCAATACTGAATTGGTTTATATCAAAAGTCAAGCATCATTTTTACAATGTGGAGTATATTTATGGGTAACTCCCTAACACTATGGCATCACAAATTTGGACCTTCACCACTAGTCAAACTTTCAATTTCACCGGCTCGGCTATCTCGGGCGGAACTCCCACAAGCTCGGTCTCCGCTTCCATCGAATGTTGGGGCGCGGGTGGACACGGCAACAGCAATGGTACCGGTGGCTCGGGCGGTGCGTATGCAACCCGGATGGTTTTGTTGAAGAGTGGTTCGTATGTGATTGTGGTTGGCCAACCGACCTCCGATTTGGGCGGCACATCTAGCTTCACCAGCGCCAGCGTGCAATTGGTGGTGGCGGCAGGCGGCAAGAAGGACGGTTCAATTTCCCATCAGCTTGCCATTTGCTCCGGCAGCACCATCAACCTTGGCGGACTCGGAGGCGACAATGATTCGGGTTATGCCGGATACAATGGAGCTTCGGGTGGCGGCGCGGGTGGTGCCTTGGGCGCGGGAGAAAACGGTCGCTCTGGTCACACGGCCACCACGACGGTGGGTGCCATCGGCGGAAGATATAACAATTCCGGCGTGGCCAAATTTGGCGGCAGCGGAGCGTACTATTATTCCGGTCCGGCCATCAACCAAGTTTTCCCGGCCACGGACGGAGACGTTCCGGGCTGTGGCGGTGGTGGTGGCTATGACTACGGTACCGACAGTTCCGCGAACGGCGGAGCGGGTCTCGTCACCGTTTGGATTGATAGCTCGTTCTAAATGTTGGCTCAGGTCTTGAGCCGCACAATTAACACGTCGCCGTTGTAGCCGTCGAAGGCAACTTCGATGAGTCGCGAAACCACGTTCCAATTCCCTCCACCAAGGGCGCTGCCCATGAGGTAGGGAAATCCAACGGTAAGCTCGCGTCGATTCGAAAATTCATCGCCGGTCTTCAACATGGTCGCCATCTTTTCCAGTGCCGAATAAAGTCCCTCGTAATTTGTCTGCCGGACTCCCCGACCATAAAGATGCTGGCCATACAAGTTGAATATCCATTCGATTTTGGTGCCATGATTTTTCTGCCTCAGGGCAGAAATTCGTGCCACACTGCAATTCCCCAGCACGTTTTGCTTGAGGGCCGCACAATTTGTGTCCTCGGCATATGCCTCGGGATACATCTCCCTGATGCTGCGGGCGATGCCAGAGCCAAAGGTGTTTTGGCAATTGGCCTGATGACCAATGACTTCCACTTCTTTGTTGAGTAGGAGATTGCCGTCGATGTATCGAAGAGTTTTCATAAATGGTTAGCGGTCATCCTCATACGCGGTGCCCCGTTCCTCAGGGGAAAGGTCGAAGAAGTTGGTCACACCATAGCGTTCACACGCCGCATCTACGCGAGCCGCACGTTCCTCCACCGGACGGTCCCAAAAACCATTATTCATGGCACGGGGACGGTCGTTGTCCCGGGAGTCAGGTTGAGGGCGAGGTTTCATGTTCCAAATCATGGGTACTTTTTATCAAAAGTCAACGCTTTTATTTGGCTGGGGCTATATTTATGCGTATATGGCTATCATCCTCGGACCCAACAACGAACTAATGACCGCTTCGCTGGCCCCTACTGCCAGCCTCGCCGCTCTCGCTTTCAGTCAAACCGTCCCGTCCTATTCTGGCAGCTTCGGCACAGCGGGCACGGTTGCATATGACACCGGCAGCTTTTACGTCTGCGTCGCCACCAACACGTGGCGCAAGGTCACTCTGACAACCTTCTAAAGAAAAACCCCGCTATTCAGCGGGGTTTGTTTTAAGTGATGTCCGGGCCGTGATGGTCGGGTGCTTTGGCCTTGCGAGGCGAAAGTTCACGCACGATTTCATTCCACTCCACCGGTCGGCGGAGCCACTCCCAACCCACGTCAAGGCGCTTGAGGGTCAAATCTTCCTTGAGATTGCGATGGCAATGTCCGTGGATGTTGTACCCACCCTTGCTCAAGTGATTCCATGAGGCAATTGGGTAGTGGTCCAACACGACGGGGTGCCCGTCGATGAAGATTTCGATGCGGTGACCCGCAAACACGAACGGGCTGTTCGGATAATTGAGTGGGTAAATCTCCACATCGTCCGCAAGCAGACCAATCTCATGGCGGCACTCGTCGTACAATTGCTGCATGCCCGCGTTATGGTTGCCCCACAGGTAGTATTGCTGCTTGCAAGGGAGAAACACCACGCGCTTGGCGTATTCCACGGAACGCTCGGCGGCACCGATGACGGCGTCGCCAAGGTTGAAGACAATGTCCTCGGGCTTGATAGTCTCGGTGAGCATCAGCCATTGGTGGGCCAGTGCTTCATCCACGTTGGTGTAATTCCTCGGGTTGAGGATGAAATCCTTGGCATGGCCAAGGTGTAAATCGGATACGAACCAGATTCGCTGGTCCTTGCTTTTTAGACTAATCTTTTTCATGGTTTAAAGAGTAATGAGTTTTTCCCATTCTGCGTAAGATTGCATCATTTCTTGGTCGGTCTGATGGTCCCTGACTTTGTCCCAGCGTTTGGCCAAAGCTCTGAGTTTGGGTAAAATAGCTTTGTATCTGCCACCAGCGGCAATTGGACGAAGTGGACCGTAGTTGCCATGTTCTTGCAGCAACCAGTCTGGTCCCAAATTTTTTTCACACCACTTTGCAGCGGCATTTTCCAGTTGGGCTAGCGTGTCGAATTTATTGGTGGTCCTTTCATGACACATCCACAATCTTTCCTGAGTTTCGCTCAGTTCCTTCGCCTCTCTCAGTGATAAGCTTCGCTCAAGTTCTATTCTTCTAAACGGTTCGGAAATAACCACGCTTCCGGTGTAATGTCTTCCACCAGCGCAAACACTCCAATCCAGATAGTCCAATTTCACTATTGTCGGGGGCAAGCTCATGTTCTGCTTCTTTCGTAAGAGGTGAGGTAGGAGCGAATGTTTTCGGCTCCCACGGTGTTGGCACTGTGGACATACCACTTGGGTAAATCCACGTTGTCGTCCATACATTTTTCGACCAACCACTTGGCACAATGGAAGCCGGTTTTTTCCTTGTACTGGTCGTAGGGAATGGTGCGCGGGCTGTGAATGCCACCGTCCTTTTCGTTGAACGGATAGTGCTCAAACGACAGGTCGTGGTCGAAACTGATGATGAATGGCATGCCCCGCTCCGTGATGATGGCAACGAACTCATCATAACTGCGGGCAATCACCCACTCCGAATCATGCGTGGTCGGATAGGTGTTGTGGGGGAACCGAATATCGTCTAAATACAACTTATACATTCCACTAGCCTTGGTGGCATCTTAACAAAAGTCAAGCCCTAAATACTAGGAATTGAGAATGCGCTCGGCGTGATAAACATTGTTTGGCGTCAATCCACAGTACGGGTCACAGTGAATGTAGTTGTTACGCTGCCAGTACAGCATATCGCTATCGTCGTCAAAGATGACATAGTGGCGATAATCGGGGTAATAACATCCAAGCAAAGTTGGGTTTTCTTTCATGAAGCAAAGGATTTCGTTGCCCCGCAGGATGCAATCGCCATGTTCACCGATTCGAAGGTCACGGGTCTTTCCGACAACTTCTCCCTTGAAGCCGTTACGGTCCAATGTTGCTTGTAATTCTTCAATGGTTCGACTCAAGCGCCACGTGGAAGTCACGACCACCTTGGCATCGGTTCTTTTTATGAGATTGTTGAGACGCTCAATGGCGCTGGTGTCCAAATCGTCAAGCTCGCGCTTACCCTTGGTCTCAATATACCAAAGTTGGCTGTTGAGCACGCCATCAAAGTCGAGAAAAATGAGTTTGGT
>ERZ724522.336-NODE-336-length-31779-cov-9.899445_pt1 | contig 31779 bp, 42 predicted proteins | sample MGYA00376055_ERZ724522 | MGnify/ENA primary metagenome ERZ724522 (study PRJEB28724, sample SAMN07190884) | wastewater metagenome | isolation source: effluent of sewage treatment plant in Hong Hong | place: Hong Kong | collected 2016-03-17 ...
GCTCTGTGGGGCTTCAAACAGTCTGACGTCAAGACACATGCAACAAGTCCAGTGAAGGATGAACACAATGGTGTCAAGCTACAGTACGGTCACATTGAGACACCAGACGGCAAGCACTATGTCGCCAGACGTAACAGCCTAGATGCAAATGGTCGCTGGCATGTTGAGGGTGCAAGCTCCGGATCACACAAATACATCAAGTCCCTATACTGGCAGTACAAGCTGGGCGCCGCTCAACCGACAACAGAGGAAACCATCTCTGAGGTCCTTGATTCTTCATATCTCAAGAAGTCATTCATTGCCAAGGTTGGATCATATCTAACCGATCCTTCCAAATCAAAAGATAAGAAGCGCAAGCATTCAGACACAGCAATCAAGCTGTTCGCAAAGCTAAATAAAGGTAGCAATCCATCTCAATTCAAGCTGGCAGAGGAACTAGGTCTAGCTGAGTCAAGAATGGGTGAGATTGATCAGACTATTGAAGATGAACTGGATCGTCACATGACTAAGCATGGTGCAGAGTTTGTTGGTGCTCATCTACACGGTTTTGCCCGAAAGATTGCTCACACTGTGGCTAAGGAACACAACATTCCTCACGAAGCTGCCCGTCAACTTGTTAACAGTAAATTCGCTAAATGAAATCATACAAAGACTTGGTAAAACCAGTGAAAAAGGACCTCCGTGAATCGTATATTCAAGGGGATCTATTTAAGGTGGGTGATATTGTTTCTGCAGATGGCAAGTCTGCAGAAATTATCAATCTCGGAACCAATTATGTTACCCTAGTGTCTGAAGGTAAGACCTTCAAGAAGTGGATCAATGAGGTGTCTGTTATTAAGACCCCTATCAAACATCCGGTCTCTGAAGATGCATTCTCATTCAAGGGATACACAACAAAGCACTTTACGGACGACCACGTTGCATTCTTTGCTTCTATCATGGAACATAAGGATCAGTTTGCTGTTCTGAATGTCATCCAGGCTCTTGATACCCTACTCGGTCTGTCTGAGGATTTCAATTTTGATGAAGCCAACAAGCACTATTCGCGGGCTGTCAAATATTTCCAGAAATTCGACCTTGATCAGACTATCCTAGAGGCATTCAAAGATCAGCTGTTTGAGAAGGCTCTGCTTGAGAACAAAATATTCGTCGCTGAAGGTATCGGATATTCCTGTGCAGCGATCCTGAAAAACATCTATTCAATCGAATCCACTACACCAAATGACATCATCGCTGAAGCCATAAATATTCTTGGAAAGAAACAAGGATATGTGGTATCTGAGGGATGGGAAACACTCGGCTCGTTTGTCAAACTGATGAAGGCAAACAACGTCTGTAATACTGACAATATCACAACAAAAACAAAAACATTGATGGGAGTATGAAATGTTCAAAAAGTTACCGGAATTTAACAGAACAACAGACGATATCGAAGGTCTGACTAACGAGATTGAGATTGCAGAGTCCAAACAACTGGATCCTAGCTTTGTCTCAGATATGGCTGCTAACCTCGGCCGCAAGATGCCATTTGTTAAGGAATCAAACTCAATCATTAAGGAAGACACTGACTTGGAAGAAGGTGTCAAAAAGATCGGCGAATATAAATCCGCAGACGGATCTGTATATGCTCGTGTTCATAAGCTGACCGGTGAGCATGACGAAGGTGATCCATACCGTGTCCGTCTGTACAAGAACAATAAACACTACGAACCAGCCGATTATTTTACCAATGATGAATCTGATGCTCACAGCACAGCAAAGCATATGGTGAAGGAAGGGACAGAGCTATCTGAATCCGGTTATGATGACACCATGGATCCAGAGGACATGCCGCAATTCCGTCAGACAGCTGGTGAGAAGCGTCTCGGCGAGAAGCGCAAGAAGGAGAATGCCGCTCTTGCCGCTCGTAAAGAGGTAACCAGAACCGTCACTCGCTCAGGTGGTAAGGATTACTCAGATTCAGATGAGTCAGAACCAGCAGCAAAACCATCTGCTCCAACCACAGGTAAAGGTCTGGCCGCTGCTCCGTCATGGCTGGTTCCAAAGATTGTCAAACCAGCAGGCGGCAAGAAGGTTGAGCAAGGTATCACTACCAAGAAGGAAGTAAATACTGAGAAGCTGGCCACACACCACCAAGCACTGGTTGATCGCATTAACAGATCACCAAAGAAGGCACGCGCAGATCTGATGAAGCGCCTTCCAGCTCAATATCACGATCTGATCAAAGAGGATGAGGTTCTGGATGAAGGTTATCATGCAGCAGGCACTGTTAATGGAAAACCATGGTCTGTGAGTTATAAGGATTATCCTGATCATGCTTCGCTTACAAAGGCGAATCAACATCTATCAAAGCATGAAGTGTCAGCTGTTATGAATCACATTGATGATCACTCTGACGATGACTTTAGCAATACATCATCTGTACAGAACGGTCATAAGGTTCGGGTTACTCATAACGGCGGTTTTCATGGAGAAAACACCGTGCTGGATGAAGAGCGCGAGTCCCGTTCGGAGTTCACAGCAAACAGCCAGCTATCAAACCGCTCAGCTCCTGCAGCAAAGCCACTGCCTAACAAGCAACTTGGTATGGATCACAAGGAAAAGACATTCAATATTGTCGACAAAGCATCTGGCATGATCAAGAAGAAATTTGCTTCGATGAAGGACGCCGTTGCTCACCATATCGGAATGGGTGAACTAAAAGGTCAGCACAAGGTCGTTTTTGCCGAAGATATCGAAATCAATCCGATTGACTGGTTCCGTATTGAGGTTGTCTGCGAAGATGAAACCACCGTTATGACAATTGCTGCATTTGAAGCACTCTGCGAAGGGTCTGATGAAGCAATGTATCCTAGTCTCAAGAAACCAGGATATGTCAAGGCAGCTGATTTCTTCAAGATGCCAAAGGATCAAAAGGTTGCTCACCTCAAGAAATTTGGTAAATCTGATGAAGAAGCAGAAACTCTGACAGCTAGTCCTAAGAAAGGTAAGAGATGAGCGAATCTAGAATAAGTAATCGAAAGGACTAATATGTTTATTTTCAAAAGCAATCAAAAAAGAGCGAATCCATACGCACCATATACCTCACCGGATGGTGTCAGATATGCTCAGATTCCGCTTGACCTGCTGGATGAGATCGCCGATCCTACACCACCAGCTGATTACTCGGATGATACCTATTACAGAACTGAGCAAGATGATGCTCCGTATGTCGTTTACACCAAGAAATCAGACGAGCAGCTCGCTCAAGTCCGCTGGAACAAACTGAAGGTCCTGCGTGATGACAAGATGATGAATGGTGGGTGCAAGGTTGAGGTTTCAGTCGGTGTATTCAAGTGGTTCCATTCAGACACTCACTCAAAGCTGCAACAGGCATCACTGAAGGCTGCTGGTGCTGAGCTCCCTGCCGGCATCATGTGGAAGACAATGGACGGTTCGTTTGTTGAGATGACTCCAGCACTAGCAAACAGCCTGTTCTGGGCTCAGCTAGCAACCGAGCAGGCAATCTTCACCGTGGCGGAAACCAAAAAGAATGACTCAACCGATGTTCAATCCGGTTGGCCAGAAACCTATCAGGAGACAGTAAATGTATAAGGAATTGATTATCGGTCCTAATGTAATCTCTGTATTTTCAGAGAAGGAACAGAAATTCGTTTCGCCGAAGGACGAAAAGTATCTGGAATGGAAAGCTGGTAAGACACCTGTTGTTACAGAAGAGAAACCGAAGAAATCCAAAAAATCTAAATAGTTATCAACCGGGTTGGACCGAGGACATGGGGTTCTCGGCTAGTCACCAGGTAATAAGGAGAGAAGTATGCCATTGCTAACAAATGCACCAAACCAATACCCTAAAGCACTACAGGGAACAATCACATTCAACGCCGGTGGTACAGGTAACTATACCGTCGGAGAAACAGTCACTGGATCCGGTTCATTCTCGGCCAAGGTTGTTAAGTGGGTTTCATCCACTCGCAAGCTGACTGTCAAGAACATCTCAGGTACTCCAACTGGTGTCATCACTGGCGGTTCATCATCTGCAGCATGGACAACCGCAACCGTAACCAATACATCTGTCGGTGGTATCGCCGTTGCAACCGGTGGTTGGAACGTCCGTGTTACCGATCATGGTGTAACCCGTTCAAAGCCTGCTGGTTCACGTACACTCGTTGAGGTTCTATTTGCTTCAACCGGTCTTGCCACACGCAGAACCGACTTCACAACCGCTCCAACGTTTACCCTGACTGGTGGTGCTTGGTCATCAGCCACAACCTACGATGTATCAAATGGTGACTACGTAACCTTTACCGTTATCTCCAGTGAAGCTGTTGATATCCAAGGTACTGTTACATATCCGTTTGCCATTACTGGTATCGGTGCAAAGACTGCTACCTATTACTCATCATCAACAGACGGTCTGACACATACATTCCGCTATGCAGTCCAGGCTGGTGACATTGGTGGTACAGCATTCACCATCTCAACTGGCAACTTCACCAAGGGCGCAGACGGCTTCATCGCTGATATCAACGGCGAATCACTATATCAGCAAGCTGGTACAGTCTCAGTTGGTGGAACATTGGCAACCAAGTCAGGTGTTACAATCCAGGCTTAATGAATGAGGAGGGACTTCGGTCCCTCCATTGAATAGGAGAACATAGAGGTTGCTAAATAGATATGTGAGCCACGGGACGGCAATCCCTGCTCACCCTAGACATTCCAACAATAAGAAAGGATCCTATCATGTCCAGCAAATCTATTTATCCCCACAAGAAACACCCATCTACTTATGCTGGTCTTCCTCATATAATGGAAGATCGGACACCATACACATATTTGATCGGCTGGTCCGAACATGATAAGTGGTATTATGGTGTAAGATATGGTAAAAAGTGTCATCCTAGTGACCTATTTGTTACATATTTCACTAGCTCGAAATGGGTAAAACGATTAATAAAAGAGCACGGGAATCCTGATATTATCCAGATCAGAAAGGTGTTTGATTCAAAAGAAAACTCTTGTATACATGAACATAAAGTATTAACGAGAGTTGGTATTATCGGCAATAATAGATGGATTAATAAAACAACAAATAAAGCAATAGATGTTAGCAGTTGCCAAAGCGCAATAGATAGAATGTGGTTTAGTGATGGTTTAACTAATCTATATCTTCATAAAACAGATATAATACCAGATGGATTCTATAGAGGTAGAATGAAATGTGGTAGAACTAATGAAAAGCATAGTAAAACCAAAAGGGTGCCATATAATAATGGTATAGAAACTATTTGGTGTTATTTACAAGACAGACCAATCGATCCCAGTTGGATACCAGGTAAAATTAAAGGTAGTGGAGATATAAGGAAACAACAAAACAGAAATTTGTATAATGATGGTAATGTATGTAAACTATTATTTGATTATGAAGTTCCGCCTGGGTGGTCTAAGGGTAATTTAACAGATGTCAGCGGCAGGCGGAATGGTATGTATGGGAAAAAACACAAAGAGTCAACAAAAGAATTAATAGCCGAAAGAAAATCTGCAAATTATATTGTTTCATTAGTACTGAACTTTTCTGACCTATTTGATGAAGATGATTTCATAGAATTACTAAATTTATGTAAAGAAAAGAATGAAAAATTGGATAGGATAATACTCAGAATCAGAAGAAAGATAAATATATCTGGTAAATATTTGAAAGATTTGATTATCAATATTATCAGATATAAAGAGGAATGGATATCGGCTGGTAATCCACCATTTGCATATTCGGGCACAGCAGGTTATAAGAATTTATTTAAGGAGTAAATATGGATAAACGAATTTCGGAATTGAATTCCGCGTCACTGGTTAACACCGGTGACTTCCTGGTTATGGTACAGGGAACAGAGACCCTCAAGGTTGATGTTGGTACCTTCCTGGCAAAAGCGCCGGCGCCGTTGCTGAACCAAGCAGACTCTGAGACCGTTGTTTCAGGTGCTCTGTCAAAGGTTATTGATACATCATTGGTTTCAGTCCCAGCTGCAGCAAACGTGAACTATACCCTGGCTGCTCCTGTGACAGCCGATAAGGGCATCGTCAAGACTGTGCTAGCAACTGCAGTGACCAATACATATACAGCAACCCTGACCGTTACTGGTGGTGTTGGCTTCTCAACAGTCACATTCAACTCAGCCGGCGATTCGGTTCAGTTGAAGGTTGTTGGAACATCATGGTACATTGTCGGATCTAATGGTGTGGTGATCGCATAATGTCAGATTTGAGAGTGAGTCAGTTAGCGGTAACGACAACAGCTACAGAGGCTGACTATATCATGGTCGTTCAGAATGGTGTCAATAAGCGTATGTCTTTTGGTACCCTTCTGAAGAACCTCAATACCAATGATGTGGTTCGCATCAATCCGCTGCAACGCCCTGTCAACACCATCATCTCATCAAAGGATAATTCCGCTCTGGTGACTGTTGATGGTGTTAATAGCCGTATTGGTATCAATGAACCTAATCCAGAAGCACTCCTGCATGTCAATGGTATCATCAAGATTGGTGGCACCACGGCTGACGGTCTGTTGCTGGAATCATCTGAGATCATCACTCACCCAGCATCGACACCGGTTGTCAATTATGTTCTGAACATTCTGAGAGAAACATCGGCGCTGGAGATTTATGGTGCTTGTACGTACATTCTGAATCCTGGTGTTGAAGGTCAGACGAAGTATGTCTATCTGAGAAGCATTGACACGGGCGGTTCAACAGCGGTTATCACAGTGGCAGATGGTCTAGGATTTAATAGGATCCAGCTATCAGGTGCAGCAGGACAAGCATTGACATTGAAGTTTGTCAATTCAAAGTGGATTTGTACGGGTAACAACGGGGCAATTCTATACACTGAATGATTCTGACGGACGACAACTTTATTATGTTTGCAATGAAGCACTATTCAAAACCTTCTTGCAAAACGGTTGGTGAATTTGAATCGGATATAACAAGATTCACAACGATTAAGAAGCAGTTGAACACGGAAGATCATGATGTTCAGCGGCTTCTTAATTACATATTGATTCAGTACAATATATTTGAACAGGAAGCATGTACTCAGATGTTATTTCATAAGGCATTTGTACATACATATCCAACTTTGAAGTCGTATCTGATCTTTCTGAATTTCATGCCTGAAGATGAAATGATTGAAATTCCGCTGGATCAAAGAGTCATCTCAGAGCTTAGAAACATCTGAAAACTAAGGATCCCTAAATAGTATTAGGCGATTTATACAATATAGAACATAACAAGGAGTAATTTTATGCCAATTTTGCTATCACCGGGCATTGCAGTAAGTCCGTGGGATTATGCAACTCCTTATGTCTATAAAGCAACAAATAAAATAACAGGTGAATATTATTTTGGATACCGGTATCACAATACGAAACTAAAGACACCAAGAAAGATAAAGGATGATCTTGGTGTGAAATATTTCACATCATGTAAGCAGATCAAAAGCGCAAAAGATCAATTTACTTTTGATCTGCTATTAGTTGCTGATACGCCAGAGAATGCATATTATTATGAACAGGAGTTGATTGGAAAACATTGGAATGATCCACTATTATTGAACAAGTTTAGACACAATGTACAAAATAGCAAAAACATATTTAGATGCACTGGACATTCAGACGATACTAGAAAGAAGATCAGTAATTCAACTCTAGGAAGCAAAAAGTCAGATACAACAAAAATGAAAATGAAGCAAGCTGCTTCAAAAAGGGATTCAACACATTATGACTGCCATCGTGGTAAGAAAACAGTAACTCACAAATGGTATTGTAACGGTGAACTTGAGATTCAAGTATTCCCTGGGGATATTGTACCAGAAGGATATAATAGAGGTCGGCTCCCACAGAAACAAAAGTGTAATATGGGTTCTAAAGGATTTATGTGGTTTACATCTCCAGATGGAAGTACATCAAAACAATTTAGGCCAGAAGAGGCTCCAGACAACTGGACAAAAGGAAGAATAGTCAAACATATGAAAAGTACATGGAAGCCTAGATATGGTGCTGCTAATTCTTCTTCCAAAAGTGTGACTATAGATGGGATCTCTTATGCATCAATAAGAGAAGCAGTTAAGGAAACTGGTCTATCTAAATATAAGATCAAGAAACTTTATTTAAATAAGGAGTAATTTTATGCCAATTTTGCTATCACCGGGAGTGGCTGTAGTTGAACGTGATTTTTCAACCATCGTGCCAAACGTTGCATCTGGTGTTGGTGGTGTTGTCGGTCGTTTTGAAAAGGGCCCGATCAACGTTCCTATCCTAATCTCAACCGAAGATGAACTGGTTGATGTTTTCGGTAAGCCAAACAACACCAACTACAACGAGTGGTTTGCAGCTTCCCAGTTCCTACTTTACACCAACCGTCTATGGGCTGTTCGTGCTGCTCCAGCTGGTATTCTGAATGCTACTGCAGCAGGTTCTGGACTTGAGGTTCTGAACTACAATGCATATGAAGAGCTAGCAGATAACGACAAGAACACTGCGGGTGAGTGGATTGCCAAGGATGCTGGTGCTTATGCTAACAACCTCGGCGTGTTTATGGTTGACAATGCAACATGGGACGAATTTGTTGTCTGGTGTGATGCCAATGTGGCTCAGTTCCCTAACAACGTTCCTCTGTATTCATTCTTCCGCGAGCAACCAGCAACATCTCAGTTCATTGAAGCTCGCAGACTGACATCTGAGAATAAGAAGGACGAGCTACACGTTCTGGTTGTCGACATTGACGGTTCATTCACCGGTAAGCGTTATGAAGTCCTCGAATATTGGGACGGTCTGTCAAAGGCTGAAGATGCTACCGATTACCAGGGCAAGTCAATCTACTACGCTAACAAGATCAATAACGAGTCAAAGTACATCTACTTCAGCTCACACACTGATAATGTTACCGCTGGTGCTTCAATCCTCCCATTCGGTTCACTGACTGAGACCGTTGTTAATGCTGGTTACACATTTGCTGATATTGCCGTTGTTCCTAACGTCAAGACAGCTGTTGTTGTGGCTACCACAGCTAACCTTGATCTAACAGGTCTTGAGACCATTGATGGTGTTGCAGTTACAGCAGGTCAGCGTGTTTTGGTTAAAAATCAGACTCTTCCAGCAGAAAACGGCATCTATGTTGTTGCAGCTGGTGCTTGGTCACGTGCTACCGATGCAGACATCTCCGGTGAGCTGACCAATGCTAAGGTTTATGTTTCATCAGGAACCACACAATCTGGTCTATACTACACAACCACATTCTCAGGCACTCTGAATACTGATCCGGTGAACTGGACTCTGACTACTATTCCAGTCAACTTCAGCTTCATTCAGCTTGGTGGTGGTGTTAATGGTACCACTCCTACTGATGGTAACATCAAGGTTGCATACGATCAGCTATCCAATACCGATCTGTATGATGTTAACCTGATCATGACCGGTGCATTCTCTGCCGATGTTTGCAAGCACGTTATCGAAAATGTGGCTTATTACAGAAAGGATTCAGTTGCTTTCTGCTCACCACACAATAACGGTCTTCCATACAAGGACTCAGATGCAGATGCAGTGACTTCAATCATCACCTACAAGGGCGTGACACTGAATCCTGCCGATCCATATGCTTCCTACGGCTTCATGGATTCAGGTTTCAAGTACATCCTAGACCGCTATAACAGCAAGTACCGCTGGGTTCCACTGAACGGCGACATGGCTGGTCTGTGTGCTCAAACCGATACCATTGCCGATCCATGGTGGTCACCAGCTGGTTTCAACCGCGGTGGTGTCAAGAACGTCATCAAGCTGGCCTACAACCCAGACCAAGCAGACCGTGATGCTCTATATCCAAAGGGTATCAACTCTGTCGTGTCATTCATCGGTCAGGGTGTTGTGCTTTACGGCGATAGAACCATGACTGTTAAGCCATCCGCTTTTGACCGCATCAACGTTCGCAGACTGTTCAACATCCTGGAGAAGGCTATCAGTATCGCAGCCAAGTACAGCTTGTTCGAGTTCAACGACTCCTTCACCCGTGCTTCCTTCAAGAACATGGTTGAGCCGTTCCTGCGTGGTATCCAAGGCCGTCGTGGTATCACTGACTTCCTCGTTATCTGTGATTCAACAAATAACACAGGACAGGTTATCGATGCTAATGAGTTCGTTGCTGACATCTACATCAAACCAGCTCGCTCAATTAATTTTGTTCGTCTAAACTTCGTCGCCACAAGAACAGATGTACAGTTCAGCACAGTTGTAGGCGGTTAATATGTGATTACTTGGGTGGGGAGAAATCTCCGCCCAATTAGCACTAAATAATAGAGATTATCAAAAAGGAGTAATTACATATGTCATCAATCAGCGAATTTCGCGGTGCACTTCTTGGTGGCGGAGCAAGACCAAACCAATTCAGAGTCGAACTAACATTCCCTGGATTCGTTAGTGGCGGTTCTGCAGCGGGTCGTGCAGCACAATTCTTGTGTGACGCAGCTTCCCTTCCAGGTTCGTATGTCGGTGTTGCAAGAGCGTTCTATAAGGGACGTGAAGTCAAACTGGCAGGCGAGCGTGTCTTCCAAAACTGGCAGATCCGTATCATCAACGACAATGACTTCAAGATCCACGATGCATTCGAAGACTGGTCAAACAAGATCAACGGTGTTCGTGATAATAATGGTCTGACAAATCCAAATACATATACAGCAAACATGACTGTTCATCAGCTTGATCGTAACGGTGTTACAGTTAAGTCATATACATTTGTTGACTGCTGGCCAACTCAGATCACTGATATCCAGCTTGACTTCGGTCGCAATGACGAAATCGAGAATTTCACAGTTGATCTAGCTTATTCATATTGGGAAGCATCTGCTTCGTCCGGTGGTATTGCAGCATCTGTTGGAATCAATACACCAATTGGTGGTGTTGGTATCTCAGTTTAAGGATAATGTTACATTATGGCTTTGCTTGATCAAATTGGCGATCTTTTTGGACTTCAGATAGCTCCTAAAAACAATAATAAAGAGGAGTTATCTGGAGCCCTTTCCGTTCCTTTGGATGATGAGGGTGGTGTAACATCATCTGCGTCCTATTATGGTTATTCTCTGGATCAGAATGCCAGCTTTAAATCTGATCTGCATGCAATTCAGAAATATCGTGAGATTGCTCTATATCCAGAGATTGATCAAGCCATTCAAGATGTGGTGAATGATGCAATTCCAATGGAGTTGGATTCGCCTCAGATCACTTTGAATATGGACAAACTTGAGCTTTCTGATGAGCTCAAGAATGTCATCAATACAGAGTTTGAGAATATCGTTGAGATTCTCGACTACAACAATTCATCTGCCGATATTTTCCGTAGATGGTATATTGACGGTCGTTTGTATTATCAGGTAATCGTTGATAAGAATAATCTGAAGCGTGGTATTCAAGAGCTAAACCAGCTTGATGCAGCAAAGACCACTAAGGTTAAGGACGTCAAGAAGAAAAAGACATCTACTGGTGTTGACGTTATCGATGAAGTCAACGAGTATTTCCTTTACAATGACCAAGGTTTCCTCGGTGGATCCAATCAGGCTCAGATTACAGGATCACAGACAACACAGCTGACCGGTGTCAAGATCAGCCCAGATTCGGTTATCTATGTCCCGTCTGGATATAACGATCTACAGAATAACATCGTTCTGAGCTATCTCAACAAGGCAGTCCGTCCTGTTAATCAGCTCAGAATGCTTGAAGATGCATCAGTCATCTATTTCATCGCCAGAGCACCTGAACGCAGAATATTCTATATTGACGTGGGTGATCTGCCAAAGATGAAGGCCGAGCAGTATCTCAAAGAAATAATGAACAAGTATCGTAACAAGATGGTGTATGATGTTACGACTGGTAATCTGCAAGATCAGAAGCGTCAGCTGTCAATGCTGGAGGATTTCTGGCTTCCACGTAGATCATCAGGGAAGACCACTGAGATTCAGACCCTTCCAGGTGCTCAGAACATGCAGAGTCAGCTTGAGCTGATTCAGTATTTCCAAAAGAAACTGTACCAGGCTCTCAATATTCCTGTGTCAAGAATGCAAGAAGATGCATCTATGATGGGTATGGGAAGACCAGAGGAAATCTCACGTGATGAGATGAAGTTCCAGAAGTTCATCAACAGAATGAGATTGAAGTTTTCTCAGCTATTTTATGACACTCTGGCAATTCAACTGAAATTAAAAGGTATTTGTAATACCGAAGAATGGGAAGAAATCAAGGAAAAGATTTTCTTTGAATTCCAGACTGACTCAATGTATTCCGAGTTCAAGTCACTTGGTATGTTGCAACAGCGTCTGGCCATGGTTCAGCAGGCTGATATGTATCTTGGTAAGTATTTCTCCAAGAAGTATGTCCAGAAGTCAATCATGCAGATGACAGATGATGATATTCAACAGATGGATCAGGAAATTGCAGACGAACAGAATGATCCTACTGCCAAACCAACCATGATGGGCGGAATGCCTCCTGGTGGTTTTGATGATCAGGGTATGGATCAAGGCGGCATGCAAGATCAGGATCCTAATCAAGAGCAAGATCCTAACCAGGAAGATGATCAGGCTCAATATCCTTTCCAACAATAAATAGTACATGAATGATTAAAAAGGAATCTAAAATGGATCAAATCAAAGAAAACATCAGCACCATGTTGGATCAAATCTCAGCTCAAGATCCTGCCGCGGCAGAAACATTTGCTGACATCGTCCAGGCTAAGGTGTCAGCTGCACTTGAGAATATGAAGACTGAGGTTGGCCAGACCTTCTTCAACAAGTCAGAATCAGAGGAATAATCCATGACAGCAACAAAAGCAATTATTTCAAACTCTGTCAATAAGACAAAGATCAAATTCACTGCCACTGCTGCAGCAGATACTATTACAATCAATCTGAAGAAAACGATCACGCTGGCATCCACTGGTAACCTGACATTTGTTGCAGGTGATGATGGTACTGGCAAGATTGTCCGTGCTTCTGGTTCATGGGCAACAGATTTCGCATCTGCTCCAGGTAATAGGTTCGTGACCGTTGCCAGCTCTGTTAACAACAACAGAACATTCTCGGTTCTATCTATCACAACAACATCTGTTGCAAATGACACGATCGTGGTGCTTGAGAAGGTTGTTACCGAGGGTCCGGTTGGTGCTACAGCAACATCATATGAATCCGATGTGGCAGCACCAGGTCAGACAGTTACCACTCCGGTTGTTGATATTGCCGGAACCATGTGGTCATTTGGTACAGGTTCATGTAACATCACTCGGAATGCTGTTTCAATCCTGAACCTATTTGGTGTTTGGTGGGCCAAGGAAGACCTGTCAAATTACTCAATCAAGCAAAACAATACATATGATATTGTGCTCACCACAGCCACTGCAGGCGGCACTGTTATCATCGAATTGAATAAAGTTGGTGGCTTCGCACCTGTTTATCAACTGCGTGACGTTGAAAGACCATAAGGACAATAAATGAAACTACTATCAGAAATTGTTGATCAGGATATTGATTACCTAGTTGAGAATACTGCTCAAGGTAAAAAATATTTCATTGAGGGAAATTGGGCTTCAGCCAACGCGAAGAACCGTAACGGTCGTGTCTATCCGATGAATGTTATGGAGAATGCTCTTGGTAAGTATAACAACGAGTATGTCTCACAGAAACGTGCACTCGGAGAACTGAATCACCCACCAACACCACAGCTAAACCTTGATCGTGTTTCTCATATCATTGAGAACCTCAAGATGCAAGGTGAGTATGTTGTTGGACGTGCCAAGGTTATGGATACACCAATGGGTAAGATCGTCCAGAACCTGATTGATGAAGGTGTCAAGCTGGGTGTTTCGACCCGCGGCCTTGGATCGCTGGTTGAGCGTAATGGATCAAAAGAGGTTCAAAATGACTTCTTCATTACCGCTATTGACGTGGTCTCAGATCCATCCGGTAAGGATTGTTGGGTTAATCCAGTGATGGAGTCCATGGAGTATGTTCTGACATCCGACGGCCATATCATCGAGAAGGCGACAGAAATCATCGTTGAATCCGTTAAGAACAAGATCGATGAGTCAGTGCTGGCATCTGAATTCGGCAAGCTGATGACCATGATTGCTGAAGGTGGTACCACTCCTATTGTTGATCACTCGTCATATGCACGTAGTCACATGAAATCACCAAAGGGAGAAGGTTCTTGGATGTTCTCGTCTGCCAGATCCATCAACTTTGATAACCACGAAGAAGGTAAGCACTATGTTACCGTTAATGGTAAGTTTGGTGAGGCAAAGAAGAAGGCTCAAGAGTGGGCAAAGTCACAGGGACATAAAGTCATCTACACTCAGCCTTAAGTTAGCACTATCTGGTAAAGTAAAATATCAACTTTGCTAAATAGTATATTAGGAAATAAACATATTTTGATGGATTTAAGTGATAGCTGTTCTACAATCATAATTGGAGATTTATATGTCAAAACTAGAAGAAAAGATTAAGGCTCTGCTTGAGACCCGCGTGGTTTCAGAAGATGACACTATTCTTGAGTCCGTCGAAGAACTGGATGAAGCAAAAGTCAAAGTCGAAAAAGACGGCGACGTTGAAGTAGATACCGATAAGAAGGGCGATGATCAGGATCCAAAAGCGGAAGATGATTCTGCCGAGGGTGAAGATAATCAGGATTCCGACGAAGGTGAAACCGATGTTGCTAAGGATAAGGCCAAGGTTAACGAAGGTTCAGATCCATTTGGCTCACTAGATTCCGCAGGTTCAGACGAATCGGGTTCAGCCAAGACATCAAAGATCAAAGCAGGTCAGTCACGCAAAGATGCATCCGGTGGCAAGCTGTCAGATAATGTATCTGCCGACAAGCAAGATGACGCTGGTGACAATGCTAAGATTCAGAAGGGTGCTTCACAGAAGGATTCAGGCGGCAAGCTGTCTGATGGTACCACAGGATCTGGTGTTGATGCTGCTAATGCACGTAACAACGTTGACAAGCAGTCTGTCAAAGAACACATGGATGCACTGTTCTCTGGTGAGACCCTGTCAGAAGAATTTAAGACCAAAGCAGAAACAATTTTTGAAGCCGCTGTTTCAGCAGCAGCACAGTCAAGAATTGACATGCTTGAAGAAGAATATCAGACTCGTATTGATGAGCAAGCTGAAGAAATGCAGAAGGCTCTCAGTGAGGCTGTTGAAGAAGTACAGAGTGAGCTTGTTGAAAGTATTGATGGATTCCTCAACTACATGGTTGAGCAGTGGATTGAAGAAAACAAGATTGCTCTTGAACGTGGTATGAAACTAGAAATGGTTGACTCATTTATTGATGGATTGAAGACTCTGTTCGCAGAGCACTATGTTGACATGCCCGAAGAAAAGCTTGACGTTGTCGAAACCCAAGCCAAGCAAATCGATGATCTAGCCGAAATGGTTGATTCTCTGTCAGACAAGAATGATGCTCTACTTGAGGAGTTGGTTATCCTTAAGAAGGCTTCAATCTTTGAAGATGTTGCAGAAGAACTAACCAGAGTTGAAGCTGAGAAGTTCATTGATCTGTGTGAAGGTGTTGAGTTCACTACGGAAGATGAGTTCAAGCAAAAGGTAACAACGATCATGGAAAGCTACTTTCCAAAGAATCGTGAAAGTGTAATTGAAGAAGAAACTGCTGTTGCTGATGATGCAATCGCAATGTATGCTTCAAAGATCACAAAAAATATTCGTTTCTAATCAATAAAGAGGAGTAATACAAATGGAATTTCCAACCCCACAAGCACTAGAAGAAAAGTGGAGCCCAGTTCTGCAGCACGCCGATCTCCCAGAGATTAAGGATGCTCACCGCCGTCAAGTGACCGCTGTTCTTCTTGAGAACCAGCAAAAGTCACTGGCTGAAGAAAAGCAAACCCTTATGGAAGCTGGTTCAGTTGCTGCTAACGCCGCTAACTATGATCCAGTTCTGATCGGTCTCGTCCGTCGTGCAATGCCACAACTGATCGCTTATGACATCTGCGGCGTCCAGCCAATGACCATGCCTTCAGGTCTCGTCTTTGCTCTGACTTCACGTTACACTAACGCTGCTGGTGCAGAGGCTCTGTTTAACGAAGCCGGTGCCGGTGCTTCAAGCAAGACTTCCGGTGAATACACTACCAACGCAGGTGACAAGCCACAAGTTGGTGACTCTCCAGTTGCTGACGGTGCTGGTGAAGGTCAGGGTCTATCACCATGGGACGCTAACGGCGGCTTTACTGCTTACGGCGGTATGGCAACTTCAGTTGCAGAAGCTGTTAACCCAGCTGAAATGAGCTTCAAAATTGAAAAGTCCACCGTGACTGCTCAATCACGCGCTCTGAAAGCTGAGTACACTGTTGAACTGCAGCAAGACCTTAAGTCAGTCCATGGTCTTGACGCTGAAGGTGAACTGAGCAACATCCTTTCAAACGAGATCATCGCTGAAATCAACCGCGAAATCATCCGTAAGATTTATGTTACCTCTAAGGTTGGTGCTCAGAACACAACCTCAGCTGGTACCTACGATCTTGACGTTGATGCTAACGGCCGTTGGTCTGTTGAACGCTTCAAGGGTCTTCTGTTCCAGATCGAACGTGAAGCAAACCGTATCGCTCAGACAACCCGTCGTGGTCGTGGTAACTTCATCCTCTGTTCATCAGACGTTGCTTCAGCACTGGCAATGGCTGGCGTGCTTGACTATGCTCCAGCACTCAGCACTGACCTGAACGTTGATGAGGCTTCAACAACCTTCGCTGGTGTTCTGAACAAGAAGTACAAGGTTTATGTGGATCCATATCTTGCTAACGGCTCAACAGCTCAGTTCGCAACTGTCGGTTACAAGGGTACTTCCGCGTTTGATGCAGGTATGTTCTACTGCCCATACGTTCCACTGAGCCTGATGCGTGCTGTTGATCCTACCACCTTCCAACCAAAGATCGGCTTCAAGACCCGTTACGGTCTGATCCAGCACCCACTGGCAGCTGATCCTACAGGTTTCGGTGCTAACACCAATAATTTCTACAGATCATTTAGGATCAATAACCTTTCCTAATCAAAAGGAAGGTGAAAGAAAAGGGGACTTCGGTCCCCTTTTTGTTATGTTGGATAGTGACTCATTAGTTTATCAGGAAGTAAATCACTACTACACTCCATTTTGATATTCATATCTTTTGATCTGATTACCAATGAGTCAAATATCTCCCTCATCACCGCCATTCTATCATGTTTAGTGAATAATTTATATTCATCGGTAAATCTTTTATACCCATAGATATTAAAGTCCCATGGTAACATTGCCTTATTATCAATAAATCCATGTTTGTAATGATCTACAGATGCAACCCAATCAAATCCAATTTTTGATGAAATATAATCAGCTAATTCACATCCAAAAAGAATATCAAATACACGATCCTCTAGCTGGATGAAATATGGAATCATAACAAGATGAATATTATTCTCATTACAATATGTCTGAATTAATTCGTCTCTTGTTTGATGTTTTATAGATGAATAGTGATGATATCCATTAAACTCAACAATATACTTAACTTCGTTGTGCTCAAAATAAAAGTCAACCGACTTTTTACCAATTTTATATTGTCTTGTAATGCCAAAGAAGTTTGACAGAAATTTATATAATTTATCTTCTGTCAGATATCCTTCATATTGCCATGATTTCATTTGATTCAATCTTCGTGTTTCAAGAATCTTCGCAGCAATTTGTCAGATGCCATTGACACGACAGATGCATATCCTTCCTCTAGCTCAAATCTGAGAGTTGGATGTTGTTTACCGTTGAAATAGACCGACTTGAATGCCTCGATATGCTCTTTATTTTTTGGATCAAATTTAACCAGTGGTTTTGCTTGTTTCAATAGAATGCTCACTTAACCTCCCTTGCTTTTTGTTCAAAGAAATCTTGCCATTTTGCTTGTTCTTCAATGTGCTTCCGATATGCTTCATACTCATCATCGGTTAGCTGAATGGGAACCTGATACGGTCTAATATCCTGTCCAAGAATATCAGCAACAGGTTTGGCATCATACCAAACCCAATATTCATCCTTTGTAGCCCAGACCTCTTTCATCTGCATTCCTTAATGAATACTTGCTCAAATGGAAATATGTTGAATGCACCAGTTGCCTGATACAGACATTTACCATTTGGTGTTGGTTGAGTTGCACACCCAACCAACAGGAGAATGGGAAGCAGCTTAATCGTTTTCAATAACACGGACTTTGAACCCCTCATCTTGAGCCCAGTCGGCATAATGCATTGCAGCAGCTTCATCTTTGAAAACACGCTCTTCGATCAGAATGGAACCGGAATAGACACGAACACACATAATTTTCTCCTCACATGCACCAGTAAAGTTCGGACGACGGATCGCAGCAACGCGGAGTATCTTCGTCGATTTCAACCTCGGTACCAGACATCAGATTGGTGACCTTGATCTTTTTAACAGTCAGCGCGCGAATCGCCAGATAATCATCATAGCTCATCACGACACAGTTTTCATTACCTTTGAACTTGCGGCTCTTTGCAACCTTGGCACCACGTTCGGTTTCATAGCTATGGGAGCCGACGGTCTTTTTCTGTTCCGAGTTGTAGATAACAAAGCTCACGATGTTTCTCCTTAGAAATACTGAACACGCGTGTTGTCGGTGCCTTCAAACCGCTCTGCATACACATGAGACAGAGAGCCGTCTTCATTGGTATTGATTCCGAAAGTATAACCCGACTTGACTTGAGATTCAGTCAGATAATGAAAGCCCTGATAATTTCCGGTACGATGAAGAACCTCTTCAAGAGTATTCATCATGCCCTGACGGATACCAACAGATTCATTAACCGATTCACGCAGAACTTCATTCGTGAATTCAATCAATTCTTCAACAGAAAAGGTCTTGCGTGCCATGTTCATATCTCCGTAGTTGATGTATCTATATTATCAGATTACGGACAAAAATACAGTAGTTTCTAAGTGCTTGATTCTGTTACAGATTTTTTGAGAATATGACGACATCCAGAGCATTTAGCGTCTTCCGTACTATAATCGTACTTACACTCAGTGGAAAACGCATATTTCCAGAATTCCCCTGAAAAGTAAGACACCACACGGTCTCCGATTGCTGGTCGGGGTTTGTTGTGACAACCATAGCGGTAATCTGCTCCGATCTTTGTCATCGGATGTACGGCGTGATCATCTACTGGCATGTCAAATCTCGATGGCGTGATTAATCATTTTTCCACACTCTTCACATCTAAGACATACGATAGTTGTTTCTTCTGACCGACCGAGAGGTCTATATTTCGTTTCGGAATAGACTTCCCATTTATGGATGTGCCCAATAAACAACATTTTAAGCAATTCAAGCATTCACTTCTCCTATCTGGTGGGACTGGTCGGATTCGAACCGACGATCAACGACTTATGAGGACGCTGCTTTTGGCCACTAAGCTACAGTCCCGTGTTTGTTAACCGGCAATCTTCATCCACTTACCGTCTTTTTGCATCTCGTACTTTTGGCCGAGATCCAATCCCAGTCGTCCGAGTCCAAATTCTTTAAACGACTTTTCTGTCATGTTAGCCAGGCTAAATAGTATGTGGGCCACGGGACTGCAATCCCCGCCCACCCTAGTCATTCTCAAACAAACTCAAGGAGTCTATTATGACCAGCAAATCTATTTATTCCGAATTCAAACCAACGTTCCTGTATATTAAGCAACATACAGTCACAGGAAAACTGTACTTTGGCAAAACAACAAGAAATCCTGAAAAATATCTTGGATCTGGAAAGTATTGGAAACTTCATATTAAGAAATATGGCAAGAAATATGTGACAAATCTATGGTATTGTTTATTTCTAGATGAAAAAGAATGTAAAGATTTTGCTATTCAATTTTCAACTCAAAATAATATAGTTAATAGTAAAGAATGGGCAAATTTAAAACAAGAAACTTTAGATGGTGGGTGGGACTATGTTAATGATTCTGGTTTAAATGGTGGATTATTTCATAATAATAAAATAAATGCCAAAGATAGAAATAATAACTCTGTTGGAAGAATTGATAAGTATGACGAAAGATTCAAAACCGGCGAGTTAGTACCATTATGTCTGGGAAATAAGTATCCAGATCAACAAGGAAAAGCAACAGCATTTATCACATTAACTGGAGAATCATTAGGTAAAGTAGACATTAATGATAAGCGCTGGAAATCTGGAGAAATATGTTCTCCAAATAAATATAGACATATTAATTCATTAATATCGAAAATAAAATGCCCACATTGTAGTTTGATTACAGATAAAGCACATTTAACAAGACATATTAGAACAAAACATCAATAACCCATCTTGGTTTTGGCATCGTACATGATACCACCCGGAGATTTGTCAAATGTATCTCCGAAATCATCTTCCTTGGCCAACGGGGACAACCAATATGTTTTTGCCATGATCATTTCCTCAGTTCATACATTAAGACATCATTCTCAAAACCCTGTAGAGCATCGTTGACTTTTTCCAGATGCTCATTGAGCAGTCTGGTCGTCTTTCGCTGTCTGGCAAGGACTTCAACTTTAGATAGCTCTTTGATTACAGATTCAATGTTATTGAGATTGATATATAGCGGATGATTATAAAATAGACTGCCGTGTGTCTTTCTCATAAAAGAGATATAACCACGCCGAATTGTCATCCATTGTTGAGAGTTTTTGATAACCATAAATAATAGTATATCACATTTGATGTGTTTTGATACATCTATCTAAGTTATTCATTTGAAAGAGGAAATATGTGGCTTTATAATGGTCAAGAGCTTGCAGACTCGGATATTCCAGAAAAATCTGTTGGTTTTATCTACCTAATCACTCAGATATCAACTGGTCGAAAATACATTGGACGGAAGCTGCTGACAATGTCGGGTGGTAAAAAGAAAGTCGGCAATAAAATACGCAAGACAAGGAAGGAATCCGATTGGAGGAATTACTGGTCGTCCTCACCACAGATCAAACAGTGGATTGAGGATAGTGGAACCGATGACTTTACACGTGAGATATTGGTGTTTGTCAGCAGCAAAGCTGAACTAATGTATTGTGAAGAGTACTGTCTATATGTTACAAATGCACTACTAAAAGACGATTGGCTCAATGGGAATATAAGATCAAAGATAATGAGAAAATGGTTTCTAAAAAATCAGAAACCATTTTTGACACAATTAGAAAAACTCATTTTGGATAAATAGTATATCGGCCGCGGAGCGTCAACTCCCGCCGATTCTAGACATTTGACTAACAATCTAAGGAGACTATTATGTCCAGCAAATCTATTTATCCCGAAAAACAATCCCCAGAATTATATTCCGGTCTTCCTCACACAATGGAAGACAGAACACCATATACATATTTGATCGGCTGGTCCGATCATGATAAGTGGTATTATGGTAGAAAGACTGCAGCAGGCTGTCACCCATCCACATTCTGGAAAGATTACTTTACTAGTTCAAAATATGTTAAGAGATTTAGAAAAGAACACGGTGAACCGGATGTTATTCAGATTGATCACGTATTTGAGTCAGTAAAAGAGTGCTGTGAATATGAAGAGAAATATTTAATTGAAAACAACGCCGTAATATCTAAATTATGGTTGAATGAATCCAATTGTGGTAAATCATTTAATACAAACGGTAAAGGAATAGCAAAAGACTCTATAACTGGAGAAAAACTTGGATGCATTTCATCCGATGATCCAAGGTGGGAAAGTGGAAGTATTGTTGGTATATTATATGGATCAAAATTAAACAATGAACAAAAGAAAAATATGATCGGTAAGAATATTGGGAATAAACCTTGGAATAAAGGTTTAACAAAAGAGACTAATGAAACACTAAAACTCATTGGAGAAAAATATAAAGAATGGTATTTAATTGAAGAAAATAAAAATGCTCACATTGAAAGAGTTAGAACTATAGCCAAAAGATGGAAGGAAAATGGAACTTTTGCCGGTGAAAATAATCCTATGTATGGAAGAAATCAATCTGGTGAAAATAATCCTATGTATGGAAGAAATCAATCAGAAGATACTAAAGAAAAAATTAGGCAAAAAGCGTTGGGGCGGCCGGCGCCCAACAAAGGGAAAAAGATGTCAGAAGAACAAAAAGAAAAATTAAGAAAGCCTAAGTCAGATGCTCATAAAGAGAATATGAGAAAAGCATGGGCCAGACGAAAATCAAACATGGGTCAAACCGGATGAAATGAAGGGACTTAGGTCAAAGATCAGAGGATTAAAACTTGATATAGAATGAAGAAGGGAGTCAATTTGACTCCCTTTGTTTTACTGCTCTTCCTCTATTTCATCATGATTCCCATCTTCAAGGGGAACACCACAGAACGGGCAATATTCAACCGGTTCTGTGGTGTCTGATGACACAGTGAAGTAGTTTTCACAGTTGTAGCAAAAGCATTTCTTTTTCATGCTGCAATGGCGTCACAAACGCCCCCTTGGCAAGCCGCCTGATCAGTCAGTGATGTGTTATCATCGTGCTCAAGAACCTTGGTCAGATCAATGGTATGCAGATGTGATACCATTTCATCAAACTGCTCCTTGGTACAATCCTCGAACGGTGCTTGCTTATACGATCCGCCGTCATAAGGAATGACTGAGATGCCAGTGTAGATGTCTTTGTTCTTCCACATCCATGCACCAGCGCGGTGCCATTCGCCAACCTTCAGCGAGATGGTACAAGACACATTATGGTAATTCTCACCAGATCTATGACCGGCTTGAACCCATTCAATGTTGAATTTCTTGACACGCTCAAGCAGGTGACTGAATGATTCGGTTCTATAGATCGCTCCATCTGGTGCTTTCTGAGGGAATGACATAACTGCTTCAAGGTGTGGTTTGAAGTAACAATCCTCGACCAGGGTCGGGAAGTTCGCAATCATGTAGTTATACAGTGCTTCATTCTTACCAACACGCATTCGACGGATGTAGTAATCATTGTGCCATGCATGGATACCGGATGATGATCCGAGAACCAGCGAGGATGTACCGGACGGTTTGATTGTGGTTGTTCTTGCTGCAGGATTGATGCCGATTGCAGCTGCAACACGAGCATTCTCATCCTTCACAATCTGAGCTGCCTCTTGCAGGTTAAATGGGAGAACCTTGCCGGATCCAATACCAGTCATGCCGACACCAATCAGGGATTCACGCTCTGTTACCTCTTTCCATTCATCACGCAGATAATGGAAATCCGTATAGCCCGCTTGGAGTGTGCCGATGAATGCAGCCGCTTTGGCTCTTGCATTAAGATCATCCTGTGATTCAACATCAGATACGTTCATCTCAGTCAGGTTACAGAACTGACAGCTGTTGAGTGAGATTTCTGCGCATGGATTAGTGCCCAGTTCAAAGCTGTTGGTCCAGAAGATGCCTGGCTCACCGGCATTTGAGAACTGAACACGCTCCCAGATGTCAAAGAACGCTTCCTTGGTAATACTATCACGCTTCAGAACGACGGAGTTGTTTGCTCGGCCGCGTTGTGGGTTCAGCTCATACCACATACCGGACTTGCAAGTCAGCATGTCCATGTCATCGGCACTGAACAGGGAAATCATGGCCGCTCTACGGATACCACCTGACAGGACAGCATCGGCGATGTGGCATAGGATGTCATGGACTTCGAGGGACGATAGCTTGCGACCTACCGCGTTGTTCAGTTTGCTTCTGATCTGCTCGATACAGATGCGAAGTGGATCTGGCCCTGGAGCCTTGCCGCCGGATGTGATCAGCTTCGCTCCCTTCGGACGGATGTCTCTATAGTCAAATTCTGGATTTGACTTGCCGAGGAAATAGGACTCAATGAGGATCTTGACTGCATCGGCCCACCCTTCAATCGAGTCACCAACTAGGAACCGACGGACCTTCTCCTTTGGTCCAAGAACGACAGGCAGCTGCTCAATGTGATGCTTTTGTACAGAGAAACCGACACCAGAGCCGCCGAGCAGAAGGAACATAACCTCCTTGAAGGTATCAATATGATTGGCAGCAACATACGCACAGTTGAACATGCGGTTATTACTCAGCTCGATTGGACGTCCACCAAATTGCATTGAGCGCATTGATGGTAGCACCTTCTTGGTGTATACAAATTCCTTGTACACGCGTTTTGTTTCTTCTTTTAGCTGCGGATATTTACGCAGATGCATCGCGAGGTTGCGATCGCACAATGATTGCCAGTCCTCGCGAGTTTGTGTTTCCGGAATCCATTTTGCATATTTCTGGAAAATTGCTATTTCACTTAAAATTTCTTGGGTGATATCCATTGTGTATCCCTTTCTTTTTGCTAAATAGTATATCGGCCGCGGAATTGGAGTTCCCGCCGATTCTAGACATTTCACAACAACCAAGGAGGTCATTATGTCCAGCAAATATTCCCACGTTATGATTGATCGCACACCATATACTTATTTGATCGGCTGGTCCGAACATGATAAGTGGTATTATGGGTGTAGATATGGTAAAAATTGTCATCCTAATGATCTATTTGTTACATATTTCACCAGTTCTGATTATGTTAAAATGTTTAGAGAACAATATGGTGAACCAGATATTATTCAGATTAGAAAAGTATTTAGTTCTGTTGAAAAATGTAAAAATTGGGAAAATAATTTTCATAGAAGAGTAAAAGTTGTTGAGAGTGATAGATTCTTAAATATGGCAAATGGTAACGGCGCATCTTTTTGTTGTTTATCCCATACAGAAGAATCAAGAATAAAAATGAGTATTTCTCATAAAAAGAATCTACAATCAATCGGCTCATATTCCAGCGGTTTTGAACCTTGGAATAAAGGTTCAACTAAACATAATAATGAAATACTATTAAGTATTTCAAATAAATTAAAAGGTAATAAAAATAGAACTGGAATCCCACAAACAGAATATCAAAAACAAAGAGCACGTGAAGCAAACATCGGCAAAGTTCGTTCAAAAGAGACAATAGAAAAATTAAAACAAGCCAATATTGGCAAAAAGGCGTCTAAAGAAACAAAAGAGAAAATGTCAAAAACTCGTTCTGTAATGGTTTGGTGGAATAATGGTATTAATCAAACGATGTCGGCCACTTCCCCCGGCAATGAATGGTTTAGAGGTAGACTGCGCAAAAATATATGATTACCTTTTATTGTTATTTTGTTTCCAGTCATTTCTCCATGTACCACCACCAAATGATAAATTTGGCGCGCTGAGCTGCTTGCTCATCACTGCTCCACATTCACATTTTACCTCATCCGTGGAGTTGATACTATGAAGAACATCCCTCTTTTTACCACATGCTTCGCAAGCATACTCATATATAGGCATTTTCAGACCCCAGTGCTGCCAAATCCGCCAGTACCACGATCCGTTTCGCCCAGCTGATCAACTGACGACACCTGAGACCACATTGCATTCCAGACAGGGGCAAGGACCATCTGCGCAATCCGGTCGCCCTTGGCGATCTCATATGGCTCATCTCCGATGTTCTCACAGAGGACCATCAGCTCACCGCGATATTGGTGGTCAATGGTACCAGGTGAATTGGCAACGCGGATCTTGGTCTTTGCTGACATACCGGATCTAGGACGAACCTGGATTTCATATCCAAGTGGGATAGCAAAGAACAGACCGGTTTTCACTGGGCGCGTTTCACCAGGATAGATTTTGACTTGCTCGTTTGAATGCAAGTCGGCACCGGCATCTCCCTGATGGGCATATCGTGGCAGCGGTTGATCACCACCGTTGAAAACATCTACAAACACATTACGATCAAACATATTACTCCTTTTCTAGGATGACTGAAAGACTTGGAAACCGCTTAACGATTTCTTCCCAGATTGCAATTGCAATCTCTTGATGTTCCAATTGAGTGCCGTGCGCTGACCTGAGGTCACAATAGTGAATCCAGCTACGCAGTGTTCCACTCATGTACATGGTAGATTTAGTTAGCCCCTCTGGAAGGATAGCACGTGCTTGTTCCTTGGCAATCCCCTTTTCGAGTGCTTCCGTATATGCTCGTGATACCTGATCGGCAATATCTAGCTGCTGATTTTGCCACCATTCGGCCAATTCCGTGTCATCGGTCTTGATACTGTTCTGACGGTTCTTATGATCCTGTAGACGAGCCTCTCTGGATTCAAATTGCGTGCTGGCGGCCGCATACCGCTGACTGAATTCCTGGAATGAAAAGCTGCGATGACGGAGAATCTGACGACCGATATCGCGTGTTGTCTTGATTTCAAATGTCATGGAGACCATTTCGAAAGGACTCCAGTGTGAATGTTTGGCCAGATATTTTAGCAGCTTAGCAGCGGTTTCGTTATTGATCTGATTTCCGGGATTACTGACTCGGGCAGCATATGCAACAAACTCCTCTGCCGTGTTAACACCATCAATCAGTGGTTGTGTAATTGCAACCAATTTTACTTCTGACATCTAATTGCCTCCATTATTTCTTTATATGACTTTACAGACCCGTGTATCTTCCCAATTGGTTTACACTCAATGATATTCTGACGATAATTGATTATCCAACTGGATTGATCAATCTTTTTAACAAGAATCCTCTTGTATAGATCAAAATACTTTGAATCATGTGCATATATTCTGATGGGTTGATTATTTTTGATATGAATTTCATATAAATGGATTATAGTAGAAAAGATCCTAACCGGAATGTCCTTTACATTCTGTAATCCATCAGCCTTTTTTAGATCAATTAACTCAAAATCAATCCTATAAAACCCATTCTCTCTTGCATTATAAATTAGATATTCGTGATTGTCTAATTTACAGGTGAATATTTGAAACCAATCAAACTGAGGATGATTAACAGAAAAAACTTTTCTAATTGAACCGATTTCCTGTGTCAGTTTGAGTGGAGAATCAAATATCTCATTGAGAGTGAGTCTCATCAGTAAATGATGGCGGAATTGAATTCACCATCTTTGTTCATAATACCAATCTCATCATTCAGATTGAAACAGAATCCACAACCTTTCAGGAAGTCATGGAATTTATACATTGGGCCGTCATAGCCACTCCAACAATCACTCTCGGTTGTGAATTCAACCACTGTTCTGGTTTGATCATCGGTATCAATACATTCAAATCTATATGTCTTCATTTTGTTTCCTCCAGTATAAGTATTTTGCTGCAGTTGATTCAATCATCACGTTTCCCTTTGATCGGATGTGTGATGTGTGTAGTAAATGTTGACCTACCTGTTCATCATAATGATGAACATCATAATCATCTCCGAATTTTTTATCTATCAGATAACGATAATGTCTTGCTTGAGTTTGATCATTTGTTGTTACTCTAATTTCGCGCCCTTTATCTAAACCTTCCACTTTCAAATGATTAATCATAGTTGAATAGAATCTGGGATTGCATTTTTTATGATTACCTAACATTCTACCGGATTCAAACTCTTTACTGATATGATGTGCTTCCAATACACCATTGCGCTGAAATGAAAGTAGATAACCGTTATTTCCTTCCAATTTATGCGCTATAACATTGGAAATATGATATCCTTCATAATGTTTATGAATATCTTGCTTATAGAAATTGGTTAGATCTGAGTCATATTCCTTATTCCATGGTTTGTCAAATAACTCGAATAGAAATAGACCAAAACTGATCATATTTTGCTCCATTTTGTAAAGTAAAGTTTTGCTTCCAATCCACTAAAACTATGATCATCAATCAGCTTAGTGATTTCCTCTTTTGTCATACCATCTTTCACTGCATCATTGATATCCTTAGCAAATGCTTCTGGTAACATACAAACCTTTTGTCCAGTGTTAATCAGCTTCTCAACAACCTTCATAATCTGCGGATTTCTGATATCACGATCTGGAATATATGTAATCGTTTTCGCGACAGAGAATCTATATAGAGCAGATGTTCCTACTGCAACACAATTGTCCAAGAACAACGAATCAATCTCACCTTCAACGACATATACTCGCTTATTCAGATCCACTCTGTTCATACCAAAGAATGTCGGAAATGAATCATCAACAACTACTCTGAAATATTTTGGATCCTCTGGTCCGAATGCTCTTGCTGAATATGCAAATGGGATTCCCTCTTCGGAATACCATGGGAGGATTAATCTAGGATGATCATTGGATCCTTCCGTATATGAAAACTTCTTTGTATTGCCAGATGCCCATTTGAAGAATTTTGGGGCATAGAATATCTTATCATAGAAGTGCTCAGGAATACAACGTGTGTTAATGTATTTCCTTACAGGATGATCATCTGGTAGCTGAGAGATTGACTTCAGATCTGAGAAGATATTGGGAATGTATTTCCTTGTCTTTGGAATTGTCTTTTCTGGTGCAACTTCCTCGCGTTCATGTACTACATTATTTCGATATTTTTCAAGGGTATATTGTTCAAAGAGATTGTAGTCCTGTAGTTTGAGAAACTTATGGAACGACATATTTGCATTGCAATTGAAGCAGCCGTATCTGAGATAGTTATCACCACCATTCTGATAGATCCAACCTCTGCGCTTTGACTTGTTTTTCTCAGAGTCGCCGCAGATCGGGCAGCGAAAGTTTGCCTTGAACGGATTGGTGGACATCTCCTTCCATCGATCCATTCTATGGGCAAGCATTCTGGCAAATTGGATATCAAGATAAAGCATTGTAAGTTACAACTTTCATTTAATATAGTTTGAGCTCATTCCGTAAGTCATAACTGACACTATGTAAAGTCAATAGATGAAGCCGATCTTGCTCGTTCCTTTATTGCCGCTCCGAATTTGGATTTATCAAATTTCGGCTTGTCATCTGTCTGTCCGGATCCACTAACACTGTCTGTTGCATTTTCGACAGAATACAGTTTGAATTTTGATATGTCGATACCTATGACAAACTTCCGATAATAACCCACGTCATTGAAACGGGATTTCAGCTGCTTAATCATCAGTTTGCCCATCTGATCCAGTTCCTCTGTTCTGATGATTGCGAACATGAAGTCCATGGTGGCTGCTGTACCGAAGGATTCCGAAACATCGGTCATCTCAAGATCGCCGTCCTGCACACCAGCGCGGGTGGATTGGGTAGCGGTAACCATAGCGACATTGTATTCAACAGCTAGGCCGCGGAGTTCCTCTGCAATTGCTTTCACTGCGAAATATGAATTGTAGCTTGCACCAGCTTTGTATTTCTGAGAGGCACAGATGTTCAGATAGTCAACATAGATGACGTCAGGTGTGAATCCGCGCTTTGTCTTCAGCTCCTCTAAGAGGGATCGGAAATGACCAACGTGAGCACCACCGGTTGGATACTCCTTCACAATCAGTTTGCCGTTTGTTTTGTTCTCAATGCGATTGATTCGCTCAATATAGTCATCCTTGGAGAATCCATGGAGCGCGTCAAGATCAACATCAATCAGGTTGCAATCAATACGCTCAGCAATCCGCTCTTCTGCCATTTCCATGGTGATATAGAGCACATTGAATCCCTGCTTGAGCACAGATGCAGCATGATGACACAGGAACAGTGACTTACCTACGTTAACACCAGCAAGGGCACATGATAATGTCTTCCGCGGCAGCCCACCCTTCGTGATCTTATTGAACATATCCAGATCAAATGGGATTCTATCTTCCTTCTTATGATAGAACTCGAATCGATCCTCTGCTTTCTCGAAAAAGTCGTGGCCGACATTCTTATCAAAGCAGATACCTAATGCATCCTGAAGGAGTGAGGGAATTGCGTCCTGATTGTACTTGTCATTCCTGCCATCCATGATCGAAATGGCAGTCATGATTGAATTATAGATTGCCTTGTCTTTGCAGAATTTCTCAGTGCGCTCAATCAACCAATCCTGATTGGACTCAGCTTCATCAAATGATTTAACAAATGCAACAGCCTCGTTGAATTCATCCTGTTTTAGCTCTCTGTTATCATCTAGTGCAAGCTGAATAATGCGCTTCGTCGGCAGTTTCCCATGCTTCTCAAAGAAGCCGGAGATTTCGCCGAAGATTGTCTTGTCTATACGAGAATCAAAATATTCATCTTTGAGAAAAGGTAGGGCAATACGTGCATATTCTTCTGATCCAATGAGGGATTCTAGGATTATTTTTTCTACACGATCTGACAAAATACTTCCTTTGATAGGTGAATGTGGTAATACTAAAATTATATCAGTATTACCACACTCTGTAAAATAACAATAAAGGAATTACTCGGTTCCGCCGCTATAAATCACTTCGTTTTTATCCAACTGCTCTTCAATAATGGAGACTAGGATATCACCTGCAAGCTGTTTGAAACTTTTTTGCTCTTGCTCAGATAAATCTCTATTTTTGATGTTGTACTCAAACTGAAGTGTAGCCTCTTCACCGTTTTCGTTGATGGATATTTTTCCGTAGGTCCATTGCAGACCTTTGAATTCACCCATGTTCATTTCCATCAGGTGAAATCCATCTTCAGTAACTTCCTCCAGGACAGTATACAGACTATGCTGCTTCATCTTCATCATCCAGTTCATTAATCTCTGCTGCCATGGCAACGGATGAACCGAGTGCATACTTGTTCTTGACGAATTCTTTGAACTTCTCATTAACAAGTAGCGACTCATAGATGTCAGCTCCAATATCCTTGGCCCACATCTTCTTCTCGTTAATCTCTCCTGTTTCTGGATTGACCAGCTGATACCTAGCACCAGACTTGATTAGGTATCCAGCTTCAAGGGCAAGATCAAACAGACCAGAATATTTGTCGATACCACCTGAGTAGGTTACGTTGAATGTCAGCTTTGACTTTTCTTTGACAAACCGTGACTTCTCGATGTTGATTGTGAAATTCCAACCAACAACGTCAGTACCTTCTTTCTCCTGTGAACGACCGATAATGAACACCTGATTGGCGGAAAGCATAACACCCGTACCACCAGACACGATCGCCTTAGGGAACATTCCTTGTTCCATATAGATGTGGTTGATCACGATGCATGGAAGGTTCTTCATAGTCAGCTGTGGTGTCACCATACGGAACAAAGATTTGATCTGCTTAGCCCGGGTCATATCAGCCACTGCTTTCTCATTCAGTGCATCTTCCACTTCCTTCTTTGAAGCCAGATTGCCGAGTGAGTCGACGAAGATGATAACATGATCATCACGCTTGATTTCCTCAAGTTTCTTCATAATATCGAACTTGAGATGCTCGATGTGCTCAATTGGAATATGAAGCATACGTTCGGCATCGATGCCGTGTGATGCAATGTATTCCGGTGTGATACCATGCTCAGAGTCATAGAACAGACACAGTGCGTCATCATACTTATCCAAGTATGCTTTGACCATGACCAGCCCCAGGTTTGATTTGTAGTGCTTTGAATTACCGGCGATGATTGTTAGTCCAGAAACCATACCACCATCAAGCTGACCACTGAAGGCTGTGTTGATGATTGGAACCTCTGTCTCGACAAACTCTTTTTGATTGAAGAATGAACTCTCGGCGAGGGTTACTGCTTCAACTGAACCTGCTTTTTTCAAACGATCTAATAGACCACTCATAATTTCTCCTTTTAGTTGTTACGGTTGATTGAAATGTGGTTACCGTGCCACAAGACATATTTAGCCAATTGCTTTCTTTGATACCACCATATTTGTTTCTTCATTCTTTAGAGCATCACCAAAATACTTCTTATGATAATGATTAAGATT
>ERZ724522.337-NODE-337-length-31710-cov-6.804644_pt1 | contig 31710 bp, 66 predicted proteins | sample MGYA00376055_ERZ724522 | MGnify/ENA primary metagenome ERZ724522 (study PRJEB28724, sample SAMN07190884) | wastewater metagenome | isolation source: effluent of sewage treatment plant in Hong Hong | place: Hong Kong | collected 2016-03-17 ...
CCCTGCGTGAATGGCTCAACGAGGAGGAAGAGTGATGAACAAGTACTACCCCGTGCGCTTCAAGGTCACCACCGACGTGGAGATCTTGCCGCTTCCCGACGATCTCGTTCCCGGTCCGGGGGATACCTGCGCTGTCTGCACCTCTGATGCAACCCACGAGGTTGCACCGACCGGCCCCAACGGGATGGCCCTGCCCGTCTACTACCTCTGCGTCGAGCACGGTCGCGAACTCCTGAAAGGGGAGTGACATGAAGAAGTACGTTCCACAGGAGCGGTACGGAAACACCGGTCACGGCAAGCACGCTGACCGGCGCACCAAACGGCTCAAGACCCGTGCGGCACGACGTCGTGCTGCACTCAACGACTTCCGCTAACTAGTTAGCAAAACCCCAACCAGGAGGTATGACCATGGCTAACAGCCTCAACATCGATCTAGAGGGCAAGGTTGTTGTCCTCAAGCCCAAGGTGCTCAAGCCTGAGTACCGCGCGATCAAGTGGCGCCTGTTCAGGGTGGACGGCGGCTTCGGTGCCTCACCGGGAACCATGGGCACCGCGCTCATCGGGGAGTTCCTCGCCGATGGGGAGAGGGCGCGCATGGAGGGCTTCCAGGTTCTCCGGCTCGCCACTGAGAAGGACCTTGCCGAACTGACGACCGAGGAGGTCTGACCATGGCTGAGAAGAGAAAGACCTACACCGTTGTCGTGGAAACCACGGGAACGTGGTACACGGAGCACACCGTCTTCGCGAAAGATGAAGAGGAAGCGAAGAAGATAGCCAAGGCTGAGTCGTCTGCATGGGACTGGACCAAGGGCATAGACGCGGAGATGGAGACCTCTGTCGTTGAATGTGCTGAGCAAGGGAAGAACGACGACTCCTTCTACACACCCTCTGAGGGCGTGGAGCACTTCGGCATGTTCTCCGACGAGGGGAACCTGGCCGTGGCGGCAGCCCTGGCGGCAGCCTTGTCCGACCCAACGACAACCTCGGTCCAGACCATTCAAAAAGCCGTCATCGCTCAGGGTTTCCCCGAGGCTGACGACACCGTGGTCCGCGAGGCTATCGCCGCAGAACTAGCTTCATGGCTATTGCAGGACGAAAGGTAAGCCAGGAATCTACCTCTACCCTTTATTGTGCTATAATTGATGTATACGCACGATCCCAACCATGAAGTAGGAGGCACCATGACTACGCAAGCAAAGTTACGAAACGTCGCCTGGACATACGACTTCGATCCGATCGACACCTTCGACTGGCGAGGCAGCAAGGTCACGGTACTAGCCGTCACCATCACTAAGTTTGACGGTCGAGTGGACGTCAGGTGGGTGGGTCGCGAGTACTTCAAGAACGGCAATCCCAAGGCGCTGAATGACTACATCCACCTAGAAACAGTCAATGCCGAAGTAGTTCTCGCAGGTCTGGGTATCAAGGTTCCTTCGGAGGAGAACAATGCCTGACAAGTACATCCTTATTAAAGGCGGGCTCGTCCAGAATGACCCAGACATGGATGTCATCGACATGGACGATCTCGAAACCCTCAGCCTGGAGGATCTGGAGTATCTCCGAGACACCGCCAGGCGCCATAAAGAGATTGCGCCGGAGGACCGAACGATCAGCGACGTCTTCGACACACTGACGGAGATGATCAAGGAGATGCGTAACCGACTCAACGTGGGCGAGTGCGAGAACTGCTACGCGCTACAGGTCGAGCGGTTCCAGATTCCTGGGGACGCAAACTCTGCGTACTACTGCGAGGACTGCGACCGGAAGTGGCGCCAGCCTGCCGTCATCATCGAGGGCGGCAACGCCTACCGGCTCGGCAACAAGGTGGGAGAGATGGAAACCACCGCCGTGCTCGCTGACGGCACCGTCGAAAACAACTGGTACACCGTCGATCCCCGAGGGTGGGACGCCGAAGACCTCAAGCGGGTGTTGGACGTCTACGCCCGTCTGCAATCTCTTGCTAACTAGTTAGCAACCCGACCCAAGGAGGACCCCCCAACCATGACGACGAAACCGCAAGTAACCACCGTCAAGACTCACACAGTAGTCATCCCGCCGGGTGAGTACTGGGTGGGAGACCCCTGCTACGCCTACACCAACAACAGCGACAGCCTCTGGATGCCGCTGCTCAACTCCTGCAACTTCTTGGATGACAGTCCATTGGCCCAAGTGGGAGACAACTGGTTCGTCGCCTTCCCCACCGCCTACGGGGATGGCGTCTACCTTGACCAGGACGGGCGCGAGTATGGGGTGGACGCTGGGCTCATCGGAGTTGTACCCGTGGATAGCGCCGAACCCGACGCAGGCACGCTCTACGCCTTGCACCGCACAACCTTCGAGCGTGAGGTTCAGATGTACTCCGAGGACGGGAAGATCCACATCGGCCGCCTCGTAATCGACACAAGCGGGGAGTGACATGGAACGGCATTTAAACGAGTGGACACAGAAGAACAACGGGTGGCACCGGATGGAGGTAACGACGGTAGACCCGCAGACCAACGTCAACCACAACTGGGTTATCACCTACCGCACCCAATACGTAACGTGCTGCTCTAACCGGTGGCGGCTAACCCCAGACCCGACCATTCCGGGCAGGTCAAAAATTTGGACATGCGACGGAGAGCCGCGCCTGTATTCAATCCAATGCGGAACATGCGGGCAAACCAAAAGCCCGACGTACTACCTGAGGGAAGAAGATCTCCACGCAGCCTCTCGTAATCGACACAAACTAATCAAGGAGGACTCATGAACGTCACGAAAAAAGCCGTCAAGAGAGCCATCGACGAGTGGACCGAAACCTACGGTGAAGAACTCACACCAGAGTTCGTAGATAGGGTTACCGCCATCATCCAGCGCGGGTTCAACTACCCGATTCCGTTGGACGAGGCCGTCGAGGAAACCATTGCGGAGTTAGATCCTTACAATGTCTAATCTCCGAGTCCTGGACCTGTACTGCGGAGCCGGTATGGCATCCGACGGCTACCACGCCGCCGGATTCCAGCCGGAAGGTGTGGATATCAACCCACAGCCGCACTACCCCTACCGGTTCACACAAGCAGATGCACTGGAGCTTTTGTCAGGGCCTCTCCCGGAAGAGTTCGATCTCATCCATGCAAGTCCGCCGTGCCAGATGCATACGCGGGCGAAGCATCTGCGTACCGCTCAGGGCGGAGAGGCCAAGTACGACGACTTCCTCACCCCCACCCTGGCGCTTCTCCGTGAGCGTTGGAGCCACAAGGTCTGGGTAGTGGAGAACGTCCCAGGGGCGCCAGGTATGGAAGGCGCGGCCGTCCTATGCGGCTCAGCGTTCAACCTGGGCGTGCGTCGTCACCGGCTGTTCCTGTCCAACATCGACTTGCCGTCGACTGTCTGTCGGCACAAAGAGCAGGGACGACCGTGGGGCGTCTACCACGTCCCGAACGACTCCATCCCCAAGGGTGGGAGGACCGCACGCAACGTCGAACATGGCCGGGAGGTCATGGGAGTACGTCGTGAGATCCCCTGGAACTCCCTCAAGGAGGGCTTCCCGCCCGCCTACACCGAGAAAGTCGGCCAAGCGGTGTACGAGTACCTGATCCGCTAACTAGTTAGCAAACTAGTGTTCATCGATGTTTTATAAATCGATGTGCTATAATTGATGCATAAGCAAGACCCCAACCATGAAGTAGGAGGTGCCCCATTGGAAAACCAACCCAAGGACGCCGACAACCGAGGCCACGAATACGGCTTCGCCATTTAGAGGGAGACATTATGAACACTGAGGGACTCAACGAGTACGAGAAGCGCGCCTATCTCGCGGTGCGTCGCCGGGCGATCTCTGCTGTGAACATTGCGATCAGCCACGCTGAGCATCCGTCGTTCAACACCAAGACTGATGTTGTCGCCGGATTCAATCAGGTGTTTGATGCGGCGACGCTGTGCGCCGAAGTGTTGGATCGGTGGCACAACGATACGTTCGACGTTTTGAAGTACGCCGGGGTCGACCTGTACGAGTTTCAGCGACTGCGCGATCTGTACAAGAAGGACATGAACCGGGTTTACAACTGGAAGTTGGCTCACGAATTGCGGTCTGGCTTTCGGGACGCAATCAAGCCCGAGTGAACTACCCCAATAACACACAAGGAGGCTTCCCAACCATGAAGGCTAACGAACTGCGCGTTGCCGCAGCAGAAAAGACACCACTCATCTACAAGCACACGACGTGGAGAAATGACGTCCTGGAACTCAGGGTCATCGCCGTGGAGAAAACGCGCGGTCAAACGTGGCGCGTGCAGTCGCTAGAGCCACCGAAGCCTGGTGAGCACATCGGGCCGTTCTACGGCAAGTTTGACGAGGACGAGGACGAAGAACGGGTGAGGTGGCGCCTAACTACCTCCGCGTTGAGCCGCGAACTCTTCGTGGAGAAGGACCTTATCGCTGAGCGGGAACGTGAGGCAGCGCGCAAGGCAGAAGAGGAGCGTATCGCTGCTCTGGCCGCCGAGGAAGAGGAGCGCAAGCGGCTCGAAGCAGTCTTCGCCGTGCCCGAGATCCTGTTCAACCGTGTGACTAAGTATGCCGAAGGGTACGCCGACGCCCATCGCAAGGCTGCTCTCGACATGGCAAAGCTTGGTGCCCGGATCGCTGAGGGAATGCCCACCTACCAGTTCGATGCGTTGGATGAAGCATTGAAGGTCGAGAAGTACTCGGCGGTGAAGGTTCTCATGGCCGAGATGGAGCAAGCCATGTGGTACGGCGGTGTCCCCGCATTGAAGGCGCAGTTGTACAGCCACGCCTTCGAGGATGCCGACACCGGCTGGAGCGGGCAGCACAACGACGCTCGCAACGTGATCCACGAAGCGAAGTGCCGTGCTTTGCGTGAACTGGAAAATGACATCAAGTGGTTCGGAACGAAGGAGGACTAGTCATGAGCGAGCAAGCCTGTGGACAGTGCTCTGCCGGTCCCGGCGAGCCATGCGAGCCCTACTACTGCACATGTGACGACTGCTTGAGGGAAGAGCGAAGGTAAGCAAACGACGACTGGAGGAAGTGACATGAAGAACGAGGAACAGTTTCGACAGATTCTGAAAGACCTTCTCTACGACGAGTGGCGCTGGCCGCGAGTAAGACCGCGACCTAACTTTTCAGACTGGATGAAGATTCGCAACGACGAACTTGGAGTGCGGCGAGGAAAAATCCAGGCGCTCGTCGCGGTGCTAGAGGACGCCCCTCACGAAATGTTCGGGCCGCTCATCGGATACCACAAGATCACCAACGATCTGCTGGATGAGGCGCGCGCGGAACATGGCTGGTGCAACCCGGAAGACAACACTTTCGTGCGTCCGCCGTGGATGCAGGAAGAAGCCGAGTGGAACGAAAAATGCGACAGGGGAACTTCCGTGGAAGGCCCCTTCTACGGCGAGGAGTTCCAGTAAATGCTCCCCACTTACTGGTAGCATTGATCCATACGCAAGAGCGTTCCCAACCAAACTCATGGAGGTGAGCATGACTAGTAAGCATGTGCTGATAGCCCTAGTGATAGTTGCTTTGCTTCTTCTCTTAGGGCTGTCTAATGGCTTCCGTCAAACTACGTGCCAGCACAAAGGAAGCCTACTCATGACCTGCAGCGACGGCCACCAAGAGTGGACCCAGCCTGCCCCTTGAAAATGCTAACTAGTTAGCAAACCCAACCGCTCAGTAAAGGAGTCATCTAATGGCCTACACCTACACAGTCACATGCTCTAAGCGAGCCCTGACAACGCCAGCATCCGTCCCCACGTACTTCACCATCAACGTTGATGTCGCCGAGGACGATCACAACCGCGCCCTGGAAAGCCTGGAGAAGGTGTTTTCCGAATGGAATCACCTGTCGTCGAAGAGCATCTACCACGCCGTATCTGCCGTTAGAGTAACCCGCAGCCGCCAAAACCTTCGAGGAGACTAACAGCGATGGCTGACCTAGGACACATTCGTGCGTTGCTGCAGAGCATCTCCGCACAGTCCGCCGGTCTTCAGCATGACGCGGACTTCCTCAACAATGCCAACGAGGCAGTAGTGCGAGAACTGACAGACATGGAATTCACTCTGGAAGTTCTCAAGAACATAGGGGCGAGGAAACCACATGACTGACGTTCGGCTGGTAGAAGCTACCTACGAATTCCCACCCGTGGAGACCATCGATAACCGAGGATCCCGTGTGATTATCGATGCCGTCAAAGTGAAGGTGAACTCTGCCATCCAGCCAGTCTGGTACGGCCACGGTGTCCTTCCCGACGGAAAGAAGATCTCCGCCACCACACTTGTCGTTCTGACCAGATGTCAGAGCGCAGCCCTGCTTGAACGGCTGGGCATCAGCAACACTTTCCAACCCAATGAATCGAGGTAGCCCAAATGAAAAAGTTCCTGCTCGTCATCCCACTCGTAGCCGCTGTGGCAGGCTGCGGCGCTGTCCCGACGCTGACCAGCCCTAAGCCGACAGTCACCGTCACGAAAGAACCGACGCCGGACTACACGTACAAGCCGCGCCCAGCCCAAACCGATGAGCAGATTCAACAACTGCTGCGCATCGTCTGGTCCGGACAGACCGCCTTGCAGAAGTCGCAAATCTGCATGCTGTACAACAGCGACCCCGATGCAGGGTTCACCGCGTTCAACAGCGAAACGTCGCACCCGATCAGCCGCGCCGACTTCGACGCATTCTTCGATTCGGTGTGCTAGGACGTACAATAAAGTTAACGTCAATTAATTCCCAACCAAGAGAGGCGGTACAAGCAAAATGATCACAACACCTCCGCCTTGTGCTGTGCCCCCAGGGATTCACAAGTTCGTCAGCGAAGGAACCAGCAGGAAGTACATGCTGACCGGAACTGGCAACCGCGCTTCGCGGCTCACCGTGTCTATGCACGGTGGCACTGGATCCTCGGAGTCACAGCACAAGCAGGGGATGTTCACTGAGAACGGCGGAGGCATCACTGTCTACCCTCAGTCACTAGGGACACCCCCAGCGACGCTCTGGAAGGCAATGCCTGACTCGAAAGACGTTCGCTACGTCGCCAGCCTTACTACCTGGCTTCAGTCACGAGGGTGTGGAAGTCCTGCCACCACACAGATCAACGGCGTCTCCATGGGCGCCATGATGACATCCAGGCTGGCGTGCGACGCTCCGAACATCGCCCGATCGTGGGGCATGGTCGCTGGCGTCCTTCCTCCGTACTGCCGTATGGGACCAGACAAGATCGTCACGATCGTCCATGGGCGCACAGACACAGTGGTCGGTTGGCGTGGCGAGATGTCCCCGTTCCTGAGCAATCTCATCAACGGTGCTGGCGTGGGCATCGCCAAGGATGCGATAGCCCTGGACTGGCAGCGTGCCAAAGGCTGCACCCCGACTGTCGTAAAGCGCAGGCTTGACCCTGCGACGGTAGTAACCCTCTACAACTGCAAAGGGATGAGTTCAACCATGCTCATCGCCCACACAGGAGGTCATTCGTGGGACCCGAACCCCGAGTACAGCAAGATGTCCACAACAAAACTGCTGCTCATCAGATGAGCCTTGACGAGGTGTACGCCCAGCGGCAGAGGATGCTCGACGAGATGCGGGGCGCTAACCAAGAGCGCAAGTACATCGTCGAGTGGCTGCGCAGCGAAGCCTGCTTTGACTGGCTGCGCCAGAACACTGGAGGCTTCGTCGTCGGGCAGGCTCAAGATCTAGCAGATGCAATCGAGTACGGAGAACACCACAAGAAGGAGTGAAGAGTTGAGCATTGCCACGGAGATGCTTGCCAAGTACGAAGAAGAACTGCACAGGACGTCGGTCGCATACACACCGTCGATGCCCTCACAGATCGCTGCTCACTACCGAGAGCGGAGATCGTATTGCCAGGGGGCAGTAGACGTCCTGCGAAAGATCGTCGCCGAAGAAACACCCAACAACTAAGGAGGACCTACACATGGCCGTCAAAGCAAAGAAGCCCGTCGATTTCAAGAACAGCCGTCACAGCAAATACCCGTGGGATGAATGGCTGGATGGGGATCAGTGGATCCTTACGCCTGGGAAAGACTTCACCACCACGAGTGAGGCATTCTCCTCCGCCGTGTGGCGCGCGTCCAAGGTCCGTGGTCTGCGAAGCAAGACGATGGTCCAGGACGGGAAACTCTACCTTCAGGCGTTCCCCCTCGACGAGGAAGAGTAATGCTTACCGAGAAGGAACTCATCCTGAAGCACCTTCTTGATATCAAGGGCTTCCGGGTGGATGACGTCACCGAGCACGAAAACTTCAATGGTGCTCGCATGGTGGTCCTGGGATTCTCCTCGATCAGTACAGTCGAAGAGGCTAACGAGTTCACTTACCGAGTGATGTGCAGGACAGTCACCGGATCTGAGACACGGGAATGCCTGGCGCACTATGACCTCGTTGTTCCCGTAATCATCGGCTGGGAAGCGATCACCACTGAGGCAACGAAGACCCACGTCAAGTTGCTGTCCACGGCTGACGTCATGGAAGAGGTGACATCCGGTACTGAGGACAGCATCAAAGCTAAACGCAAGGACGCCATTAGGGAGATGGCGCAAGTTGGCTTCACCATCAAGGAAATCGTGGACACGATCGTCAGCACCGGGACGAGCAAGTCCACGGTACGTCGACTGATAAAAGAACTGGAGGCAGAAGCAAATGGCTAAGAGACAAACGAAAGAAAAAGAAACCACAGAGTGGAAGTACTCCACGAAAGCCAAGTTCGGATGGTGTCTTACCGGGCAGCACAAGTCGTGCAGGAAAACATCACCTACAGGTACCTGTGGATGTGACTGCCACAAGAACGACTAGTGCTTACCCCAACCATTGAGAGGAGAACATCTTGTGCAGGACAACAACCCACAGAGCATCACCGAAGCAGAAGCGGCTACCTGGCGTGACATGGCCCCGCGCATGTCACTATTTGCTACCCAGCGCTGGGCTCACACCATTGCCGCCCACCCGGCGATCGTGGAGGAGTTCGGACACCTACACCCCGAGGTGCAGCCTATGAACCCAGAGATCACTGAGAGGGTCGCTGAGTCCGTAAAGGGTAAGCCGATCATTCGATTCTCCCCTCAGGGATGCATGTTGAGAGTGGTCTTCCACGAACTCGCACACCAGTACGCCTACGAAAGATTCCCCGACCATCCCGACCATGGACCGCAATTCGCGGCTATCAACCTCAAACTTCACGACACATTCATGGGACCTCTGGTGTCCCGCAGACTTCGACGCAACTACAACAAATGGAACGTAAGCATCGGAAGACTATGAGGTATAATGAACACATACCCTGGAACACAAACTGAACGATAGGAGGCCATCATGGCAAAGGTTCTTGAATCATTTGATTTCTCTCGTAAAGGTGTTAAGAAGAAGAGCAAGTACCCCTGGGACAAGTGGCTCAACGGGGACATCTGGGACCTCAACCAAGAGGGATCTCCCGAGGCTGAGGAAGATGGCTCAGACTTCGACATCCCGGTGAAGAACTTCCGCACCAATCTCTACGTTGCAGCCCGCGAGCGAGGCAAGGGCGTTCATACCAGGCTCGTCCGCAACGAGACCGGCATCGTGTTCCAGGCCTACGAGGCTGCTGAAGACGACGACAGCGAGTGAACTACCCGCCGGGGTTTGCGCCCCGGCGGCGCACTTCCCAACCAGCAAGGAGGTCCCCGACATGGGATTAGCAAGAGACACAGCAAAGGCTAGGGCGGACGTTGTTGATCGCATCAGCAATGACATTCCCCGGCAGTTACTCACACCTAATCTGAAAGATCCCCAGACTGCTAACTTCTGGCCCGACAATTGGACGTCGAAGAACTACGCCGACAACATCCGAGCAGAGGCAGCGGCGGCGGAACTGTACACAGTGACGGAAGAGATGATGGAACTTGTCCATCACGCCAGTAAGAGCCTGCCAGCACAAACCATTGAGCGCTTCGACATTCCCGACCAAGTGGGGTGGCTGCATCTTCCTAAGCCGCTAGCCATCGACGGTGATAACGCAATCAAGATCACCGACATCCTCTGGACCGAGGTCACCCTGGGAAAGCCTGGGGTGGACTACGGAACCGAGAAGAGCGAACTGCGCGGGGTAATCTTTCACTGCTTCATAAGCAAGTGGCTCAACGATGTTCAGTTCGTCGATCCGCACGCAAAAGCGGCATTCTCCTCAGAGGTTCCTGACGTCATCCCTGGTTTTTCCATGAGCGCTGCTTACGGGTACTACGCATGGACGGCACCTGTTGGAACCCCGGAGGTCGAAGTACTGAAATCCATGAAATCCATCCATGATGGAAAGATCGTCAGAGAGTTGCCGGATAACAAGTACGAGATCGCCACTAGCAACGGCAAACTTGTCACGGCCGCTCCTGATCCTGTTGTCCAGTTCATGAAGTCTTACTTCCACTTCATCAACAGCAAGTTGGCGTCGAGGTACGACGAGCGTCTTCCCAAGTCCTCGATCAAATGGCTTCGGCGGCTGAACCTTTCCGTAGGACCGGTTACCGTCGTCAAGCTTCGCAGGACGGAACATCATGGGGATTCAACAGGGCAGACCTGGGAGTTGACGTACCGCTACATCCGCAAAGGCCACTGGCGCAAGCAGTGGTACGGCTCGGGTGACAAGAAGTACCAGCGATCCATCTACATCGTCGAGACCATCGTTGGCCCTGATGATGGGCCACTCGTCATCCGAGATGTGGTTAATCTACTAGCGCGATAGGAGGCAGTCATGGCACATGCAGAAAAGCGTCCGAACGGGAAGTACCTGGCCCGCTACTACGACGCCTATGGAAAGCAGCGATCGGCAGGCTCCTTCGCCACGAAGGCTGCAGCGATGGATGCTGCCGAGGCTGCCGAGTCACGGCTCAACCAGCCGGAGCCCGACGAGTCTGTCTTCGCCACGATGCCGCTGAAGGATTACTTCTACGAGCACTACCTTCAGTTCCCACACGTTCAGAAGAAGACTCAGTTGGTCTACGAGTCCTGCTTCCGCATGCACATCGAGCCGACTCTTGGTCACCGGATGGTAGGGACCATCCGACCCAAGGACGTGCGCAACCTGATCAAGCCCTACCTCGCGAAGAATCAGGTGTACCTCGCCCACAAGATCAAGACCACCCTCGGCTCGGTGTTCAAAGCGCTGCTCGATGAGGAGGCCGTCACCGAAAACCCTGCGCGTGGTGTGCGGCTTCCTCATGCCAGCCCTGACCCGTTCACCCCGCTGACGCCGGATGATTTCAAACGGATCGTCCCCCATCTGCCCAGTCCGGAAACCAGATTCTTCGCCAGGTTCCTCATCGGATCCGGATGCCGGTACGGGGAGGCTGTGGGTATCCAGGTGAACGACTTCAACCCGGACACCCGTGAAATGTCCATCCGGCGACGGGTGTCGATGGTGGGTAAGAAGAACTCCCAGGATGGCTCGCGCTTCGACATTCGAGAGGCGACGAAGAACGGCCACAAGCGGGTGATTCCCCTATCCGAATCTCTTGCACAGGAATTTATGACGTTCGTATCAGAACATGGTCTAGCAAACGACGACGTCGTGTTCCAGCGCGACATCATGTTCGACGACGACCCGGCGCCTCTCCAAGTGACCCTCGGGGACACCTGGGAATTGGGCAATCGTAAGTTCCAACACGGAACTCAGTACTCCTACGTCACTGGCAAGTGCCGCTGTGAACTGTGCCGTACTGCGATCAATGTGTACCGGCGTTCCTACCAGGGCGCCCACCGTAAGGCTGCTACCCGTGTCGGCAACGATGCGATCTACATGCGTCCGGAGCGGTGGAGCAGGGCTTGGAAGGATGCGGTCCTGGCGGCGGGCATCGACTGGAACCCACGTACCCATGATCTGCGGCACGCCAACGCCACGATCATGGTCGCTGCAGGCGTAGATATCTTCGAGGTCCAGCAGCGTCTGGGCCACCGAGATATCGCTACAACGACCATCTACCTGCATCGTGTCGATGCCATGAAGTCCAAAGCGGCTGCCTCGACGGACGTGTTTCTGTAAACGTCGAGGCACCCGTTTGGGATACGATTAGTCTCAAATACCCACGGATTGGACTGAATTATGGGCAAGCGAGTAACCGGAGTGTCAGGCAGCAAGCCCGCAATCCCTGGGCCAGGCTTTGAAACTTTGACTATCCCCCTGGTAGGGGAGCACGGCGGACGGGCGCACAACGAAGTCATCCAGCACTTCCGAGACAACGGGTACTCCAACCTGGAACATCACGACGGAGATCCCGAAGTGCAGGGCGAGGCGTACCACAAGCGCCAGAACGAAGGTTCGCGAAGCGTAAGCGAACAGGCGCATCGCGGTAACTAAGTACTCTGACGAGAGCCCTCGCAAATCTCTCGTCAGTGCTCCTGGGTCCCGGATCCCCAGTCGAGCAACGAGGCAGGGGCGGCGCGGCTTTCCAGGGTGGCGCCGCCCCTGACTCATGTTCCATGCAGGGCAGTGGTCTAATTATCAGATATTTGCGGGGGGATGGACATCTGTCCTGCCTTATCCCCGAAGATCTGGGACAGGATTCCACTGCTCGTCTGGCGCTCCACGGTCAACCGGACGAACTCGTTGTTGTTCTCCAGTTCCTTGAGAAGCTTGACCTGATTCATCAGGCGATCCATTTCCTTGCCAACCGTCGGATCTGGGTACCCACCATTGACGTCTTCAGCGAACTTTCCGAAGAACACCCGGTTGCTCTGCGTCTCGATTACTGCCTGCAACAAGGCTAAAAGTTGGTCTCTGGTCTTGATCGAGGACGGCAAGGAGAAGGCGCAATCACTATGGGCCTTGAACGACGGACAGTTCGCCGCAACAAAACATGTATCGCAATTTCTAGTGGAAGATGACGTCGATCTGATGACAGGAAGTTCCTGTACGGTCTTCGTTCCATCGGGTTCTTCCACTACTGATGTGGTCACATCGACGGCTACGGACGGGAGGACTGTCCTCTCAGAAGGATGCCTGGCACGTCTTCCTGATGTCGGCTTTATTTGCCGGTCCTCTGGCACGTTAATGTCAGCACCGTTATGCCCCCCGTCCACAAGGTCCCCCCCTTCCTGCCGGTCACTAATAGTTGATATTAGGGTCAAAGAGGGCCTTGCGCCGTCGTATTGTTCGAACTGCAGTAGCGACCAAATCGCCAATTTCGACACCTCGGACGGCTTCCCATCCTGAATGATCTCGTCGGGATCCAGACCGATTTCGGTGATCAAACTACGGTGCTGGGAACGGGCCTCGTCCTGCATCTTCTTCGGGTACCGGACCAGCCGGTTCTTCTCCCAGACGATGGTGTCCCCATGGCGCATCGGGCTGGTCCACGACATCGTGTAGACGCCCTCGTACTCGAATCTCCCTTGCCCCTGGAGGTCAACCAGGGACGGTGCGTTCATCACATGGAAGGACGTCTCATACTTCCGCTGGAGTGTGGACAATGTCCCCTGCAGCCCCGGCACCGCTTCCAGCGACTTGGACGCCAGGACGACATGCGGGTACCTCTCGGAGAGGCCCTCCAACACGCTGGCCCCGCTGTCGTGGTGCCACATCGGTCGGAAGCACATGTCGTCGAATGCGTCGTAGAACTCACGACGCCGCTGGGATATCCACTCCGGCCCCAGCGCTGCTGCGTCGTACTCCACCCAGGAGGATAACCGGCCTCGGTTGGCCGACACGAAGGTCTCGTACCGCTCCGCCAGCTCCTTGTGCTCCGCCACGGTCAGGTTCGATCGCGACCCTCCCGGATACGCATGTATCTCAAGATCATCTGGGAAGTTGATAAGAAGTTCTTCTACGTCACGCTTTACACGTTCGGTGAGGCCCTTGAACGAAACTCCGACCCTCTGGACCCCCATGAAGGACAACAACTCACGGTTGGAGGGGACCTCGGCACCTTGAAATATCAACTTCACAGTTCGGCCTCCTTGACGATGTCGCCCCATGCTTTGCGCTCGGGCTTGTACCTAGGATCCACCACTGTGCTGGCGGCACACAGGAAAACGCTCACACCCTGCCGAGCAATGGCCTTGGCTATTTCAGTATCCGCCGTGATGACGACGTCCACATTCCCGAGGGTCCGCTCATCCGCCAGCGCCTCCAATGTGGGCTGTTTGCGGACCTGGACATAACTGTCCAGCTTCTGCCTCGCCAGGTAATTCTCAGCGTTCTCCTCGGTAGAACAGAAGACCACCCGCATGTCCTGGAGCAATGACCGGACCAGGAGTTCCACACCCTGAACCGGATCCCCGGTATCTGTGCGAAGGACTCCCTCTACCTCAATGAGTACGGTCATCGGATAGCACCATGCTTCGGAGCAACAGCGCATCGATTGTCGGCAACTGAACACCGTAATGACGAACCTGCTGCTCGGCGTCCGCTTCGTCCATAAAGTCGCTGAGTGCCTTCAGTGCAGGAACAATCCCGGAGCGCTTACCGGCTTGCCACCGGTAATTGGCCGGATCGGCATACCCGGCACCACCGCGATCGAAGGCATCATGACGGCCCTCGTGGATGTCCTTGTACATCGCCTGAGCCTGCTTGAGGGACTCTGTGAGCGTCGTAATGTGCTTTTCCCGCGCCGGTCCGATGATCCCAGTGTTCATAAGAGCATCTCTGGAGGCGTTGTAGCGCCTCAGGAGCGCCAAAGTGGCTTGCCGGTCCTTCTCTGCATGGGCATCAAGATCGGGCCTGTACGGCCTGGCATCTGGCTCCACGTCCCACTTGTCGTTCACCACGTCATACGCCGCATACGGCTTAATGGCCCGAATATCGGTGGATCCGGGGTTGGAGAACCACGTCACCTCGTACTGGTCATGCCAGTTCTTCATCTTCGGGGTCAGGTGTTGACGGAAACAATCTGTGATGTGCTGGCTGATCTCGTCGTCACTGAGCCTGACATACCGGTCGTTGTGCATGCGGAAGTTGGGGTAATCAATGCCGACCAACATGTCGAGATCGCCGGGATCTCGGTCAGCAGACCACTGATAGGAGGCCCCAGAACCCGCCAACCATGCCTTAGCCCACAGTTCTGGCTTCGAGTAGTGGGTGCTCAGGTGGCTCATCAGGGTGTCGGACAACTCCTGACGGACCTCCGGATGCATCTTGGTGCCTTCGAACAGGCGCGGGTCGAGGAAGTTCTCTGGCTCACTGAAATACGATGTTTGGGAAGGTCTGGGGGTTATCCCACCGGGAGCCGAGTAGAAATCCAGCCCGTCATTCCTGTTCATGAAGCCTCTCCTCCAGCCGTGCCTGAATAGCGTCCGACGGAGACCTGTTGTCCGCCTGGTTGATGTACACCTGTGCCCGGAGGTACTCATGGACGTATCCAGTGAGCAGCAAGATGTCGTTGGTGGAGGCTTTCCGGTACTTCTCTTGTCCGGTGTCGACGTCTGTCAACACCGAGATGTTGCCTACGCTGTCCTGAGCGATGACGAATGCTGTGGTGATCTCCATGTCATTCACCCCGCGCCTTGCGCTCCATGTACCCGCGAACCGGGCAGAAACTACACAGGTAGGTGGTGGGTCCTACCGGACGGTCAGATAAACCGGCGTCCTTACGCTCCGCCTTCGTGTCCGGTACTAGTTTCTTGCGCTCAGAATGCCAATCCGAACAGGCGCCCTTTGGACGAAGATGAAGGTCGTAACACTTCATCGCATCTTCCTGGAAGGTGTTCTTCGTGTCGTAGAAGCTCTCGTCGAAGGCGGCTAGACCCTTCGACCCACCTTTGAGTTGGTCGATGATCTTCCGCTTGTACTCATCCTGTATCCAGAAGCCGATGGGTACGCGGTACAGCTGACCCTCGTGGCTGGGTCCGTGCTTATCGACGAGAATGTTCAACAGGTCGTCGTCTTCTGGGCGGCCTTCCCAGTCGGGTATCTCTTCCAGGCTCCCGCAGGTGCGGCAATGAAGTACCCGAAGGTGTGGGACGTTTGCGAAGGGATCTGTTATGGACTCAGCAGTAGTCAAGATGTCTCCTCAGAAGTTAGACATCTCTGATACTAAGTGAGGAAACTCGAGTATAAGAACACCGTGCCAGAAGTTTGTCAGCCAGCCGGGTTTGACTTGGCGGGGTACTCGGCGACGAGGAAACCGTTAAGCGGGTTCAGCGTGTCCCGGTTACGCTCCATCGCTGCAGTGTTCGACGGCAGATCAGAGGTATCTGGGCGTGTCTTGATGTACTTACCATCGGTGGCGCCTTCGACAAGGCTTCCGCGATACGACTTCGTCTTGTGGTATCCCATGGGATCGAGTGTACCTTCGTTAGGGGCGCCCTGGCCTGGCTAAGTTAAGCCTGGCCGATCGTATTGAAGAACGCCGGGGACGAACTGCTGTTGATCTCTCCAGGACCGCCGGGGTTCGGATCCTCGTTCGGAGTATGCGGGTTGTAGATGCCATCGACGTTGATAACGTCCTGCACACCCATGGCGCGCATGTTGTACCCGAACCGGGGCCTAAACAACGGGCGCTCAGGTGTGGGGGACTGGGTAGATAGAGCCAGCGCCAGATTGTCAGTGGTGACAACCTCCATAGCCTGTGGGAATGCGCCCCCATTAGGCATGCCGTCCTCGGCGAAACCGGGAGTTTCACCGTACTTGTTGCCTGTAAGGAACCGGTTCCATGCGCGCCGGTTGTACTGTCCGTCCGCCCCCAGGTGCTCAAACTTGTTAGCCATCAGAACACCCGCTTCTGCACTTTGAAGCCGCCATGAGACCACACGCGGCCATCACTAAGGACATTAGCGTCGTGCGGCGCTCTCACCGTGTACAACTTCTTCCCAAATGACTCGGCGTACCCAGGAGTGGTCGACGCCCACGCACCGAAACTGTCCCCACTAGAGTTTTCCTTCCCCGTGACTGCCCGCTGCTCCTTAGTCATCTGCTGCCAGGGAATGATCGTGTCGCCTTCCTTATGATCAACGTTGCTGGCGTGGTAGAGCGTATGTGGGTATGACCCATGCTCAAACTCTTGTACGCGGTTTTCTTTCGGATCCGGAGGGGCGTGCGTAGGCGTGTTCAGTAGAGCAATGATGTCGTCGATGTCGCTCACGGCTACCTCCAGGTAGGACGTAGCGACGACAACTGAGACGCGCGCACCGGGTTGATCTCTCCTGGGATGTCAGCCTGGACGTTAGCCTTGCCGTCATTCTGAAGGTGCGGCGGTGCCACCAGACCCATCATGGGCGTGGTGCGGACACCTCGGAGTTGATTGCGAAGACCACGATCAGGCTGCAACTGGCTGGGCCAAAGGTAGCTCGACTGGTCGATGCGCTCACCGACGTGGACACCGCGTTGGTACGACCGCTGGTTCTCACGATTCTTGATGCTGTCCAGCAGCCGGTCATCACGGCGGCTTCTGATAGTTCCCAGGTATCCATCGGGGTACTCAGCGCTGGGTATGCGGCCCTCGCCGATACGCAAGGAGTCAAGTTCCGAGCGTCCTACAACGAAGCCGGTGCCTCCGGACGCCGTGTAGGTTCCCTGGAGCCCGTGAGCACCCAGTGCTTGCCAATTCTGATGCGGGACGGCCATGTCAGCCTCCCATCATCGCGCCGACGTTGCTCCCAGAGTTATCAATGGGGAAAGATACAGGAGCGCGGCCCAGGAAGGGGCTTTCCTGCACGAACGAGTTGCTTCCGTATCGATCTGACCGGCCCCCATGCACCCTAGGTGCCTCCGCCGAGACATTCTGAGGAAAGGTCTCACCCAATGGACGGGCGCGACCGTTCTTTGTGGACGTCGATGCTCTCCCGTTTGATGCGGGAGTGCTGTCGTCGTCAGCCATGGTGCCTCCTACGGATGGGGTGCGCCGCCGGGACGGTAGCCGACCGTGTTGGGAATCGATTCAAGTGGGTTCTTGAAGCCTCCGCCTCCACCCCCGCCGCCTCCGCCGCCCCCACCAGCGAGACCTGGAACAGCCTTACCGACGCCCTTCATCATGCCGCCAAGACCACTGCCGCCACCGGCAGCGGCAGCGCCGCCCTCAGCGCCTGCGGCAGCGCCACCAGCCCCAGCAAGGGAGGGTGCGAGACGCGCAAGGATGCCAGCGAACTGAGCCATCAGTACTGCCTCCCCGCCTCAAAGCTGCCGGAGTCGAAGTCGCCAGGCTCACGGGAGATACGCGGGGGAACTACCTTCGCGTTCTGCATAGTGGAGCCAGCAGCCGGGTCGATCGGCCGGTTCAGGCCGTATTTGACGGACTTGATGTACGCCGCACCGATGTTCTCGTCGATGACTGGGTTACGACCGCCGCCACCCGGCTGGAACGCCGGGTCGCCAGCGACCGTGTGCCGTGGGCGCAGCGTCTCGTGGCTGTAATCCCCCTTCACCGACGCGGTGTAGGCGGACGTGCCCACCTCCTCGCGCGGAGTAGAGGCGAGGATCTGCTCGGGGGAAGGATTTCCCGTGCGCTTCTTAGCCATCGATCAGTACCTTTCGGAAGTAGTTGTCAGTGGAAGATTTTGGCTGTTCCGGAAAGAGAAGTTCCTGTGGAAGCCCTTGGACCACCAACAGCGCTGGCGTTGAATGACCCGCCTATTGGCCTGCCCCCACCACTAATAGGTGATCCAATAGCCGCTGGTCTGCTGGCGCCACCGCCGATGCTTCCAAAGTGAGAAGACATCATCTGAGCAGTAGATTGCTGCATCATCGGGCGCTGGGTGCCAATGCTGGCGTTACCGGCGACCGCTGTCGGACGCACCTTCTGGAACTGGTTGAGGTTAAGCGCGGAACTCGGCGGCCGTTGCTTAATCTGCGCGTTGTTCAGCACACCAGGCGCGGCACCGCCGCCCACAGATCCGAATCCGAACATGGCGTGTCCTCCTAGACGTCATGCCCATGGTATCTAGGAAATTCTGCCAGCGCTGGCTCTAACTAACAGTGAGGCGGAACACCAAGACGCTGACGGACTCTTCGGTATCCCCTTGTACTTTGTCGAATCCGATCTTGCAGTTCAGATCGTAAGCGCGGCTTCCCAACATCCCTCTGGCTACGGCGATGGCCTTAACAGCCTGATTGACACTTCCGGCGCCCATGGCTCGCACCTCAACCACACGAGATGTGTCTTCCTCGACCGTGTAGCAGATCTTTGCAGCCGTGCTGTTCACGTTGGATGTGGCTTTGACGCGCAGAATGCCGTCACTGGTTGGCGTATGTGTCACGGCAACGACACTACCTGAACATCTATAAGAACTCAGACCCTGTACTTCGTGTCATTCAACTTTGCCAGAACTTCTTTCTCATATGCTGTCCCAGCCTTACCTGAACTGATGCGCGCCAGGCCGTAAGCGTCTGCGGCGTTGTCATTCGGCAAATCTGCGCCCCACTTCTTGAACACGGAGAGCATGATCTGACTTTTGGTCACCGCTTTGCCGCTTCCACTGACATACTTTTTCAAACTCATCGGAGGTACGCACAGAGGGAAACTGTTCCACTCGGAGTAGAGAAGATGCTTGATGACGCCACTGAGTTCCCCGAGAACAGATGCGCTCTGGCTCTGCCGGATGGTTCCTTCCATAGCGATGTCCTCTACCGGGTACTGCTCAAGAAACCCATCGAGTCGACTCCGCAACTCATCAAGACGGACCGCTCCGCGTGTATCCGGAGTCCACACCTCGCTGTAGAAGGTGTCGTATTCATCGACAACGCAGACCGCAAACCCGGTCAGGGAGGGATCGATTCCTAGCCACGCCTTGCCCGTTATGGGACCGTTGGTGAACGCCTTGACACGGATGCTCACACAGTCTCCAGGTGCTCGAAGTAGTGATCACGGACCTCATGCCAGTGCTCAACGCGCCCACACAGGAACTCGCCGCATTTGCAGTACCACTCGTCTTCACTGCGCTTAATGGGAGCGTGCTCCACTACAGAGTCCATGTGCTTCCTGCCCTTCGCTGTCGCTCGCTGCTTGTTCTTCTGGTGAGTTCACGAGACACCATCGCAGCATTTCTGTCGCACGACGTGACAATGGTTTCCACCATCCGGCGATATGCCTCTGCCTCGAACAAGAAGTTGTAGGCCGCGATCACATCCTGATTGAGTTTTGCCTCGTTGCGCGCTGCAGTCGCAGAGGATCCTCCAAGCATCAACTGGGAGACGGCTAAAGCCTCAGCCTGATCTGCCTGGCGTTGAGCGTGCTTCTCGTCGATAACGGCAGCAGACAACTGACTTGACGAGTACTCAGCCCAGGCGACAACCTCGGCATACAGCGTCATCAGAGAGGTATCCGACAACTCGGTGATGTCATGGGGCATCGAAGGTAGTTCGTCGGCAGGCTTATCGATGAAGGCCATTCCCTGTGCTCTGATCTGGTAGTACGCCGTAGTAGATGCAGATCCCATTCGGTAACTACTCATATGGACTCATAGGGTTCGCACTTCTTGCAGCGCCCACCGGACTGCTTCTCTCCGGTACACGCCGGAGGCTGTGCCGAATCCGGATCGAGGATCGCCAACTTCTCCAGCACCGTCTCGATGTACTCCTCGTTGTACTGAACTTTGTACTCACGAGCAGACTGGTCTTCCTTGCACTCGTATAGGAAGAGCAGTTGGTTAGGCGGTATGTCAGATATCTTTCCCTGCTCATACATACGCTTGAGCACCCACAAATAGATGGTTGCCTGGCGGACATGGTTGGTTAAGGGACGGTTAAGAGACCTAAACGAGGCAGCTAGTCCGCCCTTATCGATAGGGACGCCACCAGTACGCAGGGTTCCAGTTCCAATGGACTTGATCTCCAGGATTGCCTCAGGGCCATTCAGGCCAGTAAGCCAGCCATCGGCTTGGCCGGAGATCCTGTACTGCTCGTCGATGATGGGGACCTCGTCGTACTCAACCTGGCAAAGGGGCGACGGCTTGTGGTCAGATCGCAACCCCCACCAGCGGACGTCATCGGTGCGGCAGTACCAGCCACCTCGGAGAACGTCCATCTCCGCTAACCACGCCTGCCACTTGGCGTGGATGGCATGGCCTTCGGCAAAGATGTTGGCTAGTCGAAGAGGGATGACCTCGGTGTGCTTCTCAGCCCCGTTGAGCAAGAACCATGACGCTCGGATGCACCAGTCGGAACACATCTCCGAAGGGTGAAGGACGTCCGTCCTCCTCGTCGAAGGCGTAGTCCGAGAGAGTAAGTGCCTCTCCACTGGGCCAAGCAAGTACGTCGGCTTCTTCTTGGCATCCAAGAAGGCCTTCAAATCGGGGCTCGTTTTCGCGCTCACGATGCAAGGCCTCGATCTGATCCAGATCCTCGCGGCTGATCCACGAAGGAAGAGTCTTCTTGCGGAAGAGTGCCCGACGTTCCCGGTTCGACAGGCCGCCCCAGATTCCGTGTGAATCTGCCCGTTCCAAGGCGTACATCAAGCACTCGTGAATGACAGGACAAGGATCCCCGAACCCCCGACAAAACTCTTTGGCGTCGGTGATCTGACCTTTGAAGTCTGGCCGGGATCTGTCTGGATAGAAGGCGTCGGTATTCCGACCTGCACATCTGGCTTGATCCTGCCAAGAAGTCATCACAACATGCTATACGCATAGTAGTACTGCGGCTACGCATTACGCTCACCATTCTCTACCAGATCATCAAAGTCGTCTTCAGCAAGCACAATGTAGTTCCTACCTCCGACAGACAATGCGAGAACGGGAGTTCGTGAGTCCTTGATCGCTTCGCGCTCGATCTTCTCCAGGACGTCGAGTCGAATCGAGATGCTCTTCGCCGCTGTGTACTTCGCCTCGATGAGAAACCGGTCAGAGCGAACGTCGCCCTTCCTGCTCCAGAAGGCACCACTGGCAGCACTGACCTGGCCGTCGTACTTGGAGGCCAAGCGCTTCTCCTGCTTCTGGGATTGACGCAGTCCCTCAGACTTTGCCATGTGCAGGACACCCGCTTTCACACTCATCGTCTGGGCCAACACCGCAGCCCTCACAACCGCGTGCATGTTCGCCACGCTGAAGGGCCTCGGCGAGGTCTTTCCCGGTTTCGCCCAACCGGCCATTGTTTCCCAGCAGCCAAAGTATGGAACGCTCACTCCGTAGCCATTCCTGGATACGCGCGAGTTCGTCCTGTTGTCCCCGTTCGTACCCAGCACTGTAGGCAGCGATGATGGTGTCGAAGGGCTCACTCATCGTCGCCCCGCAGATGCACGCCGGATTCGAAAGCGACCAGCACCAGGCCGTGAACCATCCCCGACACATAGCCGTAGTAGGTGGGGTCTGGGATTCCCTTGGCTTCCTCTTCTTTGATCGTCGCTTCCAGCCGAGCCAGTTCGTCCCGCAGGAGCGAGGCAATCCAGCGACGCGCACGCTCCTCAAAGTCACTCATCGTCGCCTCGCAGATGCTCGCCGCGTTCGATTGCTCTGGCGTACCAATGTGCCGACGTATCCTCTGGGTAGACGTTGTGTTCAAGCACTTGCATTTCTGCTTCCTCACGCAGCCACTCGACGATGAGCCCACGCTCTAACTCGCGCGCCCTCTGTCGTGCATCCTCAAGTTGCTTTTCCCAGTCGCCGGTGTTCAGCGTTATCGACAGACTGCTTTCCTGGGGCCACTCACTCATCGTTGCCTCGCTGGGAGTGCTGCCCAAACTCGATGTACTCGATGTCATCCTCATCCAGGACGAGGGCTTCGCCTGCGTCTTTAGCGGCTCCAGCCCATTTACGCAGGAGCACGACGATGTCCGTGCGTTCTCGGCCTCGTCCGATGCCTATGCCAATCGTGAGACCGGCGTCGTACCCACGGCACCACGCCGGGTTGGAGACGGTCCCTCTTGTGAGCACGGCGTCTACGACAGCACTGGCGGCGGCGGTGGTAGCCGCCCGGTTCTCCTCAGGCACGTCCTCCCATGGCACCCGTGATACTGGGTTGGTTTCCCACCCGGACTGTGCTGCTGCTTCTTCATACGCCTCATGGGCGATGCGTCCGTAGTCACTCATCGTCAGCCTCCAGATGTTCGCCACGTTCGATGGCGTCAGCTACTCGATCCAGTACTCGCGTTGTCCAGGACTTCTCATTCCGAAGCCACTTGATGATTGCCTTGCGCTCCTCAAAAGCGCCATGGTTCTTGACGACGTTGTAAGACGCCTCGTAGATGCCGCCGGGGAACTTGTCCATGTCAATCCGTCTCGGGAAGTAGGTGGGCGTCGTTCTCGATACGCTCCGCCGCCCATGCGAAATGGTCATGCGCCACAGCGAGGCTGCGAAGCCAACTGACAACGTCCTGCTGCTCGCGGGAGCGCCCCAGAGCAAAAGCGGTATCCGCGTCGATCACGGTGAATTATCCCTCTTCCTGGGTGCGCGTATGTCTGTCTGACAATCCCCACAAAGTAACCTGCCGCCTCTGTTGAAATGCGGGGTTTCATCGCAACAGTGGCGGCAATACTCGGGCTCACCTGACCCGTACTCCGACGGTTCGAGCCACTTCCACCGAGGTACCTGATTGTAGAGAACACCGCCGCTCATATTTCGCCTCCATGGCGGAGCGTCGCACTGGTATTTTGAGGCACATGAGAAGCGCAGACGTGCCTGTTCTCGACGGAGCTGCCTGTGCCGGTATGGACCAATCGTTGTGGTTCCCTCCTCAGAACCACAGAAAGATCGGACGCAGGGCCTACCAATTCGGTAGGCAAATATGTCTCGGGTGTCCAGTACTGAATGACTGCCGAGAATGGGCGCTCAGCCACCCCATAGCAGCGGCGTATGGGATGTGGGGCGGCCTCACCCCGCATGACCGACTGAGGATGCGAAGCGCGGTCCTTAACTAGCGTCACTGGTCCCCCATCATCTCGTACAACTTCTCCACCTGGCGGTCTTCCATCTTCCGCCGGTTCATCTGCTCGACTCCCCAGAGCGCCCACAGACCGAACAGACTGACGGTAGCCAACAGCGATATGAGTAGCAGGATCCACAGCACGCCGATGATGTCCTGCAGGAAGACGCTCATGTGCTGTGCCTAACTGCGCACGGGTCACATACCGCAAAACCTGCGCTCGACATGATGTCGAACTTCCCGCCACAAATGATGCAGATGCGGGTATCACTCAGGGAAAGTTGTCCGGGTAGTTCAGACATGGGGTGTCCTCCTGACGATGGCTGGTTCAAGGTCAAGCATCGCTAGAAGCGTCCGTGCATCCAGCGAATCCATGGCGCGATCGCATACGGTGCGGATCGCGGCAGCCTGGAGGTACTCCGGCAGGGGGTGAACGTCATTGATGGAGGAACCGACATCTGGGCCGCTCACAGGACAAGCCCCGTCCGCGCGCACTCACGCACCGCAGCGTGTAGTTCGTCTCGAAGGTCGAGATCTTCCCGGACACTGTCCAACACGGCATCTGCTCCTTGCCACTTGTAGTCACCGTAGTAGTACCAAGCCCCTTTTCGCTCGATACAGCCATACAGCGTGGCGAGCGAAACGAGTTCCTTCGTGATGTCGTACTGCCCGCGTGAAACATCCCCGCCGTTGGCGAAGTAGTAATCCACATAGGCCGTGCGCCCAGGTGGGGCGGTCTTGTTCTTGGTAGTTCTGACCCGGATCCCTTGGCCGACCTTGGTCTTGTTTCCCGCAGGACCAACCTCGATCCACGAATCTCTCTTAACCTCAACCCTCACGAAAAACGCATAATTCTTTCCTTGCCCGCCGGGGGTCGTGCGATCCGGACCATGGGTAACACCTATTAATTGCCTATACTGATTAATACATATACACAGTATGGGACGCTCTTCTTCTATCAAAGAGCGCTTAAGTGCCGCACCTAGCTTTCGGAAGAAGCGGTTGGTGATCAGGGCGCCCCGACCGACGGTCATCCCCTCCATATCCTTCTCGTCCTCTGGAAGAGGGACAAGAGCAGGCATCGAGTCCACGACCACGCAGTCGACCTTCTTGGTCGTAGCGAACTTCAGGACGGCGTCGAAAGCGTGCTCCATGATGTTCGTCTCGACGACCAACACCCGGTCGAGATCCACCCCGAGCATAGAAGCGTAAGAGGGAACCCACTCCTCAGCGGCAATCCAGACTGCCGTCCACTCCGGGTCGCGCTCCTGGTTAGCGGCGATCGTCTTTAGGACCAGGGCAGTCTTGCCGTGGGAGGATTCGCCGACGACCTCCACAGCCTGGTTGGCGGGCCACCCTCCACCGAGGATCAAGTCCACTCCGAGCGACCCGGAGGTCATCCGGGGAACCAACTCCTGAGTGATGTCGGAGGCTTTGACTACTGTTCCTTGTCCGTGTTTCTTGTTCAGATCTTTGATGACCTGAAGTACGGCGGCGTCCATTCAGATGTACCTTTCCCATGAAACAGGGTTGTCCTGGTGTGCTGCGATCAGTTCTTGGACCCCGTCCTCGCGGAGGAGTTTCAACTCTTCTGAAGAGAAGGACATGCGTCGACCGCACGAGCACTTGAGCCGGAAGCAGGGCGGGTCCGTGTCGGCGACCATCTGTACGAGATGGATCATTCGACGCGGCCGACGATAGTGGTGGGCGAGTAGGTACCAGTCTGTTGTCCAGGGGCCGCTGTAATCGGCCCTGTCCCGCCGGTCATCCCTTGGGTGCTGTTGCGGTAATCCCGGCCATCGATGTACCCACAGGTGAAGCAGCGCTTGGCACTTCCGCCAGCCCCACCCCCATAGTTCGGGCTTCCACACTCTGGGCATCCTTTCGGTTCCGGCGGATTGACTGTTGGGGTCATTCGAGGTTGTGCGGGCGCCACCGGGCGCGCAACGGGGGTTGGGGGGAGAGGAACATTAGATCGAGGAGCAGGACGCCCCGACATCTTCCTTGCCCAGAAGTCTGCCGTACTCATTTAGCCTCACTCCAGTTCTGACCAGTACCGATATCAACCTTCAATGGGACCTTCATCTGCGGAAGACCGACACCTTCCATAGCCTCCCGCAAAGCCTCTACCGTCTCGTCGACTATCTCGTTCGGAGACATTACGACGAGTTCGTCGTGAACAGTCAACAAGACACGCGCCTCCTCCGGGATCATCTTGTGAGCGCGGATGATCGCCAACTTCATAATGTCAGCCGCCGAGCCCTGAATCATGGTGTTGAATGCTTGTCTCTTGCCCTTGGACCGCATCTCTGGATCCCTGGACGCGAGGTCTGGAAGTAGACGTCGACGTCCCAACACGGTGACGACATACGGGACTGGGCGCCGTCGGGCGGCCTCACGAATGACCTGCTGCTTGTACCGCTCCAGTGCGGGGAACTGGCGAGCGAAGTCGTCCAGGAGATCCCTCGCTGCCCGAACACCCATCTCCAGGTCGTGCGAGATCTTCTGTGGGCCGATGCCGTAGGCCATCGCCAGGATGAGCGTCTTTCCCGCGTCCCTGGTGACCCCCAACTTGTCTGCGATCGCCTGGTAGAGATCACGGCCCTCGTTGTACGCGGCCAGCATCGTCTTGTCCCCGGAGAGCGACGCCATCACCCGTGGCTCGATCTGGGAGTAGTCCGAGACGATCAGCGTGTGCCCAGGGTCAGGGATGAACATGGACCGAATGACCTGTCCATAGGCGCCCCTCGACGGTATGTTTTGAAGGTTGGGATTCGTACTGTTGTGGTTTAGGAATCCGCCTGCGGCGTAGGAATGATCTCCTTCGACCTCGATGTCCCAGACACCCATTGGTTCCAGAGCGGTGATGTCTTCCACTCGGGACCGCGATGCAACTTCCGATGACCAGCAGCAGTCGTCAGCGCCAAGTTGTCCAAAGAGTTGTTCAGCTTGTTCTCGTCTATATGGTGAACGACGAATTCCTCCGGCAACTTCTCTAGACCGAGCGCATGTGCCACGACCTCCCGGTGACTGCGCTCGTACCGGCCATTGCTCTTGGACTGGGTGTAGCCGTCCCCAGTGGAAATCGTTCCCTTGTAGTTGTGGTGCTGCGAACCACTCTTGCCCAGCATGGGGTTCTTCTCGCCCATCTTGGACCGTGAGTACCGAAGGGCTTTCTCCGCCTCGTACTCCCGAACAGGAAGAAACTGCGACACGATGTACTGGACATTCTGGTATGAGGTTCCCAACTCCTTCGCCAGTGCCGCCACCGTGGGCTTGTCGTCGTCCTTGTACCGAGACAGAACCTTCGCTCTGTTGCTCTCGTCTTGCACATACTTCGCGCTCACTGACACTGAGTACGTCATCTCCAACTGATAGATCGCCTACGCGCACCCATCCAGATGGGGTAAGCAGACGGTGGTCAGCGGTTGCCACAAGGTCCCCGCCGCTACTATTTCGGACACGGTACATTGTGGAGATTCCCTTGTAAATCTTCCGAACTACGGGCATCCAACTACCGGTATGCGTGAGGACAGTGTCCCCCTGAACAGGGACATACTCGTCAAATCTGAATGTCCCCCGCGACGTATGTAGAAGAGTCTCCCCCGCAACACAACTGAAGCGCCCGGTACGAGCGCCGTGCTGCTTGAACGAGGTATGCACCCGACCGTTGACCAACAGGGACTCACGGATGACCGTCTTCGTCTTACCGGCTGTCGTCCGTTCTACCTCGCCACCCAGGTAAGGGACGACATAGGTGCTCATCAACTTCTTCAACTCAGAGAGGCCAAGCAGCGCTTTGCACAGCGGATCTCTGGGGTGGGCCTTGAGCGCGTCCTCACTGGTGGCCGGTTCGTTCGTCTTCGTCGTGAACACCTTCGGGGTCAGGTTTCGGCCCTCCGGGGTGAACAGCATCTTCCGCTTGTCCGCGTTCGACTGGACGTTGAAGGGCTTCCCAGCCGCCCGGTATGCATCGGCGGTGACCGTGAGGATGCCCTCGTCGAGTTCCTCCCGCAGGCGCTTCAGCGCGGCAACATCGACCAGGGTTCCTACCTGCTCCATTGCCATGACGGCGTCAAGAACATCCATTTCCAGGTTCATCACCGAGGACAGATGCTTGGCTTCCAACTCTGCTTTGATCTGCTTCCAGAGCAGCCAGGTGAACTTGACGTCCCCGGCGAGATACCTGGCTACTTCCTGGAAGGAGTACGCCTCGACCTCCTTGCCAACCCCCTTAGGCATCGCGTACCCGAGCCGACGCTTGGTGATGTGCGCCAGGCCCATCTGATGCTGGTGTGTGTCATCCAGCAGGAAGTCCCCGATGATCACGTCACCGTGCGGTGCCGGTGGGATCTCCCCGCCGTAGTACTTGGCTATCGAACAGAGATCGAACTTGATGTTGGCGCCGATCTTCCTGGCAGAGCCGTAGAGGATCGGTCGGAGAGCCTCGAATACGACGGCGGGCATCAACTGCTCCGGTGGGTCGTAGAAGACCTTCCTGGCCCGTGAGTCTGCCTTGCTCACGTCGGACCGGCGAAGATCCTTACCCTCGGACAGCCGCTTGGCAGCCGACCCCAAGAGTGCGCGTTTGAGTTCCTTGAGTTCCCCGTTCGGATGGCCCAGGGGAATGATGTCTGTTCGTCCCTCGGCGGCGAGACCTACCCACAGCACCTGATTGAGTCGTGGATTGATCCTATGGTCGCCTACCGTCTCCACGTCGATGACGAACTCATCGAGGGTCAGGTAGTGCGCCACAACCTCGGAGAGAGCCTCCTCGGTCACCACCGTAGGGACGACGGGGCGCAGTACGCGCCCCGCCGCCTCCTCGGTCATGCGCGCCGGATCTCGGCGGCGACCTCTTCCAACAACTCCATCGATGGTTCAGACAACGATGGAGCGTCGGTCTTACGTGCTTCGGCTACTGCCGCGAGCGCCTCCTTCTCAGGAAGCCCCCACTTCGACAGGTCCGAAACCCGCTGGATGGAGTACACGGTGGACTGCTGCTTGCCGCTGCGAGACACAGCGAAGAAGCCTTCCTCCAGTGGACCTCCCTTGCGGGGGTCAGCGTCGATGGCCCGGAGTTGCTCCATCACACGCTTACCGCTTGTCCAGATCTTTGCTTCCTCGCCGGTAGCGCCAAACTCCATAACGTGGAAGACGAAGCGGGCAGAACGTGAATCACCGAGAGCGCACAGGGGGCAGCCGTCGCCGGGGCAACGGAAACTCTTGCGACCCTCGCGATGAATCCAGTGTTGGAAAAACGCATCCACGGGAGCACCCTGCAAGAAGGCGAGCAGCAAAGGCTCCTCGCCATCGAACTTGATGTCCTGGCTCCACTGTCCTGAGCCACTGGCAGCCGCTACCTTCTCGGCAACGTCCCACCCGCCGTGCAGTTGTGCGACGCCTGATGGTGCTACAGCGTCGTCAGCAGTCTCCTCCTCGAACACAGGAGCCGCGTAATCCGTGGCGTCGGGTGCTGGGGCGGTCATGCGCTTGATTGGCATTGCTTTCTCTCATTCTGTTGGGTGAAGGGGTGAAGGGTGAATCAACTTGCATTGAATGAAGCGATTTCAAGGCTCCATTCGCGCGAGATACGTTCAGTAAGCTCGCGGGCTTCTGGTGTTTCCCAATCGATGCGACGAACGTCAAGCAGTCCAGCATCGGAGAAGGCGTTGAGGGCGGAGATGATCGAGGCTTCAGAGTAGTACCGACGCTTCGTCGACACGCCGCGTGGACCAGCAGTTGTACTCGGAAGTGCGTAAGGCGCCGGAGGGATGCGACCAAGCCGCTCCCATGAACGGATTGTCACCAACGAACGGCCAAGAGCACGCGCGAAGCAGCCAATCGAGTACAACTCGATCCGGACACCGCGAATGGTCTTGATCGTCGGCTGTCCCCACACAGCCTTCTCGTAGTGGGCCTGGATTGCGGTCATGCGACCCGCCTCTCGTGTGGAAAGAATGGAGCGGACAACCCGCTTAGACCCTGGGTACGTCGTCGTGAACAATTCGCCGATCAGATCGTCGTCACCCACGCTTGGGCACCAAAGCGTAGGTCACCTTGGTCGGGTACATCTCATCGATGAGCGCCTCTGTGAGCACGCCTTCGTAGTAGCAGGCCATGATCTCCTGCTCGTCCAAGGTGGGAATTGGGGGATTACAGCGATCCCACAAACCGAGATTGGTGAGAATCCGCTCGGCGGCCTCCATATCGATCGGAGTTGACACCCGGCGCTGCCGCATGAGTCCGACGAATCCTTCGAACTCTTCCCCCAGAAGTGCTGTGATGTGCCCTTCGGTGTCTTCCTCGCCTTCGGCAACCAGAAGGTCAAGCAACTGCGGCCGGATCTCTTCCTGCTGCTTCTTCAGTGCCTTGATCTCATTCGCAAGGTGGATGTGCCTCTGCGCCAGCGCCTCGTAGCCCTCGACGTCTGGTAGTTCCCGTGCTGCTTCTGCTGTTCTAGCCATTTCAACTGCCCCACTTTTCTCGTTCGTTCGTGCTCTTGTTGATACTATTACGCGAGCCTCCGACATTTTAGGACCGCGACGCGCGAGTCACACCAAACAAGCGGAAAGAATCTCCCTGAGTGCGGTCACCGTACTCAGAACGTTGCCCCGATCGTCGGTGCGACCGCCGTCGATGATGGCGTTGGAGACATCCTGCTTGTATCGCAGTGCATCCCACTGCCGCAGTTCCAGAGTCCCGTCCATCAGGTATCGCTCGATGCGCACCTGAGACCAATCGCTGCTGGCTCGGATGATCCGAGAGTTGCGCTGCATGGCGGTAGCCGACGCCCACGGCAAGTCGTAGTTGATCAGGAGATTGGCTTGCGGAAGGTCGACCCCAAAGCCACCAGCGTCGCTGGAGATGAACACCCGACAGTTCGGGTCGGTCTGGAAGCGGACCTTCGCTGCCTCCTTCTGCTTGGCGTTCATACCGCCGTGGAACTGAACCGGGGACAGCGCAGACAACTCGTCCGCCATAATTGGCATGACAGTACGGAACGAGGAGAATACGACTGCCTTGTTCTCCGGCGCGATGTCCACGAAGTCACGTAGCCGCTGGGCGACCGCATCGAGTTTGGGAGCGCCCATATTGACATCGAGCATCCCCTGCTCACGCAGGCTGTATGCATAGATGCTGCCGGTGCCTGGCCCGTCGACAACCTCTGACTGCTCCGTCAACCGGCTGGCAAAGTTGTTGGCGCTGACACGGAGAGCCTCCGGGTGAGAGCAAAGCATACGGAGCGCCTGGATGCGCGACATGATCTCTCCGCGCATCGCCACCTCTTCCGGGTTGGCATCTTGACCGCCCTGCCCATAGTGGGAAGCAACGTTGAAGTTCCAACCGGCGCCGAACAGTTCAGCAGCCTCGTCCAGCACAGTGATGAGTTCCCTGGCGATGTGCCGGTAGAGCGATGCACTGTTCCGGTCGAAGGAGATCAACTCCGGCGGCATGTCCAAGACATCCGGCAGGAATGGCGCCACGTCCTCGTCAGCCTGGCGCTTTCGTACCATCGCCGGTTCCATGGCGCGGTGCAATGTCGGAAGGTTGCGGTAGCGTTCGACCCACCCGTTTGGATTCCTGATGATGAACGCACGGTCAAACAAATCGAAGCGGCCCAGCACAGAGGGATCCACGAACTCCATCATGCTGAAGAGCTCCTCGGGCTTGCCGTTAGCAATCGGCGTTCCCGTGAGGGCGATCCTCACCTCGGTGTTCTTGGCTAACTTCTTGACCTTCTTCGCGCGCTTGGACCGGAACGACTTGATCGAGGTTGCCTCGTCCAGCACGATGGCTCCCCAGCGAACCGTCTGGTAGAAGTCGTCGCGGACCACAGTCTCGTAGTTGCAGATGACGTAGTCGACCGGCTCATTGCTGACGAGAGCGTCGTAGATCTTCCGGCGCTTGGCGGGCGGTCCGTCGATGACCGCAACCTTGGAGTCTGGCGCCCA
>ERZ724522.339-NODE-339-length-31523-cov-77.838344_pt1 | contig 31523 bp, 44 predicted proteins | sample MGYA00376055_ERZ724522 | MGnify/ENA primary metagenome ERZ724522 (study PRJEB28724, sample SAMN07190884) | wastewater metagenome | isolation source: effluent of sewage treatment plant in Hong Hong | place: Hong Kong | collected 2016-03-17 ...
TCCCCAAGCCTCAACCGTTGACTCTTTGGCATTAGTTGTTCTTTTAACCACTATACCTCGATCTAAAGACCATTTGTCAGCTTCACTCTGTGGCCTTTTATAAAATATATCGGGAAAAAGACCTTTCAAAAAACTATTATTTTGGAATTCAGTTTTTATTTGTGATAAGAATGCCTTAGCAATTGGTCTCGTATGACTAAAAATACCAATCGTCACATTCGGATTGTTCAATATGTCTTTTATAGACAAACCAAATGTGATGATTGAACTCTTTCCATGCTCCCTTGCCCACAAGTCTAAAAAACCATTAGGATTAGCTTCGACCTCTCTACATCTGTCATAAAGCCAATCTTGATTGATATCATGTCGATTGCATACATTGGTAAGCAGAAAGAACAAATCACCTTGAGCAAGATCCCTTATGCATTGAAAGTCCTGATCTTTTAAAACATCGATATAAAGAGAATTGGATTGTTTTCTTGTTAATCTTTTGCATATCACTCAAACATCTTTCATGTGAGAAATAAGTCTATTCTCTTTCTTTAATTTTCTTAATCCTCGAATCAATGTCCTCTTTAGTGAGTTGAACCACAATCCCACCATTTACTTCACTTTCTATTTTTTGCTTATCGGTCCAGTCACACAAATTTTTTAAACAAAATATGTGCATAGTATCGCTTGTCTCAGCTTTCCTCATCGCACTCCGAATAAGTTCAAAGCGAGAATACACAGCATTTTGATTTCTAAATTCCGAAAAAGTAAGTCCAGTAGCGGCTTTGATGTTTTTCTCAATAATGTCTCCTGAACATTTAAAAAACCATGCACAGTCCTCAAGACTAGGCTTTAGCCTACAAAATGCGGCAAGCTGCTGCATATCGATATCGATCTTTGGCCGGCCCATTTTCTTTTTTGGCTTTGGTAGAGATTCTTTCTTTTTTCTTTCAGGCTTTTCTTTTACCTTGTTAGGAAGCATTTCAAACACCTATTTTATTTAGCCATTGAAGTTCAATTTGTTTAGAAATTCTATTCATCATATATGGCGGGACTGACATTCCACAAACATAAGTCAATTTGTCTACTGATACTTTATAATCATCTGGGAATGTTTGCAGTCTTGCATATTCACTTGGGGAAAGCTGTCTAGGTTCACACCAATGATAAAGGCCACTAGCTGATCTTTCTGCACTTGCTAAAACTGTCGGTGCTATCTTATTTGGATCAAGTTTAAAACTATTAAACCAAGACCCTTTTGGATGAACCGAAGAAAAAGTTTTTCCTATTTTACATCTAGACCACAGGCTATATTGAGCATCAGTTAGTCCTTTATATTTTGTCTCATTTAGCCCATCGAATGCTTTAGATACTACAATTGGATTTTCATTAAATTTGAGATTTAATTTTGGAAGAAAATTAAGTGACTTTTTTTTAGCGATAAAAAAAATTCTTTCTCGCCTTTGAGGAACACCCATAAATGCAGCATTCAAAAGAAAAATTTGAATATCATATCCAGCTAACTCAAAAAGTTTTGCAATCTCTTTTACATATCCCCTAGCTTTGCCTTTAACTAAGCCAGTAACATTTTCAGCAACCACAACTTTCGGCTGAAGTCTTTTGGCTGTATCAACAAATTGAAAAAAAAGATCATCTAAAACTTGTAACGCTTGACCTTCCCTAAATTTTTTCTCTTTTCCCCACATTTTTTCTCTACTGCCAGCCATCGAAAAACTAGAACAAGGCGGAGATCCATCCAAAATATCAAGATTGAAAAATTCTGTAGGTATTCTTTCTTTTGGTAGTTTATTGAACTCTTTGATATCCATATTGAATTGATATTTTGGATGATGATTTAAAATATAGATATTCGACATTTCCTTATCTATTTCAACACCACCTAAAACATTAAATCCTGATAGTTTATATCCCATAGTTGATCCACCACCACAATGAAAACAACTCATCACATTAAACCCATTCGGCTCAATACTCTCTAAATCCGATAGCAGCCAAGGCCCAGTCTTATGAATTGTCTCTACCATTGTCATCCCATTCAAAACCACATTTTGGGCATTGATGTTCAAATTTATCAAAATTGGAGGCATCAAATTCAACAGATGTATTTTCGGGAATCTCATCCAGTTTTTTTATCTCAAAATCAGGCATTGCAAGCTGATCCAAATCGAAATCAGGCCCAAAATCCAAGATATCCTGCTGAATCATCACTTCATCTAACTCTGACAACTCCTGAATCGAGTTATCAGACACCATAAACTGATACTCTTGCGCTTCGTTGTCAAAATCTTGATATTCTACCGGTACTTCATTAAGTCCCAATAACTTTGCAGCTTCCACTCGGCCATGACCTGCGACTACAAACCCAGACTTTTGGCTCACAATCACTGGATGCCGCCAACCCTGATACTTGATGAGCTTTGAAAGGAGCTCTATTTGACGTCGTGAGTGCTTATTAGGGTTTTTTGGATGAGAGACCACATTCGCCAAGTCCATCATCTCACTATAGCCACATTTTATTTCTGGATAGTTCATGGTTTGCTATATCCCTCAACTCCGCGAGTTATTCGGTCTTCTTTGCGTTTTTTGAGCCACATGAGGGCTTCATCGAGCTTTGTTATTGCAAGACTATTCTCACGACAAGGAATATTATTGTTCAATCCCTCTAACATTAATTTGGCAACATGAATTATTTCATCAACTTGACATCCATTAACACCAACTTCATTTACTGGACCATCTTGTATGGTGAAGCTTATAGATCCAACATCATGTCGAATATAAATAAAATTATGCGGCCTTATTTCTTTTTCAAACCATTGATAATTCATCGCTCCAGATTCATTGAACTTGTCTGGAAATTGATCCCTTAACTTATCCATAACTATGACTTTAAATTCTCCAATACTTTTAATTCCATTAAGTGTTTTTAGCTTCATTTTTTTTCTCCAATTCGAATACAATAATGGTACGCTCTGAATAGCTTTATTCAACTTTTTATTTTATTTTAATTTTTATTTTTAATTGACATTTTTCTTTTATAAAAAGAGTCTCTTTAAATGAGTAAATCAATCGAAGAACTAATTTCTACATTTGATAAGAAAAGTCTTGAACCCACTATCCAAGAGACTAGGCATCCTGTAACTTTTTGGATATCTGAGTCTTATAAGAAAAAATACGACATGATCCAGATCAAAAGCCGTCGTCGTTTAGGTAAGCTTTTAACTGAAATCATCACACAATCAATTGATAGAATAGCTAAAGATGCCTAGTAAAACCCCAAGATTTAAGTCTTGGGGAGTTAATTTAGTTGTCTTTGTTTAACCAGTCGAAAAGCTTGATGAGAAATAAACCCATCGCACACCACATGAAAAAAAATAGAACTAATCGACTGTTAAAACTAAAGGGTTTGCTGGCTTTGCTGTTATTGTTTTACATACTATATTTGATCGATCAGACTCGACTCTAATCGGAGTCCCATTGTCACTATATGTATAATAAGCAGTCATTTGAAAACAGCTCTTCTTTGCTAATAGATCGGCAATTTGAGTCATCTTAAAAGTAAATAGTGTGGGATCACTTGAGCTTGCAAACTTTGAAGGATCAATAACTCCTATTTTAGATTCAGCAGTCGTATTTAGATCAGCTTGTTTTGAAGCATAATAAATAATGTATCCATCAGGAGATTTCGCATTTCCATCAGCATCTTTTAATGAATGTTGCCACTTAAGATTTGCACCAAAAGCATTCAATGTCTTTGGTAAATCAGGCGGAGTCCCTGTCCCTACAACTTGAGCAAATGATTTTAATGGAAAAATGAAACACAGAAAAAATACTAGAAATCTCAACATATATCCCCCATGATTAATGTTTTTTATAAAAATCATAAACTTTATATGAATAAATAACAGTATGTTTTTTAAATTAATTAATAACTATTCCAGAAAGTCCCTTTAGGCTCTTGATCAAGACCACAAATCTTTACACAAATACTAATTAAAATCAAAAGAGGTATATTAACAAATAAAAAAACAAATAAAATGGGCACTAGAAACATGGTGATTATTATTTTTTTAAGTGTTTTCATCGAGTATTTTATTTAATGTTTAGAATTTGTTTTCTCTGTTTTTCGCTTAAATTTTTTTGTTCGCCTATTTTAAATTTATATTCTAAATCCTCAACTAGTTGTATATGAAAATCAGAATATTTTTCTGGATCACTCATCACTTCAAGCCAAGCATCATGAACTAAACTTCTGTCATTATCTTCCATGTTAAAACCTATTCATTATTAACTGCTTTTAGATATTTTTACTTATTTATTTTTAACTTCAATCCATAACCAATACAAATTCGCTTCATCAACTAATTTTGAGACAGGGGGAAAAAACTGTATGGCCTCAACTTCTGGACCAAAAATCTCATTTTTAATTCTAAATAAATCTTGCCAAGAATAGATAGGTTTAGAGTCACTTCGCCTAATTAAAATCTTGTCATAAAGCTTAAAATTTCTCATCTTATTAGTAAATACCTGCACAATGTATCTATTGTTCATAAATACTCTGTCAGGCCGAAAAGTAGAATCTGGATTGAATAATAAATTTCTCTTAATAGCCTCTTGTATGACATCTTGAAACTCATTCCATTCTTTTTTTTGTCTTCTCTTTCCCTCAGCTTCACTCATCCTTCGCATTTTTCTATTCATATTTTGACAATCTTTCTTTTAATGTCTTGATTTCATCTTTTAAAATAGAAACTAAAACAAACTCACTTCCCAGCTCATCGTTTTCATTTATTTCATTTAAAAGAACTTTTTTTAGTTTTAAATACTCTTCCTCTTCAATAAATACTTTCCAATGCTCTGATATCACTCTTGGTTGAGTTAATTGAAAAGTTAAAATTCCAATCTTAGATCTATGAACATAAATCTTATTCATTTTGATTTCTTTTTATTCTTTTTCTTAAGCCACTTATTGATTTCATCGCTATTAAACTTATGAAGCTTGCCAATCCTATGGCTTGGTATCTCTTTTCTCTTTAAAAGCCTATAGATTGTCTCTTTAGATACTCCTAAATAAATCGACACTTGTTTTACTGACAACCATGATATGTTTTCTTTCATATAAAAGTCCCTACTATAGACTTATTGTCTGATTCATTTCGACTTATAAAATGAAGCCCTTTTGCAAAATAAAATTTCTTTGCATCTGAAATGCTTGAGAAAAATCTTGCCTCATCTGAATACTCTATTCATTTCCACCATAAATGACCTGCTATAAACCCACCAATAAAAGGAATCACAGGAATTTTTAAATTCCATTCCCATATAATTTCACTAATTGTATAATGCCCTGTAGTATAAAGGACTAAATCATACAACAAAATACCAACAAAGAACACTATAAAAATGATTGAAGTTACTTTTTTTGAAAACATATCAACTCCCCTTATAATGAAAACAATCTAATAATAGATTGATCAGGACCAATAAATATCTTTTTTGCACTCAAATCAGTGATCAGACTGTCATTTTCAATAATTCTCATCTTTTGCAAGAGATCTTGAGGACCTTCAATGCAATTTGAAGTGTCACATTCATGCTGATGATTTTTAAAATAAAACTCAAACTCAGCGCGACATGCCTCTTTTATTGGCAGATTCTCTCTGAATTTATGAAAAGCTTTAAGCATAAATATACTTGATTCTTTCTCCCAAAGTGAAAACTGCTTTGAAGGAATATTCTTTCCATTCCCAATGTAACGCCTTCCGTTTTTCTTGATCCTCACTCTCCCAGGTATCGTTACCTCAAACAATAAAGTACTCATATATCCCCGTCCCAAATCTTTTTTGATTTTTTCATATGCTCAATAAAATATTGTGTAAGTTTCTCCCAAGATACTTTGCCTTTTAACGCATTATAAGGGCTCTGTATTAATACTTGATCAATGTTATAACTAGGTAGCTCCCAAGTGTTTTCTTTCGAAGCTTTAGAACTACAATGGCAACACATAGCGAGTGACTTAATGTCAGTTCTTATTGTCTTAACAAAGACAACTCCTAGGCCGTGACAAAGCTCACAAGTATACTCTTTAGATTTCACAACTCCCCCCGATATGAACATTGTTTATGAAATCATCTATTGCCTTTAATTCAATTAAAATTTATAAAAATTGTTTCAGGAGAAACTATGGACGACGTTATAAACTTAGAAATTGTCAATAAACCCAAAACTGAAGACCAGAAAAATCTTGAAAATATGATTAAAGAACTAAATTATGCTCATTCACATATTTTAGCTTATGCAATAATTGAAAAAGGTGAACTTGCTTTCAAAGTAAGAGTTTCAGGTGATACTATACAGCTTATAGCACTTGAAAAATTCATCTCAAATCAAGTCTTCTCAAGAATCAATCAAAAATCTCAACCATAACTTTTTAAAATTCTATACGCTGGTATTTCATCAAAATATTTCAACACAATCTCTTCTCTTTTAGCTAAATCAAAGTCTTTAAATTCTGAGTTCTTAAAAATCTTAGTCGAAATATTGTGCTCAAACTTACATTCAAGACACTTATTCTTTATGACAATACATGCAAAGCTATCGCTAATGTCACTGTCAGGATTAAAAAAAATGTCCTTTGTCGGGTAACTAGGGAATTTATGAAACCCAAAAAAACATAAAACACTCTGTACTCGACACAAAATGCCTTGAACCCACATAATTGCCCCCCTTACTATCATTTATTTATATCTTGCTCCAAATCTGATTGCATTAGATCAAAATATAAAGAATCAATTGCTTTAATAATATTTTGGTCAGTAGTTGATCTGCGTTTTTCTGAGAATTTATTTAAAATAAACTCTCTCACCCTTTGATCCACTCTTTTAGGTATAGTTCTTAAAGCCCCCATTATGAACTCTTCCATAATGATTTCACTTAATGTCTTCATCTAAAATCTCTATTTTGTTATAAACTTCTTATTAATCTTTTCTTTCACTTGGTCTTCGCTAATTATATTCACTTAACTATTCCTTGTTTAATCGGCCAGCAGTCTACACTAATAAGAAATTGTTTGATTTTTAAATTAAGATTAAATACTTCAGAGAGATTTTTTATAGGGGGAGTTGATTTCATTAAAAGATCATTTTTCAAATAAAGCTCTTTTATTTCTAATTCATTTAAGTCTTTTATGTACTTTCCGTCATAATCTCCAAACTCGATCTTTTCATCTCCTGGATCTGTTTTCGGCTCTTCTTTAGGAATATCTGCAAGAATGTCTGAAATATTGCTTCTCTTTGTTAACCAATCTCTTATCTCTTTGCCTGTATTCTCTGTGATTGTAGCTACAACGCCGTCAAATAGCCCTGTGCGGTCTTTTGAAACCATGAACTGATGATCCATGCCTATGTCGAAAACAGTTGTAAACTCATACTCCATGCCATCTCGCATAATGGGCGCAAGACCTACTTTTTTCGGAGCCTGTTTCCCCTTTTGATTTTCCTCTAAAACATATTCTTGCTTTGATCTTAATGTGCAGATGATATCGATAGGGCTATGAAGGATCTTAGATTTAAGCTCTTCATAAAGTTTTGTGATTGTTCCCCAATTAGTATATGAATTTCCACCCCTGCTATCTAAGGCCTCTTTCTGCTGCAATAAACCGCCCTCAGCAGCCCATACATGAGTAAGTGAATCAATAACTAAGACTTCAATCCCTTCGCTAATAGCTATCTCCATAGCTTTTAAATATTTTTGCACTGTGTAAGGTGGGTTGATTGGTAAGGTAAAATACTCCCATGAAGGAAATCGGTCTTCATAAAGAGATGCTGAATTGTTTTCTGAATCTATAACTCCGACAACTCCCCCAAGTCCTTTAGCTAAATAAAGACTTGAGAGTGTTTTTCCGGATCCGCTTGGTCCTGTGACTGCAAGCTTGGCCTTGGCCATCGATTTCGTTGCTCTTTTAAAATACCTCTTCTCTTCCATAGTATGTCCTTTCATTTGTTTTTATCTTTTGGTCTATAAGCGTAAAACGAACACATATTCTGAGTGCAATCTTGCACCCTTTGAAGAGACCAACCCATGCAATGAACACAATTTAAATGTATCGTCTTTTTAGGCGACAACTCCCCTGTCATAGCTCTAAGCTTCATCTGCTTATAGCGCATCGGTATGTTGGTAAAGATAGTCCTCTCTGTAAGACTCATCCTAGACTCTGCCTCTTCAATCTCATTCAACATCTTTTTACGAACTTCACTCTTATCAATATTATCAAACTGTTTTGGCTTCATCGTGTACCACTCACTTATGAAAATATACTTTCGTTTATATATTAAATATAACTATTTTCAACGAAAATGTTCCATGTGGAACAATAGTAAAGAGTAACAATTAGAGAACTGTTTGTGGATAACTCATGGGATTTCTCTCAAATATGAGAAAACTTATGCTTTTTGTTGATGCAGAAAGTATTTTTGTAAATCGAGTAAGTCTTTTTTAAAACGCTCTTTTCTATCTAAAATCTCAGCTTCAGTTAAATGACCACTTGAGTCTCTCATGGGATTAGATAAGTTTTTAAACATCTCCGACTTTTTACATATATCCACAACACCAGGATGATACTTCTCCATGAGCTCCCTTGCCATTGTTAATTGCCTTTGCTTCTCATTGCTAAGACGAATCTCTTTCTCCCTAAGAGTCTCATAAATCCCATTTGTCACTCTTCGCTTCCAGAATCCTGAATTTGTATTATTCATTCTGAACTCCTTTTTATATTAGTTTTTAAGTTTTACTTCTGGGTTGGTTGCGAACTGGAGTTCGCTTAAATAAAAGTTGTATGAGTAGGAATCTTATGACTAAAAGCATCGAATGTCCTTTTTTCTACTACAGGTGCAGGTTCTAAGAGATTAAACGGAGCAACATTTTATTTATTTTTTCACTTAAACAATGCTCGGCATTTAGACAATAGTTTTGTCCATCGATTGTTTAAAATTCAGGCTATTTTTTTAGAGATTGAAATTATTCTAACGAATTGGTTTTAATCTGCATCCATTTTTTATATAATCATCGTAGTCTTTTAAGTAACGTATCTTTTTCGCTTGAATGTCTCTTGATTTCTGTTCTTCAGTTCTAAAAAATGGATCATTTTTGATTGAATCCAACATGGGGAGTTGTTTAGGTAACTCTACAGGTTTATCATTGATTGCTTGTTTTTGCTTGAGCTGATCATCTAAGATTTTAGCGTCTTGCTTGATTTTAGCTATTTTTTCTTGTCGTTGTAAAAGCTGTTCTTGGTATTTATTTTCTGCATCGCGCTGTGCTTGAGCTTTTCTCTCACGAAGCTCTCTTGCCTCTCTTCTATTTTTTTGCATTTGTTTAAAAGCTAGATGCTCTTCTAAAGCTTTAAGCATTCCCTTGTAGGGACCATTTCTCACAATGTTTAATTGCTCTTTTAAACTCACTAAAGTCAGACACACCCTTTTATAGATCATGTAACGTCTTCTGACTAATCCCTTAGAAACCAGTCGGTTAATGATCTTTGTGAGCCATCTTGTGCTCATATGAAGAGCTCGAGCCATGATCTTCATACTTTTAGGAATACATCTCTCAGAGAAAGAATAAATATAGCATATAACGCTATACTCACGGTCTTTTATTAAACCTGATCTTAATAATTCAAAACAGAGAAATTGAGACCTTTCTGTAGACTCTTTTTTTTGTCTTGATTCTGAATACGTTGGTCTTACTGTTCTAATCAGCATGGCATTTCCCTCTCATTGATGCTCATTAAATTTTTGCTTTTGCCAGAAAAAATAATGTGATGAACTTTTAAATATTTTTCAAACATTTTTTTAAGAAAAGAAATATTTTCTAAGTATGAGAAAAAGCTTGAGATTTATTTTTTTAAACTTATTATGTCTTCATACAAGTGAAAAAAATTAGCATGCTTCTTAGTATGTTCATTAATTCATTTTGTTTTTGTCTAGAGTCTGGAGCAATCCAGACTTTTTTTTTGCTCAAAAAAGTATACTGTCAATATACTTTTAAAAACCCAAGCAATTTTAAAGTCCCATAGTTTCGATTAATAGCTCGATTTTTGAGAAACACTCCATCTCCATCTCTGTCATTAGGTCCATCACTCGAAGTATTGCCCTCAACGGTCTGAACAATATTTGAATCAATAATATTCACAACGATCCCAATATGACCTTGCCAAGTAGGGATTCCGTTTTTCCAATGTCGCCAAATCATTAAACAACCCACTTCTGGCGCATTTAATCTCTGAGTTGTGGAATTTTTAAACCATAGATTGCAGGTTGACTCTGAAAGCTCAATCTTAGGATTAAAATCAAAACTCTCATCACCTACACTGTCTTCCATGAGTTTACTTGTGTTCTTAATACAAAAAGATGAAAATGCAGCGCACCAAGCCTCACCTTGAGCCTTGCCATCGACTGCTTTTTGAAACATACTTACAAACTCACCCCTATTATTTCCACCTACTTCTTTCACTCCAATAAAAATCTTAGCAAATGAAGCAAGCATTTTTGGCAAAATCTTATTTATTTCTACTTCCATTGTTTTTTTCCTTTTCTATTTCGTCCCATTTTCTTTCTGCTAAATCACCGTCACTCTCTGAATTAAACGAAAGCACTACATCTGTGATACCTTGTTTTCTTAATGACATCGCAAGACTTACTAATAATTGACGTGATTCTTGATCCGCTTGAGACTTTTTTAAATACCAATCTATGCCAACAATAAAGAGTTTACCGATGGCTTCAGAGCCTAATAAGACGTTTAAAAATTGAATTAAAGCAAGCATCAAAACCTCACTGGAACATCAGTTACACCATAAGTGTAAAATCTAATCTTATGCCTTTTTCCATTAGGAAGCTTGTATTTTGAAACGAATTGATAAGTGCAAAAACCCTGTGGCATTTTAAATTCAAATCTCTTCTGTGGTACATCGTAAAATACATTGCACTCAGGTCTCTGACTCTGTGGAGTCACAATCACTTCGTCATAAAAATGAAGCACTTGCACTAGATCTTGAGCACTCTGACAAAAACCTCGACCATTAAAAAAATCAATCTTGCCATTGCACTCAGACTTTAGAGCTAAATCATACTCAGAACGTGAATCGGGAAAATCTATAAACCCAAAACCTACAGTCCTCGTTTTCTCCTCTAATGCATAAATATGCATCGGACAGGTCCTTGAAGACTCAAGCTCGCCTTCGTTACTGTAGTCATAAAACACACTCTTATTAAGCCATCCCACATTGTCAGGCTTATCAATCACTTCTTGCCTATGACAAGTAGTGATGATCAAACGGTCAATCTTGTTTCCTGGGGGAATGATCTCAACCCTGTATTTAGAATCTGATTTTTTCTGTGGAAGTCCAAACCCAATAAACCAAAAATCATTCACTTTAAACTTTAAATCATAAAGATAAGACTTATTGTCACTCTTAACTTGAGTGATTGGTTGAGTTGTACAGCTAAATAAAAGAAAGCTTAAAAAAAGCCATCTCATTTGATCTTAACTCCATTCGTAGTCAGAAAACGCAGGACGATCATAAGAACACTTATGATCGTCCCGAACAAAGGCGGTTGGTCCTTTATAATTTCTTTTAAAGGGCCATCCACGCATGAGATAATTGATACCCCAATTGCAACCCAAAATGTTTTGGATTGTAAAATCGATTTCTTATTCATTTTTTTAAAAATACTCCCAAAAGCTCACCTGTAGCTAAAAGCCAAGATACCGCAAACTCAATTTTTTTCTCTAAAACATCATCCGCAATATCAAACTCAGCAGACAATTGAGCCATACATTTTGCTCTTGAATCACTATCCATATTTTCTAATTCTTTAAGAGCTGACTCAGCTCCATCAATAGCACCTGGCAATTTCAATAAAGGCGTTACAAGATATTGAATGTCACTTGAATCAATCTTTCCATCCGCTTTTGACTTGTCATAAGCCATATATAAAGCCAAAGGTATTGATAAGATCTCATAAGCATTTTTGTATTCAGTCATAAATTAGTCTCCTTTTTCATAATTCTAAGTTCAATCATCTCAATTTTTCCGTTCAAACGCTCCATTTCTTTCTCATGCCACGACGTTTTCTCGATGATCGTCGCCATGCGCTCATTTAGTTGTTCAACCGATGACTTGATGTCTTGCAACACCTTTACACCATAAATGAGAATCCCAGAAATGAGTCCAGTGAAACCCCAAGTTAAAAACTCACTGAATTGCATGATCAATTGCCTGTCCGTTTTATAGTGAGATATGCATTTCCATCAATTGAAGTTGTCGTGTTATTGGTAGAGCGCAAGTCAATATATTCCCCAGCCAACAAATAAACCAAAGTTGACCCTGATAAAGACAACTGCAGAGTGGAACTACTCCAGTTTTGCCGATCTAAAATGTCAAAATTAGATCCATTTTTATACAAAACAAGTGTTTGTATTCCTCCGACGCCAATAGAAACGCTATTGAATTGAATGAAGGCACTCGCATCATAGTATCCCGAAACTGGTGCAGTAAATCTTGATGATGCGCCAGTCGTTAAAGCACCTGCAGTGTCATATTGTGCCGATGTGAATTCAACTAATGTTGTGCTGCTAGTGATTGATGTTGTCGAACCGCCAAGTTTAGCAACAATAGGTTCTACTGCATTTGAAGTTAAACTAACTAATCTTAAATTGCTACCTGCACTTGCCCAGGTTCCCGCTGTAGTTTGCGTATTATCTAGCGTTCCAATAAGCCTAAAATTTACATTCGACCTAGCAGTAGTTGAGTAAATTACTGTACCAGAGTCGGCAGCGCCTGCTCCACCTTCAGCAGTTGTCGAAATAGTTTGATTATCTGGATAGAGTTTTTGAGAAACTGCCAACTCTAAAGTTCCAGCGTTATCAATTAAATAAATAAATAAGCGTGCAGTTAATGCGCTGGCTTGGCCAAGTGTCGATCCGCTAGAAACAACTAGAGAAAGTGCTGCTGTTATTGTTCGCTGTGTGTAGCCTCCGGTAGCATCCCGAATTCCAACACTGATTGGATCTCCTCCAGATGCATTTGATCCACTTTGTGTTTTGGCTGCAATTGTTAACGCCGAAGCTCCAACTGAGGTCACAATTGATAAATTTGACACTTCACTAGCTGACGAAACTGCAGCGGATGAGTCATTAGACCAAGATAATGTCCCTGATCCATTTGTTTTCATCACTTGACCTGAAGTCCCATCCGTACTCGGTAAAGTAAAAGTAACACTCGATGCCACACTCGATGGAGCTTGAAACGCTATGTAGTCAGTCCCCCCACCTGTCTCTTGAAACTTCAATGCATCGGTTACAGTCTTGTTCGACATCGATTGCGTCGCACTGGTACTGATTAAATCTTTCCAGCCTGAACCATTATAAAAATTGTAAGTGTTAAAATCAGTGTTATAAACCATAAGACCTGTCGCAGGAGAAGTGATTGCATCACGCTCTGTCTGCTGCATACGAGGCGCAGGCCTCGAGCCCCTTGTCACCGACTGCACTTCTAAAATAGATGAAGCTGCACTCGTTGTCGTCCCAATCATAACGTCCGTGTTCTGACCAAGACGCATTACTTGATTCAAAACTCTCGATCCATCAGCTACAGTCTTAAAATCAATTCTACCAGGCATGTCATTCGAACCAGGCGTCCCATCTGAATACATCTGTATGGACGCAATAGGCTCAAAATCAACGCCGTCATATCCAAGACCTGTAAGACTACCAATCAAATCCCCACTCTGAACAATAGTAGGACTTGCATGAGTACCACGACTGCGAGACATATTAATGACACCATAACTTGCATCTGAACTCCCATGACGAGTGATGTCTATCCCCCCAGAATCCGTACTCGTATCTGTATCAAGTGCCATCTTCGAAACATATGAACTCGCATTAATAGTCTTCGTTAAACTCGCATTCGTACCAATAATTAATTTCTCAATAAATTGAAGCGCATCCTCTGTCTCATTCCATGAAATCTTAGGACTACCTGTCACACCTATAGAAATAAGATCAGTATTTGTGTCACTGCCAGGATTGATATCTATCCCATTAGTTGATTGAATAGTGACATCACCGACAATTGTCGTGTTGTCAGGGATAATTGTAGCCCCTGAAACTAAACAAAATATAAATGTTAAAAAAATAATAAAACTAAACCGAAATATACCTTTTTGAGAGTTTAATAGTCCCATTCCCTGCCCCCGAATTTAATGCTGCCTTTAATTGTTGTGTTGTTGTACCTGAAAGAGAAAATGTCACACCGTGTATGTCACCCCGGTAAGGTCCTAATACTATTCTCCAAGAACCATTCTGCAATTGTGCTGAAAATACTCCACTTGCATTAACCGTCGTCCCTCGAATGATCTCAAAATAAAAATCCACACTCGAATAAGTCGCCGAAGTCCAACTCTCTCCACTTAAATTCGTCGCTGATTGGCCATCCGTTACATTGTACGTTGCATAAGGAGTAAACCCACCCGATGATGAACCCCCACCTGCCCCTGAAACATTGTCCACAGTCCATTGTGTTACACCTGCTGAATCTTTAAGCACAATTTTATATGTCGATGCCGCTGCAAGAATAATATCCGCTTCCCCGTTTGCATCGAGCACTACAGGATTAGTGTTTGGAGTTATTTCTTGATCGGAATACGTAGCAAGGGGAGTTGTTGTCCCTGCAATATAAGTATATACAAGCCCACCTGCTAATGGATCTCCGTTAGCATCGAAAAATCGGGCTTTCACCATTGGTAAAAATAGGCCCATTGTTATTCCCCCGATATTTTTTTAATTTTCAAAACAGCATTCTTAAACCCTTTTGAATTTGGATTAAAAGTGCTGGCTTCAATTAATACCCTTTGAATTTTTGGATCTGTCTTATCTATATTTTCTAAAATATTGCTTAATTCTTGATCATTTTGCCCATCTGCAAAAGCAGAAAACTTATCAAACCCATCATTGGCCCACCTTGCCAAACCTTTTTGATTCTCTTGCTCTCGATCAAGCAATCTCCCTACTGCAGCACCTTGAGCTAATTTCGATAGAGTTTTTGTCTTATCTATAGGTACTTTTGGAATGGGTTTATTGCCAAGCAATTGATCTAGATTAGATTTCGCATTTTTACTTTTAATTATATCTTGAACTGTGTCTGTCCCTTGACTCACAATGCCGCCGACAACTCCCCTTTTCTTAACTCGATCAAATATATTGCCAGGCTCAATCATCTCCTTCAAGCTTGCAGCCGTACCCGATGGATTGACTTCGTCTAAAAATCTTTTCCCATAATAACCATAGTCAGAAAGAGCATTTAATCTATTTAAAGTCTCTTCAGGTAAATTATTGCTTAAAATATTGTCATTTCTTTTAAGCCAAGACCTAAATTTTTCAGGAGAAAACCCTTTGGCACTATCTGTAGCCTTATCAAGCCCACTCGATACATAGCTTGATATCATTTCATTCATCTTTTCAGGACCTACATACTCTTTTACTACTTGAGTATAATTCGGATTTGAAAAAATCTTTTGTACTACCTTTTCAGGATTCGCCGCATACATTCGATCTAAACTGTCAATGCTCCCACCGATGATCTTTTCAATTGATTCCCTCGACCTTTCATTAATAGCATAGTCCCTAAACGTCTTGCCAATCTCTGGATTAATCTTATCAGCCATGTCCTCAAGTTTACCAAGCATAATTGATCTTACTTTTTGCACTTCTGCATGAGCTGCTGGATTGGCAGGATCAATCGATTTTCTTAAAAACTCTCTCGTCTTTTGAATTTCATCAAACCTCATTCCATCATTTAAATCATCAATCACACGACCTAATACTCGATGCTCTTCATCTGAAAGACCTGTACGCGGTGTGTTCTTACCTAATGTAAACTTGCCAGTCTCAGGCGATTGCTCAAGAATTTTGCCTATTTTAGTATTCTCACCAAGTGCAATAATTAAGTCATGAGCATCCGTTTTGTTCATCACAGGAGCTCTTTTCTTAACCTCTTCAAAAATAGGACCTAAAGCTTGTTTCTCTTTTTGATATTGATCTTTCACAGCACCAATAAAATCATTTCCCGCTTCACTTAAAGTCCTTGGCTCTTGTCCTGCAATGTCATTTATGGTTTGACCAATCTTATTGGTAGATTCATCAACTATTTGTTGATTATATTGTGCTATCTTTTTTGCATCACTCGTCGGCAAATTCTCAAACTTTAATTTCAACTCTTTCATAGCCTTCGGGTTTTCCATCATATCAAAATGATATTTCAAAGGCTTAGTCTCTAAGTCCGGAACTGTATTCACTATCTCTTTAAGTCTCTCCTTGCCTGGCAAAATACCAGTCTCTGCTTTTGGCTTCCAATTCCTTAACTCTTCTAAACTCTCAGGTGCTTTAAATTTATAAGCTGAAACACCTTCAGTCACCGGAACCACTTTACTTAAACTCTTAACCGCTGACTCAACTACAGGCTGTGACGCCTTAACTGCTGACTTTACTCCTGAAGCTAATACAAACGGATCTTGAACCATTTCTAAGCCCACACCATAAATATCAGCAGGTGATATGTCTCCCCCTAACCATGAGGGCACTCCTAAAGTCTCTTTATAAGTCTTATCTGAAGCCCCAAGCATTTTTGCTTGCTCAGCTCCACTCGGTGCATGATCAAGCTCTTTCCCTGTCAAAGTCTCTGTTACAAATTTCCTGATCGGTGCTCCCGTGTATTCATCTATCGTCTTTAAACCTTGAATAAATCCTGCACCTAAATTCTTAGGATCAAATGCATACCAAGGTCTCTCATCACTAGAGGTATTCTCATCATGCACTTGGAAGGGTTTTGAATAATCAAACTTAGGCTTTGTATCACCTTGATTTGATAACCCACCAAGACTGAAAGGCTGATTAGGATCAAATGTTGGTTTTTCCATTATTCATATTGTCCTGTTTGTGGATTTAAAGTGTACGTAAAACCATTTTGAATCACTGTCTGAGGCTTGCTCATCGATTGCGTCGCATTTGTACTTTGGGGAGTTGATTTCTTAATTGATTTTCTCGAAAACTGATCCAAAGTCATAAACCCTTGCTTTTGAGCTTGCTTGAATTGCTCGTTCGGCAAAAGAGCCATCTCTCCATCTTGAGAAATCAAAGTCTTAACTTTCCCGTCTATAGGGCTTTGATATCCATCAAGACTACCATTTTTAACGACATATTCCTTCTGTGCATTAGCTTCAGCCTTGTCCTTCATTAAAATACTACGTTGTGCTAAAAGAATATTCATATTAGTTACATCGTCGTTGGCAATATCAGCTTGAGTGCCATTCCATGCTCGTCTTTCTGCATCTGAATCAATCGCTTTTGCCATGCCTGAAAATGTAGTGGTCATGTTTTTTAAATTCACGGCTTTTAATTTAGCATTGAGATTCTCAAGATCTTGGTCTGTATATTTTCTCATCCCAAAAGCTGTGGCAATAGGACCTGTCCCAAAGGCCGTCTTCTTAGAATATTGCTCCATTGAATCTATCGCATCGTCTACAGTGCCAATGTTTTTACTCACCGTAACTGCATTTTTCTGAATCAATTGATAATCTTTTGCAGCTTGCTTTTGTCTTTCTCTATCAAAAATAGAATTATTTTGACTTACAGGATTGGCTTTTAAATTAAGCTCTTGTTGCTTTGCCCTTTGATTTGCTAAATTGTTCTGCTGAGTGATGTCTAATCCACGACTTTTTATTTGATAATCTAAATCCTTAAACTGCTTATCTAAATTCTCTTTCGCCGATAAGCTCATCATTTGATATCGATTTACTAAATTAGGATCATAGTATTTCCCCATTGCACTCGTATCAATTCCAAGCTTCTTTCCAGTATCAATCGCTTGATCAAAACTCTCTTGATCTTTAACCCCTGACAAAAGCCTTGAAGCTAAATCTATCTTTTCAAGATTCGTCTTCACCATAGCTTGATTTTTCATTAAATCATCACTCTCAAATTGCTTCTGCTGCTGATATGCCGCCATGGGATTAACTTTTAATAACTCCGTAAGCGTTTTCCCACGGTCTTGCATAACCTGGCCTTCAGGACCTTGCACCACACCTTTAGCATAAGCATTCTTAATCGCATCCTGTTCAGAAATTTGCTTGTCCTGCTGATTGACTTCATTGGCCATCTTTCTCAAACTCACACCCTTTAAATAATTGCCAAATAGATCAGGTGTCTGCTGTTGAAAATAAATTGAACTATCGATTGGCATTTTACACCTCAGCCATTGTGGCTAAAAATAAAGAAAGTACTTTCCTTAAATCAATCATCTTATTTCCTTTTGCATCGTGAACGACAACTGTTCGACCGAGTTTTGATTTCTCAAGGTCCTGTGCCATCACTCCCACCCAATCACCTACTCCATGCTCATCAGATTTATAATTAAAGGAAAAAGCTTTTAAATGTTTACGCATCTCTTTTAAATCTTTTTGATCAACTTCCTCGATATTTGTTTTTAATCTCTCATCACTAAACCCATATCCTGCTGCCATTGCACCTTGACCTAATAACTGTGTACCTCTATTAGCTTGTGCAATTTGAGCTGCTGCATTGGCATTGCCAAGACCAGTTAAATTTCCACTCACTGATTGACCATAGCCTACTAAATTCTGATTGAGATTGTTTCCATAATTACCAGCTGCATTCATTAAACTTTGATTAGCATTAAATCCAAGACCTGCAAGACCTGACAACCTTTGATAATCCCTATTATAAGCATTCTGATATTCATTCGAAGCATAGTCCTGCCCATACCTCTCAAGAGCCTTAAGCGTTGCACCGGAATTTAATCCACCTCTCGCCGCTGCACTTCCTTGAATGGCTTTCATCCCCTCATTAAGTCTAAATTGATATCCTGGGTCCATTTGAAGGTTATTGGCAAAATCACCCGAAGAAAGACTTGAAAGAGCTTGATAACCTGCTTGATTGTATGGGTCCGCTAAACCCATTTGAGTGCTATAAGCACTTTGTAAAGCTTGATTGCCTTGATTGTATTGATTGCCTAAAACCTGATTGGCTTGTCCGGCTCCTTGAGTTTGAGCAGTTATCGCTCGATCAGTTGAATTTCTACCAAAAATATTTGTCCCAAAACTATCGTCTACAATGCCCATTATTCAACTCCCCGTTTTAAATTTTTCTCTATAAAAATAATCCCATGCTCCGCTGCTTTTACCTCAAACCCATACTTTAAAGACGCAAGCAAAGTTGTTGATGCATTTTGATCTCTTAAATCAATTGAAGCTGAAAGAGCACTCACTTTCTTACTTAATAATAATTCTGAAAGAGCATCCAAAAGCTCACTCATATAATGATCTCGACGATAGTTTTTTCTCGTAAATGCATGACTTATAAAAGCAAGCTCGCCTTTAATCTTATAAATAACAAAAGACTCCTCAGTCTCAATAACCTCAAAACCCTCTCTCTCCTTTATATATTCAGCAAAAAGTGTTTCAGAAATCATCGTGATCCCACTGAACTGTAAGAAGTGTGTTTGCCTGCAAAAACTCTTGCTCGCCAAATTATTTTAGAAATCGAATCCGTACCTGTGATTAAACTCGATACATATTGCACTTGTCCATTAGCGTCGATTGACAAATCAACTCCAGAATCATCAGGACCAGGTGTCCCAATCATCGTTAATGACCAATCCTGACTCGTTGGATTAAAAGACACAACAAACTGACCTGCTTCAATTAATTCGGTAGCCCCAGTCGATGTCGTTACTCTCTGAATTAAAAAATCAATAAAAGCAGCACTCACACCTCGAGCATTAAATTTTAAATTTGTGATATCTCCTCTCGGTGTAAAAGTATGCGTACCACTTCCCACTGAACTTAAATTTACTTTATTCCCCGCTTCCGCATCTCTTAAACTCGTAGCCACAGCATAAGTATTTGCACTTATTTTTATGACATAATAGTCCGTCGCAAGACTTAATCCCCCTGGTAGACTACCTGTAGTAGTAAATCGACCTACAAGACCTGTATAATAGGGATGACTGGTCTCTGTGATCACATCCGTTGATGTGTTAACATCTGTCGTTGCAAAAGATTTAGCTAAAAGTCCGTTTAATAACTGAAATGTACTCTCTTGACCTAAACTTTGAACCGCATCGGCTAAAGATCTTATAAACCAATTCCAAGATTCAGTAACATTCGAATCCTTATCAGTGATTGAATTGTTAAATGGGGGATCGAAATTTGATTTTAATGTCCCTCTGCCCATTAAGAATTCCCTTTCGATACCATAATTTGAGCGTCAATCCATACAGTCTTAACTGGATCTGTCATCTTTACGCGGAAAATTCGATCTCTCGCACTCCCAAGTCTATTCCACTTAACCCTTGTTTTATATTCCCCAATAGCTCCTGCAATATTGTCAGCTAATGCCCATGACTCGCTCGACCATGTGTGCCCACCGTCATTTGAAAAATCAAGCATAACGGTAGGACTTGAACCCTGAACCCCACCGTCAAGACCGATGCCCACTTCCATGTCTAATTGAAAACTTTGGTAAAATACTCGATCAAGGTCTGATGAAATGTGAGGACACGTTCTAAGTCGTGTGATCGCATCTCCATCGTCTGAAAAATAAGTGTCATCTAAAATGTAAACATCACTGTTTGAATAATCTCCCACAATCACATAATTATGAGTGGGATCAAACGCCGCACAATCCGCTCGATGTCTCTCAAGAGTACCTGAGTTCGTATAAGCCCTCTCATGCCAGGCCCCTGTAGTTTCATCAAAAACCCACGTTGCTTCATCAAAATTTAAAACATAAAAGAAATGACCTTTTTGCTGATACCCAAAAGCCCTAGCCGTTGAAATATCAGCATAAGTAGAAATAGCATTCTCAATAGCATGAGTGCTAATCCTATTAGCTTGCAAACCTTGAATCTGATATACAACTCCAGTGCCATCTTTACTTCTGCCAAGAAAAAATATCGAATTATTAAGCTTCACAACACTGTTTTTAGCTCGACATCCCATTTCAAGAAATCCACCTTGAACCCTCTCAAAAGGAAAATCCGCATTCCCAGTGTTCGAATAATACTCTATCGATTGCTCGTTAAATAAATAAAGATTTCTATTTAAAATCTCAAGCGTCAATAATATGTCAGGACTGCCCTCACTCGATGCAAAATTTAATGCATCCACATTTAAAGACTGCAAATCAGATACAAAAAATTTATTCGTCCCACCTTCAGGCAAAATAAAATATCCGTCCGACCATACAATCTTATTCGCCGTTGGAATAGTTCCATATCCAGCCCATTCTAAATACCCAAAACCATTAGATGAAACATTATCTAAAAATAAATAATTAGTATTTCCATCCACAAAAATCGTCGATGAATCGTTGCCGTCTCCTACAAAACTCATCGATGCCGCATAAACTGGACCTGAACTCGTACCCAAAGTTACAGCAGCTCCCCCAGATGTTCCACTCTCACCAATTAAAGTAGAACTCCAAGTCCCACCACTCTCACTGATCAAATAAAGCTGATTCCCACTCACTACAAAAATACGGTTCAGAAAATCAACATGCACAAGTCTAATCGGTCCATCACCTACAGATAAGAGCTTTCTCAATCCAGGCGTTGGATGAAAATAAAATTGTTGCGCTCCTTTGCCAAAACCAGACTCAATCTTTTCAGGGTACATATTCACTAATCTCTGAGCATCCACGTTCGGGGAGTTGAGCAAATATGCAGGACCTATAAAACCTTCAAGTCTCATTAGTACCCTCTTCTAAAATCAAAAGTTCTATTTTGACCTAATCCCATAATGTCTGAAGTCATAAGCACAGGCTCGAAATTAGTCTGCATAATGAGATTTTTTGACTCAAGTGCCACAGCTCCTAATTCTTGCGAAATTGATTTCCCATATTCCGGAGCCAATTCAACCGCTAAATTATATCTCAATGCACGACTGTAGCCTGGGGGGAGTGATACTGTGTCACTAATGGCACTAAAGCTCACTATCTGCTTATCTGAATGCAAAATAAGAGTCCCTGAAGCACTCAAGATCGGATAAGGATAGATAACTCCCAAAGGGAAATTGTCATTATAATATATCCCTTTTGGTAAACTCGAAGTCACTGTCTTATCAGTGATTTTTAACCATTCTTGAGAAGTAAAAATACGAATGGGAATTTCAGCATTAGATCCCCCTTGCTTAAATGAAGCTTCAATTAATCGGATTGGCCTTGTTGTTGAAAAATCCCCACCTGAGCCCAGTGTGTAACTCGATGCCGTACCCATAGTGAAAGACTCAATCACACGATTAAATACAAGAAAGCCATCGTTAGACCAAGAATCAATCATGTCATTTAATGAAACAAGCGCATCTGCTGACTCTTGAGCTGTGGGAGTCTCACCTTGAGCTAAAATTCCTAATAAGCGAAGTGAACTTTTTATGATATCACTTACTGTAGCCATCTATTCCCTCACTTTGGTAGGTCGTCCTCGTTTTTTTTTACTCCCATTGTCTGAAGTCATAAAACTATCTATTTTTGAATCTATAGAGTCCTCTGAACTTTCATCATCTATCTTTTCATCAAAATCAGCAGGTGACTCTTTCCACTCATCACCTAATTCTATTTTTTCAGCTTCACTCTTTACTTCTCTCCACTCACCTACTGAATTATATATATGCTTTGGATATTCAATTTTCATAAATTTTTCTTTCTATTTATTCACTTACTTTTGTTAAAAAACCGTTCAAGTCATCCTCAATTTAAGCCAATTTCCAATATGACCTTCATAAGATTTATTGCCATCCCAATGAGTGATATTTAATTCAGGATATAAAAATACTTTCTCATTCATTGCTCTCCATTCTGTACAAAATAAACTGTCTTCACCCCATAATTGACCGTGATCAATTCTCATTTGAAAAAAACCAAAAGCAATTCTACCAAAATGCTCATACTCTCTGTCAGGAAATTGATGTTTAAAATGAAGGAAAACTTCTCGGGAAATACTTAAAAAACCACCAGGCAAAGTCATCACTTCTAAAAGGCCTTGTTCATTAGACCAAAGCTCAGGCTTATCAAGCCAACCTACAGGATAGATTTCATCGTCTCTTTTATATCTATAAGCTCCACCAACTAAAGATTCATCAAAACTCACAACTTTTAATATTGCTCCAGGCTCAAATGTTAAATCAGAATCGAGAAAAAATAACTTATCCGCATCTGATTCTAAAAAATCACACGCAAGCTGATTGCGACCCATTGCTACATGACTGCAATTAGGTAAAAATGAAAATTGTAGGTCAACCCCTACTTGTTTTGACAACACAAATTCGTCAATTAAACATCTAGCTAAACGACAAGGAATATCACCACTATAAGTAGGAATTGACACTACAACTTTCATAAAACTTAAGAACCTTTAATTAAATTTAAAGACACTAATGCCGATCTGATCGCATTGCCTTGAGCTGCAAGCGTCGCAATCGCATTTGCAATAATAGTACTATTGTAAGTACCTGTTAAAGCCGCAATCCCAGTTGACGAGTTTGCAGTCCCACCACTTGAATCAGTAACAGCCGCTTGTGCTGCTGCTGTAGGTCTTGCAATTGGAGTCCCACCGTAAAAAGTGATTAAATCACTTGTTGATTGACCAACCACAAGGCCATCCGCTGACATAGGTGTATATGTTTTATTTGATCGAGTATCATTTTGAAGTGCCATAACTTATCTCCTTTTTTATATATTTAAAAAAGAGCTCCTAAAATTTTAAGAGCTCCTAGAATTATGATTAACCGTAAATGCGACAAGCAAGCTCAGGATATACACACTTCCAACCGTAAAGAATATCAACCCGACAAGGGAATGTATCATTAGAGATATCGTACGCTCGAACAATCCTTAATGATAAACCACTATCTGGATCTGTAGCGCGAGCTGCCATATCAGTGCCACCAGGAAGGTCCAAATCAGCACAACCTAAAACGAAAGCATCTTTATGATACGCTAAGTTTTGAGGGTACGCTGTAGCTGTAGAACCTAGAACAGTGATCGCAGCATTGTCCGCAGGAAGCGCATTCACAGTCTGATAAGCACCTGTCAATGTGATCGAAGGACTAATAGGAATGCTGATCGCTCCTGAAGTATCGGAAATGTCAGCGGTCACAACAAATTGTTGCAATTGACCAGTTGATTGTCTGTTTTTGGGGTTCACCGCATACACGTTTGCAATTGTAAAAATAGTTCCCTCTTTAAGAGTAGTCGCTCCACTCGACCAACCATCACTCACAAGAGTAGAACCAGTTTGACTTGCTCCGTTAACAAGAGGAGTACCTGCAAAAGTAGCATTAGTGAACTGCTGCACGTTTTGATCCATTTTAATGTTAAAACCTGCTGCCATTCCCATTAAGCCCTTTTCATATTGCTCTTTAATTCTCTCTTGGCTTTGGAAAAGACCTTTTAATGCATCTGCTAAAGATCCACTCGCTGCAGGATTTAAAACCATGTTTCGATCAGAATCCACAGGAGTACCAAAGTTAGAAAGCTTAGTCCCAGCATCAGTTAAGAAAGAAAATGCATTGGGAGTCGTTCCAGGAGTACCAGTAGCATTGTAAACTTGCTTGTAAAGAGCTGTGCCTGTGAAATCAACATAGTTTGCAAGCTCTGCTACAGCAGGTTTCACATATCTTTTTGAAAATTCATCTATATTCAAGGTTAGTTCTTTACTTGAAAATGAAAAATCAACATGCGCCTGAGTATCAAGAGTTAATGCAGAATATTGATCCGCTACATCTTGTAAATTTAAAGCTGTACCTGAAGACACAGTAAATCTTGTTGGCTTTCTGATATTAATAACAGATCCAATTTTAGCTCCACTTCTTGCGAATTGGTCGTCATATTGTCTGTTAACACCCTTTGTAAAACCTAGTTCGTTCTTTAATACTCTCAATGACTCTTTTGTGATCATTGAAATGTTTAATAATGAGTTACTCATTTAAGCTCTCCTATTTTTTGGAAAGCTGTTTTCTCCTCAACGCTTCATATTCAGATTGAGACAATTCATCATCGTAAATGCTCTTCTGTGTCGTCTTCTCAGACCTACTTCTAATCGGCGTCGGCGGATTAACAACTTTCTTTTTAGTTATTATGTTTTGTTTCTTGTCATCCGAAACGCTTAAACGACTCTCAATTCGACCTATAGCTTTCGCCGCTGATAATGGAGATAGAGCGCAAATTCGCTCTAATTCATCTCTGTTTTTTGCAAGCTCATACATGATTTCAGGTCCATTCTCTGAATCAATAATAAGCTCTTGAATTGCGCCAGGCACTCTTACGTCATCAACCTCTTCTAAAACTTCATTAAAATCAGAATGCTTTTTAGAAAAATCTTTCACTCGTTGAGCATGCGTTTGAGTTTTCTCTTGAAAAACTCTCTGCATTCTCTCCTTTTGATGTTTTTCCTCTAAAGAACTGATTTTCTGTTCCATTTTCCAATCGGTTAATGCATCGATGTAGTCCTCATGGCTTTCAAAATCATCGGCCTTTGGTCTGCCTTCAGCTTTTACATTATTTTTAGCAGGAGTTTGCTCATCTTTTGATGATTTGGATTTCAAAAATTCTTGTCTCCAATACTCTGCCTCTTCCTCTTTAGCTGAAAGTCTTGAATTGAGTTTATTTATTCTCCTCTGGAATCCCCCTTGTTTTTTCTTAGGCTTTTCCTTCGGCTCTTCATCAAGCGTTTCCTCTTCAGATGAGTCCGAATCATCTGCTGTTTCATCAGTAGACTCTTCATCCACTGATTCGGATTGATCGACTTCCTTTTCTCCAATCTCCTTTAACGAAGACTCAGGCGAATCAGAAGTTGTTACTTGTATATTGTCTTGCATGGTTAAAACTCCATGGGTTTACCAAGTGACATCCCACCTGTAGGTTGTGAATAAGGTCCATTTAATCCTGAACTGTTTTGCCCCCCAGGACTGTTCATCCCAATAAACTCATTCATTTCAGTGTCAAACGGTTTGTTAAAATCTAAAAGCATTAATCTTTGCTGAATTTGAGCTATTTGTTTATTGAGTGAATCAATAGCACCAAGACTTTGATTTTTCATTGCTTCTTTTTGCAATTCTGTTTGCATCTCAGCAAATGCAATTCTTTCTTTTGATTCAATCTCTATCGTTTTCTGTTCTATAATTTTATTTGATTCATTGAGCTTCTGAGTCAATTGCTCAATAAGCTGACTCATCTGATCCATCTGAGATTTCATCTGAAGTGGATTCATCCCCTTATCATCATCTAAATATTGAGGGGGAATTGTTTTTCTCACTCGATCAGCCATCTCTGTACTGCCAGGCCAATCCATATTTTTTAAAATCAAATCACCTACAACACCCATTAATTGTGGGTTCTTTTGAGTCATATTCTCCATCGATGCAGCAGCTTCCATTCGACGAGTCGCAAAGCTAGGTCCTGCCTCGACAATTGCGTCATATTGTCCCACATCTAATTGATACTTAACATTTTTCCCATTGCGATGAAATTCTTGATTGATTCGAATTAACTCCCTTTGACCGTCCTCACCTAAAATCATTGCCGTTCTTTCGCCATCATAAACTTTAGGAATTAAATCGAGTAAAATCTTTCCAGCTTGTCTGATCGAAGTATTCAAATTGTCCATTAAGTGAAAATTGCTCGTTTGAGACTGCATATTCCTTCGCTGAATTGCAATCCCTGATGTCTCACCCGATCTTGCACCCAATGCCGCATCGTAAATTCCAGTAGTCGCTTTCAAATCATCTGCTGCCATCATACTCGCATTAGTGATTGCTCCCACAGCTGGCTCAACTGCATTTCTCTGTGGAGGTGGTGCCATCTGACCATTAAAAGATACAGGCTTATAAGGCAAATAAGCATAATTCTTTCTATTCGCTGTTCGCCACATAACTTCATATGATTTAGGAATTTGACCCTCAGCTACTATAAATGGAGCCTTCGGAGCTAATGCGATACTCTCAGCTTCATTGCTTTTATAATAATTTAACATGCGTTGAGAATCTTTAGAATGCCTGAGTATGCCCTCAACAACTCTCTTCCCATCTATGTCAATTTCATCACCAAATACAGGCACAATAGGAATAAATCTCCCAGGCCAATCCGTCTCTTCTAAAATTTCAACCCCATTGATCTTGCAATACTTAACCTCTGGAATTGAAGCCTTTCTCTGAGTTACTACTTTAATCGAATCAGGATACCCTTCGGGATAGATTGTATCTAACTCATCTTTCTCAATCACTTGACCTGTAGACAAAAGACAGAGCGTTGCTTTTCTGTATTCCTTAAACCAATAATGAGCAATCCGACATCTCTCCTTTGTCACCCAATCATCTTTTGAATCACCTATAGATGTCCAATCTCTCATTTGAGACAATTCGCTCTCTTTATATTCCTCTTCGTAGTCCTCTTTTAAAATATCATCAAAAATCATCCCCCATTCCATGTCCGATCCATCAAGCTCCTTAGAAGCAGGATCTATACAGACATTAAAATGATTTCTTATTTTTTTAATGAATATTTCTTGATCAAAAGAAGTAGGAGAAACCCAATCAATTGTGATGTAAAAGTAACCAAAACCTTTAATCGATGCCCCTTCAAAAGCACAATCATAAGCATTGTCAGCATTAGAATTTACTTCAATGTGCTTTATAATACCTTGGTAAATCTTAGCTGTCTCAATGTCCGCATTGTCATCGACAGGATGAACCTTAATCTGTGGCCTATTCTGTCTCTGATCATTAGTCACTTGTCTTATAAATTGGGGAATACGATTAACAGTTATTATCGGGCGTCCATCTACCCGTCGATCATTTAAAACCTCTTCAGGCCATTGATAACCAGCTCGAAATTTTAAATCATCATAAGCTGTTTTTCTCATTTCTGATTCTGACTCTATAGCTGAAAGATATCTCTTCTTTGCACAAGCTATGATCTCAGCTACTCTCTCAGAATCAGACTCATTCTCTTCATGACTTGATTCGTCATCTTTTTTGGATGACATCTCTTCACTTTTATATTCTAATTCATTTGATTTATTTTCCATAAATTCATAATTGCACTCAAAATCTTTTAATCAATCTTTAATAAAATTTTAATAAAGTAGACTTTAGCCCATCCAAGCATTCGGTGAGTACCCGTATTGATATTCATGTTGATCATCTAGCTCTTCAAGTAAAGGAAATTGAGTTTCTATCTTTGGATCTAAAATCCGAGCCATACAATCAAGCATGTCGTCATGTAAAGACACAGGAAATGTCTCAAACTCGTCTTCAATAAATGTTTGAACAAAATCTATCGTTTGGTTTTGGTAGTTTAAAAACTCGAGCTTTTCAGGTATGTACATCCGATTATTTTGAAAAATAGGGACTAATTTTCTAATCCTATCGACTTTACTCTCAACTCCCCCCACCTCTTGAATCTCAAAACGATAAGTCTCTTGCTCTTGAATGTATTGAATATGTTCAATGTCACTCTGCATCCCATATTTCTCATAGGCTACTTTCAAAGGCTTCCATTTCCGATGCATTTGAAAGAGCTTATTTGTTTTTTCAGTTAAATTAAGTCGGTCTCTTATGCCATCTAAAAGATAGTAGTTATTATCAGATCCAAGACCAATAACTAAGATCACAGTAAAATCACTCGATTTTTTCTTTTCATTAGCAGGATCAACCAATATGTATCTATTCAATGATTTCATATTTGCAATTTTCTTATAAAATTTAAGCCACTCTTTTTTAAATCCCATAGCATTGTCCTCAAGCGGATTTTGTAACATCTGACATGAATAAGTATAACTTCCCATGTCCCGCATTTTTTCATTTAATTTTTTCTGTGTCATAAGCACAGGATCTCCATCCATTTTCCCATTCTTAGTCGCAGGATATATTCTCTTAATCGCTGAACCTCGATTCATCACAGTTCTATAAGTATCATTTGTGTGATACCTAGTGCCGATCATTCTAGTAACTCCATTCACTGTCCCAAGACTTAATGATAATTCCCAAGCTACAGTTGTTTTTTTAATTTGTTCCGGAGTTGATACTGATTGTTTAGTCACCACATCATCGTAAACTAAAATATCAAAATGCTTTGATATGGGTTGACCATCAACTAATCCCCAAGCCTCAACCGTTGACTCTTTGGCATTAGTTGTTCTTTTAACCACTATCCCTCGATCTAAAGACCATTTATCAGCTTCACTCTGTGGCTTTTCATAAAATATCTCTGGGAAAAGACCTTTTAAAAACTTATTGTTTTGAAATTCAGTTTTTATTTGTGAAAGAAATGCTTTAGCTATTGGTCTTGTATGACTAAAAATACCGATAGTCACATTAGGGTTATTCAATATGTCTTTTATTGACAGACCAAAAGTAATGATTGAACTCTTCCCATGCTCCCTCGCCCACAAGTCTAAATATCCATTAGAATTAACTTCAACTTCTCTGCATCTATCATAGAGCCAATCTTGATTTATATCAGAACGATTGCATACAACGGTAAGTAGAAAGAACAGATCTCTTTGAGCCAGGTTTCTTATACACTGAAAGTCCTGATCATTGAGTACTTCTACGTAAAGGGAATTGGATTGTTTTCTTGTCAATCCTTGGCATATCAGAAAGTCTACTCCGCTTGTTTTATTTTCTTAATTCTAGACTCAATGTCCTCTTTTGTAAGCTGTACCACAATCCCGCCATTTACTTCACTTTCTATTTTTTGCTTATCGGTCCAGTCACATAAATTCTTTAAACAAAATATGTGCATTGTATCGCTTGTCTCAGCTTTCCTCATCGCACTTCTTATCAATTCAAACCGAGAATATACTGAATTTTGATTTCTAAATTCCGCAAAAGTAAGTCCAGTAGCCGATTTGATGTTTCGTTCAATAATATCTCCTGAACATTTAAAAAACCACGCGCAGTCCTGCAGACTGGGCTTTAGCCTACAAAATGCAGCAAGTTGCTGCATATCGATCTTAATCTTAGGTCTGCCCATTTTCTTTTTAAGCTTTGGTAGAGATTCTTTCTTTTTTCTTTCATGATTTTCTTTTCCTTTATTATCCTGCATTTTCTTTCCTCAATGAATATAAATGATCGATTGCCGATTTATTACCGAAAACAAATTCATTTTTTACCTTCATTGTTTTATCTTTGGATAACATCGACCTCTTTTGGATCTTAAATAGCGGTTTAAATCTTTTGTCTTCGATTTTGTATTCGGAAATGAATACGGGATTAATCTGCCTATCTGCCCAGTCTAAAAATTTACTATGATTAAATTCAGCATCATATTTGGCAGTTCCATGATAAGGCGGATCGCAGTAAATAATTGAATTGGGTTTAATCTCAACTTCGTTATAGCTCATATTGGTAAATTTTAACCGCTTCAACTGCTCCAACTGCTGCAACTGCTCCAACTGCTGCAACTGCTGCAACTGCTCCAACTGCTGCAACTGCTGCAACTGCTGCAACCGATTAAAGATTTGGGTTTTCTTAGGAAGAAACCGCACTAGCAATTGAGGAATATTTTTTGTTTTTCTAAATTGCTCAATTCGACTTCTTAAAATGAGCCGTCTAGAATTAATTGAATAACCTTCCCTAAATCCACTACAACCAAAAACTTCCTTCGCTAAGTCATCAAATTCATTAAATACCACAGCTTGATGCATTGATTTCTTATATGGTTCTATTTCCTTTGAAAAAAGATAGTTTTTTCCATTGTTACCAAAAGACCAACAAATTTTTATATATGGCTCTTTTTCCTTTCGAGAAAAAAAAGTCTCTCGATCTACAAACTCAGGATTGAATATTTTGTAATTGTACTTTCCATCGATCGCATCTTTAATGAGGGCACATAATCCGGGACGAATCTCGTTATAGTGAAATTCGCTGAAGTCCTTTGACCTATTTACTAGCATTGCGTGAGTCACTGAAAACCCACCGCCAAATAGATCGTAGAAATTGTCCGCCTTTGGAAAATTTCGAATCAATTCATCACAGATGCTGTCTTTTGAGCCCATGTAGGGAAGACCATATTTCGCCACTACTTCACCTTCACTAAATAACCTCTATACGTGAGGTCATCGTGAATATCCATCATTTCCATCTCGTTAGGGAACTGCACCTCAATCAAATATTTCTTATCAACATCGCCGACTTGACTTTTAGCTCCCTCATCTGCTCCATCACTTTCGATTTTATCAAAAGAAAGCGTAAAATCAGGTATTGCCAACATCTCAAGATCAAAATCCGGTCCAAAATCTAAAATATCCTGATTGACCATAGTTAAATCAAGCTCTGATAACTCCTGAATCGAATTATCAGACACCATGAACTGATACTCTTGAGCTTCGTTGTCAAAATCTTGATATTCTACCGGTACTTCATTAAGTCCCAATAACT
>ERZ724522.340-NODE-340-length-31507-cov-4.474310_pt1 | contig 31507 bp, 37 predicted proteins | sample MGYA00376055_ERZ724522 | MGnify/ENA primary metagenome ERZ724522 (study PRJEB28724, sample SAMN07190884) | wastewater metagenome | isolation source: effluent of sewage treatment plant in Hong Hong | place: Hong Kong | collected 2016-03-17 ...
TTGTGATGTCCATATTACAATTAAACACTTCACTTACAAAATAATAAAGAATGGATTGAATATTACAAATCCGGTAATAAGCCTAATAATATACCAAAAACACCGCATATAGTATATAAAGATAAAGGGTGGGTTTCAATACCTGATTGGTTAGGTTATAAAATAGAATATATAAATTTTAAAGAAGCAAGAGAGTTTGTTCGTTCTTTAAATTTAAAATCGGAAAAAGAATGGCGAAAATATTATAAATCGGATAAAAAACCTAACAATATTCCATCTACACCAGAACGAATATATAAAGATAAAGGCTGGATTGGTTGGTCAGATTTTTTAGGTACTAAGAAAGGATTTGACGGAAACTATTTATCATTTGAAGAAGCAAGAAAATTTGTTCATGCATTAAATTTTAAAAATATTACTGAATGGTATAATTATATTAAATTTGGTAATAAACCTGATAATATTGTTTCTAATCCTAGTTCACATTTTAAAAATAAAGGATGGATTTCATTTCCAGATTGGTTAGGCTATAAACACAAAAAACCTGAACATTTATCATTCGAAGAAGCAAGAGAATTTGTTCATAAACTTAATTTAAAAACTAAAAAAGAATGGTCAGAGTATTGTAAATCTGATGATAAACCTAATAATATACCATATGCACCACATATAGTTTATAAAGATAAAGGATGGCTTTCAATACCTGATTGGCTAGGTACTAAAAAGGGTTTTGATGGTGAATACTTATCATTCGAAGAAGCAAGAGAATTTGTTCATAAACTTAATTTAAAATCCGGCAAATGGCCAGAATATTGTAAATCTAATGATAAGCCTAACAATATTCCATCTAAACCAGAACGAATATATAAAGATAAAGGATGGCTTTCATGGGGTGATTGGTTAGGTATTAAAAAAGGATTTGATGGTGAATACTTATCATTCGAAGAAGCAAGAGAATTTGTTCATAAACTTAATTTAAAAAATAGTAGTGAGTGGAGAGAATATTGTAAATCAGACAATAAACATAACAATATACCAGCAGACCCTTATACTTTTTATAAAAATAATGGATGGAAATCAATGGCAGATTGGTTAGGTTATTTTGGTGATGGTTCACATCAATGGAAAAATAATTTAATGCTAGATTATATCAAATCCCTACAAGACGAATTAATAAACCTCGACTCTATACAACTCATCACAATTCTTAAATCAAACAATATAGCTAATCGCTTAAATCAGTTAGGCAAATTAAATGATTTGATTTCATCACCCACTAATAGCGAAGAAAGAAGAAACATCATCAACAATATAATTAATGACTTGGAAAATGCGTCAGATGATGAAACTGAAACCAATGTTAACGGCGATGACATATTTGACGAGCAGATATTAGAGTCAGATAGCACAGGCATACACGAGGAATTAGAAACGCAAAATGAACTAGCACATTTTGATCCTATCGAAGAATTAAGAATGTTCGATAATACCCTACTGACTTCATCGCTAGACAGCGAGAACATAGATTTCCTCATAAAATATCAGCTAAAAAAACTATGGAATACTGTATTAAACAATAACATCAATATCGAAGAATATAAAAGTTCTACAGGCGGTAAAAACTTCACCATTATTAAGGACCTGTTTTTCGAAGAGTATAACGAGGTCGCCAATATAAAAATGCCTCCTGACTACGTATTCGAATTCCAACCAAACCTGATGCAAAAACTGATTACTTATAGGTTATTAAAAGAGAAAACATATGGTAATTGGTCTGGAACCGGTTCCGGCAAAACCTTGTCTGCCATTGTTGCTGGTAGGGTAGCCGGTGTCAAAAACGTCATTATTGTATGTAATAATGCCACGATAGAGGGGTGGGTTAAATCGATAGACTCGTATTTTCTGAATAATAATATCTATATCAAAAGCGATATGAATTTTGATAAAACGGATAGGCAATTACAAAAGATTAAATATAACCTTATCAATGACAAGTACAACATTAAATTGAGGGCAGATCAGAACAATTATCTTATCTTAAACTATGAAACATTCCAATTGGGAGATGGAGATAATATAGTTAATGAACTGTTAAAAAACAATAAAATCGACTATTTGGTTCTTGACGAGATACAGAATGTAAAGCAAAGGGATGAAGAGGAATCTATGAGGAGGAACGTGGTTAACAAATTGATCATACATTCTAAAGAGAATAATGAAGAGCTATTGTTACTTGCCATGTCGGCTACACCGATAATTAACAACCTAACTGAACCAAAAAAACTGATTGAACTGATGACTAGTTCGTCACACGACGAGTTAAACACAAAGGAGAACGTTAATAACGGCGTAGAGATGCATAAGATGTTGACAAGATATGGCCTGAGATTTAAGCCCAATTATGGTATTACAGTCAATGAAGAATTCATCCATATCGATGGCGAACATTTAATAGAGGAATTAAGCCTGGTGCCTAAGGGCCAATTTGTCGAGTTCGAAAAAGTATTATTACGACCAAAATTGGATGGTATAAAAGATAAGATTAAAAGGGGCGCACTGATATACACCCATTATGTTACTGATTTAATCTATGAAATAGGGTCTTATGTCGAAGGATTGGGTTTTAAAGTAGGTTACTATACCGGTTCAGAAAAAGATGGTTTAAATGCCTTTAAAAATGGCAAAATAGACGTGTTGATAGGCTCTAGTCCTGTCGGTACCGGTGTAGACGGTATTCAAAAGATATGTAACACGTTAATTCCAATCATTTTGCCATGGACTAATTCCGAATATCAACAGCTGGTTGGTCGCATTAATAGGCAGGGTTCCAATTATAAAAACGTAGACGTTTACATTCCACAAGTGACAATTAATATCAGGGATAACGAATGGAGCTGGGACAAGAGAAGATTCGATATTATTAAATATAAAGCCACATTAGCTGACTTGGCTATCGACGGAATCATACCAAGAAATTTATTGCCTTCTAAAGAAAGACTGTTAGAGGATGCGAGACAACAGTTAAACGACTGGATTAGCAGGCTGAATAATGACGAGATTATAACATTTGAGAGAAATAAGCTATCTATACCATTAAGCCCCATTACAATAGAGAAGAAGAGGAAACAGTTGGGCGAACTATCTGAATTAAATAAAAGCTGGAGCTCGTTAAATTCCGATACACTACATTCCAAATTACTAAAGGACGAGAGCGAGTGGTACTATTACCACACTCTATACTCCAAGAGCAGGGAAACATGGTCAGAATTTCCTTATAAGGAAATAGCTAAGAAGATTAACAACAGGCCGGAATGGATAATCGGAGATTTCGGCTGTGGTGAAAATTTATTGGCCAAAGAGATAGCAAATAAGATATATGCGTTTGACCACGTAGCGATAGACGATTCCGTCATATCTTGCGATATAATTAATGTACCCATCGAAAACGAAATACTAGACGTTGCCGTATTTAGTCTGTCTCTAATGGGCAGGAACTATATTGATTACATTAAGGAAGCCTACAGAACATTAAAACCATATGGCACGCTTTTTATATGCGAACCAGAATCTAAATGGAAAGGCAGAGAAGACAAATTAACAGAGCAGATCGAATCTGCCGGGTTTAAGTGCCTCGGTATTATAAGAAAGACAAACAAATTTATTTACATTGATGCCATAAAGTATTAATAAAAAAGCCCGGAATATTTCCCAGGCTTTTATTTTACAATGGTTGTCCTTACGTTATTACTTGCCTTCTTCAACAGAAGCGCTCCTGTACGGAGTCACGAGCTTCTTGATCTCGCCTAAGGCCTTCCTGGCCTCTGCCTTGTTTTTCTTCTTGTTTCCATTGTGTGCCTCGTCGAACTGTTCCCATAGGGTTTTAAGTTGCTCGTAGATTTCCTGTGTGTTCATATGTATTATATTATGTTTGTGTAATGCTTATATCATAGAAAGTATAGAATGTTTATACACGCTTCAGGTAGCGCTTCTCGCTCACGGCATACAGATCCTCGGACAACACCTTTCCGTCCCTTGTGTGCAACGCATACATGTCTCCGGATATTCTCAGTATCAGCGACATGTGATTATCTTCCTCCCACATCTCGACGAACTGGCATACAGTCTCGTCTTGTAACCACCACAGGTACTCTATGAGGCCTTCCCTGGTTATGTTCGCGCCACACCTCTGGTTTATCTCGCATATTAAATCGCTCACCGTCATTAGATATTATACACGTCATATTTTATTTTGTTGTCCGTAACCCAGAAACATATTATAGATATGGACAACATAATTGAAAACAAGAAAAACACGTGCACCGCATGCGAGTTTATTAAGAATGGAGTGAAGACTAGAAAACACATAGAGCACACGTGCGGCACGGAGAAAATAATATCGGATAAAAAATTCAAACAGACAGTACAAAACGCAATATAAATATATAACCTTCTCATAACGCAATATATCAGCAGGCGTCGAGTAACACAATGTTACTTTGGAGAATTCGATAAGGATTCAAAGATGAATGCTATGGTATAAAAACACAAACCAAAAAATTGCAAAATGAACATTACAACAAACACGTATACGTCAGTATACCCAACGGCAAGGATTGCCGTTAAGAAGAACGTGCAGAAGTGCACAAACGGGAAAGTCTACCTAGAAGACGGCACGGAGTTCGAAATAGAGCTCTTCAATCCCAGGCAGAGCAGCGTGCTCGCAAAAATCTCGATAAACGGTACTAGCATATCAAACAGCGGATTGGTCATAAAGCCCGGTCAGAGGGTGTTTCTGGACAGGTTTATAGACGTCGCCAAGAAGTTCAAGTTCGACACGTACGAGGTTTCCGGAACCGACAGTGCTGTCAAAGAAGCCATAGCGAAAAACGGCATAGTCACGGTTACGTTCTACGACGAAGCAGTACCATATGTGCCTTTTTACTATGGAAGTAACTATGGGAGTAATCAGGTGTGGTACGGGACGTCCTCGCCTTTCATAGGAACTACGACGACTAACGGCACAAACACATCATCTTATTTCACAAACACATCATCTTTCGCATCCACTGAAGAATTTAACTGCTGTGATAACAGCGCACCTTTAAAAAAATCATTAGAGACAGGAAGGGTCGAACAAGGAGTACACAGCGACACAAGATTCGGTACATCAAACGACTCGTTCAACAGTTACGCATTGACAAGTGTGACAGTACAAATACTTCCAAGGTCTGTAAAGCCGGCAGAGGTTAAGGATATAGCCATATACTGTCACGGGTGCGGTAGGAAAAACAAGAAGAACGAAAACTTCTGCCCCAGCTGTGGGACAAGAATAAAATAACAATAAGTTATAGAGAAGGTTTAGGAAGGGGACATCTAGTCCCCTTTTTCTATTTAGAATACTATGTACACAGTATATGTGTTCGGGTAGTCGTAGTAGTTTGTAGTATAGTTCTTCAATATTATACCGTCGTGACCGGCATCTACGAGTTTTTCCCTGTACTTGGCAGCGCTGCCGGCACTTCTTATCTCACTGAAATATAACTGTACGGAATCGTTGCCATAGTCGTCGTCGATTATGTCAATCACGTATGGGTTGTCTAGGGTTATGCGCTTGTTTATGACCCTGCCGTCATTGTCCTTGGCCACGTACTCGCCCTCGTCTGAATCGTATTCGAGCAACCCGGCAAACCATTTCGCCATGGTCATGTTGTCGGTATAGAACTCACCTATTCCGTCGTCAGACACGCCCCCGTATGTGTAGTTGATCTGCGTGTTGTTTACGCCCTTCACGACATCGTACACCCGTTCCGATATGAAATGCCGTATACTGGTTATCATTATATTTTCTTCTTGTTTATGACGTAGTTGATCAGGAAGTCGTCTATCTCGGAATACAGGAACCCCTCATCGCTCAAGCTCTTGTACAGCTTTCTGCCCTCTTCCCTCAACTTCTCTATACCAGCTTTACTAGATAGGCCGTACATCCTTTCGAGTGCCGCATTGCCTAGGTGCTCGTATATGCTGGTAATGTCCTGCTTGTCTTTCTCCCTGTCATATGTCTTCTTGTGTTCAAGTATTACTGCCGGAGATTCCAATAGTATGTTAATGCCGTCTAACGAGAACCGTACGTGTTCTACTTCACCCTTGCTCTCGAACACACACACCTTTGTTATCTCTTTTCCAGTGAATGCGTACTCGAATCCGGTAGACCCTTCCATCGACTCGTTAGTGTCTTTATGTTTCTTCCACAGGCCGAGCAATATATCGTACACGGAAGATGGCAGATTCGCATTTGTGGCGTGCTCGCCGTCCAACATGTATTTTACAGCGCCCATGTACGTGTATATGCTGCTGGCGTTCCTTGCTATGTTGGATATTCTGTTTAGCACTACCGGGTTGCTCAGCTTTTCCAGCGTGTCGTGCTCGTCGAACTTGTACTCCTCGGAATAGTACTCTTTCAGCTGTAGTATCTGGCTGTCTTTTGACACTACAATGTCTATGTCGTTTGGTGCTCTCTCTATGAGTCCGTAGAGGAACAGTGCAGTAGAACCGCATATTATGGCGCTGCTGTCTATCTCGTATATCCTCCTTATCTGCTCCACGAAATCGTGTGACAACTTATTCTCCTGTAATATAACACTGCTTTCGTTCAAGACACTCTCGTTTGTCGAGTCGTCATTTAATATCCCGTCAAGATTCGCTATGTTCAGTATGTGCAGCAGTGTCATGGCCTTCTCCTTGTCCGAGCTGTCCATAACGGGCTGCACGCGCGTGTCGTCGCCGTTGAAGAAGTTTAACCAGTCGTCGTATTCCAGGTCCCTTGCATAGTTAATAAGCTCCTCGCTGTGCTGTTCCCACCATATGTTCTTCTCTAGGCTCTCGTCCCTCCTCTCGTTTAGAGACGACATCTCAACAAGATTTTCGTAGTGTAATATGTTGAGCATCTCTGCGGCCTTCCTATCGTTTTCCATCTCCATTATCTCCTCGACCCTCGAGAAGTCATCGCCCAGATAGTCCATCCAATCGTTAAATGTGAGCTCCGATACGAACTGTATAAGAAGATTCCTATTGTCTGGATTCTGAAACCACACGTCTTTCTCAGACATGCCCTCGCTAATGAAATTAAAGTTTTTCCTCATGATGTATATATTGTTTTTTAAATGTAGGATACTCCGAAATCGCCCTGTAAGAACAGTCCGTTAGCGAATATGCCAGACTCGAACACCCCCTTGGTCCACGTGCCGTTCAGCCATGTGCCGTTCTTCCAGGTGCCGCCATTCCAAAGCGCACCACACATGGGCCTTCCGTCAGGGCTGTCCGACGTGACGCCCTGGCTGTCGTTGTACCAAGTGGTAGAACCTATGTTCTGGTTGATGGTTATAGATATTGTGCTGTCGTCCAACACGGTCACCCTCTTGAAGCACGCATTTGCCAGGGACACGGTCGTACCACTTATTATCACCGAGCCGTTGTCCACTATCTTGTTTGTCAGCAATGCATTACTGAATGCCGTATCGGCATTAGGCACGCCAGTGAAAGTCACCGACTGTCCGTTCTGCATGTGGTGCGACGTGTTGCTTATGGACAGTAGCGTGTCGTACTGTCCAGGATCCAGGGTTATAATCTTGGTGCTTCCCTGCTCAGTTATGGATTGAACGCGCCATCCGCCTAACCACACGCCGCCGTGCCACGTACTTGGAGCGGACAGCGTCTGTCCCCACGTACCGGCCACGAACGTGCCGCCATACCATTCTCCGGCATTCCACGTGCCCGCAAACCACACAGAAAGGCTGTGGTCGTCCGATACGACCGGACTAGAGTTGGCGTCTAGCTTCATGTAGGAGTGGAACTGTCCGCCGTTCCACGTGCCGCCGTACCAGAATGCCCTGTCCGTTGTGGTGGCCTTCGTACCGAACCTAGACAGGGTCGAAGTAGACTGGTTCCATGTCCCTGCATTCCATGTGCCGGTCTCGAAGTCGCCGCTATTCCATAAGCCGTTTTTCCAATCGCCGGCCTTCCACGTGCCCTGGTTCCACGTACCGAAAATCCAGGTACCGTCCTCCCACGTGCCGTCCTCCCAGTTGCCGTCCTTCCACGTGCCGTCCTTCCACGTGCCCTGGTTCCACGTACCAGTTATCCAAGTACCGCTATACCAAGTGGAATAGGTGTCCTTAGTGTCTCCGTATATTACGCTGACGTTCTGGTTACCGTCGTCTGAAATCTTGTAGGCATTCCACGTGCCACCCTTCCACGTGCCCTTTCTCCAGGTGCCAGACATCCAGGTACCGTCCTCCCAAACGCCGCTCCTCCAGTCGCCCTTATACCATATCATGTTACCAGAGCTGTCCTTTCCCACCACCGCATTTACTACCACCACGCCGGGACTAAGTATCCAACCGTACTTCTGTTGCCACGTCATGTCATTACCGCTGGCGTCGGTCGTCACCTGTCCTGACACGTATATCTCCTTGAGCCCGTCCACGAACCTTATCTTCGTATTTAGAGAAGAAGTAGATGTTATCTCTATTTTGTTCACGTCTGTCAGCGACCAATCGCTGTCTGCAATCACCTTTGCCGGCTGGAGTTTTATGTCAGTGCCCACCCTGTAATATGCTATAGGCGCCATGTCGTTGCGAGCGTCGGAAGAGTCTCCGGGCACCAGCGAGCTCAACAGCACAGGATAGCCGTCGTATCCCTTATAGAGTATGTTGGTGACGTTGGATGGCACGTCTGTGCTCTGTGCTATGAAGCCGGCATATGCCTCCTGAGTCGGCGTGTTGTAACCGCTTAGCGTGCTGTATAGGTCGTCCGACATTTCGGACACGACTAGCCTGATCCTTAGCTGCACGGAGTCTCCTGGGCTAGGCGATGAGTCGAATACGGTATTGGTGTGGTAGACCACTTCGGAACCGCTCGCCACCTTCTTCACTATTAGTACCGACTGTTTTACGACAGATGAAGTAGTGTTGTTATAAACCTCCACGTACATGCCCGGCATCAGGTAGTCGTAGTCCGCCAGCGCACTTCCTATGTGTATCTTGTTGTTCTCTATGCCGAACCTGGACGATCCTAGGACATTGTTATAAGTGAAAGTGTCGTTGTGTGACTGTGTGAAGTCGTAGTTCGAGGGAAACGTTGTGCCACCGTCTATCTGGTCGAGCAGCGTGTCTACGTTGTAGAACGGGGAGTATATCGTCTTCGGCAGAGTGGCCCTGTCCTGGTCGTACTTCAGTTTTAGTGCAGAAACATATCCTCCGCCGGTATTTACCTTCACCTCCACCTCCTCGTTTCCGTATATTCCCTCGGTAGAGTCGCCGAAAGATAGGCTGAGTATCTCGCCACTAGGATTTGACGCCACGTAATACCTTCCGACAGGACTCCTGTTTATGTTTGACACTATGTTCGGCACGGACTTGGTGGTGATCACGACGTTGTCTATCCACGTGCTAGTGGCCGTAAGCGACGTGCTAAGTGCCAACACCCTGAATCCTATGTGCGTGGTGCCAGACGGGATCACGTAGCCGGCGTCCAACGGCGTCTCATAAGTACCGCTGCCAGCCGGAACAGTCTCTAACACGGTGGCGAAGTCTCCGCTGCCGTCGTCTGCAACTATCTGTATGTCTGTGTCGCTCTGGTAGTCTATGCTGGTGAAATACACCTTCTCTGGTAAGAAGCTCACGCCCTGATACAATACTGTCGAGTTGTATCCCGCAACCACGACGTTTGCTCGGTTTGATCCGGCCGTCCATGCTATGCCGCTAGGCGTCTGGCTCCAACCAGACAGGTTTGTGGTAAATGTGGCATTATTGAGCGATATTGGTCCTGACGGCAGGCACACGTTTAGGTTTTCGACGAGGAAGGATATGCCGGAGTCTGCCAGCTCTGTCCTTACCTCGGAAGGTATAGCTGGCCAAAGGGAAAACGTGTCAGTACCGCCAGTGGAATTCACCGTGGTCTGTGCTATAAAAGTGGACTCGAACACCATGTCGCTACCGTCGTAGCCCCTCACGTATATGAAGTCTCCGGCCACCGTATTGAAGTGGTTGTTGTCCATCTCTATATAGCCTCCCGTCGTGCTCGCCAGCAACACGTCTCCTGCTACAGTCTTGTACTGTTCCTGGTTCACTCCTATAGGCACGAATGCATAGTTAGGCGCCTGGCTCCTAGAGAATATGGTGTCGTTTATTTCTCCGAGTATGTTGGTCTCGCCATCGCACGAAGTGTACAGTTTTACCTTCTGAAAAAGGTATGAAGAGAAAACCTGACCGGTTTTCAGTCTCCTCGTCCCAGAGCTGGTGTCGTAGGCCTTCAGCTTTGTGGCCATGTCATAGTCCAACAGCAGCGTTTTGAACCTGTTAGATGAATATGCCGGCGCGACCGGGTCAATGTTGTAATTCATCCTGTGTTGTATAACAGAAGGCGTTACCTCGGTGAAGTACATGTCGACGGACCCACCGGTGCCATATATGACGCTGCCGTCGCTGTCCCTGTCTAGCCTGAACGTGCGGTCCTTGTTGTCATCGCCCTCCAGCACCCATACGTATGCGTCCCGCGCGTCGTCTTCCGTCTCTAAGTCGTTCTCTTCGGTCAGTCCGGCACCTACCGAGTACTTGTATATGGTGTTCTCGGATGCGTTCCAGGACTTTGTCCAAAGCCCGTCGGTAGGGTCCGCCACGGTGTAGCCCAGTGCGGAATCAGGCACGCCATCGTACACGTCGAAAACCAGGTAGTTGCTCCCGGTTATCAGCTCTATCCTCTTGTTTATTATCGTCCCGGTAGACACCGCGCTGTTGCCGTCAACGAACACGACCTTGTTGCCGTCGCTGAAGTATTCCCTTATGAAGGGCGACACATTGTCGAGTATCCTTACAGTGTATGTGCCTATGCTCGTATATGAATAAGTTGTTAGCGTCTCCGTGTACTGGTCTTTAACTAGGACCCTGTCTCCGTCGTATAGTTCCTTGCCGTCTATCACGCTGACGCTTGAGAAGTCGCTTATGTAGTCTGCAGACCTGCGGGTCACGTCGTCGACTGCCACGGCAGACGTATTTGACGTAGCCAGCCTAACGGTCTTTATGTTACTGAAATAAGATGCAGCACGAGCGGGACTGAACTCACCTCTTATGAGAAAGCCGTACCTGTCTTTCGTCGGGTAGCCGGAAGAGTATAGCCTGAAATACTCGTATACGTCGTCAAACTTCCAGCACGGCGTGTACACGTGTGCGTAGCTGTCCTCTCCGTCTACTACAAATATGTTGTTTGCCTCCAGGTTGGAGGAGAAATCGCTTGATGTTACTGTCTTGTAAAAATCGTAGCTCCATACGGAGTTTGTTTTATTCCACATTCATTATATATCTGAAACACTCCTTTTTATAGAGAATTTCCACACGGGACCGGCAGTAGTCATGGACACCGAATCGGAGTGTATGGTGGAAGAGGAGTGACTTATAACGCTCTTTATGAAATTCCTGAATTCCAGGCGACCCTCGTTCGGTAGGCCGCTTAGGTCTACCTCAAATGACTCTGTATCAGAGAACAGTATGTCGTATATTAGTTTGTCCCTCTGCTTGTCTGTCATAACTGTATAAGGATTTATAGTTATATATGACATGTAAAAAAACGTAAATACGACAGGGCAATATATAAAACATGATAACAAAAATGAACAAGTTCCTGTTCATGAACGAGAGCATACAGCAGGAAGAGAGGCTTTCCAAGGCCATCACAGACGTGCTGAACGCACAGATAAAAAACGAGGCAATGTCTTCTCAGATATACCTCGGTATGACGTGCTGGCTAGACGACACCGGTTGGATAGGCGCGTCCAAGTATTACTTCAAGACGGCCCAGGAAGAGCTCGTGCACATGAATAAGATATACAAGTACATGTTCGACAGGAACGTCAAGCCGGTGGTCCCGGAGATAGGTCCTGTCACGCAGGTGTTCGAGGACATCAGGGAGGTGGTGGAGCTCTCGCTGGCACACGAGATGACGGTAACCGAACAGTGGAACAATATATCGAAGCTGGCTAAGGACGCTAACGACAACACCACGTACGAGTTCGCACAGTGGTTCTTAAAGGAGCAGGTAGAGGAAGAGGAGAAATTCAGGAACATACTGTTCAAGTTGGACCTGGACATGCCAAAGTGGAAGACCGACGAGCTTTTCGAGGGCCTGTAAAAAATTACGGGTTGCTTTACAGCGCGTTGCATATATTACAAGTATACGAGACAAATTCGCTAATATATAAATTATAACCCATAAGTAGCATGAGGAAGAAAACTAGCAAGCGGATGTCCAAAAACGAGGTGAACGAAGCCTTGGAGGATGCCAGGATAATCAACGAGTTCTGCACCTTTAACAAGGTAAAGCTGTCTAAGAAACAGTCAGAACTATATAAGGGAATAAATAACAACATAATAACCACCGTCACTGGCCCTCCGGGTACTTCAAAAGCACAACCACTTTATTCCAAAGTATTAACTCCTAATGGTTGGTCTACTATAGGTGATATAAATAAAGGAGATTTAGTTATTGGTGTTTCTGGAAATCCAATAGAAGTATTGGAAGTATTTCCACAAGGAATAAAAGATATTTACACTATAACATTTTCTGATGGATCACAAACAGAGTGTTGTGAAGATCATTTATGGGCAGTTAAAAGCTATAAAATAAGAAGTAATTCTTATAAAAAGGTCAATAAAAAGAAAATAAAAATAGAAAAACCTTTCGAAATATTACAGACTAAAGAATTAATTAATAATCTTTATCATAAAGATCGCCTTAATTATTCTATACCCATAACAAAACCTGTACAATTTAATAATAATGATTTACTATTAGAACCATATTTTATTGGTTTATTATTAGGTGATGGTTGTTTAACACATCAAATAATGTATTCTACTAGTGACTTAGAATTACTAGATTATGTAACTAATTATGTTAAGCAATTCGACTGTGAGTTTAAGTACATTAAAAGAAAAAACACGTATGAGGGTAGAATAACAAATAAAAATGGAAACGGTGACATTACACCAAAATCAAAAAATATAATTTTAGATGAAGTAAGAAATTTGGAATTATTTAACACTAAATCAAACACGAAATTTATTCCAAAACAATATTTATATAATTCTATTGAAAACAGAATTGCCTTACTTCAAGGATTAATGGACACTGATGGTTATACAAGCGGCGCATCTACCGTATTTTCTACAGTTTCTGAGACACTAAAAAATGATGTAATTGAATTAATTCAATCGATAGGTGGTATTGCTACATGGACCAAGCATAATACATTTTATACCTATAAAAATAAAAAAATACAAGGGCAAGATGTATTTATTATTTCTATAAAATTAGAAGAAATAATGCCTTTTAGATTACCAAGAAAAAAACAAAAATATATACCTAAAACAAAATATAAACCAATAAGATACATAACTAATATCCAATATAAACATAGATATGAAGCTAAATGTATATTAGTTAATGATCCAAACCATTTATATATAACAGACGATTATATAGTTACTCATAATACATTCACGGCATGTTATGCTGCTATAAATGCGTTGAAGAGCGGCAATATAAAACAGATAATACTCGTCAAGCCGCTGGAGACCAGCGGGGAGAACCTTGGATTCCTGCCGGGCACCGAGAAGGAAAAGATAATGCCCTTCTTACAGTCCTTCTTGGACAATTTCAAGGAGATGGTCGATGGCAAGGACCTCAAAATGTTTTTAGATTCTGAAGTAATAAAATTCGTCCCAATAGCATACATGAGGGGCAGGACCTTTAAGAACGCATTCATAATAGCCGATGAATGTCTTCCAAGTAATGCCAAAATATGTACTGGATTCATGAAAAATCATGGTAAGGAAACCTATATACTGATGTCAGATTTAGTTAAAAAAGTTAAAAATGGCAAAAAGATATATGTTAATTCATACAATGATATTACTGGCGAAATAGAGAAAAAAGAAGTACTATCAGTTTTTGAGAATGGACAAAAAGACATATTAAAAATATATGCAACAGATAGGACTATGATAGAATGTACGCATACTCATCCAATTGCTGTACTCAATGACGATTCCAGTATTGGTTATGTGCCAGCAGACAAACTTATAAAAGGTGACAAAATGTTGAAAATGACTAAATCTAGCGCCAAAAATAATGCAAGAATAGTCAAAGACGGATATGATATACTTGCGGGATTCCTCATAGGTGACGGCAGTATAACACATAACAAACAAAAAACGGAGTCGTATAGGATTTCTAAAAATCATGGTATGGCACAATATAAATATGCAATGTTCTGTAAAGACGTCATGAAAGGTGTAGAAGGAAAGGCCAAATCAGGATACACCGGACTGCCAATATGTGCCATTAATTCAAAATCCATAGTACTCTGTAATGACTTTATTAATTCTTGCTATTCTAACAAAAAAAAGAAAATAAGTAATAGCATAACAAATTACTTCACAAACAGAACCCTAGCAATATGGATGATGGATGATGGTTGTTATCACAAAACATCACATACGTTCCAATTCTGTACACATGGATTCGAATTATGTGAAGCAGAAATATTATCAGATATTCTAAAAAATAAATTTAATATTGATAATATCATAAACATACAGAAAAATAGAAATAGCGGTTCGAAAGACTATCCCGTAATATGCATAAACAAACGCGATAATGTAGATAAACTATTTTCATTAGTGAAAGGCCTAATACACGAAGACATGGCATACAAGACAAATTATACGTCTGGACCACTAGACCCAGACGCATATTCTGTAGAGTATTACAAAGACATCACCGCATGCGAATTTGATAAGATAGAAACTCATGATAAGCAAGAAACATACAATATAGAAGTTGCCGACAACAATAATTATTTTGTACACAAAATACTCACACACAATTGTCAAAACGCTGATATTAAACAGCTCATGACAACGGTCACAAGGTTTTCTACAGAATCCAAGCTCGTCATAATAGGCGACCAGAGACAGAACGACATAAACAGCAAGTACTTGGCACTGGACTTCTTCATAAAGAGCATACTCGGCGAGGAGGAGAACATATTCCACTACAAGTTCGATAAGTCGGACATAGTAAGACATCCCATGATAATAAAGATCATCGATAACTACGAGAATGCAATAGACAAGGGGTTGATACCAGAAACAAAAAACAAGAATTAATGAAGACTATATTTGAGTCATACAAGCAATCCCCGGAGTACAAGTGCTCGCTTGTATTCGAACAGTTCGAGAAGGCCCTCATAAAAATGTTCTCCATAGACGGAGACATGCACAAGTCACACCTCAGGCTCATAGACCACGACGTGTCGTGTACAGGATACAACGGTACATGTTACATGTCAGTTACGGTGTCTGACCAACAGAGCGAGCTTGTGTACGACCTGACGCTGTCTATAAACACGCAGGGCCTCGGCGAGAAGGACGCGCAGATAAAAGAGTTCGACCTAGAGATAAAGGTGTACGAGGGAGAGGGAAAGACTGTCTCCAAGCGCATAGTGGTAGACGGTATACCGATAGAGTCTTTCGGCGCAAAGTGGCTTATGGATATTACCAGTCAGGCTCTCTCGGAGATGGAAGAATAATTAAATTATAGCTTCTATGTATTTAACAATTAACGAACTTAAAAAAAGTAAGATTTTAGATTACATCTATAATGCTGTAGATATAGGAAAAATATTAAAAGAATATAATTCTGATAATTCTGATGAGCCTATAAATTCGTCATATTGCAATAGACTAATAGAAAAACTAGTAAATAATATAGAATATGATGGCAATTATGTCACCGTTTACAGAAAGATTTTAACAAAGATTTTAACAAGAGACAATAATATTAATAATCCGGTAGGCACTTCTTGGGCATTCAATTATGAATCGGCAAGGGTATATCTCGGCTTAGATGATATTTTTTCTAAAAACCTATTACAATAAGAGCAAGCTGCGTCTTTTGTGTCTATCTCGCTTATCAGCTTCCTTAGTGTCGTCATTTTATTTCCTTTGCGTGTTAATGAACTCCTCCGGAGACATCCACCTGAAGTGCTCTAGCGACAACACCTCATCCACACCGTTTATTAGCACTTGCGAGTGTGTGGCTATTATGAGCTGGCTGTGCTCCGACATATTCCTGAAGTGCTCCAGTATCTTATACTGCGACCTGATGGACATGCCGCTCTCTGGCTCGTCTATGAAGTATGTCACCCCTCCCTCCGTGGATCCAAGCACCATGGGCAGCAGCGACTCGCCGTGAGACTGGCGAGTCAGGTCGTGTATTAGCTGGTTCTTCACGTGCTCGTACTTCGCGCTGTCGTACTCTTTAACGCTCATGCCCCTGTGGTATTTGTCCTGAAAAGACAGCCTCGGGTTCATGAACTCTGTATCCATGAATCTGTAGCTAGATTTAGGGTCATAGTCCATCGCTATACCGCTCTCTTGCCAGTTCATTATTGCATAGAACAGAGATGACTTTCCACAGCCCTGGTCGCCGACTATTAGGTTTATACCTGGCCTAAACTCCAATAGCCTTCCGGCATCGTATGACCTGAACTCCTTATTGAACAATATCTTCTTAATGAAATGTGTGTTTGACATAGAGTTACATGAAATTAACTGCTGAAGATTTATCCTGGATAGATATGTTACCTGCAACGTAGAAATCTTTTTTATTACCACAATTCGGGCAGACAAGCAACCACGCAACAAGCAACCACGCATCATTTACAACAGGGGTTATCACCACTTTCGCTGTCCCAATCCATCCACATTTACAACACTCCCATTTAGCATTTACATTTACCTGTGAAAAGCCATCAGGTAACACATTATTTGCGTCGTTTTTGAAATTATCGTTTTTCATATCTCGTAAGCGACTATTTTTCTTCGTAGTTCATATTACATCTAGGCTTAGGTTGTTATCCGATGCCATCGCACGCAGTTCTTCTAGCGTCTTGCTCTCCTTCTTCACGTCCCACCTTATGCCGTTATCGAATAACAGCCCTATTAACGCGATGTATTCCTTATCCTCTGGACCGGTGACGTCTTCCACGAATTCATAACAACTACAGTATTTACAACCAACGGCCTCGTTATTCTCGTAGCTGTCGAAGTGCCTGTAGTAGGCATGTCCACACTTGCACTGCCTGTCATCACCGTATTTCGGATTGTATTTCCTTTCCACAGATATTTCGTGTTTTAGTATGTATGGCTGTTCAGGCAATGATATGTCTACTATAAAATCCGCCTTGTTGGTTCCGTAATAGTAATGCACCCTCACTTTCGTTGGCGCTATTTCATCAAAGCCGTCGCTGTTAGGAACGACCTCATAGCCGGCATACATCGTGTGTAGACCGGCGAACTCCTCTTGCGAATTTTTCAACATATTCAAGAACACTGTCTTGAAGTGGTTGTTCAGTGCTTCAGCAGACTTCCTGGATAGCTCCACTATAGCTATGCTGTCTTGTATGCTTTTATTATCCATTGTATTAATGCTTGCGTCAGTATTTCCTTCTTCCTCTGTTCCGTTAGGCGACCCAGCTTTCTGTCTAGCGCCTCCCGCCTGAAAACGGACTCTGGATACAGAGGTCCCGTGAGCATGATGCTTAACGACGCAGCGCCAATCGGCTTCACGTAGTGTAACGAGTGCGTCTCTATCATCTCGTAATAAGAGCCAGGACCAAGTATGAACCTAGCCATGACTGGCAGCGCATGCGCCTCATCGGAAGTCAGTTCCTTCTCATCGTAAGACACGCCCATCTCGTAGCTGCCACGCAGCATCCTGACAGCGGCAGGCCACCTGTGCTTGTGAAACAGACACCTCTCCTCTGTCGGGTGTATGACGTGTATACAACCTGTTTTCGCCCACCGACATCCAGACCCTCTCAACCCGTGGCGGGAAGTAGTCGACGTCCAGGGTCTATTTCGCGCAGCAGTCCTAGGCTCACCGCATTGTTGCTGAAGCCGTCAGTTATCTTTATCTCGAAGAAACCGTCATTCTCAGCACAACGCTCAACTTTTCCGTATCTGCCCAGGATGTATCTTAGTCTTTGTATGTCCATTTTAGCTGTTTTTAATAGATTCCATGTATGCGGTAATCTTGTTCTTTGCCTCCGTTATGGCGATGAATGTCTCGTGAGACCCGCCCTTGTCCGGGTGGTGCACCATTGACATCTTCCTGTACTGCCGTTTCACGTCTTCTTCCGTAGCATCCAGAGACAGCTCCAACACCTTATACTCATCTACCGGTCTCGACTGCACTCTAAACAGGGACCAATAGGCATTAAACATGTTCCGCCTGTACTGCTCCCAGTACTGTTCTTGCTCCCTCTTCTCCCTCTCCTTTTCCTTCCTCTCCTTCCTTATAGAACTTTCGACATACCTGTCGAATGCCAGGCGCAGGTAATAGCCCGCGCCCTCGTATTCTCTGCTATACCTGTCCCTGAGCTTGCGGGCATTCCACGCATAGCGTATGCCACTGAAAACCGGCGCCAGGTACTCCGCGAGCTCCTCGTGAGTCATGCCGTATATTCTGTCTTCCTTCTCCCTCACCTCCGGCATGTACACGTACTTCGTCGGTACTATGTAGTCGTCGTAGAACCCGTACCACACGTCGTCAGACAGCAGCACCTTACACCTGTTAGATATTGAGTCGAATTTGTCTTCTATCTTGTCGACGGTCTTATCGAAAAGCTCTATGGTCATCTTGCCGCTCCTCAGCACCTGCAGGTCGCACATGGAGCAGAAGTCTAACAGCAAGTCAGCATAGAAGTCCTTCCTGTCTTTTACGTTGTTGATGTCTACCCTGTCCAGAGAGTGCTTTGATACGTATTCCTTCGTATTCATGTTAGCCTAGGTGATAACGTGTGGATATGCCCTCGAGTTTTTCCTGGTAATCGTAGTTCGGGTTTTCGTCAATAGAGTACAGCATCCACATGTTCGTGTCAGGACTCAACTTTCTGATTATGTCCTCCCTGTTGTCTTCTGTAACGAACGACCTGTCAAACTTGTGTGAAGGCGACTTGACATTGTTTCGCAGTCTATACTGCCAGTGCCCATTCCATGCAGGCTCGTCTCCGTCCTTCTCGTATAGCTCGTCGAAGGTGAACCCGGCAGGAACCGGCATATCTCCCTTTCTGGCAGGCCACATGCGGGCAGAACACATGTATATCATGAGCTGGTCTAGCTCGTCTGCGGTGAGCTCAGATATATTCTTTGGCTCCTCGTACTCGTTCCTGAAATCCGGATAGATAGACTCTATCATCTCTGTCACGGTCTCCTTAGTCTTGCCAGAAAGAACGAAAAGCTCGGAAGACGAGTTCGTGATGAGGTCTATGTGGTTGTCGACGTTTATGCAGAATATAATTTTATTATTTTTCATTGTTCTTTTGTAATTGTTACATAAAAAATACCCCTCTTGCTGTCTGTCAGCTTAAACATTAATGAAGGCATGCCATCAATAGTCAGCTCTTTATATATGATGGAATCTCCATCAATACAGAATGCTTCCTTTAAAAAGCTCGCCATGTGATCTTCTTTGGGAACATTCATGACTTCTGGTTCTTCTTTATTCGAACAGAAACAAATGACAGAACCTCTGTTGTATCTGCCACACCTGTTACAGTTATATCCTCCTCCTAATATTGACATATTCATACCTTTCCATTAATATTGCTCCTAACGTGTTCCGGTAGCGACTCTATTACACGACTGTTTATAGTCTCGTAGTCATTGCCCTCGCTCTTGTGATTAAGTAACCACAAAAAAGGCTTGGCGCGCCACTTCTTAACGAATATGCAACTCTCTGCAATATTGTTTATGTTGAAGCAAAGCGCCTCCCTGCAGTCGTGGCGTCCCACCCAAAGCCTATACGGACTATTGGCATTGATCCATGGTTTGAGTATGTTATCAACGTATTCCTTCTCCCTCACAGCGAAATCCTCGTACTTCTCTCCGTTCTCTATGTCCCAAGAGACGTCCTCGAACGGCACGTGCATGGGGTTACCGGACGAGTCGTAGAAATAGTTTAGCTCTTTCTTGTACTTCCTGGGATCTTCTCTCCAGCTGTGGAACCCGCCAGAGGAAGTGAGCTTGCCGTTCGGCGCCTTTGCAGGTATAAGAAAGTTGTAATATATGTTGCCACCGTTCCTGTTGCCACAGAACGTATCGAAGTTTAGCAGGATGCCGTATTCGTTGTGGTACATGACGTACTGCGACTCGAGTGCATAATCCCCCTCAAAGTCCGTCTTGTACACCAGTTCGAAGCCTAGCTTTTGTACGACGCCCATATAGTCTTCAGTCTTCATAGAAAAGGTCGTGTCGCCAATAGCCGACAGCATCTCCCTCTTCATGTCCCCTAGCAACATGTTGTTATACATTCCTAACATGACAGTATCTTTAGAAGTCTTGTAAGACTCGCCCGTCATTTTTTCTGCTTCCAGCAGAGGGTCCATATTGAGGATTTTATATATTTCGTTCTTATCCATTTTTCATTAATTAGGATTGTATGTTGTATTCCTGGGCTCCACATCTATAGTAGACAGGCCGGATATGCAATTGTGAAAATTCATGGCGTTTGTGTGGTTCCATCTCGTATAACCATCGTGGGTGCGCTGGAACTCTATGAGAAAGTCCTCTATCATCTTGTAGTCTGCGAGCTGCGAGCAGCACTCGTAGAATGCCACCTTTTGCCCATTTATGTATGCAAAAAAGAATGTTAGCACTATTGGTCTGCCTCCTATGTTTCCAACCTCTATCACCACACCTCGGCTGACCTCGCGCCAGTCCACCCTATTGGCATGTAGCTCCTTTACTTTATCGTTAATATAAGAGACACGTCCCCTAATGTCAGCGGGTATGGAATTTATAACGTCTTCCGTGAGCGGCACTATATTGGTGCTGCTTGCATGAGAGTATTCCTGCCAGAGGCTGAGCATCTCAGCAGATGTCGCTTGCACTAGGAACACGACGTCAGATGTCCTCGTGTACTTCTCCGAGAATGCTTTTGTTGTTTAGTCCTACGTCCATTTGTGTCTTATTTAAAAGTTACGATTTTTTGTTTCAATTAGCGGCCATCGCAAAGCCGCAAAACTGTTAGCAGTAATGCTATAAATCGCTGTAAATAACTTTACCACAATCATTACATACTTCACTAACAAATCTGTCTTGGTAGCATCTAAATATTTAAAATACTGTTTTGTAGTCAGGACAGGATTCGAACCTGTGACCTCTGAAAATCCTGATTGGTTACAGCATATCATGCTCTGGCCTCTGAGCTACCTGACTATGTTTAAGCAGTTTAAAGTCTTTAACGTCAATATGCTCAGGACTTTGACGACAGATTACTCTGTTACTCTGTATGCAAATACAAGTTTGGAGTCAGGACAGGATTCGAACCTGTAACAATACAACCTTTTTAATTGGATGAGATAACCATTTTCCCATTACGTATTACCTGACTATATTAAAAATAACCTAGCAGTAGTATTCTGCCCTATTCAGATACTAGGTTAATAACATTAGATTAAATGTTTAGATTATTTTTGGGATTATATTACTTCATCAGTTCTCAATACACTATTACTTCATCAGTTCTCAATACACTACAATGTTTACAAAACATTACAAAACATTTTTCAAACCATTTACCAATTTGCGTAAAAGCACTACTAAAAGCAGGTTGCTTCAATGGCGTTGTTTCGTCTTTAAAGTTTATAATTCTAATTAAGTTCATCGGTAGTCCTACGTCCATTTGTGTCTTATTTAAAAGTTAAATCGTAAGATGATTTCCTGAGCAACATGTACGAGTCGTCAAAAATCCTGTAGCCGGAGTAGATCTCCGGCTCGTACACCTCTATGTCAAGCCCTGTGTCATTGGCCCTTAGGAAATAGTAGAACAGTGCGCCAAATGCAAACTTCTCGCTGTCTCTTCCCAGGTCCCTTACCCACTCGAACATCTTGTGCCACACGCCGTGCGTGTCGAGCGCCTTTCCTCGGCCTGCTGCCTGGTACGACAGCATCACGAAGTACTCGACCGAGTCCCTGTACCTTTCGTATATGCTCATCGCATCTTTCAGCGACTTCTCATCGCCTATTATCAGGTGCACGTTAAGCCTGGTGTCTATCCCGGACAGCTTCAATATGGCGTTGTCGAACACCCTGCTTATGTGCGGGTGATAGCTGACAGCAACTCCTCCACAATACCTCTCCGTGGCTTTCAACACGTCTTCCGTTAGGTGCATGCCGTTTGTCGTATAGTTTGGAACTATACCCAGGCCTCTTACCGCCTTAACGAATGGCACCCAGTCCGGGTGCAGCGTGGACTCGCCAGCGCCGCCTATTGCGATTTGGAAGGGTCTCTGGTTCTGTTCGCGTTCTCCCCAGACGATATTCGCCTTTTCGACGACGTCCGTGAAATTACTACCAGACTTCAGTGCCGAAGTATAACAGTATGGACAATTGGCCAGACACCTGTCGTTTATGGCGACGTCCTCTATCTCCGCATATTCTGGCGCCGAGATTGGAACGCCTGGGTCTAAGCGCTGTCTTATGGTCTTACCGTTAAAGAATATGGCCCTGTAGTTAGCCTTCTTGTCGGTTCTAACCAGCATTTACTTTCGAAGCTCTTTTCCTGGCCTTTGATTCGCGGCTCTGTTTGTTGCGTCTCTCGCGTTTCTCTTCTGGCGTCAGGGGCTTCAACGAAGCCTCGTACTCTTCCAGCGTCATGCCGAGCGACTCGGCCTTCTTTTTCCTTTTGGACATCTTGCTAGCTTCGTTACGCTTCGCCAGCACCTCCGGTGCCGGAGTCTCCTTTGTCTTAGACATAATGTTAAAATGTTAAATGTTATTAAATAATCGGATTACAAATTTAAGCATAAATATCCAAAGCAGCTACATTTATTTCAGTAAATTACCTAACTACTTGATTTACAGGTTATTTATTTTTTGCTGTGGACAGCAGTTCTGCATGTCTAGCGGCATCGTACCTGGTGCTTATGACCTGCTTGAAGACGTACTCGGCATCGTACTCGTCCAGGCACCGGTACCTGTTGGTAACCAGCACGTTCCTAGAGGAATAGCACTCTCCCGGAAAGTCCTGCTCGGACACGAAAGGGTACAGCGATTCCGGCGTGTCTTCTATTATAAGCACCATAGATGGCAGCTCGGAAAGCCCGTCTATGTAGTGCACTATCTCCTCGCCCCTCGTAAAGAAGTAGGTGTCGGAAAGCACCGGCTCAGTGCACGCCACTATGTCAGCGCTCATGCCATAATACTTGAAATATGCGTCTAGCTCTTTGAAGCCACAAGAGTCTCTCCAGGAAGAGGTGACTACTATGTCGGCATCCATAAAAGAGGCTATGGAATTCAAAGCCGATATTGACTGCGAGAGCGGCACCGGATTGTGGAACTCTACGCCGTCTATAACTACCTTCTTTCGCTCGAACCTGGTATAGCTGACTAGACAGCCGTCTATGTCCAAAAATATCTTATTTCTCATGTCCGCTTGTTCTTATCTGGTTGTACCTGTCCCCCAACATATCTACTATTCGTCATAATCTCGTTTAATTTTTTCAGCCAACTTTATTGCGACATCTGACGGCAACTTCTCAAAAAGCCGTTCAATCAAACTGCTACTATCAAATTCGGCTTCTCGACAATAAATCATATCGTCTAAAACAGAAACAAACTGTTCAATAGCACTAGTTTGTATATCTCGCTTTGGTGGTACTTTATAGTCCGGTTTACCATCTTCTGTTTTAGAGTATATTCTTTCTTCAATATCCTCTGTTACTTTTATATTTTCAGCTTCAAAAATTAACTCGAAGCCATAGCTTCTTTTAAGTGTTATGTTCATCTTAGTGCAAAGATAACGCATTATGGCTATCTTTGCGAGATAAATAAAATATAATGAGAAGAATAATATTATTAATGATTTCAGTGTTGTTGGCGTCTTTTTCGCACTCCCAGTCGTGCGACACCACATACAAGTCTTTTGCCATAAACAAAAACAGCGGTGGTCCAATGTCCTATGTCAGATTCGTCAGCAGCAGGGACAACTACCCCTCTGCAGGAAAGCAGACTTGGTACTACGAGGTAAAGTCCGGTAAACAGTACGCCATCAGCCACGTGTCTTTCGGCTTCGCGTATTGCGTTACCGTTACACAGGCTGGCACTTGGACCACGTATGACTCTGCCACGTTCAGTAAGAATAACGTGTCCTACGGGATGGACCCGACCACGCGCCTGGCTGGATATAAGTTCGATGTCGGATTCAACGACGACGAGACCAGGAAATACTACCTGGTAGTGGACAAGATATACAAAACAGATAGCATAAAAGTTGCCGTTAAGGGAGGCACCAAATACGACACCAGGTACATGTGTGGACCGAGCACGTTATGCGACGCTTTACCTATAACGCTCGTTGGCGGCAGCGTTCTATGTACTGGCGACAGCGACGTAGTGTCTTGGACCACCGCCACGGAGATCAACGTTATGATGTACGAGGTCAGCTTGCTTAACGATACCGCTTCTGTCATAGACAGCGTATACCCGAGCCAGCCAACCTCATTTACAGTTAACACGTACAGGAGGTCATACGCCAAGAATAACGCGTATGCTTACGTGGTGAGATCCATAGACCTGGACGGCAGCACTTCGGCAGAATTCTACCTATACCCTTCCCGTAGGAACTACCGGTCTGACTTGCCACTGGAAATATATCCAAACCCTGCACACGACATCTTGTTCGTGGGCGGCGGCAATGACAAGATGTACGTACTGTACGACGCGTACGGCAGGATGGTGCAGTCAGGCACCGTCAGGCAACAAGCCATAGCACTTAACGTGCCAGCGGGCATATACATAATAGTGTGCGACGGCAAGCACGCCACCATAGTGGTGAATTGACGGGATATATAATACATGATAACTAGCGTTTCAGAATTCGCCAGGGTGTCCGAGTCACTGCAGTATCACCTACAAAATGGCATAGACATAGTGGAGAACATATACAGGCACGGATCCGATGCCTACATACACTGCATAGCGGAGACCAGATGCCTATACGACAGCAAAGACATAGTGCTGGAAGGTATAGACAGGACGTTGTACGAGCAGACTGACATAGGCAGATTCGCAGATTACCAGGGCAAGAGCGTGCCACTGGACTTGCCCATGGAGTCAGTATACGAGGACGCTAAAAAGGACGTCAAGCTAAACTACCCGATGCGCGGTGGCTCAAAGAAATACTACGTATACGTTAAGACCGACGACGGAAAGGTGAAGAAGATAAGTTTTGGGGACACCACTGGGCTAAATGCCAAGGTGTCAAATCCGAAGGCCAGGAAGAGTTTTGCTGCCAGGCACCAGTGCCACCTGAAAAAGGACAAGACGACTGCCGGATACTGGGCGTGTCGTATAAACAGGTACGCACACCTTTGGAACGGAAAGACGTATCCCGGATACTGGTAACATGACGTACGAGGACAGCGAAATACAAGAGGGAACCTTCATAAGGACCTTCGATGCAGAAGCAGACCCCGTGGACCTGAAGTGGCACAGGGACAGAATGAACAGGAGGATAAGCGTGATAGAAAACGACGGATGGCAACTGCAATTAGAAAACCAGCTCCCGACTCCGCTCACTGAAAACGCGGTAGTAAACGCAGGCCAGTGGCACAGGCTTATAAAGGGTCGAGGCAGGTTGGTTGTCAGGATTGTTGAATACTGAAATCGTATATGTTACTCCCCCTGTGGTCGGAGTTATCCTCTCCGTTATTTGCACAGCACGTTACGTGAATGCTGCCATCCTCCTCAAAGTCCTTCTGCAAGAATTTAGACTCGACTATGTGAGACACCTCATAGTATGCACACAGCCAACCACATGTTCTACAGTCTCCATACATGTTCCACTGTTGCTCCAATAACCTTCTCTGGTCTTCAGATATTTCCATTATTTCTTCTTATAAGATACATATATTCTATTGACCGCAGTCCGTTGTTTTCGGGATGTGGGTCGTGAACGCATTTGCCGTCCTTATACAAGACCGCGTGCCCCCTTTTCACGAACTCCCGGTGTGATGCTCCGCACACTATAACGTGACCGTCCACTCCCTCATAGTTGATCAAGTCGTATACGAACGAATCTATGTATACGTACCTGGTGCCCTCGAATTCCATACCATGGTCTTTCAGGAACTGGTACATTATAGGAAACCATTCGCTACCTGCATTGGAAAAATCAGGTACATCTTCTATGTCCACCCCGGCTAAGGATGCTACACACGCAACCAGACAGTTGCCGTGTTGGCTGCCATCCGGCGTGCTCACTCTACTCTGCTTGACGTATCTCATATTTGTTCAGCCATTCATAGTCGTGTATGATATTATCGTCATACAGGCATAACTCGATCTCGGAGCCGGGCACCGACTGCCACTTAGCTATCATATCAGCGTAGCCCGGTTTAGCGTACGTCCTGTCGGTGCCGACATACTTATCGGCCCTGACGTTGTACACAAAGGGATACGTGTTGTCCGTATACGGGAAGTGAGCCTCCAGGTAAACCGAAGACTCACTGTAGTGAGAGTAGTTATACGGGCATTCTATCTTCACGCGAAATATGGTCACACCCTCATCCTGCAAAGTCATAACGAAACCGTCAACCCATTCCTTACACGCAGCATAGTTCTCAAACTCTTTTACGAAGCTGCTCATGAATTCCACACCAACTGTCCTGTTTTCTCGGTCTCGCATCTCTGCATGCAGCCACTTGTACCCAAGCCTTTCTAGCACTCGAATTATGTTGTCCGTGCCGGTGACGTGTATCTCGAATTTTTCCACTAGCTTTTTAAGATATTATACAGTTTTTTTGTATCGTAGTCTGACAGGAAACTCCTGGCGGTTTCTGACTTGCCGTCGAAGGCCCTGTAAAAGTATGCAGTGAAAGCCGACACGCCCATGTCCTTGGCATTTTCCTTTAGGAACATTGCTAGGTCCTTCTTGTTGTCGAATCGCTCCTTCAAGTATATAAGGGTCTCGTCTAAAACTCTTATTGCCTTCTCGTACTTCTCCTTTAGTTCGCCAACCTCATCAGACCTGGTCGGGAAGAGGACTATGTATTCGTCTATTTCGTTACTCTTTACTATGTCGAGTATCTTGTATGCCGCAGTGCTGCCCTTTAAATGGTGTGCTGCCACGTATGCTGGCGACTTTATCTTACACCTCTCCATCTTGCTGTTTGTCACCACAAAGCCCTCCTCGTCAAAAGGCATGTCCTTGGCATAGGAAACCAGGTCCTCTATGGTATCTGGCATGTTGTACCTCGGAGCTGTCAAGACGCCCAACTCGGCAGCTATGCGTGAAACATCATCTACGTTCATCTCTTTTAGGGTCTCTATGTCGCGTATCCCTAGCAGGTATACGACAGACTCGGAGTGGGGCGTTACAACTATGTTGTATGGTGTGCAGAGCTCGAATATATAGGTGCGACCAGAAACCAGCCTTTCCTTAAACTGCTCTATAGACAGGCCAGAGTTGGCAGACGCCGTATTCCAGAACAGGTCGCTGAACTGCATGTCCAGGTCATCTATCTGTGTGTTACCGTCTATGGTTCCAGACGTCGCAGAGTACCACTCGCCGGCGTAATTGTATACCTGTATGAGCGACCCGTCCAGCTTCTTCAACACCACTGCGTCGGTGAAGTCGTACAGTTCCGTCCCGGCCTCCCCGTAATTGAAGAACCTCCTGAAAGACATCGATATTACATTCCAATTGTTATATTGGTCCAGTATGATGCCACGGGCGTCCATAACGACAGGATGGTCCTTTGGCCTAGACTCTATCTGGTCGTACTTGAACAACACCCTGCTATCGCCAACAGACTTGACGGAAAGCGAGAAATCCTCACGGGTCTTCTCGAGACCGTGTTCCCTAAGGTACTTCTGTATTGCTAGAACGTTTTCCATTTTCTCCATTTTTATTTCCTTGTAGCGTGAACGCCATTATAATTATTATGAACTGTATTGCGAACAATGTTCCAACATGTTTCCATCTTCTTGAACTGCCCAATACATTACGTTCAAAGGATAGTCTTTTGTAATAGTGTCTATTACAGCTTCACGTTGTTTGTCTTTGTAAATGAATTCACGTTGGTAGGGTGGGCGAATGTCTAATTTGCCACCGAAACCAATTACTCCATTTTCTTGGTTGTCTTCGTAACCGTTTGTGAGGTCTCGGACTGTTATTTCTTTAAGTTCAATTTTCATTTTTGGACTTTCTTATTTCTGATTATTATTCGTGAATATGGAACAGTTACAACTCCGTCAACCATCATATATAAATCTCCGTCAACTGCTCCACGTTTCTGAACTTCCTTTCTGTATTTTTTATGTTCAGGCTTGTAAGGCTCAATTCCCATTTCAAGTCCTAAATTTGCAATACCTACACCAATTATCTCGAATTGGTCGGGATTGTATTTGTCCATAAAAGTTATTGGAACACCCATAAAACCTTCATAATCCATTGGAATGTCTTTTGTAACATCAACATTGATAGCATCAAAGTTTTCATACTTTGGATATTCTTCTGGTGTGTATTTTTTGTATAGAATTAAATCTTCGTGTCGTTTATTGATTTCAAGATTGGTGAACCAATGAACACCCGAAACTCTTATCATTCCTTCTTTACGGTCTGTTGCAGTTGCGTAATCTTCATAATGTTCGTTGATGAAGTGTCCTGCACCACCTTTAAAACCATAGCCTAACCAAAGTTTATTGTCTCTGATTAAAGGAAATATTTCTTTATACTTTATGGCATTTTGATGCCCGACAATTATAAATTTTTTGTCGTATTCAATAAGTTGAGAAACGTATTCACGAAAAAGTGAAAAAGGCGGATTTGTTACAACAATGTCAGCTTGTTTCAGAAGTTCAATCTCCGTCTCCTTTGAGTTTTTTTATTCCAATTTCGTTTGGGTCGGGAACGTTATTTCCGTTTTTGTCGCCTATGTATTCTAAATAGATTGCCTGTTCAGAGTTGTTTTGGCTGAACAAGTCCATATCTTGATTTTTGTAGCAAGTCGCAATGAGTTTTTTAAGTCCAAGTTTCTCAAAATTGTATGAGAAGAAATGAAAGAAGTTGCTAACTCGTGGGTCGTCACAGTTACAGTAAACAACTTTGTCCTTGAAGTGCTTTTTGTAATACTTTAACTCTCTTTCAATGTCGGAAAGCTGTGTATAAAACTCGTCCTTTTTATTGGTCTTCGCTTCTTGTAAGTTTTTATTTTTTGCTTTCTCAGTCATTATGTCGTTTACTTTTTCTTTCGGTTTCAAAGTTAATATTTTGTCCTTTTGTCTGTCGGTTTATGTTAGCACTATCGGTCGTCCTAAAATGGCATATAACGGTTTGCGGCTTGGCGTAGTGGCGGATTTTTAGCACAAAAGTTCAATCGAAGAACTGCACTTGAACCTACCACAAAACTGTCATACGAAGCACTGCACCCGCCATTACGCCAAACCGCTGTTAGGTGCTGGCGTTCTTGTCTTTCTACACCCATACCTTCAACTGTTTTTGTAAGTTTTCAATGAATTTTTCCATAAAGTCAAAGTCAGGTTGCCCGTCTTTTTTTACTGGTAAATAGATAAATTCTTTTTTCAATTTGTCACCCGATAACATTGTTGTATAGTCGTATTTATTCAATGTCTTTTGTAAAACAGCACAAATGAATAAAGCATTTTTTTCATTTAATTTGTCGCTATATAATATTTTGATTGCGGAACCTGCGCCACCACGCCCTATAAAGTCATTTTTTTGATAGAAAGAGAAACCACCGATAGCGGAAACAGTTATACAATTTCCTTTGTCCAACTCTTCGTCAGTTTTTACATATTTCTCAATGCCGTTGTTGAATGCTCCAGAAGCAACAAATGCAACATCGCCATCATGTAAATATTCTGTTAGTTTTCGTGGTTTAGGTTGAACAAGTTTAAAAATTCCTCCGTCACCACAAATCTGAAATTTTTTCCATTTTGTGATGTCGATAGTATTTCGGTTAATTTTTGTAGTTACTTTACTTCTAATAATTTCAATTAGTGGTTCATTTACTGTTTCAACATTGTCGTACAATACATAGTCAAGAACTTTATTTTTTAATTCACTCGGATTTATACTTGATTTGAAGAAGATATAATCAAGTACATTTTTCTTAAAGTCTTGTTCTTTTATGTCAAAGGGTTTTTCAACTACCTTATAGCTTAAACTAACGTTCGGGTCGAGCCATTGAATTGTATCGTCTCCGCTTTGTTTGTATATCACGTCAACCCAATATTTTTCAATGGATTCCCATTTATTTTTTAAGTCTTGTCTGCCTTGATTTTTAATTGTTTCGAGTCCATCGTCTAAAATAGCACATGCGAATATTTTATTATTGTTTTGCGGTATTCCACTTTTGAATATGAATACGCTGGAAGTTGTCCCTGTAAAAACCTCGTTGGGTAATTTTATAATTTTTAGAAGGGTATTTTTTTGAAGTATTTTTTTTGTTTTCTTGAGATTAGTTTCAAGTTTATTGTCCGGCATTATGAATGCACAAGTGGTTTCTCTACCAACGCTTTCCAAAACATTTGCTACTATGTCAATACATCCATATTTGTTCTCAAACGGTGGGTTCATTAAAACCTTTGTGATTTTCTTACTCTTAATCCATTTTTTTGCTTCGTCTTTTCTGCTATCAAGTTGCTCTAAATTTGTTTTACCGTCTTTATGAATAAGCATATTGGCACAAGCAAGAGCATAAATTTCTTTGTCAAACTCAATTCCGTACAGCTGCTTTTGTTTTATTTCTTTTGCTTTTTTTGTTGAGTTACCACCTGCCTCTTTAATCATATTACACATTGCCTTTACAAGAAAAGCACCGCTTCCACAAGCTGCATCTAAAATAATATCGTCTTTATTAACGCCAATAATTTCATACATTAAACTGGTGATGTGGTCGGGTGTAAATACTTGTCCACTTTCACTTTTGCTTTTATAACGGTTAAACTCGTTAAAGAAAATTGCCATTACATCTTCACCATTCCAAAAATCACTATTTATATTGTCGCTAATCTCACATACGCATTCAATAAAGTCGTCAATGGCATCTTGATTTTCCGTTATATTCATTTTAATTGAAGAATATGCTTCAAGTAAAATATCTAGTTTGGCATTCTGTTTTCTAGCTTCTTCAAAACTTTTGGCAAGTGTGGTATGAATTGAAGCATGAAATGTGGTGTAGTTCATTCCTTTGATAAGAACTGAGCCATACCTTTTTGCGACCAATGCACAAGCCGTAAATATCATTCGGTGATAAAGATTTTTTATTCCGAAATTGAAATGAAGGTTATTGTTGATTCTCGCGGTTAATGTATATATTTTAGGAGTATCAATTTTGTTCTCTGAACATATGCTTAGGTAATAT
>ERZ724522.341-NODE-341-length-31470-cov-8.812637_pt1 | contig 31470 bp, 78 predicted proteins | sample MGYA00376055_ERZ724522 | MGnify/ENA primary metagenome ERZ724522 (study PRJEB28724, sample SAMN07190884) | wastewater metagenome | isolation source: effluent of sewage treatment plant in Hong Hong | place: Hong Kong | collected 2016-03-17 ...
GTATCATCAGAGAAGTTCCAAAAGAAGAATATTATTCTTTGTTTGGGATTGTTAATAACCAACTGACAATTGCTTATAAATCTGGTTTCTGGATAAAAGAAACATTTGATGAAAAAAATAATGAAATTTATTGTGAATATTCAAATGGTTATTGGGTAAAACGTACATTTGATGAAAATAATAATGAAACTAGTTACTGGATCGGTAGAGTTTGATTGTACAATGTGAATATGTCAATTCAAACAAATCCAAACTCAGGAGTTTTATTGTGGGTATTCAAGAAATTCGAAAATTGTTCAAAATTGGAACAGGTGCCCATCTAAGATCCTACCCAGAAACAACAATGATTGTTGACAGAATTATCGTTGTTGACAGTAAAACAAGAATTGAATGCGTTTGGATGAATAATGGTAATTTGAATCGTGAATCCTTCTCTCCAGAATCCCTTTATAGCTATAACCAAAACTAGTATAGCTATAACCAAAATTAGGAGTTTTGCTGTGGAAATTACAATTCAAAATAATGCAGTCAATATTGTCGTTTGGCTCGGTCCAAAAGTCAAAAATTGGTCCGGAAATCCATATTTCGACTCAGATACAACATCCATCTTTTTTGGACAAACTTATGTTGATAACCAAAAAATTAACCTCTTTTCCATGAACGAAAGAAGCACAAATTGCGTTTTTATGGTAACAGACCAAAATCTCGTAATTGAAATTCTTGAATTGTCAGAAAAAAGAAATGCACCAAATCTTATTTTAGAAAAAACATTCAAAAATATGAATGGACAACAAGTTCGAGATTTCTTGTACGATTTTCAAGAAATGCGACACCGTCTATCCTTCCAAGAAGGTGAAAACAGTAAATTGAAAAAAATTCAAAATGTATTGGGAATTAATAACAGAGGGATCATTTCATGATCGATATACTGTATTTCATCGGATTGTTCTGGCTCGCTTTCTCAATGACTCTGGCTTTTCTTGGAAAAGATATCATTCCAACAATTCTTGGTCCAATTTGGGTCATCTGGGCTATGATATCTTCCTTTATTGATGATCTTAAAAAGATTAAAAAGTAATAACCAAGTTTGATTTTATAATCAAACGATTTCTACACTTATCTAAGTAAAGACAAATCATGAAAACTGGATTTAAAGCAACTTACAATCTGATTTGTATCGATCATAAATTTGAAATCGGTCAAACCTACGAACTAAAAGGAAAACCAATTCCTTGCCATTATGGTTTTCATTATTGTTTAAAACCAAAAGACGTTTTGGAATATTATCCAATTAAACATAATTTCCGCCTGTTGGAAATTGAAGACATTGGAGAATCAATCACCAAAGAAGATAAAACAGCAACAAATAAAATCCGTATCGTAAGAGAAATTCCAAAAGAAGAATATTATCAATTATTTGGAATTATTAATAATGAATTAACAATTACTAGGTCATCTGGCAATTGGGAAAAACGTAAGTTTGATGAAAGAAACAATCAAATTTGTTATGAAGACTCATTTGGTTTTTGTAGAAAACGCGAATATGATGAAAGAAATAATTGTGTTCGTTATGAAGACCCAAATGGTTATTGGGTAAAATTTACATATGATGAAAGAAATAATTGTATTTATTCTGAATCTTCAAGTGGTCGTTGGGAAAAACGTCAATTTGATGAAAACAACAATTGCGTAAAAATAGAAAGTGGAGTTATCTGAAAACCAAAATCAAAATTAATAATCTCAAAAGTTAATAACCAAGTTTGATTGTACAATACAACGATGTCAACTCTTTCAACTCTTTCAACTCTTTTCAATGTCAAGGAATTATTAACAATGACCACTATCGCCACTTTTGTTAAAACTGGAAAATTCCTGACCTTTCCAGGTGTTAATACCTCAATTGTAATTTCAAAATTGAAAGAAATTACAAAAATTGATTACTCATCAAGTGTTTCTGTGCCTGGAAAATATAATGTACATGTTTATACAGGAAATAAACAGTCTGATTTCTATTCAGAACCAATTGAACTGAATCAGGCAATTAGCCTTATTCAACTTATGATGAATTTGAGCGATATTTCTCAAACCACTCTTGAATCTCTTGAAAATGGAATGTATTATTTTCATGATGATTGTATCTCACAAATTGAAAAACCAAAACTCTGTGAAACCTTGGAATTTCTTCATGATGAACAAAATCCAATGAAAAGTATGGTCCGTATTCCATACACAAATCATATGATGCAAGTTCAAGATATGATTGAAATTAATCAATCATATGTGTATAAAGATTCATCTAAATTCAAATTCACTCTGAAATTCCAAAATGTCTCGTTCTCTTCAAGAGCTTTTGATTCTCAGAATGAGGCTCACGAAGCAATGATTGTTGTGGTAGAACAAATTTTCACAGTAAAAAATCAACTGAATGACCCAAAAAAATCAGAAATGTTATCTACCTCCAAATAAATTCAACAAATCTTCAATGTAATTTACCAAAAGAAGATTTGTTGAAGTAAATTTTCAAAAATCATTAATCATTCAATGACTATTTGAAACTATGAACAATTCAACCGTTATTAACGATATCGACTACGATATTGTACTGAAACCCAACAAACCAATCTCTGATCTCGTTTCATCAGGTTTCTAAACAAAATGCATGTGCGCTGAATTATTAATTATTAATTTTTTGATTACTTTCTGAGAATTAAAAAATTAATAAAAGATAAGAAGGACATGTCCTGATCCATCCCGATTTAGTCCTGCATATTTTTCTTATGTAAGACTAACAAAAATTTATATAGGGAGAAAATAATGTTTGACATATTCATTATGTTGATTGTAATTTTCTGGTTTGTTGAAAAGCCTTCTTTTGTTTTTCCAAGAATCTGGACGGCTATTGAAAAATATAGTCTAGTGCAACGAAAATTCGCAGTTTTTCTTTGGTCTAAGAGTTCACGACCTAGTTTGCTCACACATCTTTAAAATATTAGTTAGATAAAGTTTTAACTAATTGAATGTGTGAGCATTTAATATTCAAAATGGTAATTGGGTAAAATTAAAAAAGCAGGATTTGATAATCCTGCTTTTTTTTACATAAACACTTAAATAAGTTTGATTGTACAATGTGATGATGTTACCAAAGGAAAAAAACATGTATATCACATTGATTGGCGATTCTCATAACAATTTTGACGGTTGGCGATCAATTGTTGATTATGAATCCTCTTCACCAACAAAAGCTGCGAAAACAATTCAATTAGGTGATTTTGGACATTATTCATTTAAAACCGAAACCAATGCTTGGTTAAGATTAGATGAATCAAATGTTGATTCTAATAATCACAAAATCCTTGGTGGTAATCATGATGATTATAATATTTACCCAAATTCTCCATATTCTCTAGGTGATTATGGAGTAACAGAAGATGGTATTTATTATGTACGTGGAGCATATTCGATTAACAAGCCTGGATTAGTTGATCGGATAGAATGGTTTCAGGAAGAGGAATTAAGTACGGCACAGCAATTTGCTGCATTTGATTTATATCGCAAAACGAAACCAAAAGTAGTTATATCTCATGATTGCCCTACAGAAATTCTTAGTTTCTTAAAGCGAGAAATGGTATATGACAATACATCTACAAGAAATATGCTTCAGTGGATGTTAGGTGATCATATTCCGGATTTGTGGGTATTTGGTCATCATCATGTTTCCAGATCATTTGTATATCGATCATGTGAATTTGTTTGTTTGGCTGAATTGGAAACAAAAACAATTAATATGTGTAATGGGGAATTGGTATGAAAAAAGATGAAATTGTGGAGATTTTTAAAACCATTCTTAGTTGAATTGGTTTAATTCTGTTTGGAGTTGGAATCTGGTGGATTACCAGTTTAATTTTCAACAGTTCTGAACAGCCATATAAGGAACCAAAAAGAATTAATTTACCTACAACTGAGGATGTGGGTGAATTTACTGGGAGGCAGAGTAAGAGTTTTACGAAGGGGTTTATTAAGGGAATCTTCAAAAGAGATTAGGACTTGACAATGAGTTATCTTTTTCAGATGGCATCAATTTCATTGATTGTGGTTGGATTTTTGATTTTTGTTTTCGAACGAGATTATTACACTTTTCGAATTCGATTTCAGGATTTGTTTTTTGCTGCCATTATTTTGTTTATGTGGGCATTCGATTCAACTCCTGTTGAGAAGCAATTACCACAAGAGTATTCTGAGCAATCAAAATGAATCAGTATTATGATGAAATAATTTCATCAAACAATATTTGTTTGGGAAACAGGGATCGTGGAATTGACAAGATGTATATCTTGATTAATAACATGATGTGTGAAAAAAAGTTTGATGAAATTGATCAGTTATTAACTTTGTTTGAAATTGATACAATTTGCATTGAAATGATGTTAGGATTAATTGTTATCACAAATCCTATCAGGAACAGGTTAAAGAATAGACCTAAGTTTATTGAACTTACTAAGGCACGAGTAATTCGTGATGAAGGTTCAATTGAAGAGGGATTATTTAGTGGTCTTGAAGTTTGATTGTACAATGGCTGTATAATCAAGGAATCAATAATGATTATTGCTGAAACATTGAAATACATTGACATTAATGAGGTGATAGGTGTATTTTGTGAATTAACAGGTTGGGAATCCACAAAAGATGGGATTTACAATGTTAAATTTACCAAACCTGTTTTTGACGTGACATATCCAACAAATGCAAATGGTCATGTATTGTCTGGTGAATCCAAATATGCTTATCTTCTTAAAAATCCAGAAGAGTATTTGAGTTTTGGACATTACAAGAACATGAGCATATATGTTGATTCGCTCAAATTGTTTACAACAGAAAGAATTCACCAAGGTGAGTTTAAATATGTTGAAATTAGTTTAACTACAATCATTTTGTGGTTAATGTTAAATGAAGAGCTTAAAATTGAAGATGCTTTGTACCATCAAGAATGGTAATTGAAGTTTGATTGTACAATGGCTGTATAATCAAGGAAGCAGCAATGATTATCAAGTTTGATTCAAATTACTTATGTGATCATTTGACATTTAGTTCAAATGGTTATCATATTGGTTCTTGGGGATTTTCTAATAAGAGAATTCCAGATACTATCAAGTTGACTTTGAGTTTGAAGCTTGGTAAGAAAAGGGTTTTGATTTCTGGACAGTTGGATTTTGAGTTTGAATTTGATGGGAAGATGGATTACAAGGTTTATTACTTCATTCCAAACAATCCAGAAAAGTTGAAGCAATTCTTTCTCAGGAAAAAGAATTATGTTGGCAAACATTGAAATTTACGGCAACAATCGTAAATTAAAAATTAATGTCAATGCTGCTTGGGTTTCTTGTATTGTGGACAATACAGTTCTCTTCAAAAGAGAACCAATTAATGAAAATTGGTATGATGAAAAGCATGCGAAAATCATGAAAGCATTGAACGAACTTGAAGATGCGTTATTAAATGCTGTTAAGGAAACGGAATAATGTTTGCATTTTGGACACATGTAACAGATAATCTGTCAAAGTCAAGAATTCTTGATTTTGTTACAGGATACAATCTATATGTAAAAACGGTTGGAACTGACATTAGTTTTACCAATGAGGACAATGGGTTGGTTCTTAACATTAATGAGGGGGAATTGTTGTCTCTTCATTTCTTTTCATTTCTTTCTCAGCCTATTTTCTCTCAGCCTGAGACTGATAAACCAGCCATAATTAAATTATTTAATGAGAACGAATGAGTATCATGGAATGAAATTAGGTGGGTAGAGGAATGTCACCTTGAAGACCTGCCGATTAACTACTGTGACAAGTTAGTTCCATGTTAATTCGGTGGAAATCCGAAGCGTTCGTAAAACACTTTTGAAGGATAGTAAAATGAAACTGAGTGAAGTAATTGCAAAGTATTCATCAGAAGATGAATTTATTTCTGCATTGAAGACGGAAGTAATTAAGTTAGGAACAGAAAATCCTGATTTTATTTACAATCCTGGATTTAAGGGTACATATTGTTCGTATACTGGACCATCATATGATGAAAATTGGTCTGATGAGTCAGGATGGGTAAAAACTTCAATTGGACCAGAATGTAAGGGTTGTATTTTCGGTCAAGCCATGCAAAACATGGGTTGGAACAGTTCTGACGAAAAATTGGCTGGTCCGATTACTTATGTTTTGAAATGTCAAGGTATTGAGGTTTCAAAAGTCCAAATGTTGTTGGAAGTTCAAAAAAATCAGGATTCTGGTGCTTCTTGGGGTGAAGCAATTAAACGACTTCTTGAAGTTTGATTGTACGATGTGATCCTAACGAAAGGATAGTAAAATGAAACTGAGTGAAGTAATTGCAAAGTATTCATCTCAAGATGAATTTATTTCTGTGTTGAAATCAGAAGTAATTAAATTGGGAACAGAGAATTCTGATTTTATTTACAATCCTGGATTTATTGGTAGTTGTTCATATTCTGGTCCAGCATATCGTTTTGAATTTGATGACGAACTATGTGATTATGTCCAAATTGTTGTTGGACCGGAATGTAAGGGTTGTATTTTCGGTCAAGCCATGCAAAACATGGGTTGGGATAATGAAGAAGAAATGCCATATTTTGGTTCAATTTCCACAGTTTTGTTAAATCATGGATTTCACGATAAAGAGATTCGTGTTTTTCAAGAAGTACAAAGCAATCAGGATTCTGGTGCTTCTTGGGGTGAAGCAATTAAGCAACTTCTTGAAGTTTGATTGTACAATGGTGTTGAAGTAAAACACTTTTTTCTGGATGGTTAAAATGACACGAGTTAACATCACAAAAGACGACAATGATTCAATCACAATTTGTATTGGTGAGGAATATTCGAATTTGATTTTGACTCGTTCTGTTGTTTGGAAGTCTGTTGACTTCAATAGAAGTGAAATTTTCTTTCGAGATTCCGATCAGTCGAAAGACAGTGCAATTGTTTTTTCCAATTTGGAATTGAAACTTCGAATTGAAATTACAGATCCAGTTGTAATCGGAGTTATCAACAAAGCAGAATCAGAAGAGACATTATTAACTAATGTTCTGGAAGAGCGATTGTTTAAAGTTGCTTTAACGAAAATTATTGAATCGGGGCAATTGATTTCATTTCTTTCCATGTTTGCTAATACATTTTACAATATTGGAGAGAAAAGTGGACGAAAAACGGTAAAAGAAATGATGAGAAATCTTGTACATCAATTGTGAGGATTGACATGAATCGTCATACAAAATATGTTGTAGTTTTCCAGTCAACCAATGAAACACTTCTTGGTCCAGAAGACAATGGAGTGTTTCACAATATTGAGGATATGAAGGCGTCATTTTCATCAGCAAAATCTGTTTATGTTACTGCTGATAAGTTAATTATTGTGGATTTTAATGATCAAAAGATCATTGGACAAATTCACAAGGTAAAATCATATTTGTAACTGAAACATTCTTCTTTAATAAGAAGTTTGATTGTACAATGAGGTGATGTGAAGAAGACTCAGGAGAGTCGAAACCAGACTTCCTTCTCAAAGTTGAGAGGGGTTTTGAAGTTTGGTTGTACAATATGACGATGTCAACAACGGTGTTGACAAGTCAAAAACAGTTTTTTTGGAGTTTAGTACAGTGGAAAAGACACGTCTCGAAGCGGCAATTATGTCAGTGCGATCTTTTGAAAACTGCAAGGATGAATTGCAGTTGATCAATGCGGTTGCACGTTCTACGAGTTTGTCAGCAAGTTTTATTGCCGACAAGATTTCGGAATACGGAATTGTTTTGGATCTTACTCCGATTAAGGCTGAAAAGTCTGGTCGTGGTCGTCCGAAGGGTTCTAAGAATAAGAATTCGGCAACGGTGGTTGTTGATAAGACTCACCGAGTTATTATGGAAAAGCTTCGTGCTTCTTGTGCGAAGCCGGAATTGGTGGATCTTTATTCTGATCTTACCAGTGGTGCAGATATCACTGCGAAATTGCTCGCAATGGTTGCTGAACACGTTGACGCAAAGGGTCAGACATATATTGATTTGCTGACTCCTGAGCCTGTTGAGGTTTCCGCAGCGGCTTAATACATCACTCAAAACAATGGTTTTTAACTAATTTTTGTTGTTGTTTTGAGGTATCTAAAAAAAGATAAAATTAGTCCAATTGACCATGATGTTGGGGTCAATACATCTTAACGTGGAGCGTTTAGCGATGTGTTTACACATAAATTTGTTGTAAATGTACGAGTAAAACGTTAAGTATTAAAAAATCGCTCAAGGAATAGGAATGATTAATTCCTATTCCTTGTTTTTTGTTTTCATACAATGAAGTTTGATTGTACAATAGAGGATTGTGAGAAATGATCAAAGAATGCTTGGAATTGATTTTTCGTTTCATTTTGAGTATTGTATTGATTATGTTTTCACTCTCAATGTTGAATGAAACGAGTACAAATTTTGTGAAATTCCTTATTTCACTGAATTGTTTACTCATGTTGCTTTCTTTGGCAATGGTATATGTACGATCGGCAAAGTTGTTTGCACGATTTATCAAGCAAAAAAGAGATCAAAATGATGAACATTCAAAGTAAAAAATACAGAATTCGATCTGAGAGTGGTGGATTTACCATTACGAATTTGCAGACAAATCAGAATAAGTTTGTTTCCAAGGCACCTGAAATTGGTGTGTTGAGTTCTATGTCAGAAAAAGAATTTGACAAAGCAATGGAGCAACTGTTCTGTTAATCATATTTTTACCTAATCATTTTTCTACTTATTGATTAGGATTTAATACTCACAATAGTATAAAGTAGAACATTAGTGTGGAGCGTTTGGCGGTGTATTAATTAGAATTTAAAATAAATTCTAATTAATGACGAGTAAAACACTAATTATTAAAAAATCGCTAAAGAACAGGAAAAATTTTTCCTGTTCTTTTTTTGTTTTAATTTAAACAAGTTTGATTGTACAATGAAAGCATAATCTTACAAAGGAATTGACATGTGTAAATTACAGGCATGCAAATCGAATTCTGTTGTGTTAAAATCCAAGAGAATCGTGTATCGTGGTCGAGAATATCGGTCTGTGGATTTTGTTTGGTTGTCATCATTTCATGATCGAATCATTGACGGATTGATATTTGCAAAAAATCGTAACAACTTAATTCCTTCATTTCATTCTGAGAAAAAGATGAAAGAAAATGGATTTGTAGAGTTACGAAGCTCAGACAAATGTAGACTTGTTGAAGATAAGATTTGTGCTGTTTATTCGATTGGCGTATTGTCACAAACAGATACAAGAATCAGTTCTCTTGCGATGTATGTTCCGGATGCAGATCCGGCATCTAATAAAAAGAAGCGTGCAAAAATTGCTGCACTTTTATCAAACGATCGAAACAGAATTTTATCTTTAATTCCAGATTTGGAGATTATAGAAGATTCACTTTGGTAGTTTGATTGTACAATATGTTGATATCAATCTTTTCAACTTGGAATTAAGATGAGCAACAAAGAACAATTGTCTTCAATTTCTTTTTCAGCTTTGAAAGAAGTTCAGGCTGCATTGGCTTGTTTTAGAGACAAAAAGCCATATACCCATCCAGTTCATGGCAACATTTCTCTTGAAGAATTGAAATATTTGGTTGTTGATACTGCAATTGAGCGGATCAAATCACAAATTCATATTCTCCCAGATACCAATTTGGGATATACAAAGAAATTTCTGTTTGATTATTTGGAAGAATTTGGTCTTGTTGACCAATTTGAAAAATGGATTCATGGTCAAACAACGGGTGTTGATCAACAAAATGAAGCCATTTATTTTACGGTTGATGTCTTGAATTTCTTTTCGGAGTTGAGAAAATGAACGCGATGAATGTTTTCATTATGTTTGCTGTTTCGGCTGTAGTTTTGTTTGTTGCAACTGTGGTATGGCAAATTATTGCTGTACGATCTATTTTTGGAAATGTATCCAAGATGGATTTGAATAAGTTGAATTCAAACAAAGTGCATTCGATTGGTTTCGAGAAGTTTTATGTTACTATTGGTCTTTGGATTTCAACAATTGTATGTGCAATTTCCAGTATCATTTCGCTGGTAGTTCATTTGGTTGGTTGAAAACTTTGGATTATTGGTGTACGGAGCACGATCACGATAATAGTGGTTAGAAACAGTTCAATTCTGTTATAGTCCATTTGGAATAAAAAATCATGTCAGAACGAGAAGAAAACGTTATTCTTCAGACAGGTGATACAGTTTTTTTGTATCAAGGTGAAATTAAATATATCGTAAAAGGTATATACATCAAATTGAAACAAAACGGTAATCTAACACCAGTTTTTGTTATTTCTGATGTAAGTCAAGAAGATCAAAAAAATCAAGAAATACCTGAATGGTGGTAAAATAAAATCAAGTTTGATTGTACAATGTCTTGAGATCAAAAGGATATACCATGAAGCTTTCAGAAATTGTTGCCAAGTTTGATTCTGAACTTGAATTTGTAAAACAATTAGCAGTAGAAGTAGTTAAATTGGGAACTGAAAATCCTGATTTTCAGTATAACACTTCTGAAAGACTTGCTGCTTGTCATTACAATGGTCCAGCAACTATAAAAACAGGAACTTCTTCAACACCGATTCAAGCAGGACCAGATTGTAAGGGTTGTATTTTTGGTCAAGCCTTACAAAATATGGGTTGGGATGATGAAGGTGAAATGAATTCTGGACATAGTATATCAGAAATATTGTGTACAGAATATGTTGATGTTTTAACTTCTCAAACTCACAAATGGATTGTATCTTTTAAAGATACACAAATTGATCAGGACAATGGAGCATCTTGGGGTAAAGCAATTGAAAGAATTTCGAAATTAATGTAACAAAAGGAAAATTAACATGAATCTTCAAGGAATTGTTGACAAATTTCCATCTAAACTTGACTTTCTTGAAAAGTTGAGACAAGAAGTTGTTCGTTTGGCAGACGAAAATCCTGATTTTCGTTATAACACTTCTGGTAAAAAGGCTGGTTGTAAGTATAATGGACCAGCAAGATCGAGTGATGAATTAGCTGGACCAGATTGTAAGGGTTGTCTTTTTGGTCAAGCTTTACAAAATATGGGTTGGGATGTGGAACACGAATTGAATTATGGCGGCGAAATCCATTCGTTGCTTGAATCAATTTCGCTTGAATTTGCATATTCTATTTCAATAAATTCTTTACAGCATGTTCAAACAAGACAAGATAATGGAACAGCCTGGAAAGAAGCAACAAGATTCATTCAAGAACCTTTTGTTCGATTTTGATTATCAGTGAATATCAGTTCAAGAAACTCAGGAGATTTTTCATGTTGACTTCGATTGCTTCGATTTTCTGTTATTCTGTAATTGGAATGTTAATTGCAGCATTGTTTTTGACATTAACTGATAAGTTAAGAATCTTTCTTGAAAAACCAAAGAATTATTGGATTCAAGATCGAATTGCCTTCGTAATTGCTGCGATTGTAATTATGTTCTTTTGTTCAGTGTTGGGATATGCTGGTGTGAATTTGGCAAAGTATTTTTACACAAATCTGTTTTGAGTTTGATTGTACAATTCCTTCACACTAAGCTAACAATTCTTTCAACAAATCATGCGATCAAAATGGTTATTGATGAAACAGGTGAAACTGTTGTATGTATGGGAATGATTCTTCCACGTACTGATGCGTTGGTTGAAATTTTGAATAATTGTGTGAATCCTTGGGACGTATTCAAATCAGTCAAGTTGTGTTTTCAAACAATTGATTTGATTCGTGCAGTTGGATTGAATGAAAGAAATCAACTTGATTTGTTTTTTATTCAGAGAACTATTCACTAAAAACAGTGCGATTGATTTGGATCACCAACCATGTTCACATACATCTATGGAATAATTGTTGTTATTTGTTTGTCGATTGTGTTGGTCAACACGCCGCCTGCAATTAATCAACATTTATTCAACACAGAATATCAACAATCAGTTGATTTCTACAACACGAGAATGCAAAAGATTATCGAATCAAACAAATCTTAAAATTTGATTTAGTTTGATTGTACAATGTGTCTCTGTCAACTCATTCAGGAATGGAATAAAAACATGACTCTTTCAGATTTTCTTGCGTTGCATCCTGTTACTTCAAAGTATTTCTTTCCAACACAGCGGTTGCAGCGTGATAATGGGGAAAATACTCTGAATACTGAACATATTGTCATTTCAAGAGTTGATAGGATGGAAGAATTTACTGAAATGTTGGATACCAAAAATCCAAGTATGAACAGTCGTATTGCCACTTGGAGTTGGTCTAGACCAACAACATCAAAATTCACGCTTATTTCACCTATTTTGGTGATTAATATTGCACACATTATTGCTGATCAGCTTCCATCGTTGGATCTGAAACAGGCGTTTCTCAACAGATTTGTTGACAGTTTTTCGCTTCCGGCTACAGAAGCAGATTTGTCTCTTATGTTGAAAGAAGCAAAAACAATGATTGTCAGACATGTAGTTGATGCTCTTCCTGGTACATCTTCAAATTTGTTTGCTGCTGACATTCAATCAATTTTAGCTAATTGAATGAAAGAAATTTTGTGTTCAAAAGTTTGAAACAAGCTATGTGGGTTCTTTATTTCTTCTTGATTTTCGTTCCGTTTGTTTGTTTACATTCGGGTTATTGGAAAATCAAAGATTGGTTTCACAGAGTTTGATTGTACAATTGATCAACATCAGTTAGCTTCCAAAAAAATTCAAAGGAAAATCGTCATGGTCCTTACGATGTCGGGCGAAGTTGCTATCGTTGTATTGGAAAATGGAATTCCAATTTGTGCTCTTTCTCCAGAAAAGTTTCAGACCAAGTTTGGTTTTTATCCAAAAACCACTAAAGTTGGCATGAGTTTCCACTTTCCAAAAGATTCAAAAGATCCAAATTCAACAATTTATGTTGCACATGCCACAGAAACTACAGTTTCTGTTTGAAGGAAAACAAAAATGGTCCGGAAAAAAAGTTCTACAATTTCTGAGCAACGGACAACAAAAAAATCAGTGAGTATTCCATCATCCAATGAACAATTTAGTTTGTTCATGAACCGGACAAGGCAAAGTGAAGAAAAGCAGTTGGATGAAATTGCTGTTTACTTGAAAGATTTTCATGTCAAAGCAGATGAAAATGCAAGGATGATGATTTCTTTGAAGAGTAAACTTTGTTTGACGAACAAATTGAAATTGGAAAAAGAAGGTTGGTTGCTTTCTGAACATGGAGAATCAGGTAGTTTGACAATTTATTGTGTAGAAATCAAACGAAATTGAAGTTTGATTGTACAATGTTTGTATACAAACGCCTTCCAATTCATGGAGTTTAAAGATGAAATCAAAAAGTCTTCAGAGATTGAATTGAAGTTTACACAAAAAACAGTAGAAAACATGGATTTGATTTTACGCACGCTTAACCAACTTTCTGTTGGTGAGGTGTTTTACATTCCATCATCAAGAGATGCATTTCAAAATCTAGGACGATTTTGGGCTGTTAACTTGAGAACAAACGTGTTAACTCAACTAAGCCCTTTCTCGGTAGTACAAAGAAATAATTTCAGATCTAATCTGAATTATTTGATGATTAAAATCAAACGTAAATTTAAATCTCTGATGAGATTTTTAAGACTTACAGTTTGATTGTACAATTGATCAGTGTTCGGATCAAACTGGTAAGGGGGAAACGATGTTCAGAAAACTGATTAGTTCGGGTCGTATTGTTAATACTTTCGAAAAGCAAAATGGATTTCATGTTGCAAATCATGATGGAAGTATTGTAAATGCACGACTTTTCGATTTGAATGATGCAAGATTTTCACCACCATTTGAAGAATCTGTCAATCAAAACAAAACAATTCTTGAATTGATTGAGGAAGAACGGCAAAAAGCCTATTTGCAAGGCTTGAAAAATGGTCTGAGAGCAGCAATCAGTATCAAAAACCGTCATTTTGCTAATCATCAATTGTTAAAGCAACATTCTCCAGAAGAACTCTGGCAATTTGACGAATTTGATATTGAAAGAGCATGGGGTTTGCCTCAAGACGAAAATAATGTTTGATTGTACAATCTCTTGTTATCGAAAGCGTAACAAATGACCAAGTTTCCACAAGCAAATGATTATGAAGATTTAGTTTTAGCGAAGAAACTTGCTGAACTAAAACTTGACATATCTGCTCAATTGTCAAGAATCGCAAAACAACTTGAAAATTTTCATGAAAAATGTGATTCAGAAGGTTTTCTGTATGTGGATTCCAATTTGATTGGCGAAAGACTTTATGATGAAAATCGTAAAGTGATTTCAGAATCAGGTTGGGTGATTTCTTGGGTTGGTAAAACATGGCGATTCTCAATTAAAAGGCTGAGTTGCACATGAGTTTTGAAAAAATCAACATTATTTCAAAAACATCAGTAGAGTTTTCAATACTTGATGATTTCAGAAGATCATTTGATCAAAATTGTATTGATCAAGTCGAATCTGTCTCCAATGGACCCCGTGGAGTTTTGGTAAGATACAAAACTCCAACCACGGAAGGTCCATTGAATTTGCCTGTAAATCCCTTAAATATGGATTGTGAGTTTGATTTGTTGCGTATTAGATACGCAACATTTGAAATCATTTTTCCCACAAAAAAGATTCCAAACAAAATCGTTTTCTGGTAAGAGTTTGATTGTACAATCTCTCTTCAACAGGAGAATTCAATGGAAAACGGTATCGTAGTATTTTATGACAACAAGGTGTTGACAGTTCTTGTTGTCCATAAAATCGAATTTCTTTCATTAAATCAGATTCTTGATCATTACGCTGAAGAATTTGGTTTTGAAAGAAAACACATTTCGGGAACATGGTCAAACATCATTGACATTACCGATATTCAAAGCGGTCAGGCTCAACATATCGGATATGCCAAAAATGATTGGCCAAAAAAAGAAAAATCATCAGAACATTTACCCGCTCCTGATCCTAAGTATCCACCTGGAGAGTAAAAGTGTCAAATCAAAACATTTTATCTCTGCTTGATGAAGCAGAGAAATGTGATGAAGTACCTGAACACATTATTGATGAAATTGTATCGAATCGAGATAATGTTGAGACATTGATTCGATTACTTTTGTCTGCTCGGAATGATTTGAAAGAAGCAATGTGGCAATTAAATGCCATTTGTTCAATGGCAAAATCATCTTCTGATAATCTTGAATCAATGTGGTTCAAACCAAAATCATCAGAAAATGAAAAATGGCAGATTCCGGAAACTGCCACATTAGTTTGATTGTACAATTGACTGATGTCAGTTCAATTCAATCAAAACTTCAAGGGATTTCCAATGATCCGTACCAGCACATTGCCTGACTTCTTCGAAGCAACTGAAGACGATCGAGAAGAAGAAATTGATTTGTTTGATGAACTTCTTCTTGATGATTACATTGAAGAAATTCTTCTTTTTGATGAAATTCTTCAAGAAGAATTCGATTGCGTTTTGTCTGAAGACGAATACGAACTTGAGTTGGATTTTGATTATAATGGTTAATTGCTGAATCATATAAGGCAATTGATCTGAAAAACAGGGATATTTCTATCCCTGTTTTTTATTATACTTAATCAATGAAGTTTGATTGTACAATGTGACCATGTCAAACAAGAGTCAACCAAAGGATAAATCATGCAACACATTCTTATCATTTACATTAAAAATAATGTTGATGGTGAATTTGTTCATCAAGTCATTGGACCGTTTGATGATCAAGAAAAAGCATTTTTGCACGTTGACAAAATTCGAACATCACTTGATGATGCGTGTAAAACCATGAAACAAGAATGGTCATATGCTGTTTGGCCATTAACAAATCCTGAAGTTTGATTGTACAATGTGAAAGTGTTGATTCAAACAAGTTTTTTTGGAGATTATGATGCCTCGCAATCGAAACACAGTAAGACGTAAGCCAATTGCACGCAATTCCGGTGTTGGATATGGCACAATTCCAGCAAATGCAACAGTTGTGTTGGACAAATTTGATCTTGAAGCAATGAATGAAGGAATTGCTATGAAGAAAATTCCTTCATGGCGATCAAAACCACATGCTACTAACAATGTGAACTAACAGGCAAAACTCAACACAATAATTAGTGTTGAGAAAGCAGTGTCCTAATTTTAATGGACACGAAATGGACATTTGTAAAGTAACTATGCTGTTATAGTGAATGGTCAGTAATTACTGATGATATACAAATGTTCTCCTGTTTTGTCAGTAAACAATTTCTGACTCTCTTGTTCAAAGGTGATGAAAATGAATTTTTCTGTATTCAAAGATGCTTCCAAGATGGAATCTGGTTTCCAAAAATTACATTAATTTGTAAGTAATTGGGAAGAATTTTATGAACAAGAAAAACCTACGCCTACAAAAGATATGTCAGAAGAAGATATCTTGGAATTAGGATATACAGAACAAAATGATTGGTTTGAACAAATGTCTCAATACTTGAATTGTTCAATCAATGCAGCTTTGGATTTAACCTACGGACTGGAACGAAGTTGGTTTAAAACAGAAATGATTGAAACAATTTTGGACATGGATAGAAATCCAAACAATTACGAATTCAAACCAATTCTCGCAACTGGTGAGTTTGAATGGGATGAAACTAATCGTCGATTCATTCCTGATGTTTGATTGTACAATGGTTGAACATGTCGGAGTGGCGAAATAGGCAGACGCACAGGACTTAAAATCCTGGGTCCCGAAAGGGGCGTACGGGTTCAATTCCCGTCTCCGACATTTTGTTAAACCTTTAACTCAAAGTCATAAACAATGATCAAAAAACTTTTCTCCAGATTTTTTGCAAAACGTCCTGAAAAACCAGAGCCAATTTTACGTTTTGAAAAACGTAGTGGACTCACTTGTCGAAAAAATCAATATAATCGACGAGATTGGGATGTAATGTCTCCAACTGGAGTTTTTCTGTTCACCATTGGAACATTGGGTGAAGGAATTGATTCTGTTACCATGCCAGTGGCAGAAACTCTACTTCCACGAAGAACAGCATGAATATCCAATATCTCGAAAGTACAATAAATCCAGACTGCTTTTTTGTAGCAGTGGATGAAGTTGTTGTCGGACGTTGGATTTCAGCAAAAGTTGAAAATCGAGATGTGTCACGTTGGATTGATTGTGGAATCTATCGTCCTATTAGATCACACTATAAATCCAAAAAATGGGATAAAACACCATTTGATCCAGCTTTGATTTTTGATATACAAATGTTTAACTATGTTAAGCAGCATAAGAAAGAAATGCCACTTAACTAAGTTTGATTGTACAATCTCCTCTCAGGAGAACGACATGGATAACATTCAAGCTAAAGCATTGCTTGATACTTTTGTACAATTTCAAGTGACTTTGTCAAAAGTAAAAAGACACAACACTCTTGAAGAACAAGCGGAAGAAATAGCTTCTAGTTGTTTTTCTAGTGGTGGGACCGAAACCTGCAATCTGATTTCTCATTTTGATGATCTTGAAAAAGCAATTCTTGATCGTTTGAAAGAGATGTTTTGCTGCCATACGTGCAAAAAACACATTTTAGGTGACAAAATTAAATCAGAATTTGCTGATGATCCATCTTTTTGTTCAACTCAGTGTTTGAATCAATTTCACGAATTTGAATGCTCTTGGGAATAGTACGAAGTTTGATTGTACAATCTTCCCATATCGGAACAACACAGAACTCAAAGGAACAAGAAAAATGTGCCAGTCAGTTCAGGAACGTTTGGAAGCTGCTGAAGACTCAAATGAACGTTGGGATATTGCTGCCGAGGTTATTCCAAAAAACAATGTCGTTCGTATTTATGATCGGCACGAACGTCATGTTCTTTCCATTCTTCCTTGTTTGGATGGCGATGGGTTTGATCTTGTCCATCCAGATGGCAAGGTGCTTTATTGTGCGGTGAATGGTGATTTGGTCAAGGTATTCGTTGACACTCTTGGTCTTGAAGAATACTAGAGTTTGATTGTACAATCCTCTGTTGTCTCAAACAAGGAGAAAAGAATGTTCAGGATGATTTTCATCATCCTGGCAGTGGTTATCGGATTCATTGAGGAAAATCCCTTTCTTAATTATGAATCTCGGGAAGCTGTTGAAAAATACAGCAAGACTCAGCGGGAATTAGCCAAGTACCGCTGGTGTTCTATATCACTGCCCAGGTAGCTCACATAATTTGGCAGGAGTCTAGTGGGGTTGACTTCCTAGAGCAATTTTTGGACTAATCAACCAAAAATGAATTATGTGGGCAAGTTTTGATTTTGGAATAAGAATATCTAAAAGTAAAAAAACATGTATCAAGTAAATCTTGATACATGTTTTTTATTACACTTAATCAATTAAGTTTGATTGTACAATGATTCGATATCGAGGAATAAGTATTAAGGCACATATAATGTACCTAATAGCTAAACAAAATGCGGGCTTTGTGCCTTAATACTTGTTTCTATTTTTTCGGAGATTTGTCATGAAGTCAGTCAATGTTGTTTATGTCAAAGTAACGAAAGCCCCAGTTTTCGACTTTGACGACAATATGCGAAAAGAAACAGTCGAAGATCAGGAAACGTTGTTGAATCATGTGGGACTTTTGATTTATAGTGATGAAGATCGCAGTTTAATCAGATTTACAACCGATATCGATTCGACGTTTTCTCGTTGGATTTCCAACGAGAATTTGGAGACAATCTCTACAACTCAACCATTCAGTAAGTATTACGACGAACTTGCTGGAGTTTGATTGTACAATGATTCGATATCGAATCAAACAGGAGAATACAAATGGATCAGATTCTGAAACATTTGCTGACACTTCAGCCGAAACGCATTTCAGATGAACAATTGGCTAAATTGAAAGCGTGTCACACTAGAAAAACTGGAACAGGCTGGAATTTGCCTGCATGAAGTTTGATTGTACAATGTGACGTTGTTCAATTTGTTTAATTCTTTCTGGAAAAGAGAAAATGGAAGAACTCAACCGTCTTATCGGCTTGAAATCTGTCGGATATCGCTTGAACAAGCGTGAACTTCGACGACTCGAAGATTTGTTGGATCAATTTGGACTCTAACAAAGAGAGTTCTACAATTTAAAATCTCTAAGAGGGGAAACCCTCTTTTTTGTTGTACTCAATTAAATAAGTTTGATTGTACAATGATTCGTCATCAAGGAGAACACTGATGACAAAGCAACTGTATAACGTCTGGTGTGAGAGTTGCGGTGAAGTATTTACGCCAAAGTTCAAAAGTCCACTATGGTGGCAAGCACATCAGCGTGCAAACAAAGGATTTTTAGACGCATTGTGTATCGATGGCACAAAATGCGGCTGTGTTGACAAGCAACCAAAACAAAAAACAGAATTCTGTGTTTTCGGTTACAACGACAATTTCTGTGAATTTCACATTGATTGCAACACTTTTGTTGATTGTGTGAGAGTTTACAAAAAATTGATCAAAGATTTTTCTTTGACCGTTTTTGTAGTTGGATTGTCTGATGAAGTTCGGTCGAAAATCGAATTCGGCTGGTGATGTTTGATTGTACAATCTGGCAGCGTTGATGCTTTGATTCTTAGTTATATCCACTTATGATGGAAATCATCATGATTCAAAAATTGATCGAATTGATAGATGAGGCTTCGAAAATCTTCCATTCAGATACCGATTGGGAAGTTAAGTATGATGCCATTTTCGGAATGAAAATCGGTCAGAAGATCATCGCTGCCGGTTTCTCTTTTGATTGGTATGATCCAGATACAACTTACCAAGAAGACGTGACAGCTTACTTTCGAGCATTAGAGGAATGGAAAGATCGCTGGTCAGGTACAGAACAGCTTGCAATTTGATTGCAGAGCAAATGATGTTTGATTGTACAATGTGTTGATGTCAGTTCAAACAACACAAGGAAACAAACATGTTTTTTTTCGTTTTGTTGACAAATGATGCTACAAGTTCAAAACTTCTTTCCTTTGAAAAAGGAGTTGAACTTTATCTCAAATTCACAAATCAGAAATCCTATGAATTCAAAATGGAAGACGTAGGGTCTGTTTTTGATCTTGAAACTAATGGACTTCTCACGTTGCAACACATTCCAATTCCAGGAATGCAACTTGTTGAAAGTGTTTTCGATTCATTGGATCAACGAATTGGAATCGCAGCCTAGTTTGATTGTACAATTTGAAGTTGGAGACAAACTGAGCAATTCTGATAAACTGGATTAATAAAAAATTTCACTTTAAAACGTCTTTTGATATTCAATGTTGGGAAATAATTCCCAGCTTATTGGATATCAGTTCCAGTAAGGGCGTATCACCTGATTGATAGTGAAATGCTGAATCAGTTTGTCTCTTTTTTTGCTTCCGTAACTTAATGGATAAAGTATCGAACTTCTAATTCGATAATGCAGGTTCGATTCCTGCCGGAAGTACTTACAAAATAAATAAATTATAATAGTGTTGATAAATTTTGAACATCAACACTATTATAATTTATGAGAAAATGTGCAAAATGCAAAATTGAAAAACAACTTTCCGATTTTCATTATCGATATGATGAAATAAAATCGTATCAATCTTGGTGCAAATCTTGCGTATACGCAAGTCAAGTCAAAAGATGGACAGACAGAAAAATAAAAGCTGTAAATTTGCTTGGTGGTAAATGCAAATTGTGCGGCTACAAAAGAAATTATGCATCGCTTGATTTTCATCATTTAGATCCTCAAGACAAAGAATTTGATTGGTCTAAACTGAGATTGAAAAAATGGGATTTGATTTTAAAAGAATTGTCAAAATGCATTCTTTTATGCAGAAATTGTCACGGAGAACTGCATAATCCTCAAGCGTTTATTGATGATCAATATGAATTAAGATTGAACGACAACAATAATCTTAATTTAGATTTGAAACCAACAGGTAAATGTCTTTATTGTGAGTGTGATGTTTATGGAAGTAAATTTTGCAGCACTAATTGTTCGACTTTAAGTCGAAGAAAATCAATCAGACCAAAAACAAAAGAAGAATTGGAAAAACTGATCCAGGAAAATGGATACGTGAAAACTGGAAAACTTTTTGGAGTCTCAGATAATGCCATACGTAAATGGCTTAATCAATATTGATTTAAGCAGAGATAATACATCTCTGCTTTTTTTATTCATTAAATCAAAGAAGTTTGATTGTACAATGATTCCTCATAAGGATGACTCAAAGATGACTCGGAAGAGTCAAGTCAAACTTCCTTCTCTAAGTTGAGAAGGGCTTTGAAGTTTGATTGTACAATATGACGATGTCAACAACGGTGTTGACAAGTCAAAAACAATTCTGAAAGGGTTACTGCCGTGGGAAATTCTGTAAACGTCGAAGCTCCAAAGCGTGGACGTGGACGCCCAAAGGGTTCTAAGAATAAGAACTCTCAGGCTGCCAAAATCGACGCGACAATGGCAAAAGTGTTTGCCAAGTTCATGGCAACACTGACACCTGGAAGCGATGCAGAACTCGCTTGCTACTATCTTCTTGAATTCCTCAAGGGTACAATCGTTACGTCTCTGATCGACACAATCGTTGGCGCAAAGACTGACAAAAATGCAGACATGCTCGAATTGATCTGCGACCATTTCAACATTGAACTGTCATCATTGGAAGAAATGGAAGAAACTGTCGAAACTGTTGTTCTCGAACCGCCGACAACAACGGAAGAAACTGTCGAAACGACAACGGCGGAAGCTGCATAATCTGAGAAATCTCAGAGAATCGACTAAACAGGGATAGAAATATCCCTGTTTTTTATTGTTAAAATAATAAAAAGTTTGATTGTACAATGATTCGGTATCGAAGTGAATCAAAATCAAACAAGGAAACAAACATGACAACAATTCAAGCGACTTTTGCGATGTTGGCAACTTCTTTCGTGATTTTCATCTCAATTGGTCATTGGGCAGAAAAAGAAAAACTGCCAACTTCAATCAAATTGTTTCTTCTTTGGTTGATTTCTTGGTGTTTCATTGGATTTGCGACTTCACTTATCCAACTTTTTAAGACTCTGGGAATCGGAGTAGTTTGATTGTACAATACAACGATACAACACCCGACTCGATTGGACCCAAAAACAATACCAGCAAATAAGCTGACATAAATGTTCCATACGCAGTCGTGTTGTAAAAACAGGGATGAAATATCCCTGTTTTTTTATGTACTTAATCAATGAAGTTTGATTGTACAATACAACGATGCAACGAACGTTAGAAAAGTTAAACTTAACTAAAACAAAAACCACTAATCAAGGAGAAACTACCATGAGGACATGACCTAAAACATAAATTTCTTTCTTTTCGTCTCTAATAATCGCCGCAGTACGTCCAGTATCGGATACATTCATGATTCGCGATCGTGCTCCACCTGAAATCTGATTTTTTCTCTCCTATATTGAAAAAAACAAAAAATGCATGGATTTATTTCCATGCATTTTTTGTTGTATTTAATTAATGAAGTTTGATTGTACAATGTAGTGATATCAACTCACAAGGAAAACAATCATGACAATCACAATTAAAATCGACGTTCAGGTTGACGAAAAGAAGAAATCTGATTACGTTGGTCCATACGGCAACGGTGTGGCTTTGACAGATCCCGTTTCTAAACCAGAATCAACAAAATATGTTGGTCCATATGGAAACGGTCCAGATCAGTCTGATCGGTGAAGTTTGATTGTACAATTGGGACGTATCACCTCACAAGGAATACACAATGAAAGTTCTGCTTGTACCTCAAGGTAGTTATCCTGAGAAGGAATTGACTGATGCAATGACAGAAGTCAAACCGGGAGGATATTATTTTCTGGATGGAACCAGGACTCCACCTAAAACCAAAATCGATCATCAGACTATGAAATGGCATAATGCCGTTTACGAAACATCAATTTCATTTGATCAGGCATGCGAAAAATATCCTGATAAAGTGAAAGAAGTCAACGAAAACGACTCTCCATCGTGGGGGGAAGCGTGGTATTCAGAAGAATCATGGCCACTTTTCTGGAAAGAAAATTGGGATACCACTTAGTTTGATTGTACAATCTGATGATAGCTGGATATTACAGCAAAATAAGACACAAAGGTGAAACACCTTGCTGTAATATTCACTTATAGGATCAAATCAAATGCGATTTTTTCATTACGATGCGTTTCCAGACAACACAGTATTCTGGATTTATTTTCATGCGTTAGCCAATGATTTCATGGGATACGACATTCCCACCATGAAAGAACAGGAAGAAATTCCTGTTGGCGAAACTGAAGTGGAAATTGAAAATCAGAATGGAGAAGTCAACCAGGCAATCTGCGTTACCTGGATGTATGGAACTCAGAAAAAGGGTTTAATTGTACTGAAACGTGATTCTCCATCATTGCACTATGCACGAAAATGTGCTGCACGAAATGCTGCTATGATTTAGTTTGATTGTACAATCCTCCAATATCGGAACAACAATGTCAAAAGATAACAACATCGAGACAGTTGTTCTCCGTGGGTGGGGTTATGGATTCATAACTGATAACAATGAGGTGATCTCATGGTATCCTTGTTATGAATTTGACCAAAAATCAAATGCGATTGACGAATGTCGCAAGGAATTACAATACTTAGGAAAACCGCTATACGTCCAGGAATGGCAAGAAAATGAGACTGGCGAGCGTAATCCTGTAGGATCGATGGAATTCATCCAGTTTGATTGTACAATCTCTGTTCAGGAGAACAACAATTTCAAAAAACCTGGTAGCACAATTCAACGAAGAACAACGTCTCGAAAGAGAAGAACAACTTCGTGAAGAACTCGAATTGGAAGATCTGTATTATTCCGATCTGGAATATGATCAATATTGTCCATGTGGTTGCTGTAATGACAGCTATCTGGATGAATATCTGGATGAGGATTTAGATCTGGAACTGGATACAGATCCAGATCCAGATATGTCTTGTTTCGATCCATCCGATTACGGATGGTGAGTTTGATTGTACAATTAATCAACATCGGTTAACTCCCAAAAAATTCAAAGGAAAAACACGATGTGCCATGATGATTTTGATCGATCAAAACTGCCATTGATTCAAACAAACAAAGAACAAGAAAAAGCAGCCTCAGAAGGAATTCATCCTGATAGTTTCGTGGCAATGATTCTCCTTCCAGAAGATCGAATCAACAACTTTCCCTGGACATGGAAAGTCGAGTTCATTACCGATTCGCTGAGAGATGCAGATGAATGGTTCGAATCTCGCAATAGAGGAACTCGACTTTATTACGGAAATGGGCATATCAGAAGTGCTAAATGAAGTTTGATTGTACAATGTTTGATTGTGATAACTAAACTCAATTAAAAAGGATTTCTGCAATGGCTGAATTAATTTCAACACGTCCAATTTGTGAAGTTGCACGCGAAATTCAAAAAGAATGGAAAAATGTCAATTTCGCTGCCAAACCATATCTTTCAGCAATGTTTTCATTGAGTTCAATTAATGATAACTATCTAATGGATAGTGCAAAATCAATTATTTTGTATTTTTTGAGTAACGCATCATCATTTCGTGGAGAATCCGCAAAGCGATTGAAGAAAGAATTGAAAACAATTGCTAACATTAAGTAAATAAAATGGTGTCGTAGCTCAGTTGGTAGAGCACCGGACTTTTAATCCGATGGTCGTGGGTTCGATTCCCACCGGCACCACTAATTTATCCCGATTTCCAGCTTCAGGGTATTGATAAAGCTGGATTAGTGTGGAGCGTTTGGCGATGTTCTTATGCAGAAACACATTCTGTATAAGTAACGAGTAAAACACTAATTTTATCCAAAAATCGCTAAAAACAGGAATAAAATATTCCTGTTTTTTTTCGTACTTAATCAATGAAGTTTGATTGTACAATGTGATGATGTCAGAAGGGAAACAAACATGAGCAAAAACCTATATGGTGGATATTACGACACACACGACAGAAATCGAGAAACTCGTTGTTCCAATGGCTCTGGAACAGTAAGTTTGCCAGATGGAAGTGTCAAAACCATCAGAATTGTCGATGGAAAACGGCATGAGACCATTCAGAAACCAACACAGCCCTCTCCCTGGAGTATTGGCGGCTAAAGTTTGATTGTACAATGAGTTGTTGTTAATGCAACTAACCAGGAGACACTGGTTGCATAATAACCACGATTCGAAACATGAGGTGTTCGATCAAGTGTTATTATTGGCAAACAACAGAAGCTCCCCAGAATTTCAAGTATGGGTGAGTAATTACCTTGAATCGGAACGTGCTTTCTGATCCGTAAAAGCACGTTCTTAAAAATACTAGCGGATTAAAAGCGAATGAGAGTAAGAGCCTCATTCGCTTTTTCTCGTACTTAATCAATTAAGTTTGATTGTACAATAGATCTATATCAGCCCTTCAACCAAACAAACGGAGTTTCAAAATGATTTCATTGTTCCTGCTGACAGGAATCGTCCTGCGAAAAATTCGAAATCGAAATCGTTCTTCAGTTTGATCAAGTTCCCAAACTTTAGAACTGAAAAACGGTAGGGATATACGCCATCCCTACCGTTTTTCTTGTACTTAATCAATTAAGTTTGATTGTACAATGGATCTATATCAGCCCTCAACCAAACGGAATGAGCATATGATCTATCCAAATGTGCAAAAAGCCATTGACATTTTGAAAAATGTTGATGAAGACTCATTTGACATGAGGAGTCTTGACAATTGTATTGCTGGGCATATTCAAGCAGCATGCAAACCACAATATGACCATTTCCTCTGTTCAGGTTTGTTTGCTGACTTCACGGGTGTGCTTGAATCACAATCTGAACATGTCGTGTATCCAGAATTTACTGGATGGATGTGCGAAAAAATAGAACAAGCCACTCCATTGCAAGCAATTCAAATGCTCGAAATCCTGCGAGATACAGGTTCGGTTCGCTGGGACCTTGTAAATTGGGATTGAAGTTTGATTGTACAATCCCCTCTCAGAACAATCACAGGTAATCCAGGGGAAAACGCAATGTATTCAGTGCATTACAACGGAACCACACATCCAACGAATAATCTGCCTGATCGTAAAGCTGTTGAAAAATGCGTTCAGGACGGACTTCGAACCGCCGAAAATAGCATGGATGGATGCCCCGTATGTGTGAAACAGAATGGCAAAGAGGTTGCTTGTGTTAAAGGCACTGGCAAAATTGTCTGGATTGTTGACTGAAGTTTGATTGTACAATCCATTGATACAACACCCGACTCGATTGGACCCAAAAACAAAACGCAGCTTTAAGCTGACATAAATGTTCCATACGTAGTCGTGTTGTAAAACAGGGATAGAAATATCTCTGTTTTTTTATGTACTTAATCAATGAAGTTTGATTGTACAATACAACCATACGAGAAACAAACAACAGGAAACAACAAATGTTCTATGTCGTCTTTTTCATCTTGAGCTTGTTTTTGATAGTTATTGCTGTCAAAATGCATAAAGAAACCAGCCCAAATGGTTTGGGCGGTGGCGGAATGATTTTCCTGATTCGATTTGTAATGATTGTAGCATCTGCAATTGCAGTTGCGTGTCTTTCTGGGTTCTTCTTAGACAAGTAGAACCATCAAGTTTGATTGTACAATATTCCGTTGTCAGCAATGTCGCTGATAACAAAAACACTCTGAAAGGGTTACTATCATGTCCGAATCTACTCAAGTTGTTGCTGAACGCCGTGGTCCTGGTCGTCCGAAGGGTTCTAAGAATAAGAACTCTCAGGTTGTCGCAATCGACAAGACAATGGCAAAAGTATTTGCCAAGTTCATGGCGACACTGGAACCTGGCTCTGACGCAGAACTCGCTTGCTATTATCTTCTTGAATTCCTCAAGGGGACAATCGTTACCTCTCTGATCGACACGATTGTTGACGCGAAGACGGACAAGAATGCAGACATGCTCGAATTGATCTGCGAACATTTTGGCATTGAACTGCCAGCAGCGGAAGAAACTGTCGAAACCGTTGTTCTCGAAACGGAAACAACCGTCGAAACACCAGTTTCGACTGAGAGTGAAACAGCCGACGCCGCCTGATGTTTGTGGTGACGAATTGACTGAACCGGGGAAACTCGGTTCAGTTTTTTCTTGCACTTAATCGATTTAGTTTGATTGTACAATATCTCGTTGTCAGCCACAAACCTGGAGAAAACAATGAGAAAACACGAAATCGATCTGGAAAGCACGAAGGATCAAGAAGTCTCAACGACAATCGTGTGTGTGATTTCTGGCGTTGGGGAAAAATCCTTGGTTGTCGTAGTGAAGCCCTACTATTGCGATAAGTCTCGAATTGATCACGTCGCTTACGTAGTGCAACATAATAACGATGAACCAAAACGATTCACGTCGTTTTCACTCGCCATTGAAGAGTACAACAGCATTGATGTTTGATTGTACAATCTGATGCTGTCAGGAGAAAACAAATGATAGCATCAATCAAAAACGAGATAACACATCTGATCTCTGTTCTGTTCGAAGCAGAACGCTGTACAGAATACGATACGGCTGTTCAGTTGGTGGATCAGTTGAAATTCGCAGAGTCTCAGCTTTATTCGGAGGCTGAGACTCTGGTCGGAAGACTTCTCGATTTTGATGACTGGTTGACAATGGTTCGCACGATCAACGAAGCAATGGATTCACTTTGTGAGACCTGGGACATCCTAGTTTGATTGTACAATATCCTGTTGTAAGTCAAACGCTTCTTGTCAAAGGAATAACAATGTCAAAGCCTTCTGTTCTCGTTGTTTATCGTGATGGTGAGACCGAATTGAATGATTATGCAAGAAGAATCATTCACCTTTTCGGATTGATTGCAGTATGCAACACTGCCGACTCTCCTGAACCCGCAGAAGAATGGCTCGTGTCATACGATGCAAGCTCTCAGGGATTGTATGGCAAGACGCGAGACCTGATCATCGAACTGGCTGGTAATGAGATCTACGATCATTGGGTTCGAACGAACGAGGTCGACATCAAACTTGCCATACGTTGTTGATCTAGGTGGTTGACGAAGTTTGAAAGGACTGGAAATGGTGCCAGTCCTTTCTTAACATTTTCTTAACAGGAAGTTTGATTGTACAATAAATTGTTGCAAAATTAAAAATAAAGAAATTAATTTGAAAAAACTTTAAAAAAGTTTGGTAGGGCATACCCCTCTTACCAGCTATCACCCGGTCATTTTATTTTCAATTAAAAAATTGTTTTTTATTTTGTAGGGTTTTCAACTCAAATTTAATTACTAATTGTTACAAAATTGTTTAACGATTAATTATAAAATAATCTGTAATAGGTAAATGAATTAAAATTAACATGGTGGGTATAATAAAAAAATTGTTACAAAATTTTTCATTAAGTAATTTGCAGTAATTTCATTACACTTTTGGTTCCATGTTGGTATAATAGAATGTTTTTAGAAGGTATAATAGAATGATTCCAACATATAGTATAATACAATTTAGAGATGAAGAGTTTAAGCCTTATTATATAATATATAAAAGGATTAATCCTTGGTATTTATTGTTTTTTCCAATTTGGGAACCTCTTAAAGAGGTTGATCCATATAAGATTATAACTACTAGAATTTTTTATGATTTGTTTGATGTAATTAATTTTGTTAAAAAAGAGTTATGTCAAGGTTTTATTAAAATTAAAATTGAGTATTTAGATAATTTAATAACTTTGAAAGAGATTAAGAGGTATTATTAATTTATGTTTGCTAATTTTCAATTTAATTTATTTGTAATATTCATTATATTTTTATTTTTGATGGTGTTTGTTGGTATTATTTTAGATATTTTTGTGTTTAAACCATCTAATAAGAGTGTATTAAATAAATCATTTTATAATCGCAAGGTTAGATTTGGAGTTTCTAAGAATAATGTTTGTATTGAGTTATTAGGTTCTACTATTCAGCGTGATAGTGAGATAAAGGAGGATTTGTTGGAGAGATTAAATTATGGCAATAATTGGGAACCTATTAAATTTTTTGAATTAGATTTTAATACAATGACTTTTAAACAAGTAGAGGAAGACAAAGAAGATGAATATAATTAAGGATATAATTGCAATTATATTAATGTTATGTATTTGTTATTATTGTTTTAAACAAATTATAAAAGGTAGAGTATGAGTTGGAAAAAATCATTTTTATTTGCATTAATAGTTGTTTTTATAATTCATTTGCCATTAACTATAATGTCATTATTGACACTTAAAAATGCAGCAAATATAATTACAACTATATTTTTAGTATTATTTGGGATATATGCATTATTTGTAATAAGTATACCATTATGGATGAGAGAATTTTGTCCCAGATGTAAGAATTGGATTAGAACAAGTAATCATTGCTGTAATAAATGTGGTTTGCATTATCAAATAGTTATGCATTATGGAGATTATGATTCTGATGATGTTGCATTAAAAGTTTGGGATAAATTTTAGAAAGAATATTATGAAAGAATTTAATACAAAGGCTGTATTGCCAGTAATTCATGTTGAGAGTTTAGATCAAGCGATTAGAAACATTAATACATGTATATCTGCGGGTGCTGATGGATGTTTTTTAATTAATCATGTAATATCCAGAGAAGAGTTAATAACAATTGCTAAAGAATGTAGAAGAATATTTCCTGATTATTGGTTAGGAATTAATGAATTGAGTGTGAGAACGGTTGATGATTTAGGTGATTTATTATTTTTGGATGGATTATGGACAGATCAGGCGTTTAATTTATTTGATAAGTTTCAATATGATGGTTTATATTTTGGTGGAGTAGCATTTAAGTATCAGCCGATTGAAAAAGATTTAAAGGGTGCATGTGAAGCAGCAATTACAAGTATGAATGTAATAACTACAAGTGGACCTTCTACTGGTTGTGCTCCTGAGATTAAGAAGATAAGAGAAATGAGAGAATATTTGGGTTCTCATATATTAGCAATTGCTAGTGGATTAGATTTAGTTAATGTTGTTGATTACATATATGATGCAGATATTTTTATGTTATCTAGTTCTATTTGCAAGAATGATGAAAACATTGATTTAACGGCTTTAGAAGCATTTATTAGTACAGTTAGGAGATATTCTGAATGAGTGATGTATGTTTAACTGCTAAAGAGAAAGAAATTTTAAATTTATTAGTTGATGCATGGGATAAGTATCTTTTGTTAGAGACTAAAGAATCTAATATAAATGATTTTTTTTCATCAATTAATAATTGTCAAAGATTAATAGGATTAAGGGTTGCGAGGCGAGCAGATCCTGATTTTTGGAGTAAGTAATACTATATAATCATTATGAGTTGTTGGATATTATCAAATGATTATGATGGTGGCAATGAAGTCAGCAATTTGTTAAATAGTACAAATAAATACAATAATTTTATTCATAAAAATAAAGAAGTTGTTACGGGTTATAATAACATCAACAATATTGCGTTTGGAAAATGGTGTTATCTTTACAAGAATATAAATGATTTTAAATCAAATTCGCCCAATAATTTACAATTGAATTTTATTCAATATTATGAATTAATATCTGGTGTGCCTTTTTTATCCAGATTAACAAACAATGAATTATGTGAATATAATTATAATAATATAACGTTAATGATAAACTGTTTTGATTATAATAATTATGATATTGAAAAATATATTGTAATGAAAAGAAATATTATAGATCAAAGTGTATCTATGTACATTAATAAAAGATTAAATGGAGATTATTCATTGATACAGTGTTATCATCAAGTATGTTATTTTAATAACTTATGGAAGAATTATTTATATGGAATAGGAGAGAGATATTTTATAATTCTCGATTATGATGAATTAATTAATAAGAAGAATATCAATAAAATGTTTAATTTTTTATCAATAGACTATAATGATGAGTATATTGTATTAAATAAAGAGGACAATTTTGATAATATTAAATTAAGATTAATTAATTTATTAGGTGGTAAGCATGTATGATTATATGATTGTTGGTAGTGGAATATATGGAAGCGTACTTGCGTATGAGTTAACTAAAGTTGGTAAAAGTTGTTTAGTAATTGATAGAAGATGTCATATAGGTGGAAATTGTTATACTGAGAATGTAGGTGGAATAGAGGTTCATAAATATGGACCTCATATATTTAATACTAATTCTGATAAGATTTGGGAATATGTGAATTCAATATATCCTATAAATAATTATAATCACAAGGTGAAAGTAAATTATAAAGGTGAGATTTACAGTTTTCCTGTAAATTTAAAAACATTTAATCAATTATGGGGTTGTAATAATGAAGAAGATGTATTAAATGAATTAAAATTAATAGACTGTTTGAATAAATTTGAAATATTATATG
>ERZ724522.344-NODE-344-length-31391-cov-6.412050_pt1 | contig 31391 bp, 39 predicted proteins | sample MGYA00376055_ERZ724522 | MGnify/ENA primary metagenome ERZ724522 (study PRJEB28724, sample SAMN07190884) | wastewater metagenome | isolation source: effluent of sewage treatment plant in Hong Hong | place: Hong Kong | collected 2016-03-17 ...
TATTACGCGCTGCGGAAAGAACAGCCGCGCATCGAGTGGCTTGAGTCACCTAACTAGTATTAGCCCAACAAACCTAGGAGATAGCATGCTGGAATGCGACGAACTGATTGTGCCAACAGAATTGTGGGACAGAGCATCGCGAAAGAACGATCCAACGGCCAAAAAAGAACTTGCCGAGATGTTTAGCGGCATGACGCTCTACGCTCACGCATTGGCTGGAGTCTATGGCGTGACGGTGACGGCGCGGGAGTTGTGCGATGTTGTGGGTGGCAGGATGACGCTGACTATTGGTTTTGATGCCTATCCAACGACCGGAGGGAGCGATGTTGAATGAATTGTTGGGCACCCCGAGCGAAAAAGACTTGGACGAATTACTGGAATTAGTGCGCGGTGATGGGCGCCAAAATAGTATAAACCAACAAACCGACACGCCCGCGGGACCATGCGTGGCGCCATAATTTAGGAGTTTCAACGTGAAAGGCATCAACAAAGCAATAATCCTCGGCAACGTAGGGAAAGACCCCGAAGTTCGCACCACAGCAAATGGCTCAAAAATCACAACCGTTAGTATTGCGACATCGGAAGCGTGGGTCGATAAGCAAACAGGTCAAAAGCAAGAACGCGTCGAATGGCATCGCATTAAGTTCTTCGGAAAACTGGCTGAGATTGCTGGCGAGTATTTGAAGAAAGGCAAGCAGGTGTATGTGGAAGGCTCAATAAGAACCGATAAATATACCGACAAGTCTGGCGCTGAGCGTTACACGACAGACATTATTGCTAGCGAAATGCAGCTGCTTGGCTCAAACGATAAACAAGGAACGAGCAAGGGAGGCGGTAGTGCAAAACATGCCCCACCTCAAAACGATTTTGATGATGAGATCCCTTTTTAATGTTGAACAAGTGGGATTGTGAAAAGTTTAACCAACCATCAGCCTTGGGTTTGCCCTTGGGGCATTTGCAACCATGCCGATGCGCAGCACTGCCGCGCCATTGTTGGACGCACTAAGTTAACGAGGGGGTGTGGGAACTACTTCCCGCCTGGCACGACGCCAGAGCAGGCGCGGGCTCAAATTAGAGATCAGCGCGGGCCTCCCAATCAATAAAGAGGAAAAAATGAAATTCCAAATAAAAAATAGATTCAGCGGCAATGTTCAGTAGGAAGCGCGTGGCTAATAAACTTACCAATACACATGATTCCCCTCTTGGTCCACTTGAGCCAATAGTTAGGTTCACTGTTACCGAAAAGGCAATGCGCCAAGCAAGCGCTTCTCCACAGTGTTTCTATTGCCAGCAGCCTATCGGCGCGGAGCACACGCATAAATGCGTGTTGATACAAAAGAGGGTGAAAGTGCGCATGGTTGTTGAATACGAGGTCGCTGTGCCAGCACATTGGAATGGCTCACAGATTGAGTATCACCGTAACGACTGTTCATGGTGTGCGTCGAATGCCATTGGCGAACTAGATAGGCTGTTTGGCAACGACGAAGGTCCGTGTATGTGTAATTTTGCGCGCTTTGAATACATGGGTAGCGACTCGGAGCCGTTCCTCGACGAGGGATACTAAATACCAAGCGCCGCGGGTCCATGCAGGCCGCAAGAATTCGCTGTAATACAAACCTAATTGCCTTGGCATCACTCCTATGAAAATCTTCAAATACAAACTCGATTGCCTTGGCATCACTCCTATGGGGGTCTTCAAATACCAACTCGAGCCAACGCAAATGGAAATTGAAATGCCTGTTGGTGCGAGGCTTCTTTGTATCCAAACGCAGAAAGGCATTCCGTGTTTATGGGCGCAGGTAAACGAGTCAAATCAGATGACGAAGCGCTATTTCAAAACATATGGCACCGGGCATGATTTGCCGGATTTTCCTGGGGATTACGTTGGCACGTATCAGTTGTTTGGTGGCGACCTTGTTTTCCACGTTTACGAGATTTCGAAGCCATGACTGAAGACGAAAAAAAGGAACTACTCTACGGCAGGAGGATGGGGTGAGCGATATCCGCATAAAAAAATCTGTTGTGAACCTCTATGGCGAACATGGAACCTGCTTGGCTCAACTAGCGCTAACTCAGCACAGCCACGCGCATGCCAATATCGAAATATATGGCCTAGTAGATGTGGAGTTATGGGACAACCTCGCGCCCAAGATTCGCGAGGCGCTGGTCATGATGGGGCTGGGAGATAGTGAAAAGTGAATAACCTAATGTGGGTTTGCTGCTGGGTATGCGGAAAGCAGAGCGAGAAAACATGGGATCTCAAGCCTACGTTCGGCTTTGAAGTGGCAGCACGTGCGCATGAAATTGGATGGATTGGGATATCTGATACTTATCGGGGCAGATGGTTGGTTTTATGCTCTGAAAGCTGCCTAAAGGCGGCGACCACCAAGCGTGGACATTTACGCGCTAGGCCACCAAAGGGCAGGCGTACAGAGGCAACCAAGTGAGCAAACTAGAGCAAGGACATGATTGGGTGAAGGTTGTGGATGGCGGATTCCCGATTGCGGGGGAATCTGTTGATATTGCATATATAGAATCTGAAGTTCCATTAGTTTCGGTTGGTTATTTCTCAGAACGCAAAGAGTGGTGGTATGACCATCTTAGGCAGCAGTATTTAAATAAAAATCAAGTAACTCATTGGCGCCACCGCCCAAAAGCATCCGGAGGAATGATGGACCAGAAATTTGTATCCGGAACGTGGTACCCCATCGAATCGGCGCCGAAGGATGGTAAATGCGTAGATTTGTACGCTGAAGGCAGACGATTCACAGACTGCTATTGGTCTGCTTTTGATAAGGATTGGTGGTATGGATTCTATGAATTCGATGGAAGATTTATCAGCAATCCATCCCACTGGATGCCACGGCCACCTCCACCACCACATGAGGTGGGCGAATGACCAGAGACGACATTATCCGGATGGCGGAAGAGGCTGGGTTCAAAATTAGGAATGGACATATTTATCCGATGTTCGTGGGATCTATTGCTAAACCCTTACATCGCTTCGCCAACAGCATCGCCGACCACGTGCGGGAGGAAGATGCGATGATTTGCATTGATTACGAAGCGGATATTTACAATGCGGATGTGGTTTATGAGCACATCGATGCTTGCGCAGAAAGAATCCGCGCGATGAAAGGGGAAGGCAAATGAGCGAGTCGGTGTTGAAATTAATAAGAGCGGCCGGGGAGGCTTTAAACATGGCTCAATTGGAACTCGCCAAATTAAAGGAGCAACCAAAGCCCCTGCAACTCCAGGTCGGCAGAAAGTACCAGTCAACCGAGGGGGAGGTGTTTGATATTAGTGGTGTGTCCATTTTTGATGGGGCTCACATTTTCGGGAAGCACCGTTTTTATAGAACTCCTATTGGCATTGTATTTGCCGAAAATGGGCATAGGGTTCGCTGGAGCGAAGATGATGTGCCAATCAAACTCGTGGAAGAGGTGGCCGAGTGAGCGACAAAGTCCATTGCGCAGTTAAAACACCACGCGAGCCATGGGTGCAACATGAAGGGCCGATTGCATTTCATGACCAGCGTTGTGCCGTGCTCCCTGGTGAGCATGCTGTATTGGATCTGAATTCTGGCATTTTCCAACCAAGCTGGGCAGCACAAATGCAAGGATGGCAATTAGTACATGCCAACACGTGGCTGCGGCGGCTAGCCTTGCGATTGTTCTGGGGAAGGAGGTGGCAGAGTGAGTGAAGCAATTAATGTGAATTTGAATGAATATTTGATGAGACAACGGGACCAGACCGACCCGGATGTCTTTGCAGATCTAAAATTCCCGATAGCTAAACGCATCATATGTAACGATGGGTTCTCCCTATCTGTGCAGGCGACATATGGCGCATATTGCTCACCGAGAAGGAACATAGGGCCATGGCATAAAGTTGCGGTCGGGTTTCCATCTGATGTGCCAGCATTGATCATGAATTATGCCGAACAACCAGAGCACCCAACTGAAACCATATATCGTTATGTTCCCATTGAGTTGGTCGAGGAATTAATAGCATCTCACGGCGGAATTAAGGTGTCCGAATGAACGTCCCCGAAAAACACCGCGCAATAGCACACGCGTGGGTCGATGGGGCGGAGGTGGAATATAGACACGCCGTGTCTGGTGGATGGATCCCTGTTGCCGGGTTTACAGCAACATGGGGGTCAAATGTCAAATACCGCATCAAGCCCAAGCCGCTGAAGTTGGAGGTGGGGAAGATCTATAGGTCTCGTCGTGGAATTTATAAACCTATCTTACATGAATTTATCGCAAATGGTGGTCCACTCTTCGTAGGCATATCGAGGGATATTTATAACGCGACTGGGAAATGTGTGTGGTCGCCGGCCGACGAAGGGTGCCATGAAGACGACGACCTAATCTCCGAGGTGGAGGGATGAGCGAGCAATTCACGCACAAGATAACTATCACTGTAGAGGGCACCTATCTACACGGTGAAAAAACACATGCGCGAGTGTCTGTCACTGGGGACGGGAGCCTCGATCATATGTTAGCGGTATTCAGATCATCACTGGTTGCTGGCGGGTACAGCCCAAGGACAGCGGCAACATTGATTTTTAATAATATTGGTAATGGAGATGTTCTTTACAGGCTTGTTGATTCTTATTTGGAGCCATGATTATGGGATGGCTAGTGGCAATTGCAGCTGTTTGGCTCGTATCCATAGTGATGTTCATGGTTTATGTGGCGCGTGTTTACATAGAGCACAAACGAGTTATGAAGCGGTACGAACGCAGTGGTGATGAAAGTGACTAAAAAACGCATCGCGCTTGATGGTGGGTTTTATGCTACCGCAGTGACAAGATGGATTAAAGCCAATGGCTTGGATGGGTACATAAAAATAATTTCTAAAAAAGCTTGGGTTTCTGGTGAAGGACTCGAGAAGATAGTAAACGGCGAAGTCGTATTCGAATTGGATGGCAAACGCAAAAAGGTATTGTTTAGCAAAGGCATTTAGTATGGCAAAAACAAATTCAGGTTTGGTTTCGGCTGAAGAACTGCTGGCAATAACCAACTACGAACAAGTAGGGCCAATGAAAAAGAAGCTTGAGAGCCAAGGCATCAAACTATTTGACGGCAAAAACGGACCATGGACGACATTGGACCTGATCAATGCAGCAGGTGGCCTGAAAGGTGAATCGTCCAATGATATCGAATTCTACCCTGACGATATCGTATGACAGGCAGGAAACGGGTTCATATTAAGAACCTCCCCGCGCATATCGATCCACAAAAAATCCCAAAGGGCATTTATTGGGATCGCACCGGAAGCGGTCGCTGGGTTGTCATTAAAGAGGGGGTCGATGGCAAGAAAACTAGGAAAACAGTCGCATGGCGTGACTCTTCGTTATCAGAACTTCATCGTATCACTGAAGAGCTAAATGGTATTAATCGTCGAAGTCTTCGATGGTTATTAGAAGAGTTCCACAAAAGTAACAAGTTTAAAGAACTTGCTCTGGAAACAAAGAAACACTACGAAAAGTATCTAAAGATTGTATGCCAATTGGAAACAAAGGCCGGCCTACTTGGCGGCCTCGATTATAGCCGGATGACCAGCGCCCTATTCCAGCGCTTGATTGACAGGGTTGCAGAAGAAGGCCACCCAACCAAGGCAAACCATATTCTGCGTTATGTTCGACGTGTCTTTTCATGGGGCAAGAACCGCGGATTTTGCTTGGATAACCCGGCAAAAGGGGTTGAGCAAGCGAAGGAAAGGAAGCAGCACAGAATGCCCTCTGACGAGGCCTACCAACTGTTTTTAAACTATGCCAAGGAGCGAAATAGATTTGTTTGGGCCGCCATGGAATTAGCTTTTTTATGCAGGTTGCGAAGGGTTGAAGTCATTTCACTATCTGACGCGAACAACACCCCTGTCGGAATTCGAAGTAATCGACGAAAGGGGTCACTTGATAACATAACTAAGTGGACACCTCGGCTTCGTTCCGCATGGGATGAGGCAATAAGAATCAGAGATGAGAAGTTCCAAAAATCTAAAGCACCGATCCCGATTCAGCCTGAAAACCGTTTTATATTTACCAATGGCAGAGGCATGAGGCTCACCAAAGATGCGCTTTCATCTGCTTGGTGGCGGCTAATCAAGGAAGCCATTACGAAAGGAATAATCACAAAAGAGCAGGCGTTCAACGTACACGGGTTAAAGCATCGTGGTGTGACAAAAACCCCAGGTAATAGGACGGCGCGACGAGAAGCCTCTGGCCACAAAAGCGAGGCTGCTTTTAATGTTTATGACCACAGCTTACCAGTGGTAGAAACACCGGAAGGATAACCACGTTTTATGGAGTATTTTATGGAGGCTGTATATTTAATATTCAAACCGACTCGTTTGAATAAATAAAATCAAATACTTGCATGGTGGCCAGGGACGGAATCGAACCGCCGACACGGGGATTTTCAATTTGCGATAGCAGTGTCATTTATCAATGACTTAAGCAACTTTAAATTATGGAACATGCCATAAATAATTCAACATAATCAATACCAATGATTTGATTTTTATGGAGGCATTTTGGCCAATAAATGCTCATCTTCAACCATGATTCTGCCCCCGCAGATTATGTACGAGATAGCCCCCTATCTCGCAAGCTATCTCGTGATCATTCCAAATTATAAAAACGCAACTGTCTGTATGCGGAAGTTCCGCATGCTTCCGGGGGAAATTTATATTGGCCTTAACTTATTCTTGGGATAAGTTAAATAAAAGCAAGAATCTTTAACTTATACAGGATCAGGAACATGAGCCGCTGGATTTACTTTTTGTTGATAGGCTTTTTTGGTTTGAATGGATACCCTGGATGGGCTGCCTTTGCTTCCGTAATTTTGACAGTCTCATTTGCAACGGAGCTTTATGAAAGCTTGCAGGAAGCGAAAAACCCCGATGATCTCACCGAGGCCATGACGCCGACCGGGGACCCCCAGTCCATTTCTAAGTAGCTTATCCCAAATCGGCGATACTTCGATAAATTTAAGCAAGTATTAAATATCTTCTTGCTTACTTGTGTGCATCCCTATAGAGTGCAAGCACTAAACAAATATGGTGCTTACTATGAATGGCAAGAAAGACGAAAAATATTCGCTTGGCGGGAAAGCAAGGGCGCGGGTATTGACGCCAGAGCAAAGAACAGAAATAGCCAAAAAAGGGGCCATCGCACGATGGGGAGAGCCACCACTTCAGGCTACCCATAAAGGTAACTTCGAAAAGGATTTCGGTTTTAATGTAGACTGCTACGTGTTGAATGATGCAAATAAGACGGCTGTCATTAGCCAGACCGGAATGGGTCAAGCGATTGGCTTAGCAGCACGCGGGAGTTCAATTCGCAAATTCGTTAGTGGGCAAGTAATGGCTGAATTCGTCGGCGCCGAAGTTCTCAATAAATTGGAGAATCCCCTTAAATTTCAATACCGCCCCGACGGCGCCGAGAACCTTATAGTCGAGGCAAATGGGTATGATGTGACGCTGTTAATTGACATCTGCAAGGCCATTATTACTGCAGAGACCGCTGAGCGGTTAACAGAAAGACAATCATCTATTGTGCGTCAAGCGCATGTAATCCTCGGAGCATCGGCAAAAGCTGGGATAAAAGGCCTCGTTTACGCGTTAACCGGTTACGACGCCACGAGGGAAGAAGTAATTGCCGCGTTCAAAATGTACGTTCGAGATGAGGCCAGGGAATATGAACGAGAGTTCCCCAACGAGCTTTACCAGCAATGGTACCGGCTCTACAAACTACCTAAGCCAGAACGGAACAAGCCATGGAAATTTAAGCATTTGACGGTTGATCATGTTTACAACCATCTTGCCAAAAGCAAGGGGAAAATCCACGAATTAACCGTTGCCCAGCGAGATATGAGCAACGAGAAAGGGAAGCGGTTACATCAATTTTTAGCAGATGTTGGAGTCAAAGCGCTTCGACAGCACCTTGGTCAACTACTAGGGATTGCCCAAGTTTCGAAAGATCAGCACGAGTATGAACGGCACGTCGAAAACGTTTTTGGCGAGCAAAGGTCATTAGAGCTTACATGAATATGCAAAAACTCAACCACTTCACCAAATACGACCCAGCCTAGGCTCTTAAGCCACTCATTCAATTAGTTAGAGCTGAATCATGGGTCAGTTGTCAAGGAAATTTTGACAACTGCCTCTGATGGCAAGCGGTACGTTACAGCGTTCTACAACTGAGAAGAAGAAGCCCGCGAAATAGCGGGCTTCTTCTTCTCTATATTCGGCCATCCTTCCTTGGGGCGCTCTTTCTTTAGAGCCTTCCCAACGGCGGATTCCCAATTACCTCTGATCTTCACAGATAAAGCTTTTGGTCCGGTTTTTGTTTTTAGTGGTTTTGAGGTTTTGCCCATCAGGCCCTCCATATTGCGCCGCCTAGCCAGCAGCCATTATACATTTCTGGGCGGCATTGTATTTAATCAGACCAGCGGAATACCGTAGCTACGCGTATTGGCCATGGCTTTAGACAGCAGAATCAATGTCTGATTTGTGATTTGCGCATCTGTCGCCTCCGGTAATTTTCTTTGTTATTATCTGCGGCAACAGATACCACGGCCATTTCTCTATGATTAAGGCAAAATTAAAAGGACTCGAACTTGAGTTCGAAAAACCAGAGGATGTCGTGGAGTTTCTCTCGCTGATGGAGGGAGCTCCTATAAATCAGATGCTTGTCTCCTCTAAGCCAAAGGGTGCTCAGGCAGGAAAAAATTTGGCGTCTAACAAGAAATTAATCGCGAATCGCGTAGCATTGCCGAATCAATTAAAAGATTTTATTTCAAAAATTAAATCAATTGCTGGCAGTAAGGTTACGAGCGATGAGCTAAGCGAGTTATTTGAATTTAAAAGCGCAAAAGGTCTTGGACCTTATATTTCATCAATAAATAGGCTTATAGAAAGAGAAAGCATAGATATTGATCTTCAGGCGATTATTAAAAGGTCTGACGATCCTGATGAAAATAGAATATGGATAATCGGGGTGGGTTCTGAGATTGAAGAAGCGGTGAATGCTGCTTCGAAGAGATAATAAATAACTAAAGGCGAAGATGTGGATATTACAGTATCCACATCTTCTTTTATAACGTAGTGTCAATAACTTAGGAGCACAAATGCGGCTAGCAATCGTGCGGGAACAGCCCACCATTAGCTTGGTGGTTGCTGAATTCGCCGCAATTATCGAATGATAAAAACAGCGAACTCAACTATGCGGACGTGGCGAAATCGGTAAACGCACCGGCTTTGGAAGCCGTCATCTGGCAAGATTTGCGGGTTCGAATCCCGCCGTCCGCAGTCCTGATTCTATACTAAACATGCGTATTTGTATATTTAGTATGGTGTCGCAAAGCGCCGGTGGAAACATCGGCGTTTTAGTTTTCAGCGATCGCGACAGCCGCGACTTCTGCGACACCTGACGGCGAGGCACGTACGAATATGGCTTTACATTTTGCGGGGGATATGTATTATCTTGTCCCAACGGCTAAAAATCCAAAACCATATTAAGGAATTCTTATGACGGATTATTTGCCGCAATTCGATATCGAAAATGAAACACATGGTCGTCGCACGGTCATCGTAACGAAAACGCAAACCCACGAAACTTATCATGATGGATCACCAGCCTTTACAAAAACGACATATGATCTCCATGACAGCAACGGAAACCGCGTTAATGCCAAAAGCGAAAAAGGCGAAGTGACCAGTTTCTGGATGGATTTCGGGGATTCGCGCCCAACCTTTTATCCCTGTGGCGAGTTTAAATATAAATAACTCAACCAACTGTGGAACAGGTTAGCCAATAAATCGGCGTCCTGTTCCGCGGTTCATCCTGGTCGGATCTATATTGCGGGGCTGAACCTGCTGCATAGCCGCCATAGTCCGTTCATTTGTAGCCTCGGCTGGCATAGCCCCCATCCGTAGCCTCGCAAGGAGTTCTTGATTGACGGCTGGCTGACCTGCCGCAGTAACCGAATCTTGGTTAACTCGCTGCAATCGACCTACAAGATCATTAATGCCACTCACGTCTTGAGGTGGGGCCATACCTCTACTCATTTGTTGCACGGGGGCAGATGGCATGCCGGGCATTTCCGGTGGTTGAATCCTTCCAACAGCAAATCGCCCTGCGGGCTTTGGCTTCATCTGAGTTGTCATCATTAGTGGCTTTGCATATGCATTGTTCATTAGTTAACCCTCTTGCGTTTGGTTTCCCGCTTCCAAGCGGTGATTAGTCGTTGCTGGATTGACCCCCGCTCTTTCTGCAGGCGTTCAATTTCTTTTTGTTGTTCAGCGTAACCCAACCTATCGTTGAGCTTTGTCGAACTGATTTCTTGGTTGATGTCATCAAGGTCTCTATTCACATTTCGATAAATGTGGAGCAACGAACCAGGCCTTGCTTCTGTTCTGGGTGACTCTAATGCTTGGCCGTTCTTTTTAGTCGTACGATAATCGAACGATGATGGATCAAGATATTTAACCGCATCCCTAGGGTTGTCGCCTCTTTCTCCAGCGTCTCTAATCCGTTTGACATCGCGCTCGATCTCATCGGAAATATCATAGAATTGGGTAGACACCACTCGATTCTCATCCACTTCGGATAAGAATGAACTGACGATCGGAACATCATTCGGCTTTAATGGAACACCACCAATTAGCTTTCTTGCCATTGTGCCTGATTTAATAACGGTCGATCCAAGCCCCCCAGTAAAGGTCTTGGTTAAATACTCCAAATCTTCAGGAGCCCAATCCAGCAAGGCGGCCGCCTCAGGTTTGGTGACATCATCACCACCGCCAAAACGGTTTAGTGCTTTGGCTGCAACCTTGAATGCTTCATTGGTTCCTGGCTTGCTATTTCGAATTCTTGGATCACCTTCATTTAGATAATCATTGCGGATCGGCATTCCCATGCCATCGCGATTTTCTGAGATATCCAATCCAACATTAACATAATATGGCAACGCTGAGCGCCAGCCCTTTTGCTCGAATGGCAATGGTGAAAAAGCCTGTGCTGCGCCAGACATCATGTCTTTAGTAAAATCCAGGGAAGACTTGCCAGCACTTGTCTGATTATTTTTAATGTCGTGGACAAACTTCGCAATCCGTCCACCACCATACGAGAAAAGGTTAAACCCATACGGCATTGGAATCTTAAAGTAATCAATTTTCCCATCGTCAGTTCGATATGGGATGACCAGATTCTTTAGTTTGTCCCACTCAGGAATTTTATCCCACGCGTTTTCTTCATCGTCATCCTTCAATGACATTGCATAAGCGGCAAGTACAGCTTGGACTCCTGCCAGTGCGCCCATGCTTGCAAGAACTTTCTTGTTTTTCATGAGAGAGAGGGTTCTATGCCCCCCCTGCATCGATGCATTGAAAAAGAGGTAGAGCGCATTTAAAACGCTGGTGCTTTGCCCACGTCGGTTAAAATTAACGGTGAAGTTCTTAGCATACTCAGCTGCTTGCTCCCTGCTCTGCCCCTTGTTTCGAAGCGCCACATAAGCAGAAAGCCGCATCGAGTTTTCAATGACATCATTAGCCCTCTCAATCTGCTGGACAATCGTGCTGTTGTTGAAAGCCTTTTGAACAGCCTTTACTGGGCGCTTTTCTTTGATCAATTCGCCAATCGATTTGAATTCATCCTGAATACCCTTGGCTAAGTTCTCAACAGTCTGACTGTTTTGGAATATGGTTTTACCACCATCTTCAGAATAATCCTTGGCGTATTTGGACCACTCGGTGTTTTCCTTGCCGCGTGAATAATCCCATAATCCTTTGGCTGCCTTCGCGTAGTTTTTAGTTACGAACCATGCCGCTTTCGCCCCATGCTCAGCTGCAATCGCCGTGGTACCAAAGATCGCATCACGGGTCATGTTGACCGCAACAAACGAAGGGTTATACCTCGTGAACATTGCGGAGAGATAGCGATTAATCCCTGAGCCTAGCTTCATAACCCACCCAAATTGCTCAGCACTCAGGTTTTTGTAAGCATCCGCAAGTCGCTGATCCTTGAATAGGAGCTGGTATCGCTTCCCATTGAATGGGACCAAAAGCATGCCATCTTCATTACGAAGATTCGCCACAGCCTCGTAGGCTTGACCAGCAGCATCGCTATATTTGGTTTCAGTCTTTACCGGTTCAACTTCCCAAAGATCAGGATTCTTATTCTCCAAGGCAAGGCGCATTACAGTCTTCATGACCCGCGCTTTTTCCATGGTCTGAATTGACCGAACCTGGTCTGCAAATACTTCGGCCAAGATATTCTTGGCGTAGTTGCCTTCGCCCCTACCAAGGGCTCGCTTTACCCCAGAGCCTCGGCTAATGTCCAGCCCACGGCCTGTACCAGAGCCTGCCTCTACCCCATCCTTCCCGCGTAAAGGAACGTAATACTTATAGGCGGATCCCATTGCATCGTACTGCGCTTGGCTAATCACACCAGAATCAAGTAGATTCTTCCTCGTTGCCTCGGTGATGTTATAGACCATCGAAGACAATCGTTCTAATTCACGAGTCTGTTTAGGATCGAACTTATTCAGGACTTCCTTGGCTTGGTTTGTGGTCAAACCTGAACCAGCATCCTTCATGTTGGGATTGCGCTTGGCAACCGCTTCATTCCGCTCTTGGGCATGCTTGGCCTGAAGGTATTCTTCGAGGATCTCAGGCTTAATGTCAGCCTCTTTCATCGCCTCGTACAACGGCTTTACATGATTCCGTTCAAAGAGGTCAGTGCGATGCCCTACCCTGCCAGACATCAGGTTCTCACGCCGGTAGAAGTTCATTGCGTCTTCAAGTACACCACGCTGCTCCTGGATATCCTGCTGGACATCACGGAATACGATCATGCGGTCTTGAATCTTCCGGCGTAAATCACGCCCCTTGGCTCGCCATCCAGTCCATTCGGAGTTCTTCATCTCCCATTGGACTGGGTTGCCTGCGTCGAGCTGTTCTTTCAGGAATTCTCGATTAACCTGCGCTTGCTTTCTCGCCTCGGCAATCTTTGGTTCTGGTGCCTTTTTAGGCTGACTTGGTTCCTCTTTCGAGGAAGGCCGAGAAAATGTTGATTCTCGATTTAATACCGTTGCTTTAGACGGCTCAATCGAGCGTGAATAAGCAATTCCCTTTAATCTTGGCTCAGCGGTTCCAGTTGGTACGCGTTCCAATTGCTCGCGGCTAGATCGAGCCAGTAACTGTCCCCCATCTGCTCCGCCTTTTCCTTGTAGGAAGGATGATGTCCAAGCCGCTCTTTTAAGCGTTGTGCGCCCAGCTCCAATTTCTCTTGCCTGCTCAGATTCTGCAATTCGGTCGAAGTCTTCATCAGTTACCTCTCTACCGCTGGCATCTTCGAAATTGTTGGTTTTGAAATTGTATCGTACCCCTTTCATCGAAGGTACGGAAGAGGTCACATTTTGCATTGATTTATAGGCCATTTCACCTATGTTCGCCGCATTCTCTTCCTTGGTTTTACCAGGCCGCCAGTTGGGTAACCCTTGGGTTTGATCCGGCTGTAGATGAGCCGTATTGCCCTTCTTGATAGCAGACGAAAGCATATGCTCCGTCCTGCGGTATTCATTTACCTTGCTCAACCCTGCCCGGTCAGGGGCGGCCTTAAGCCCATTCTTTTCAGCAAATTGGTACAACGCGCTATAAAGCCTGCCCCCACCGCTCTTGCCTTCCTCGAACTTGTTAATGTCGAGCTGCATCGTTCCATCTGGCTCGATAACCAAAGTACCTGGCTTGCCATCAGAAGAGGTTAGGTTATAGGCCGATTCCCCATCTTCATCATAAACCTTTTCAACCTGGATATCGGGAGCAACCGTTTTAACAAAGTCCTCAAGACTCGCATCGCGCTCATTCGCCTTGGGGTATTTGTAAAGCTTATCGCTCTTCCCTAGCTCAACCCAGGCATTACCAAGATCTTGCATGTTTTGATCTTGGGCCGCGGCTACCTCTTGGGGCGCTGCAGATTGCGCAGCAACTGGCGCAGTTTGCTTCGACGATTGGCGCAAAGACTCCCTTGCCATTCGACGAAGACCGGCGACGTCGCCCTCCAATTTCGACATTGGAAAACCAAGCTTATTCAGAAAGCCAATAACAGCATCCATTGCCCGGCGAACTACCCCATGGCCAGGCTTATTCTCAATCAAATAAGCAAGCGCTTCTTCATCTACCAAATCCTCTGGCGTATCCTTCGGAACCGCCGCATAAGCCGCCTGAACATCCTTATTCTTTTCCTTCAACCCTTGGAGGCTGGTCTTAATCTCTGTGAATTTCTCATCGCCAACCATCCCCTTGAAACCATGGTGTACCCCAACCTCATGGAGAATCACCCCGGGGAGTTCTTCAGCCTTCACCTGGTCCGCCACAATATGGGCCTTCCCATTGATGTAGACCCCCTTCACGCGGTTCACTGAGTCAGCAGACTTAATGGCATCCGGCGCCAAACTTGCTAATTCATCCGTTGAAATAAACGACAAAACACCATTCCGCTCTAGCCGATCAACAGCCTTCCCCCAGGCCTGCCTTGCAGCAACCTTCGCTTCATCCACATTCCTAAACGAACCACGCGGAATACGTGCGTTTTGCACCTCCGGAATCGTGGATTCAATAAACTCTTTGGACGAGTTTGGTTCGCCAATTTGAGACGACTGGTCAGGTAATGTTCGCGTATCGTTAACAGAGTTAAACAACGACTCAGGAGTTTCACGGGGAACCACATCGAATGACGAAATGGTAGGATCTATGCGGCCTTGAGCCATGTTCCCGTGAATGGAACGTTGTGGCATTGCCGATGCTGCGGCTTGCTGAATTTCAGTCGCAGAAGGCGATTCTATGGTGGGTAAATCTTGTGCCTGATCTTGAGCATCACGCAATGCAGATTGTTTAGTAGTGGGCTGCTGGATTGGTTGTGGTGCGGACAAATCATTACGCAGAATACTTTCCGGCGTAACTCCATAATTGCTCGCAATTTCAGCAGCAATCTGCTCCGCCCTGCCAGCTCCTAATCCAACATCCAACCGACCAGCCGATGCTCTAGCCGCGTCTAGTTCTTGCTTCGCCCTTTGATCAAATTCGAGCTGAGCTTTCTCAACCAGCAGTTTTTCCAAGGCCGCCTTTTCTTCGGCGTCAGCTTTCTCAAGGCTCTTTACCTCAAACTCTTTTGCCTTCTTTTCCTGAATTGCATTTTTTACCAACTCAGCGCCAAGATCGGCCGAGGTATCATTTGTGTTAGTTTTTCGGGTGATATCCTTAATGGTGCTTGGGCCCGCCAAGATTCCGCCAACCAAACCACCAGTTGCCGCAGACTCTACAATGTCACTGGCAAGTTTTCTTGCATCAATATCCTTACCCAAGGTGGCTTTATCAGCCAAAGCTTCGCCAACTGTGGCATAAGCCTCACTAACCCCCTCTAGGCCAGCCGTCTTCCCAGCTCTAGTAAGTTGAGCCAGGGCAGATTTGCCAACAGGTTTTAACGCTTTGGCAAACGGCAGTAACTCAGTCCCAGCCTCTATGGCTCCAGTAATGGCCGCATTACTTGCGGAATCACCAACCTCATATCCTTCGGCCCGATTCTGTCCGTACTTCTGGGCAGCACTTCCGGCGAACATCGCGCCAGTGCCTAAGGCAGTAGCGCCAGCCGCCGATGCCCCAAGCCCGCCTGTCGCCATTGTCGCAATCATCAATGGCGCAGAATTAACCGCAGATATGGCCAGACTCCCAAGCTTACCCTTGCCTTGCTTAGCGTCCTTTAGGCCTTGAGAGATCCCACGCAAGGCAGCCTCTGAGTTGGCTGCCATTTCATCATTGCCAGTCAGGTCAGCATACGCCCTAACCACGCCAGCAACAGGAGCAGCAGCCCCAGATTTGAACGCCTCTTTGGTGGACTCCCACCAACCCAAACCATTCCTGGGGGTTAAACCAAGGTCAGCTTCTTTTTCTTGTTCTGTTTTTGGTGTGAGCCCAACCAATGACGCAAAACGATCAGGCGCCAAGTCTGGGTAATACCTCTGGTGGATTTGGCTTAAAGTCTCAGAAGAGCGGCGGCCTTTCACGCCTAGTCGATCACCAAGATTTTTGGCAACATCTATATTGCCTTTAAAATTCAAGCCAAAATAATCTGTATTATCTTGCGCCTGACCCAGAGGAATATTGTCTCGAACGCTAATATACCTAGCCGCCGCTTCGCCATCCTCTCGAATGTTCAATGGATCAATCGCGTTGTAATTGATCCTAGGATCTAGGCTTGACTCGCGCTGCTTTATGAGAGATTCGTCATAACCCTTCGAGCCAGACTCTGCATTGAGCAGGCTCCGAGCGATTTTTTGCTTGATCGGCGAAGAAGTATCAGCAGGTTGATATAAACTCTGATCGTCCCACCACTTACCACCTGAATTTTGGACAGCAGCTGGCTTCGACGTTTGGTACAACGTCGAGTCTTCCCACCATTTGGCCATCTTAGGTCTGGCCTACGCGGCCATTGGGTAAACGAATCCAAGTTCCAGGAGGCAACGAATTCGCTTCCTGAGGGCTGCTAATATTGATCGGCATTAATTCCGAAGAGCCTGGGCTAGATCCACGCTTTGCCGCCTCATTCAACCCACGCATATCTTCTTCCGTAGGTTGCTCATCCATCGGCATCTTGTTCTCTCGCACCTTCTTCGAAAAGGTATCTATGCCTCGACTGATGGATTTACCAATGCGACCGAATAGCCCCTCATTACGTTTAGAGTTTTCTGGCGCTTGAACCCTATTCCCCTGTTTGTCTTTTAAGTATTCCCCAGTTTGATCAATATAGGTCGTAATATCTGGATTATCAGGGTCAACCACTTCTTTAAAGGTTGGCTTCTGAGGTTTTGCGGCACCACTACCGCTACGTCCGAAATTCCTAGGGGCGCTAGACAAATCAACCCATGAACCATCAGCTTGGCGTTCGCGCATTACCAACTGATTGCCAATCTTAAATTCCTTAACGAATGGTTTGTTTTGGGCCATCATTAAAGGCTTGCGGTCATACTCTTCCCAAGCGCCAGATTTGCCATCATCACTAACTGACCTCTGTTCTTGAACCTCATAATACTTTCCGTCCTCACCAGGAACCGTGCGCTTTCTGGTTGGAAGTTCGCCGGTAACTTGCTTGCGTTTTAACTCACGCTGCCATGCTCGCTCTTCGTTTTTATCGCGCATTTCTTGGAGTTTTTTTTCATCCTCCATCCGATACGCACGATCCATCCGATTCATGCCCCATCTCGCTATGGCATCTCCAATATTGATGCCAATATCTTCATATGCCATGTTATTGCCTCATCATTAACGGAGGTTGCTGTGGTTGTTCAGGTTCCTGCTCATCAAGCATTGGCTCACCACCACCTTGAGCAAATTCTGCAACCTTATCAAGTGCTGCGCTATAAACCTCTGGATCATCCGATCCTTCAATGCCTTCTTGCTGCGCCATGGCAAAAACCACATCCATCAAATAATCTGCTACACCTTCAGAACCATATACGATCTCATCATCAACATCACCAAGTTGACCCTCAGCTTGCTCGATCAATTTATAAACAACCATCGCCGCAGCATCAGAAAGATCATGGGCATCTGTTAACAGCTTCATCATCGGGTCGTTAGCATCGTCATCAAGCATAACCTCACGACCAAACTCAATTAGCTTCTGCGCCTCAATTGGCAAATTAGGATCAACCTCTGTAAACATCTTCTCTTGTGCCATAAATATTCCTATTGCTGCATGGCGGGGATAGTCCACCCCATAAATTTACGTGTGGTCATTAATGGCTTTGGCTTAGCTTGTGGTTGAGCCTCAGGATTATTGACTTGGGTATATTCAGGCGCTTTTACCTCTTGACCATTGACCTGCCCTCCTGAATAAAACTTCCTATAACCACCAACCCCTTCTTCTTTATAACGACGATCAGCAAGTTGGTTTTGGCGTTGATAATTCGCCATCCAACGCTCATGATCGATATCCATCTGTTTGAGTTCTTTGTTCTGCTTGGCTTCATTCTTGCTCTTTTTTGAACCAAACAATCCACTAATAATCCCACCACCCAGGGTAGCAAATAATCCAGTCGCAGCTTCTGCACCACCTAATGCAGCAATTAATGGTAATGGCATAACCTATCTCCTACGGCCCTTTCTTGTATGGTTGGAAAATTCTATTTAGTTGGGACATCCAAAATTCAAATGCGCCAGCAGATCCTTCTGGGTCTCGAAAGTACTCCGGATTGGAAATCATATTGTCAATAAGACCTGATCCAACCGTTTGGCGAAAACGGCGATCACTTTCTTGCCCCTGAAACTCGCGATCCTGCCTAGACTCGTCACGTCTAAACCCACGATCTGCATTAGACTCATTTGTCCGCCACTGGCGCTCATCTGCTCTATCTTGGTAATCTCGATTCATCCTTTCCCTTTCGAGCTCCAACTGCCTTTCTCTCCAATCTCGCTCAATGCCTGCAGCCTGAGCTGCTGCAGCACCAGACGCAGCAGCGGCAGAAGCAGTAGCAAATGCCTCGTCTGCCGCCACCTGCTGCCTAACAACATTGTCGTAGTTCTGAGCACCAGCCTTCTCATAAGCTGACGCATCCTGCGACGCTATTGGTAAAGCAGCATCGATAGCCGCCTGCTCTGAAGCCGCGCCACCAAGGCTGGAATTCTGCATCCCTCTGGATGCCATGAACCTTTGCCCTCTCGCACGAGCTCCCTGGATATATGGATTTGATTTGTCGGTCAGCTTTGTTATTTGAGTGCTGGCGAGCTCATCTGGTTGAACCGTTCGTGTATATCCATATTGTGTTTGTTCAATGCCAGGGCTCGGATTTACCGACGTCACCCTGTTTTGCTGGTTCCTATTATGCCCAAGCATAAGAGGTGTAAATGGAATATTCGTTGCCATAAATTTCCCTTAAACCGCAGAACGTGATTGCCTGTTGATTTCAAATGGAACCGTAGCCCCTTTCAATACGAATGGGCGCGCATAGTAGTGGCGCTTACTTGCATCTGTGCCGCCCCTATATAACGACGTTGTTGATTGATTTGATTCGTATGTGACAGCGAATGCCATCCCTGATATGCGTGCACTAGTATCAACGTCCTGTTGAACAGCAACAGTTAACCTTGTTCCTCGATACTCAGTTAGCGACCCAACAAGTAATGGTGTGCTATTTGAAACGCCGCGCGCAGTAGCATAAAAACGACTTGTATCTACAGACATGGAAACGCCTGCGTTTGCATACCCTGTCTGAATAATGTGGTGCTTGATATCACCAATTCGCTTAATGCTATCGGACGCGTTTAAGTACCCAAGATTTACCACGCAATATCCACCAGATGGGCTGCCATCTGGCCAAATTGTTCCTCGATCAAACTCAAATAAAAACCTCGAATATGAATCCCCGTAGGACTCGAACCCGACTGGAATCGTTAGAGCCCCAGAGCAACACCCAAGCACAAGTTCATCACCATACTCTGTATGCCACGTGTCTACATGATCAACATTGAACGGAAGTCTTTGTGTCGAAAATTCAGGGGCAAGTTCATTTCCAACAAACGTTAGCGTAAGAACACGCGAATCGTTGAAGTAAAGTCGATACTGCTTCTTTCGATAAATGGTGACGCACTGCGCGACCCCTGTAGACGATAAGAAGCTAGCCGAGTCTTGAAGCCTTGGGGACAGAAATGCAGCTACAGGGTTACTAATGTAGTTCAATGAGAACTGCCCAAACGTATCTGTGGGCGTCATTAAAACAATCCCACTGGTGTCACAAAAAATTGGTGACCCAACATCATCAAGGGTGTATTCAATGATCCCGCTGGATGGCCTTATCTTCGATACTGTAAAGTTTCCAGCCACGCCATTGATTCTGGAAATGCTCCCAGCGCAAAACACACCAAGAGATTGCTCTTGGAGCCCAAGCAGCCCATTAATTCTGTCGCCAAGACCAACAACGGTTGCGCCACCTGCAAAATCAGGCTCATTACTCACCGGAGATGACCCTCCGGAAACCGCTGCGTAACTCTCAGGCGCGCCAACGTCGGAGAAGGTTACCTCACCATGTGAATAGGCTAGAGCCAGTTGACCACTGTGGTATGCCATATGCCTTGGCTTTTCATATTGATCAATCAAACCTGTCCTAATGTTGATTAGGTATTTGCCATCAAATGAAAACCCATATCCAGCACCGTTCACCCCAAATATTTGCGAAAACTCTTCCGAGCCATAAAAATTTGCGCGTAAAAATTCATACCGAGACCGATTCCGAGATAGGTCAGCTGACGATGGAAGTATCACAGAATTTGCAACGGAGTTTGTTACTCCGTATAGAGTCCCTGTGCCACCGGCCAAGCTCCATATTTCATACCCTGCGCCAATGGCGGCAGGAGATGATATGTTGTAAACCGTGAGAACCCCACTTGCATTGTTGGTCGCCCAATCACCACCAGACTTGTGGTACCAAATGGCATCACCATAGGCTACATCCGTCCCAGCAACTGTATCCCTAAAATAAATCCTGGACGAATATGGTCGGTAATAAATTTTAATCCTTAAAATATCAATGTCGGTTGTTGATGGGCTTGTCAACGAAAGAACACGCCTCACCTTAAATGCAACACCAAAGTCTGCAGAATTCACATCGGCAGGAGAAAGCCTAGCCCCCCATGTGTTATTTGATCCACCATATGTCCTGTTTTGATAAACAATGCCTGTTTGATAGATTTCCGCCTGCGCTAGATTTAGGCCAAGGCCAGTAGGTGTTATCAACGACACAGTGTCGTCTCTCCACGCATTTCCAACAGTGTTGTGCTTGATTGCGACCTCAAGCTCAATGCCAACCACTGTGCTGTATAGAGGAATGTTTGCGTTGAAGTCCGTAGCAAACAACATGTTCTCGCCAAATGAATCTGGCGATGAACATGGCACACCATCCAGCGCCCCAAGGTTCGCTGCAATGCCACCCCAGCCTACAGAATTTGCTATTGAGTTTGGCGTAAGCCATCCTGTATCTAAGAGAGCTAAGTTATCCGGCTCACGAGATTTGCGATTCCTAACCAAGAATGTGTTCCCACCATCCTTGAACAAAAGCTCATACCCTAAATCAACGCGTGACCAAGCCACGAATGGGGTAGTTACAAATCTCCCGGAGTCCTTCAGCATGATCGCGCCAACCGGATCGGTAGACCTCGGGTCCTCTTCAAGCGTCAGTGCTGTTGACGTTGTTGTATTTACCAATGTGTACGTGATTGCCGGCTCTGCAGAGAACACATACGATGTCGTATTTGAACCATAGAGTCCTATTGATAATGTCCCATCTTGGTTACTTACAACTTTTTGAACAGTCCCAAGACTGTACGCCGTAGCTGCATAGGTTAGCGTTATCTCATCGCCGATTCTTGGCGGCTCGCCGCCTGCGGCAAGCCGGATGGTGAATAGATCTTTAATTAGGTAAGAGCATTTATTGAAATAAAAACTACCAACATTCTTTATCTCCGCCTCAGTTAATGTAAGAGGGTAATCCGCAGATCGGTAGGTAGCGAGCTGGCTGCTTTGGATTGCATCACCACCGGGGTTTGAAACAGGTGCGGTAAGACGTAGCGCGGCTAAAGTGCTGCCGCCAGCAGTAAGCTCATCAAGGCTCGACAAGTAGGTGATGAAGTCGAACGAGGAGAACGCAACCGAAAAGGTGTTGGCTGGATTAATAGTATGGAAGGTTAGTGTGTCACCGCCCTCCGGGAGTCGCCCCTCGATAATCGGCATTAAAATAAAACTTCTGTTCCCGCCAGCTGGTTCGCTAAGCAAATGCTGGTCAATCAATCCCCGTCCAGCATAAGGAAGCGTGGCTCCATTCCCATCAATAAGCCTGGCCCCATACCCCCATGTAACAAACATCACCGAACCAATATTGGCAAATGTAGAAGGAGATAGATTTCCTACAAGCGCATGACATGGGAATTTATGATTGACCACCCCAGAGCCATAAACGGCCGCCCCCTCGATTGGGGCATACCCACCATCTTTTGATACTTCAAAATTCTCACAGACCAGCATATTGCCAATAGATCCGCCGATCATGTTGTTACTTAAGTCAAGTCCGCCTCGATATATAACTGGTACCGTTGCCATTTTACCTTCCGAATATTTTTGGATTGGCAAGCTCTGAGTTGCACAAATCGCGGTACATCAAGTTGTATCGCTCAAGTGCGGTTTGATATTGCCTAGTGCTTTCGTCAGAAGCGCCGTAGTACTGCAGAGCCTTGTAAATGATTAAACTGTGGAACCGACTAGGCATATCCGGGGTCGTATCATCCGCGGTTAATGCTTGGTTCGTTTTCCGATATGGGATAGTGATTGTTTGATCAGCGGCCAGAGTTGGGAAAACAAGCATGTGCTTTGCTGGCGTTATCGTGAAAATCTGCGGGACGCCGGTGGATGAAGCGACTCCAGCTCTTGTGTAGTACCCCATAAACTCGCTGTGGGGCATAAAATACACCGGAGAATCCACACCACCACTTGGCCTAGTCAAAATGTATGGATCACATGACTCACTAACAAACGGCCAAATATGCTCAAAGTCGGTGAGCGATCCGGTTATAGTGAAGTCGCTTGCCCCAGCTGTGGCCGAATATGTGGCGACCTTATACATCCACAACCAATACTTTTGAGAGTTTTGGATGTCTTCCCAGGCCTCATCAATCCAAGTTACTATTTCCAGTAACCGGCCAGTCTGCCCGGTAGTGGAAGACGGCAACGTTCCATTTACCTCATTGCCACCAGCCCCCATTCGTAAATGGAGGCCTTTGCATAACGCAAGTCTGTTCACGCAGCAACTACCGTAGACGGTGCGTCGCTAAAAACATGAATATAAATTCGGTCCAAAAGCTCAGAGCGCTCTATCGGTTTGCTGTCTTTATCGCGCCACGGGATATCGAGCTCCTGCGCCACTCGACGAAGCTCCTGGATTGATAGTGGCTTAAAGAAATCAAAGCCTTGTTGTTGATACCACTCAATGATTGAGCCACAACGATCTGCGTTCTCTACTCCCTCATCTTGAAATGAATAGGCCTTGACGTAGTCGAGAGTCATTGTTTGGCGATCTAAAACAACACCATCCCTGATTTCAATTGACTTCGGCACTGGGACAACGGTGTCTCTGATCAATAACCAAATTGGTTCTGGAACACTTACTGGTTCACCATATCTAATTTCCGAAACATAGCCATTTACACTAAACGTTTTCATCGCTTCACGCTTGGTGCCATGCGGCCTGTTGAGAATTAAGCGATGTCGGCGCCCCTCCCAAACTCCAGTCGGCTTCATGTTGTACGGAGGAACAACAGAACTATGCAGCTTCACCGTGTTATTCACTGGCGGAGCAGAAGTCCCTGGCTCATTCATCCCCAGCGTTTTCATCAGCCGCTTACGCAGTGATTCCCAAGATCTAGCTCGCGGCCCTAGCGAGTCAATATCAACGCCAATATCTGTCAGGTATTTCTTGAGTTCTTCGGATGTGCTTTTTGTGAAGTACGTTTCTTTCGCTTCTTCGATGGTAATCATGCGATCTCCCAAAAAAAAAGGCCGGGGGTTACCCGGCCTTAATAGGCGCCCTATGTATTAGGGGATTACTAAGTGGATCGTCCCAGTCACCAATCCGCCTGCCTCTATTGAGGCAGTGGTTGGAGTCAGGATTAGATTTGTTGATGCAGTCGTCGGTCCTGCAACAGTCATCGGCACACCAGTATTCGCACCAGTTGCCAGCGCAGCGCCGAAAGCAGACGCTGAACCGGTATAGCCAAGACTCGCATCAAACGCATTTGTCGCCACCGTCATGGGGATGTTGTAGTAAGCAACTCTGCAGTTCTTAGGCAGAGGGCAAATGATTAGAGAATCACTTGTCCCAAGCGCTGTTCCTGCATGAACGTACCGGAAAAATACAATAATCCCAGACCCCTGTTTTTCGAGGTGAGGGCCCTTGTATTGATATGTGGTGGTCAACGCGTCCGCACCAGACGAAGTTGTTCGGTCAGTCAACGCCTGCCACAAGGTCGAATAATAGTTCATGTTTCTATACTCCTATCAGGACGGGTTAGCAGTTACGCCAACTTCAATACGGATGACACCGGCATCGCGCAGAATGAATGGCTTGTCATACCAGCGACCGCCAACATAAACGCGCTTATTATTCGGGTCTGACTTGTCTGCCCCATCCAAGACGTTAATCTTGAATCCGCCATACCCACCTTTGCCGCTACCTTTGAAAGACAGGCGAGCAATGGAGTCCTTCGAAACAAGCACGATTGGATAAACATCGATGTTCGATCCGCTTGTCGAGCGCATGCCGGTAGAGCCAACAGCAGCGCCAGAGTCAATGATCGGCTTGAAGTGCGGAGACAAAACAAATGCAATATTCCGCACAGACCCAGCCCAATGAATGGTGGCCAATTTCAACCCACCAACTTCGGCGGCCTCACGATACCCAGGGATTGCTCGCAGATCTGATGCCAGATCGGTGTGACCAAACGCCACCCACGAAGGAGGCATGGGGACAGTGCCCTGCTGCATCGCACCGGATGCGGCCTTATTGATAAATTGCCCACGGTTGTTCTTCAGGAACCGATCTGCCAGGTCTAGACGACCAAGCGTAATCGGGCCATTCACACTGCTGCGAGCTGTAATAGAGTTTGAGTTGTAATAAACATTGGAACCTGCGCGATACGCAGCAAATCCAACCTCCTCACGAATTTGATTTACATACTCAGCCAGAACATCTTTTGATACCTGAATAAGTTGATCACCAAATTCACCAAGCTCCATTTGCTTAGAAGAGAACGAGAACGTTTCTTCATATTCATCAATCTGAACCTGGACTTGCTCAAATACCATAGTTCGCGGCGGCTTGTTAACACCCTCGGCGGCAGGCGTGGTATCAGAATCTGGGATTACTGGACGCGAGAAAATCTGCGTATCAGTGCTATTTGGCGGAACTGGCATGACCTTAGCAAAAGGATCAAGCGCCAGCATCGGGCCGATAACGTCGAGCAGTTCTTTAGCTGCTCGTGCGGTAGTAGGGTTTAGATTCCCTGGACCGCCATATGTATTCATTGCCATGATTAACTCCTAGACATTAAGAATGCGAAATGGTCCTCTTCGGACATGTTGGTTTGATCGCCACGAGCAATTGGCGCTTCACCCTTGACCAAGGGAGGCACGCTGTTCGCAAGGGCTTTATTTCGACGATCACGCTTTTCGTTGGCGGCTGCGACACTAGCCGCTGACATAACCGTCTTTTCCTGGGTTGCTTTGTAATCCTTGAATGCATCCATGACTGCGAGGCAGTCCCTAAGCTGATCCCACTGAATAGACGCCCGATCCTCTGGGCTAATCCCCCAGAAAAACCCAGCAAATTCCGGTGACATATGCTCGATGGAGCCATCCACATTAAATGTGAGGTGGCTGTCCCAATCTGGATGCCTTGCAGTTAATGAGTTGACGCTTTCTTCGCGGATTCGCTCATGGATTGGTGCAACGTGTTGACTGATTAAGCCGGGCAATTGATTCCGGGTTACATCATTAATTTGTTGCAGCAATTGTTCGATCTGCTGTTGTTGTGCGCCAAATCTCATTTCTAAGACTTCGGCTTCTTCAGGATAGTCGCGCTTGTACCGCTCCCACTTGGCGGGATCTATCCCAGCAAGCGCTGCGGTTTTGGCAGATTCAGAGGACTGCCTGCCTCTAGGAGTATCAGCGGCATAACCGGTGACACGTTTGTGATTATCGGCCAACTCTTTTTTGAGTTGGGCGATCTCACGTTGTAAATTCGGAACCCGACCAATAAAGGACTCGTACTTGTGCTCAAGCTCAGCAATCTTTGCGTCCCTTTCTTGGAGAAGCTTGCTGTGATCTTGGTGCTCCTCCGGAGGGTTCATGTCCTGAGATTCATCAGGCGGGGCTTGGCTCTCTTCCTTCGCGCTCTCCTCACCTGCATAAATCTCAGCAAATAAATCCTCTTCGCTTTTCACTTCTTCACTCATTAACTTTCTCCATGGCCAACAAATCTTTCAAAAGGGCGATTCGAGACCTAATGCTTGGCACCTCATCAACACAGCACAAATGAGACTCAAGCTTTTCTCGATCATTTTTCAGGCACGACGAAGCCCACTCCCGCACCGTGATCCACGTTGCAGAGTTCTTCTCGATGTGCATTTGGTTAAATTCTTAGCGGGCGCTCAGACGCTATCTGGGCTTGAATCTTGTTTTCGCTTTGAACGATGTTTTGAGCTTTAATCTCAGCATCCATACCCTTAACGAAACGGGTGTCTTGAGATTTCAACTCGGCCTTTTGCCGCTCTCTCTTATCACGCAACGACTCCAAGAACTCTTTTGTTCTGTTTGTCGTTTCATGCATGTCCAACTTGGCCTGGAGTTCCGCAATCGTTACCTGTTCTAAAGATGCGGCGCGCGCAAGAGCGGCGTCTCTACTCATCTCCGCTGCAAGGATTGTTGCCTCAGACCTTATGCGCTCCCGCTCAGCCTCGGCCGCCATCTCTTCTCGGCGTATCTGCGCATCCAGATCCGCCTTATACCTTTCAACTTCTGCTTTGGCGGCATTCGGATCGCCCTGCTGCTGGGCGGCAGCGTCCATTGCTTGCTTAATCTCTTCCCTAGATCGAAGAACCCGAATCGGGTAATTAATGTCAGAGACAATGCTCCTGATTAATTCTTCCCGATTGAAATAAACTTGATTGTTTGGATTGTCAGCCAGCGCCAGTAGCGACATGCTGTGCTGTAATCGCATATCCTTTACAAGCAAGTGGCTCGCCGCCTTGGGAATTACCTCATATGGTTCCTGAAGGTTTTCGTCGCCACTCTCTTGCTCAAACTTAACCATCAACTTTAGTAGAGGTATGGTTATTTGCTCATCCCAATCTTGGGCTGCAGAGCGCTGAATGATGTTCGCCTCATTCATGAGGAGCGCTAGACCAGAAGCAGTTTGCGTAGCCTTTGTAGCCTCACCTTGGGCGATCACAGGCAACATAGTGTGTTCGTCAGCGTTAGCCTTTGCCCTGTCGTAAATCTCAAGGATTGGGCCTGTAACGTTTGGGATAACCTTCGTCGTTAAAACTTGGTCAATATTTGAAACATTCGCTGACATGGCCCATAGCCTGGGGCGGTCAAAACTTAAGTCAGGGTTGCCATCCATCGACTCCAAGGCTCCCTTGACTACCCCAATCTGCGGCCCTGAACTCATGATTGCATTGAACTGCGCAGCAGACCACGCAACATTGGCCACATTCTGGTCATGCCTGCATCGATACGGCACACCATAACCAAATATACAATCCGGATCTTTTTCGTAGCACCAAACGTGGTACGGCAAAACATCACACACTTTTATAGGGAGTTCGCAAACCTTGAGCACAACCCCCTGGCTCATGTAGGCCTCGACGATGACATGTTTGCTCATATCATCATCTTCCACTGCCTCGCCATTTTCCTCAGTGGAAAAATACTCAAGACACTTTTTCTCAATTGGCCCGACATACCGCCAAAGCGTGTAACGATCCTTGAGCATGGCACCGGAATCGTTTGCCTGCCTTCCATATACCGGAACATCGGAGAGCGCTCCGTGTCTTGGATCTTGAGACAGCAACTTTTTTATTTGGGCCTCATCAAAACCAGGCTGTCCAATTAGATTGTAGATACTCCGCTTTGTTGCGATATTCAAATCAAAAATATAATCGCACTCTTCGATACATTTCGACGGCTGCGGGAAAAAGTTTTTGGTCTCTATCCTCTCAACCGCTGGCTTGATCTCATTTTCCTCAATAAGAATTGAGGTGACACCAAGCTCACTCTCATTAATTACTTTCTTCTGGCGCCGATAGTTTTTTGCAAATGGACCGCGAATAATCCCTGTGCCATATTTACAACCATCGGCAATGGTCATGCGCCCAACTTTAGAATACTGACAAAGCGCCAAGTCATCAGAGATGATCTTCTCCATATACTCGGCTTTTTTTGCATACGTTTCTTTGTCGCTTACCGCCTGATCGCCCTGAACCTGGTCATGAATGGCGCTAACCGGGGCAACGCTCTCTGCCTCGCCGACCTCAAGGTCCCAGTTCCTGTCGTTTGTAGGAAACAACATGTCTTGAATACGCGACGTAATTCCGCGAACCTTGGTAAAGGTTATGTTGTCCGGCGATCGATTGTGCAGCCCATTCTGAGTGCCACTCTTAAGCTTGGCGTCAACCAATGTTGTTACGCCGTCGCCATATTGTTGGTCAGCCTCTACAAAGCGGTGTTCAATTTTCGAGCGCCAAGATACAGCCTCATCTTTCTTCTTCTCAAGATCTGCGCCAATCTGATCTAAATATCTCGCGCGCTCCTCCGCCATCGCCAAAATTTCCTCCGGCGACTGCACTGCTATCAATTGATCGATCATCCAAACGAAACCTTAGGAATATTGATTTGTTTCTTGGAAGGGGCTATGGCTATTTGTAACCCGCTCATGCAAATGTAGCGCGCACAATCAAGCAAGTGGTCATTGGTTTTAATAATCTTCCCATCGTCATTAGTGCGGTAACTCCGGTATTCATCCAAGAACAACTCACACGTTTTAAAAACTTTAGCCTTGCCGTTTATTAAGCGCTCCGTTAGTTTTGATATCCCAGCGTCCACAGCTTTATTTGGCAAAATCAAGGACAACCCACAACCTCTATATAGGTCGAGCATCTTCGATCCATCCTTGATATTCACCGCTGCCGCATCGGCGACGCCCGGCATATCATCCATGCCAGACAGGATCTTGCTCCTAGACTTTATTCGGACGGCATGAATGGAATAATCAATAACATCGCCAGAGGTGGAAACAGCCCCAGCTTTGTAGTCCGAAACAAAATACAAAGTGTCTTTGTCTGCATCATATGCACACCACAATGATGCTGTGTTATGCAGCCCCGTATCCAGGCCAAATACCCATTTGTAATGCTTTGGTATTGGGAATGGGTCTACTACAAATTCTTTTTCTTGAATTGGATACACAGCCATCCCTGTCATTGAAGGTTCGCCGTTTTCAACGGCTGACAATAAATACGCCGGCGTGTTAGCCCTAGCGTTTTTCTTCCATTCTTCATCTAAATGAGGCGCATGCTTCCATCCAGCTCGAATCACAGTTCGCGACTGGTCTTCCTGATCTAGGAATAACTTTATTGTTTCTGTGCGGCCCTCAATTGGAGTGGCCGTAACCATCACCATCGCCCCGGTTCTGTTCCTGGTACGAGCAACGCATTGACTATAAATGTCCACCGGCGGCGGCTCGTCCAGCCAAATGATGTCTTTTTCGGTTCCATAGAATGACGAAAGGCCTTGATCGTAGGATTTAAATGCGATGTAACTGAACGTTCCATCTACCCTTCTCACCCTAAAACTCGATATCGCTCCGGCTGTGTTTGATATTCGCTTAATGCTTCCATAATCAACCCATGCCCGAGGGATCATGCCAACCCCCTCCTCATAAGGTCGACCCAATAATTTCGTCTGCTGAATGTCCCTGGTTGTTTCCCGAGTATTCCCGGCAATCCAAATCTCAATCGGGCGTTCAAACCTACAGCCAGGCCACCATTCTGGATACCACCCCCTGGCGTGGCATATGACCTCGTATCCCCCAAGCCCCTCGGTTTTTCCAAAACCATTTGCGCACATCGCAAGCCTGGCAAATGTCGTTTTGCCTGCGGCGAAAAACTCTAGGTGCTTTTGATATTTAGCCCTGGCAGGGAACCCAGGTCGATCTTCATCAGGGTAGTAAAGGGATAACCTGTTATCCGCACGAGCAGACGCAATCCCATCCAGCAAGTTAATTGCCTCGATGAGATTCTCTTTGTACTTCAACATTTACGGCATTAAATGGCCAGCAAAGCTCGTTTTAACCGCTCCTGAAGCCCCATAAACGTCCACAACCTTGGTGCCACCGCTAACGACAATCTGAACTGACACACTGTCCCCAACGCCCAACTCCATCTGCTGGTTGATCCCAATTGTTACCTCATTTGATGAGGTCATTGCCGATGCAGGATTAAACGTTATTGTGTGTGTCTCAGGGCCAGCCAAACTGAGCTCACCAATAGTGTGAGCAACATCAATTCCGGTTAGAAACAGCTTGGCCTCCAGGGAATAAACGCCTGCAGTGGTGGCTGTAAAAACTCCGGTTGAAGGCGCAAAACCATTCGAATGGTCATACAGAACATTAGGGAATGGCACACTGTAAACGGTACCATCTCCGGTCACATTTGCGTCGGTAGTGGTCCTTGCTGCCAAAAAAGACCCAGCGTTGTAATGGCATAGGCCATCCACTATTTTCGTCAATGCATTGCGCGCGTTCACGCTTAGCAATGTTTGCTGAACCACCTTCTTGAGTTCACCCAGAGACAGCATTAAGTCGTGATCTGTTTCGCCGATCTTTGGGCCGCAATAACCTCGTTTATTTTTGCAGCTAATGATTTGATATTGTTGTTCAAAGTGGTCTGGCTGAACGAAGAACCAACATCTGCAATGGTATTGCTAGCGGTGCCAGTGGCTGCCGTTAGCGCAGTAATGGCGGTTTGATTAAACAGCTTCGCCAATGCCTGGCGCGTGAACTTGCATGGGATTTGGTTAACGATTGCGTCGAAGCTGTAGTTTTCCGAATTACCCTTTGTTGGCATTTTCCTCTCCAATGAGTTTTATTATGTCGGCAGCACTCATGATTTTAAGAAGCCGGTCCGCTAGTGCCGCCTTTAGCTCAGCCTCCGTTCGTTGGGATAAGTCCTCCCCTCTATCATTAGCTTCCTGATCGAGGTCCGGCTTATCCCCATATTTCTTTGGAAACATCTTCGACAATTTCCATTTTATTGTCTCTGCAAAATATCGCTTCTTCTCCAAATCAACCCGATCTTCAGCGCTTTTTATTAGGTCCTCGATTTCCTCAAAATACTCTTCAGCGCAAATTCGCTTCGCATCGAGATACGCCTTGCTAAATTCAGGGAATTTGTTGCGCCATTCTCGGATGGCCTCGCGACTCGGCATGTCTTTATCCAGGGATATTTCCCGAACAGATTCACCATTGGCTATTCGCGTCAAAATAATTGACGCCAACTCTGGAGAGTAGACAGGCATATTAAATCGGCACCAACATGCCCAATAACAGCACCATCATGTCGGCCGAGGTTCCGCTGAATGCGACGTCAATTCCAACTTTTATCACTTCCGTCGGCATCGCAGTAGAAAACACTCCGCTCACCGCTCGATAATAAGCTTGCCCACCTGTATTAAATCCAGTCATGGCTGACGACGGTAATATGTTTTCAGCGACAACATCGGTTCC